>OBXM01000133.1_pt1 | contig 103337 bp, 97 predicted proteins | sample 1538141 | NCBI WGS metagenome assembly OBXM01 (sample SAMEA2580153, study PRJEB22360) | human gut metagenome | biome: human gut; feature: human-associated habitat; material: faeces | place: Denmark | collected 2008/2010 | reverse complement strand
GGAAAGGAGCCTTATAGGCTCAGAGAAAACTACCAGTTATACTGGTAGTTTTATTTCTGGCAATGTGGACAGTAATAAATACTTCCCCCCAGATATTGCTCTTTCTGAATTCTGCCTCCGCATTTCGGGCAGCCATCCTTATAATGCCCTGCCGACATGACACAGTGATACCCGCCCTTTTCACCATAAATGTTCTTCTCACTATCCCTGCCGCCTTCCTGTACCATCTGCTGCAGCGTCTGCTTCATTGAGAAAAACAATGTGTTTATTTCATCCTTTGTCAGTGTATTCATTTTCCGTTTCGGATGCAGTCCCGCATAAAACAGGATATCCTGACAGACACCGTTTCCGATTCCTATAAACCTCTGCTTTGTCGCCAGAAAGGCTTTCACACTCAGCTTTTCTGTTTCATGATGCAGCTTGCTTAAAAAATTGTCGTACGTGAAGCACTCGTCCAGCAAAGAACAGCTTTTCAGCTCTGCCTCATAATAGGCATCCTGTGCACCCTCAGTCTTTGGAAAAACATGTATTGCCGCATACATGGAGGTCGTAACGTGCAGACAGCTTCCATCTGTAAACATAAGCAGCAGCTTGCTTTTCTTGAATTGCTGTGGTTTTGCAAACCAGCGGATATTTGCTCCATCACGAAAGGTCAGCACCTCATCCTCAATCTCCAGTTCCACGTAGAAGCTGCGCTCTACTACAGCGGTTACGGCTTTGTTTTTCAGTCGATCGTGATAGGTATCCGGATTACCATAATAAAACGTGAATTTGTGATCCGTGAAATTTCCGGACACACTTTGAATAGTTTTTCCAAGAACCTCTTTACGTAAATCTGCTGCTATTGTTCTTGCTTCAGGAAGCTCAATCATATACATCACCTGTATAGATTGTATCAGAAAAAGGTACAGCTGCCTATGATCCTCCTGTATTTCCCAAAGATGATGAAAAAAAAGATGCTCGAATGAGCATCTGAAGATGTAAACTGGCAGGGGTAGAGAGGATCGAACTCCCATCAGCGGTTTTGGAGACCGTTATACTACCATTGTACTATACCCCTAGGCTTTAACGCTTTATTATATTATCACAGAAAAAGATTTATGGCAATAAGAAAATCGTAAAAATTACAGGAACCGCGGCATCTGATCCATCCATTTCTCAGGTTGCCGTCTCTGCAATATCATTGATCATGCACATCGCTTTTTGCATATTGCGACACAACTCCTGAAATCCTAAAAGGGTATGGCATACTGCTTATTCATAGCTACAGCACCTGGTAGCCAGCAAACCTTCATAGGGAAATACAACTGCGTATCAAAGCACTTCCCTTCATACCATGGGCATAGTGAATATATCGCTGCTGAACAGCTTACTTTCAATCTATGACAGCGAACAATCATATGAGTATCACAATATTACTGTGAGCAAATAAGTTTGCATATACAAAAAAAGGTGATACAATAACCATGCCATCAATCTTCTCTATAAACTCCCGATGGTGCTGCTCTTCACATCCAAAGAGCGGCTTTTTTTTGTTCCTCAGCTGCTTATGCGAATAAAGCGATACTTATGAATACATGAATGCACAGTCCCAGGAAGTCTCTATTCAAAAAAAGGCTCCCATGAAAGAGAGCCTTGTGTCATTTCCTGCTAGCTATATCTGAATAGAGATTTCGTAAATTATCTGCTGCAATCAGCCATCACTGCCTATATCCGTTGCGTTAGTTCTGCTTTTACAGGCGGCGATACACATTGTCTGATCATAATCACCACATGGATTTCCGTTCATATCACGGAAGAATGCTATGCTTGTAAAGCCTGCCTCCTGCAGTGCTTCCTGCAGCTCTGCTTTCGTAAAGGTATGCTCCCATACATGAAACTGACGGATATCATCCTCTGTTATCGCGATATATCGGTTCAAAACAGTATTGTCTTCCTCATAGCGAAAAACATCATGCAGAGTCAGGCATCGCTCATCCGCCCAGAAGCCATCCTCTGTAATTTCCCATGTTTTAGATTCAGGGACTCCGTCGTAGCGGGAAGGAAGAAATACATCAAAAAGCAGGACGCCCTCCGGCTGTAACCAGCTGTAAACGGAAGCCAGCAGTTTTTTTCTGTCCATAGCAGACAATACACCAAAATCACAGTAAATCAGGGTGATGATGTGAAATCTGCTGTTCATGTGCAGCTGTGTATAATCAGCGCACAGATAGTGTATGGAAAGCTGCTGCTGTCTGGCAGAATGCATTGCATAGGTAATCGAATGCTCGGAAAAATCCACACCGGTGACTGCATATCCCTTTTTGCAGAAGCGCTCCGTATAAATACCGGGTCCGCAGCCAAGGTCTAGTAGTGTCGGATATCTTTCCGCTGGAAACTGCCTGCTTATCCAGTCGATGGCTTTTTCCACGGTTTCGATCCTACGAGTTGCGGAGTCCTCGGTAGTATCCAGATGTGCTTTCAGCATACGTTTTACCGTATGCGGATCACTCCAGATATTGTCCTTGCTTGTTTCATACAATGCCGGTTTTTGCATTGCCATGGTAAATAGTTTTTTCATTTGTTCTGTCCTTTCTTTTCCTGATGGCAGCTTACGAAAAGCCTGTGGATATCCCACAGGCTGTTATAAACATTTCTGTGGAAGTAGCTGATACAATGACCACGATATAAACCCTGTCTGATACAGGCTGTTTTATATCTGCTTTCTGATCATTTTCTACTTTTCCACGTTTCACTTCATTACGCCTTCAACAGCGTCAAGTGCGCCGGACAGAACCATCTCCTTTAAAAGCTGCCAAGCTCTCATTATACAGAATATGGACGACAGATGCAATTGAATTTTCAAGAAGCTGTAAATCTGTTAGCATCTACCAATTTACATTACCGATGCAGTCGCATACATAGCATTGCTTTTGATAGCTCAAAATGAAGGTATGTAAAAACAACCGCTCGAAAAGTCGCTTTTGTGGCGGGAATGTTCCTGTGAAAGCATGCGACAGCATGCAGGGGTAGCCATATTAGCTTTTTCTATCAGGCAACCTGACGGGCACGGGTTGCACTGCCTGATGGCATCCATTCCTGTATGGATTCAAACAGAAAAGATTAACGGCTGTTTTTTCGTGCAATGAAAAGATTGTGATTGCTGTGTCCCAAAAAGGATGGTTTTTCACATGTTTTCAAATGGTATCGCATCCATATCTGAAATTCCTCTGCAGTAAAGCGATTGATACGCTCACTCATCAATTCCGCAAGACCGTCTGCCGCAACATGCTTCAGCTTTTCTAAGGGAAAGGGATGAAACAGCTCATCTATGCTTTGCTCGTCATGAAACACAAACGGGTCATTGTGAAGCTGCAGGGTTTTCGCATCAAATTCATCTCCCGTAAGGAATCCCTCCACATGCATGGTTTCCGTTGCCATTACCATATCGTGTGGAATATAGGCAAACATCAGGATGCCCTTGTTTTTGCATACCCGGCAGGCTGCCTCGATAGCCTGTAGCTGCTCCTGTGTTTTCGAAAGGTGATACAGGGGACCGAAGCAGAGAACCATGTCAAACTTTGAATTCCAGTCCTCCGGCAGGTGTGCGGCATCACATTCCAGAATGGTGATATCCATATCCCTTGTTTTTCTGCTTTCCATAATCTGAACATGCTTTTTAACCGGTTCCACCGCAGTAAGGGAATACCCCTCCTTCGCTAAGGCGAGAGAATATGCACCACAGCCTGCACCGATTTCCAGAATCTGCGCCTGTGTATTTGCATATTGATGAATATAGTGCATGGTTGTCAGGTACTCAACCTGACTTGCATAACCGTGAAAGAGTCTTTTTTCCTCCTCAAAGTGTTCATACAATTCCTGTAATTCCATAATCACTACCTCCTTTCGTTTCCAATAGTATACAGGAAACCGTACACCGATATGGAAAATCTGCAGATTGCTGAGAAAAGAGGTGTTAAGCTGATGAATTCTTTATCAGGTGCAGAAACACTTTATCAGAAAAGGGAACTTCAAGGCTGTTGCAATATCAATGTATTAAAATCTTCAAGTAAGCTGTGTAGGGAATTTGATTACAGCTGCAGCTGTTTCATATAAAGATGCAGATCCTTGTAATTTCTGGTTTTAGGAATCAAAAGTTGAAGCTCATGAAGAAAAACGATTTGAAATTCCACTGCGAGATCATTCATCAATGGCAGACATCGCTTCATAAGATAATTCTGGGCAGTCCGCGCATCCGCATGAGGCAGCAGTTCATAAAACCCCCACAGAGTCTGCAGACGTTCACTGCAGTCACGCATATCATAGGATTGCGCAAGAACCTTTTCAATTCCTTTCCCTTGAAGCCGCTGATTGTGAATATACCAAAACATGAATGGCAGAAGCTGGCGGGTATGATTTTTCAGAAACAGGCAAAGATAATATTCCTCCTTCTCATACTCCTTCTGGTTATGATAAACACCCGAGAGATTGAAATAATAGGTGATTCTGCGCTCTGCCTTGATCGTATGCTCCTGCAGCAGCTTTTCACACATCCTGTGCAGGTCCTCAAAGGCAGGTACATGAATGCGGGCGCTGATCAGACAGAGCCAGTGATACAGATCAAACAATGCTGTCCAGTTTCCGCTGTGCTCCTCCTTCTTTCGAAACCTCTGCAGCTGCCTCCACGCAGGCAGGTCATTATGCTCCAGATTTGTCTGATGAAGCGCATAGGTAATACAGTTTTTCACAGAATCGGGATGAGAAAGCATAGGAAATATGGTCAGCAGATTGCGCAGCTGATTTCGATCATGGGGAAGGGTATATTGATAGTGATAAAGGATGGAGGCATACACAGATTCCAATTCTCTTGGCAATACGCTATGAAACTGCATCAGCCAGTCATATTCCTCTGACTTCAGCAATCTGTCCTTTTTCAAAGCATCCAGCAGGATGGAAAGACTTTTTAAAACCACGCTCTCCCAGCTGTATTGTCTATAGGGGGAAAGAAGCTGCAGCAGCTCCCGGATACAGCTACAGCATGCCTCCTCCTCATAAGCGTTCCAGCTTTCAAAGAGCTTCTGCAGAAAAGGCGTTAGCAGGGGATCGGGATTGCATGCATAATTATACTGCAGATCAAGCAGGGCAAACAGCTGATCATAGATATCCATATCCTGCAGCGCTTTTCCGTTTTCCAAGGCAATGTAGCTGCGAAGTGAAACAGCATGACCCAGCGTTTCGACAAGCTCCTTTTGGGTATAGCCGAGTGCTATTCTTTTTTGCCGAATCAGCCAGCCATAGCGTTTTCTGTGTTCTTTACATATATCCAGCAGCATATGATCATGTCCTTTCTTACAGGTGAAGACTCTCATACCAAATAACACTTATAGAAAATCATGTCGATTCCTACAATGATTGGAGCCTGTCTATTTTGTCGTTCTAACAGTCTATTCCCGCTTTCTGACAGTCTGCATAATGGAAGTAGATACAACTCCCCATTATGGAGGTTATGCAAACGCACCTGCTTTCTGCCAGCCTGCAAATGGAATTAGAATGTTCACGTTGCATGTTTAAGCCTTTTCTCCATTATAGCATATGGATTGGGATTGCAATAAGCAAACCAGTGTTTCATATAGGAAAAACAGGAGGTGGATTACAGGGCATTCTGCATGATTTCCTTGATGCTTTCGTATTTTTCAATAGAAGAAATTCGTATTCTGCTATAAAGAAGCAAGCTGCTGCATACCTTTTTAAGGTACAGGAAATATCAGAATAAAGGAAGCATGTGTAGAAAAAGATTTGAAGAATGATATGAAAATATTTAGAGAAAGTTAAGATTTAACTGCTATACTTACTCGAGAGCTTAGAAAGCGGGGTGTTTTATGCAGACTACCTGGAAAAAACGAATCCTACAGATTCTATTGCTTCTGTCACTGACAGCCTTTGCCTGCTGGTTTGCGTTAAAGGATGATTGTGCAGAGGTTTTATATAATATTTTTCATATATCCTGGTATTGGATTGTGCTTATTGCGGTACTGGGCACCGCTTATTATCTGCTTCAGGGAATCGTCTTATACAGGATAGCAAAACCCTATAAAACGGATATCCGCATATGGGACGGAATACACAATGCGTATATTGCAGCTTTTTTCAACGGTGTTACCCCGTTGGGCGGAGGACAGGTGGCTCAGACCTATGCATTTCGTAAGCTGGATATGCAGTACAGTGATATCGCCAGTGTACTTTGGAAGGACTTCTTCCTTTATCAGAGTACAGTCCTGTTTTATGTGAGCATACTGCTGCTTACACGGTTTTCCTATGCAATGGAACATTTTCAGATCTATTTTTTTCTGGTGCTGCTTGGCTTTGCCATCAATGCCTCTGTCATACTGATTTTATGGACGATGGCCAGATTTCCAAAGCTGTATGTGAAAATCAGCCGTGGAATTGTCAATGTCGGCTTTCGTTTTCATATTGTGAAGAATAAGGCGTATACACTGGAAAAATGGCAGGGACAGATTTTATACTTTAATGAGGAAATCAAAAAGCTGAAGGAGGACCGCCGCATGATTGTGGAGGCTGTTCTTCTGAATTTTCTGCGTATGACAATTTTCTATGCAATTCCCTATGTGGCGGCATTGGCGCTGCAGGTACCCTTGTCCCTTTCTGATTTGATCAATGTTTTGCTGATGTCTGCGTGTATCCATATGCTGAATGCCTTAACGCCTCTTCCCGGAGATACCGGATGGACAGAAAGCGCATTTATTCTGATATTTGCAGTTCTGTTTGGTAGAACAGAAGCGAGCAGTGTTATGATATTATGGCGTGTGGCAACGTATCACATCCAGCTCATTGCAGGAGGGATCATTTTCCTGTATGTGAAATCAGCAGGCACCAAAAGACAGAGGCAGCTGCCAACAGCGAAGTCTCTTCCATAACGTTCCACCCACAGGTGAAATGCTGTAAATACTGTAAATACTGTAAATACTGAACTGCGAACGAACAAGCACAAGCTGTAATAGAGGGCTAATGAATGCCGATCTCAATGAAGCAAGCAATATCATGCGAAAAGTATATCCAAGTATGCCAGAGCGAGAGCGATTCGTAGAGGTACTGGGAACGTACCAGCTACGTGTATGAACACGAACAAAACGTTTTAATGAACGCGCAGGCATGCGTTAGAAGCTGCTTGCTCTATAGCTGACGGCAGTTCACAAAGCTGTATCATCCATCATGCTGTTACCCAGGTGCATATTCCTAAAGCAAACGGTGCACCTTTTTCTGCTTTTTATGTATGCTTTCAGGCCAAAACCTTACAGCTGAACGAAATGCTGTTACGCCGCATGATGATAACAATCGTGTTCGCTTTCGGATATCCGCATCTGCAGCCTGCTTCCATGTCACCCTTGCTACAAACGGGCAATGGAAACAGCCGATAGATGGAAACTTTCCTGTTATCTTATGAATAAAGTGTGGTAAAATAAAACAGATAAAGGAAAAAAGGGTCAAATATTATGAAGACTGACAACAATGGTACGGTACTGTACAATCGTTCAGAGCTACAGGCTGTTTTTTCTCAGCTGCAGCCGCGCGAGGAATATTCTCTTCTGCATTTTAATGTTAAGAAATTTCGATATTTTCTTGGCCGATATGACCATGAAACAGGGGAGGAGCTGCTTCAACAGATTCTGAAGACTTTCACAAAGGGATTGAAGAAAGGACAGTATCTGCTGTATACAGGCGGGGATGATTTCATATTCCTCATTCATGAGTGGCGAAAAAAGAAGATTATTGATGAGCTTATTCAAAGAGACTACGAGGGCTATGAGTTGAAGGATTCTCGGTTTTTCAACAATGTGTTTTTTTCCATGGGGGTGTGTCGTCTGCGGGATTTCCCGGAGGCGGATTTTGAAACCTGCTGCTTATATGCATGGCTTGCACGCATAACATCAAATGAGCATGAAAAGAAAAGCTCGGATTTTAAGTTTTTTACCAGAAAACAGCTGCAGGAATTTCAAATGCGATCGCAGCTTGAGGTGAAGACAGTCGAGGCCTGCCGCAAGGAAACCTATGCGGTTTATATTCAGCCTAAGGTTGATGCCAAAACCCTGAAAATATGCGGAGGAGAAGCATTGCTGCGCTGGTTTGATGAAGATGGTACAATGATTCCTCTTTCATTGTTTCTGCCGGTGCTGAATGAAAACAGCTACATCCGTTATGTAGATCAAATGGTGTTTGAGCTGGTATGCAAAATGATACAGGAGAGCATACAAAAGGGGATGAAGATGGTTCCCATCAGCTTTAACCTTTCCAAGGCAAGCTTTGAGGATGAGCCGTTCATGCAGGAATATATGGAAGTGTTTCAGCAGTTTGACATACCGAAGGAGTACATCGAATTTGAATTGCTGGAAAGCATAAGCATGGATAATTCCGATAAGCTGATCAAGGTGGTGGATACGATACATAAGGAAGGATTTCGCTGTGCGCTGGATGATTTTGGCAGCGGCTATTCCTCCATGAGTGTCCTTGCCAGGGTTCCCATCGATATCATTAAGCTGGATCGCTCTCTTTTTCAGAATCCATACAGGGATATCGATAATTTTCTGATTGTGGATGGTCTGCTGGATATACTGCATCATTTTCCTGTACAGATCGTGGCAGAGGGAGTTGAGGATGAGACTGTGGCAGAGCATATGCGCCAGCATGGCTGTGATATGATTCAGGGATTCTATTATTATCGTCCGATGCCGATGGATGAATTTCAGCGTCTGATTGCAGAACAGGGAGAGTGTTAGCCTATTCATAGCAGACCCTTCCCGATATGCACGCTGCTGGCTTGTGTAAGCTTTTCGGATAATCCGGTATGGAATGAAAAAAGGCTGTATGCAGAGAATATCTCAACGCATACAGACCTTTTTTTGCTTAGCAGGATTTTTCGTCTTCCGCATATTAAAGAGGATGAAGCATTGCTTTGCCAAGCAGCACTCCAAGCAGGCATAAAAGAACGGAGGAAAGAATATAGGTGATTCCCATCCCTGTTTTATGCTGCTCCAGCAGGGAAACCGCCTCCAGGGAAAAGGTGGAGAAGGTGGTGAATCCCCCGCACACACCGGTTTTCAATAACAAAAGACTGTGCTCCGTTAACAATGACTGCCTCATGCTCAGGGCTGCCAGTATCCCGATTGCTACCGCACCGAGAAAATTGATAAGAAGTGTCATATACGGAAACTCACTTTTTACAGGCACCATGGACATTCCATAGCGCAGCATCGCTCCTATGGCACCGCCAAGGCCGACAAACAAAAACTCTTTCATAAACATCGCTCCCGCAACCATTTTACCATACTTTTGAAATGAAACCGCATACCCTGCAAAACTTTTTCACTTCCGGCAGGAGTTTTCTCAATTTGCTTGCGCATTCCCTGATATGGGCTATAATAGTAACATTCAAAGGGATGATTGGGAGTGTGATGAAATGTTTACAAATGAGAATCTGAAGCGGCTGATTCTGCCACTTGTTGTCGAACAGATTCTGGCGGTAACGATCGGGATGAGCGATACGATCATGGTGTCGAGTGTGGGCGAGGCGGCGGTTTCCGGTCTTAGTCTTGTGGATACGATCAACATCCTTCTGATCAATATCTTTGCCGCACTGGCTACCGGAGGCGCTGTTGTCTGCAGTCAGTATCTCGGTGGTCGCGACCGCGATCGGGCATGTGTGTCGGCAAAGCAGCTGATTGTTTCAACCGGTATTTTTGCTGTTATCATCATGGGAATCGTTCTGATTGGCTGTACGGCAATCCTGCAGCTGGTCTTTACGGATGTGGAGCCGGCAGTCATGTGGAATGCAGAGATCTATTTTAAAATATCCGCATGGTCCTACCCGTTTATCGCGCTGTATAATTCCGGGGCTGCACTGTTTCGCTCCATGGGGAATTCCAAAATTTCAATGATTACCTCATTGTTCATGAATGCCTTCAATATCCTCGGAAATGCCGTTTTGATTTACGGCTTCCATATGGGGGTGGCGGGTGCTGCCATATCCTCGCTGGTTTCCCGTATTCTGGGTTCCCTGTTTATGCTGTATCTGCTGCGCAGTCCGGATAATCTGATTTATATTGATTCCTACAGGAAGCTGGAATTTCATCCGGATATGATACGCCGTATATTGACAATCGGAATACCAAACGGTTTGGAAAACGGTATGTTCCAGATAGGAAAAATCCTTGTTCAGGGACTGATTGCGGGCTTTGGTACGGTTGCGATAGCGGCCAATGCCGTAGCGAACAATATTGCACAAATGGAAATCATACCCGCTGCCGCAATCGGACTTGCAATGATAACGGTCGTAGGGCAGTGCGTTGGGGCTGGGGATTATGCGCAGGCCCGTCTCTACATAAAAAAACTAATGAAAATCGCATATATATCCATGCTTGCGGTAAATCTTATCATCCTGTGTCTTGTGCCTTTGCTTCTGAACATATATAATTTAAGTGCACAGACGTATGATACCGCACTGGAGCTGCTGCTGTATCACGGCATATTCGCCATGGTGCTGTGGCCGGCATCCTTCACCTTTCCCAATGCACTGCGTGCAGCCGGAGATGTGCGCTTTACGATGTGCATCTCGATTGTATCCATGTGGCTGTGCAGAATCTGTCTGAGCTGGCTGCTAGGGGTGATACTGGGGCTTGGTGTATTGGGCGTCTGGCTCGCAATGTTTACCGACTGGCTCTTTCGCATACTCTGGTTTTACTGGCGGTATCAAAGCGGCTCATGGATGAAGAAACGTATTATCACATAAGGAGAACATATGAAGTTTACGACGCTGTTATTTGACGCAGACGGAACGCTGCTCGATTTCGATGCAACGGAAAAGCGGGCTCTGCAGAGGGTATTTGATCTGCATCACTACCCGTTGACAAATGAAATGAAGAAACGCTATCAGGACATAAACGCACAGCTGTGGTCAGCGTATGAGGAGGGCGAAATCTCAAGGGAAGCAGTGATTTACACACGGTTTGGAAAGCTGTTTCGTGAATTCGGTATTGCGGATGATGGCATCGCCTTTGAGGATATCTATCAAAAGGAGCTGGGCAGAGGGCACGATATGATACCGCATGCTATGGAGGTGGTACGCCGCCTGTATCCGCAGTATCGTATGTGTATCGTGACCAACGGTGTTGTCGCAACACAGTATGCGCGTCTGCGGGATTCCGGTCTGGACGCGTATTTCCATCATATGTTTGTATCGGAGGAAATCGGATTCCGGAAGCCGGACCGATCCTATTTTGATCACTGCTTTGCCAGATTAAATGGAGCGAAGCGGAATCGGACCCTCATAATCGGAGATTCGTTATCCAGTGATATGCAGGGAGGTATCAATGCCGGTATTTCCACCTGCTGGTATAATCCTGATGGGAAAAAGAATCACAAGCAGCTTCCGTTAACCTATGAAATTCGGGATTTGCGGGAATTATATACAATATTGGAGGAGGAAAATGATGGATAAGGATATCCTGTTGTTTGATTTGGATGGAACATTGACAGATCCAAAGGTTGGTATTACCAGATCGGTAGCCTTTGCTTTGGATAAAGCCGGTATTCATGTGGAAAACCCGGATGATTTGTGCGCATTTATCGGACCGCCCTTAAAGGATATGTTCATGGAGCTGTATTCCTTTGACGAGGCGCAGGCCTTGCAGGCAATTGCGGATTACCGCGTTTATTTTCGCAAGCAGGGAATGCTGGAAAACGTGGCATATCCGGGGATTCGTGAACTGCTGGAGGCATTGCAGAAGCAGGGCAAAACGCTTTTGGTCGCTACCAGTAAGCCGGAGGAATTCGCCTGTACCATCCTGAAGCATTTTAAGCTGGATTCCTATATGCTGGATATTTGCGGTGCCACGATGGATGGTACCCGCAGCGATAAGGCGGATGTCATTGCCTATGCTGTGCAGAAGCATCGCCTCCCGGTTGAACGGTGTGTGATGATCGGAGATCGCCGGCACGATATCATCGGTGGGAAAAAGAACGGCATGCGCACGATTGGCGTATTATATGGATACGGAAGCCGTGAGGAGCTAAAGGAAGCAGGCGCTGACTGCATCGTGGAGGATGTGCAGAGTCTGTTGGATGTATTGAAAAAAGGAGGTTCATAACATGGCTGATAAAAAAAAGAAGAGTACAGCAGAGCTGCTGGAGCAGGCCCGCAAAGCCAAGCAGAAGCCCCGCACCAAAGCTTTGGAAAAAACACTGGGCAAGGGGAAGAACAGCGCCAAGTTTAATAAAGTAAATTTTAACGGATAAGAAAAGAGCGGCTATACCAGAATGGTAACCGCTCTGTTTTTATTCAGGATATGGGCAAGTGTTGTGCTTCCCCCATCCTCACCATCCAGTGTCCAGGGAATCTGTTCCCGGGCTTCTATGCGGATATCACAGGCCTTTCGAAAATACATCCAGGTTTCATTAACCTCATGCTTTATCAGCGCCGCAATGATATTTTGTACATCCAGTGGATTATTGGGAACCCGGATGAGCAGAAGCTCAAACTGCCCGTCATCCAGCTGAGCATCCTTTGAGTTTACGGCAGTAAAGCCTGCGACAAACTTGGAATTGGTAACACAGCCGAAGATACAGGAATCCTCAATGACTTCATTCTGATCAATGACGGCTTTGACATGATAGCGGGGAATATTCGTCAGCTGTTTGACGCCTTCCAGAAAATAAGCGATTTTTCCAAAGGAGTTTTTGGTGCTTTGGGGTGTGGAGTAGGAAATTTCTGTGAAGATACCAAACGCCGCAACATAGGTGAAATAGCGGTTATTGAACTGGCCGATATCACAGGAAAACGGACGGTATTGTGCAATGGTGTCCATGAGCTTTCCAGCACTTTTCGGCAGCTTCAGTGTAGCCGCAAAATCGTTGACTGTCCCGCTTGGAAGATAGGCAAGCACAGGCTTGCTGTCTATTTCCATAATGCCGCTGATCACCTCATTCCAGGTACCGTCCCCACCGATGCATACGAGAATATCACAGCAGCCTTCACTGGCTTTCGCAAGCTTTTGTGCATGTCCCGCATACTGGGTTACATAAACCTGTATCGTATCCTGCATGGCACAAAACCGGTCACATAACGTAAATAAAGCCGTTTTTGCCGTCTGCTTTCCTGCCTTTGGATTCATAATGATTCTGATGCTTCTGTCCATACACACGCCCCGTTTCCTTTGCATATAATTGTATAGCATAAAGACGGAAAAGGGAAGTGGAGTGCAGGAATTAGTGTTAATATCCTAAGACACCGTCGAGTGATTCATCCTGCAATACCCAGTCGTTGTATACATCAATCATACGGTATTGGGAAGGCGTATCCCGTATATAGACTTTTGAAATTCCTGCATTGATGATCATTCGCTTGCACATGGAACAGCTGTTCGAGCTTTGAATCAGCTCCCCGCTGACTGCTTCATAGCCTACCAGAAACATATCGGCTCCCAGCATTTCACTGCGCTGTGCACTGATGATTGCATTTGCTTCCGCATGGACACTGCGACATAATTCATAGCGTTCTCCCCGGGGAACCCGCAGCTTCTCCCGAATACAGTATTCCAGATCCAGACAGTTGGTACGTCCCCGAGGGGCACCCACATATCCGGTGGAGACAATTTCATCATGCTGAACGATTACCGCACCGTAAATTCTTCTGCGGCAGGTGCTTCTCTGTGCGACTGTTCCTGCGATATCCAGATAGTAATTGATTTTATCTACGCGCTCCTGTTTCATAAAAACCTCCCTTTCTTTATCAAATATTATTATAAGGGGAGCTGCTTTTTAATACAATCATCTAAAGAAAGCTGACAGAAAAGCTATGGGAATGCTTGCGGAAGTAAAAAGAAATCATATCGGTATATACAAGTAGGATAAGAGAAAGTCGTATGCTAAAAGCAGTGAGTAAGTCCATGGATAGCAAACAGCTGTGTGAAAAGAGCTGCTGTATATGGTGCAGCTTGCATCATAACTACATGATTACGGTTTTTTATATAAAGAGGTCGACCACATCGAATCAAGTCTTCCATAAAGCTTCCTGCTTACGGACATCCTGAATCTCAAAGGGCTGCAGGCAATGAAAAGTATGCGGGTGAGCGGTGAAGCTGTTTATTCTGCATTGGTTTGAAGGAGATAATGGAAATCCATATCTTCTTCCTTTTCGAAAGGAGTAACCAAAAAGCAGACGATACGTTTATCAATCGTCTGCCTTTCAGAAATTAAGCTATTGCATTCACTTTTAACATGCGCCCTGCAGCCTCATGTTGCATGCTGCATTCAGCTTCTGTTATTACGAGTACCTTCAGATGCCTTTCACACAGGAAAGAACAGCCTCATAATCGGGTTCGTCTGTAATTTCCCTGACATACTCGACATAGCGCAGGATATTGTCCTTATCAACTACAAATACTGCCCGCGTCAGTAAACCTAACTCTTCGACATAGGTTGCAGTTGCCGCTGCAAAGCTGTGCAGCTTGTAATCACTCAATGTAATTACATTTTCATTGTTTTTTGCCTGACACCAGCGTTCAAGAGCAAATGGCAGGTCCATGGATATTGCACATACGGTAACATCCTTTAGCTCCTTTGCGTAATTGATAAACTTTGCGACCTCCATACTGCATACACCGGTATCCAGGGAAGGTACACTGAGGAAAATACGTGTACCTGTACTGTCCTCACTTCGCCACTCGCTCATATCATTTCGTATAGCAGTAAACGGCTTTAATGTCTCGTTTTCCTTCACTGCCTCATGCTTTATTGTCACAGGATTTCCCTGAAAGGTTATATTCATTTGATATCCCTCGCTTTCTGTACATAGTATACCCGGATTGTTTGAAAAGGTGAACTTATTTGCCTGGAAATTTATGAACAAGGATACGAAACGAAAACAGTGTGTAGCTTCTGCTTTTTTCTTGTATATTGTTTACAAAACTGTTTCCATTTCCCTTCGAATCCGCTATACTGTTAGAGGAAAGTTGAGGGGTTGTGCATGAATACAGATCAGCTGCTGGATGTGGCCAGCTATGCAGGGAAACTGCTCATAGAAAGCGGAGCGGAAATCTATCGGGTGGAGGAAACGATGGTGCGGCTCTGCACGAGCTTTTCTGAGGTGGAGGATGCACAGAGCTTCGTTACCACAACCGGCATCATGTTCTCCATCACGGTTGCCAGCAAAACACATACAAAAATCCTTCGTGTGCATACACGCGGTGTGGATTTAAACTGCATTGATAAGATCAACAGCCTCTCAAGAGAAACCGCCGTGCAGAATTACACAATCGAGGAGCTGGCGCTAAAGCTGAGAGAAATAGAAAATGAACAGCGCTATTCCTTTTGGATAATCATGTTCTTCGGAGCATTGAGTGCAGGTGGCTTTGCGGTTTTCTTCGGTGGAAATTATCTGGAGGCAGGATGCAGCTTTTTGATCGGACTGCTGATCAAAGCGGTAAGCGCCCTTATGGAACAGCGCGGCCTGCACGGCTTTTTTACGAATGCAATTGCGGCGGCGAGCGGTGCGCTTGCGGCACTGGGGGCACATGCCCTCTGTCCGGATACGGATGTCGATATCCTTATTATATCCAGCATCATGCTGCTTGTTCCCGGCTTAGCCATTACCAATGCCATACGGGATACGGTTTCCGGGGATTATCTGTCCGGTGTTGCCCGTGCAACCGAGGCCTTTCTGGTGGCGATTGCAATCGCTGCCGGTATCGGTGTTGTCCTTTCCATGTCCATCGGACTGAGCGGAGGTATGTGACATGTATCTGATCAATATGATGATTGCCTCTTTTTTTGCCTCACTGGGATTTGGCGTAATGTTTAATATTCGTGGAAGGAAACTGATTCTTGCAGGAATCGCAGGGTCAATCGGCGGTGCAGTCTACCATGCGGCACTGCTTGTGGGCTGCTCGGAGCTGACTGCCATGTTTCTGGGTTCGGTTGCACTATCGCTGTATTCTGAAATTTTTGCCCGTATCTGCAAGACACCGGTAACAACCTTTATCATTTGTGCCCTGATACCACTGGTACCCGGAGGTGGAATGTATCGTACGATGCTGAAGGCGATAGAAGGGGATGTGATGCAGGCGTTGTCCATCGGTCTGGATACGCTGACCATCGCAGGCGTACTGGCTCTGGGAATCCTTGTTGTTTCAACAATCATGAAGGCTGTATTCAAACCGGAGAGAAGGAGTGTGAGAAGGCATGTGGAAAACTGAAAGAAAAGTGGAGCTGCTGGCACCTGCCGGCTCTATGGAGGCGCTTCGTGCGGCAGTCCAAAATGGTTGTGATGCTGTGTATCTTGGTGGCAGTATGTTTGGTGCCAGAGCATTCGCCAATAATTTTGATGAGGACGAAATTCAGGAAGCAATCGCCTATGCCCATGTGTATGGGGTTCGTGTGTTTGTTACCGTCAATACCCTGATTCGAGAAGAGGAATTTGAGGACTGTGTCCGGTATGTTCAGTTTTTATATGAGCATGATGTGGATGCGGTAATTATTCAGGATTTGGGCTTATTCTCTGTGCTGCGCCAACGCTTCCCGGACATGGAGCTGCATGCATCCACACAGATGCATATCCATAATCCGCAGGGAATTCACTTTATAGAGTCCTGCGGTGCCAGCAGAGTGGTGGTGCCAAGAGAAACTCCGCTAAAGGAAATCCGAGCATATGCGGCTTTAGGCGTAGACCTGGAGGTTTTTGTTCAGGGAGCCCTGTGTGTATCCTACAGCGGGCAGTGTCTGATGAGCTCACTGACACTGCAGCGAAGCGGAAACCGCGGCGAATGTGCACAGAACTGCCGTATGAAATATCAGCTGGAAAAGCGGGAGGACGGTCATAGTGAAATCCTGCAAGGAAAAGGGGAATACCTGCTGAGCCCGAAGGATATGAATACGCTGGAAAGAGTTCCGGAGCTGATTGAAGCGGGAATTGCCTCCTTTAAAATCGAGGGCAGGATGAAACGCCCGGAATATGTGGCATTGATGGTTGCCTTATATCGTAAGGCGATCGATGCGTATTATGAGGGAAGAGCATTTATCTATGATGAAGCTGTGGATATGCAGATGAAAAAAATATTCAACCGCGGCTTTACCCAGGGACATTTGTTTCATCATTACGGGGCGCAGCTGATGAATCCGATCCGTCCCAATCATATCGGAGTCAAGGTCGGTAAAGTCATTCAGGTTACCAGAGATAAAATTGTGATACGCCTGCAGGATACCCTGCGGCAGCAGGATGGTATCCGCATTTTGCAGGAACCGAAGGATATCGGCTTTCAGGTGAATTTTCTGTATAAGGACGGATTGCTGGTCAATCACGGAGCAGCAGGGGATATTGTGGAGCTGGATAAAACAGCACCTGTTGTGAAAGGAAGTATTGTCCTGAAGACCAGTGATGCACAGCAGCTGCAGGCATTGCAGAAAAGCTATGAGGCAGCACCTCGTAAGGTTGCCGTTTATGCACAGTTCACCATGCAGGCAGGCAAACCGGCAGTCCTGGAGATTATGGACGAGGAAGGCAGAAGTGTACGAGTGGAAAGTGATGCCGTATGTGAAACAGCACGCAGGATGCCGCTGAAAGAGGAGCGAATTGCTGCGCAGCTGAAAAAAAGCGGAGATACGCCATTTGTATTCGAGAACATTTCCTATCAGCTGGATGCGCAGGGAATACTTCCTATCCGGGAACTCAATCAGATGCGTCGAAGTGCATTGGCGAAGCTGGAGGAGCAGCGAAAAATTCTGCATAAGCAGCGCCGTATTCTTGCGGAGAAGCAGCCCGTAATCCATTCAATACAGGACGCTCCATCACTCTGTGCTGTTGTGCATACTGAGGAACAACTGCAGGCCTGTCTACAGGAGGGCTTGGATATGATCTTTGTGGAAAATCACAGCCTGTATGCGTTGATGAAGGGCACAGAGGGAGTTTATCCGCGTATGCCACGAGTGATGAAGGAGGAGTATCCTGCTTCCCTGATGATGATTCAGGAAACCGGCGGCTTGCAGGCGGGAGAGGTCTTCTGTGATACCTCGCTGAATATGACGAATTCCCATACCGCCGCATTTCTGCTTACTCACGGTGCAAGGGGAATCAGCTTTTCTCTGGAAAGCAGCCTACAGGACTGTAGTGCAATCAAACGGTGCTTTCAGGAACGATATGCGGTGGATGCACCCTTCTTTTATACGGTATACGGCAGAGCTGAGCTGATGCTGAGTGAATACTGTCCAATCAATTCCGTTATCTGTAATCATACAGACAGAAACTGCGGTCTTTGCAGGCAGGGGGCGGAATACGCTCTTCTCGATGTGAAACAGAATCGCTATCCGATTTTGTGTGACGAGTCTTGCCGTACGCATATTCTACATTATGAGGTGCGCAATCATATCGATTCGATTCCGGAAGCAAAGCAGCATGGGATTCAGCATTTTCTATGCACGTTCACCATGGAAGGCGAGGCTGACTGCCACAGGATTATCACAGCCTGTAAAGCGCAGCTGCAAATGAAACAGGGTGTATAAGAAAAGGTATGTCATAGGATATACCTAATTGAAAAGAGGATATATATGGTGAATCTTATACAGGCAAAGGAGCAGTTTGCCGCCTATTGCAAAGGATATGATACACAGGATGAGCGGGTGGCTCTTAAAATCGTGCATTCACAAAAGGTGGCTGAGATTTCAAAGCAGCTGGCGATCCACAGAAACTGCTCTGCTATGGATGTGGATCTGGCCGAGGTGACAGGCCTGTATCATGATATCGGAAGATTTGAACAGCTGAAGCAGTATCATACCTTTCTGGATGCGAAAAGTATCAATCATGCGGCACTTGGGGTACGGATTTTACAGGAACAAGGGCTGTTATCTGTTTTCTGTGATGATCCGCACCAGCAGGAAGTAATGCTGCATGCGATAGAAAACCATAATAAGTTTCAGATTGCAGACGACCTGGAGGAACATGCATTTCTGCATGCCACGATTCTGAGGGATGCGGATAAAACGGATATCTTCCGTGTAAATCTGATGGAGAAAGCGGAAAATGTCTATCTGTGCAGTGAAGAGCAGCTGCTGCAGGAAACGGTGAGTGAGGAGGTTCTGCAGGATTTTTTGAACAGCCGTCCCATTCTGTCCGCAAAACGGAAAACGCATCTCGATATCCTGCTGTCCCATATGGCATTTATATTTGATTATCATGATGCCTATGCACTGTCTCTTGTTTTACAGCAGCATTATATTGAACGCATGGTAGAACGTTATCCGTTTCAAAGAGAGCAGGCACAGCAGGCAGTACAGCTTGCTGTACAACATGCACTGACATATATGCAAAAGCGAGTCACTGCGTAAAAAAGAGGCTTTCATGCCTACCAAGGAGTAAAGCGTTTTCCGTTTCTGTAAGAATATGGAGGATGTAAAAAGTTTCCCCTGCTGATTTACAGAAAGCAGGGGATGAATGCATGGCATTTTGTGAAGCATACGTTTGAATTATGAGAAAGCAGGAATCCGGTTATGGGAAAACCTCCATACAATCGGATTCCTTTTTCATCATCACCGTATGGCTGATATACAACTTATTTCATGTATCCCGACAGGGTAAGCTATGGAAAGCTGTACTGCGTGAATGCGGAAAGGAACACATCAGCTTTTTATAATCGGCTGTTTTCAGCAGTACCTAGCATGGCTTCTTTTTCTGTGAATGTCTGCAGCGAAACCGTCAGCTGAATTGCTTCACTGTAACATGTCCTCTCAGCATCCCTGTCGGAAAGAAAATGCAAAGGATGCCTTTTTCACTATTTTTTGAATTGCGTGACGGATTTAGAAAAGTTTAAGATTTACCTGCGTTTTATGGTAAGAAATTTCCTGCATAATAAGGACTGTAAGGAAGGGAGCTGATTTCATGAAGAAGAAATACATCGTTATGCTGGGTGGTGTTCTTCTATTGGCTGGGGCCGGACTTGGTCTTCTTTTTGGCAGTATCGACATGAATCAGATTTCCCGTATGCTGGAGGATATCCCGCATGGCCTGCGTGAGATACTCATGATTGTTTTGATTGCCGCACAGATTTTTCTGGCTTTTTTGCCGGGAGAGCCGCTGGAGCTTGCGGCCGGATTTCTGTTTGGCTCCGTTGGCGGGACATTGCTTTGCTTGGTGGGATCTCTGCTTGGGACAGCCCTTGTATACCTTCTGGTTCAGCGGTATGGAAAACGGCTGGTAACCGTCTTTTTTAAACAGGAGCAGCTGAATGAGTTTACCGGAGTGCTGAAAAAAAGGAATAGCATGCTGTGGATTTTCCTGCTGTTTCTGATTCCCGGCACGCCGAAGGATATTATGACCTATGTCGTATCCCTATCCAATATCGCTCTGGGAAAATGGCTACTGCTCACAACCGTGGGACGTATTCCCAGCATTGTGACATCGACATTTCTCAGCGGTTCATTGAAAGAGGGAAATTTCGTCGCAGCTGCCGGAGTGGCAATACTTACGATTCTGCTTGTAATTGCAGGAGGTTTTGCTTATAAACGCATGAAGGAGGATACAGCGATATGATACAATTTATTATCTGCACATTCTGTGCAGTTGCAACCTTTCTGGGGTTTCTGCTGCATAACATGGAAGAATCATCCGGAATATAGTACAATTACACTTGTTGAGAGGGAGTGAAGGCTATGGATCATAACATACTCGTCGTGGAGGACGAAAAAGGAATACGGGAGGCTATACAGATATATTTGAAAAATCAGGGATATCGTGTATTTCTGGCTGAAAACGGCCAGGAGGGTCTGAACATAATAAAACGTGAAACAATTCATCTGGCTGTGGTGGATATCATGATGCCGGTTATGGATGGAATCACTATGACGATGGAGGTGCGTAAGGATTATGATTTTCCAATCATCTTTCTGAGTGCGAAATCTGAAGATATCGATAAAATAACCGGCTTGAATATCGGTGCGGATGATTATATCACAAAGCCGTTTGGCTCTATGGAGCTGCTGGCCCGTGTCCGCAGTCAGCTGCGCCGCTATGAACAGATTCTGATGCTGAAGGAGCATGCGGTATCCTCTGTGAATCGTGAGGAGGAAATTTACAGTATTGGGGCACTGGAATTAAACAGCACGACAAAGGAAGTGCGTGTGGATAATCAGATCGTCAAGCTGCGGCCGAAGGAGTTTATGATACTGGAGCTGCTGATGAAGCATGCGGGGCGTGTTTTTTCAGCACAGCAGATATATGAGGCCGTCTGGAATGAGGAAGCAATCAATACGGAAACTGTGATGGTGCATATCCGTAAGCTGCGGGAGAAAATTGAGCTGGACCCCAAGCATCCGCGCTATTTAAAGGTGGTCTGGGGAATCGGCTATAAAATAGAAAAATAAAAACAGGTGATCTTATGAAGAAAAAACATATATTTCTAACAACGTTCATTGCACTGCTTTCTGTAATGAGCCTTATGATTTGTTCCGTATACCGTAACGATCAGATTCAGGAGCTGGGGCGTTCCGGCAAGCAGGCGGTTATCTGGTATCTTGAAGATGATATTCAGGAGGGAGTTCTGGGACTTGCTCAGTCTGTGCGTCCCAAGGATGATATTATCAAATTCGATACCGGGCTACCGAATTATCTGAAAAGCACGTTATCCAATGATCTGAAAGAAAAAGTCACAAAGAGCTTTCTGGAATTGAAGGAGGATGCCAATTTTCAATACTATGCGAAGGATTTGAAAAACGGTAGGGAATATGGAAATAAAAAGCTGAGGGATATGTCTCAGAAGGAGCTTCGTGACAGCAGCCTGCTGTATGGTATTCTGGAATATGATAAAGATGGAGCAGCGAAAATTCTGGGAGACTTCAGTGATATGGATTTCCAGCCGCAGTCACTGACACGATATCTGCGCTATTTTGATTCCGTTGATGAAAACGGACCCATGACTACCTATAATATAAATGATGAAGAATTCACACAATCACAGGCAATGATTCAGAACCCGAAGCAGATGAAAATCATCTTCCGTGTGCCACAGGAGGTTATCAAGGATCAGGGACTGATAGCACGTACGGTGTATGACTGGTCAAATTATACGCAATTCTCTGTAATTGCCGCTATGATCGGTACAATGGTCCTGATTTTGTATCTGTTGTTTTATCCAATCGCAATCGTTGAGGAAGTGAATCCGTTCCTGACATTTAAGAGAGTGAAGTTCGGTTTTCTGTTTATTCTGCTCGCTACCGGAATCACGCTGGGGACTGCCGGCGTTCTGGCACTGAGTGGAGCTACGATCAGCGGAACATTGCAGAGTGTCATGAATGAATATCATATCATGATGTCTGATGAGCTTCTGTTTGTGGCGAATGTCGTTTCCTGGATGCTGCTGTTTCTGATGATCAGTATCGCCTTGTTTGCAATGAAATATATATTTGTAAAGGGATTCTGGAAATATATGAAGGAGGATACGATTCTGGGCAGTATGATCGGCAGTATCCACCGGCATATAGACAATCTCGCGGATATCGATTTGAAGGATGACGCAAACCGTAAGCTGTTAAAATTCATGCTGATGCAGATCGTCATCATGATTGTGCTGTGTCTGTTCTGGTGGTTCGGCATGTTTCTGGCAATCATCTATGGCTTTGCCCTCTTCCTGTGGCTGAAGCAGAAGCTCAATGCTGTACAGCATGATTATCGTACCTTGCTGAAGCAGACGCAGGAGCTGAAGGAGGGCAACTTCCAGGCAGAGCTTCCGCAGGATGTCGGTATCTTCAATGCCCTCAAGGATGAATTCAGTGAAATCCGCGTCGGCTTTGAGAAAGCGGTACAGGAGGAAACGAAATCACAGAATATGAAAACAGAGCTGATCAGCAATGTGTCACATGATTTGAAGACACCGCTGACCGGAATTCGCAATTACGTAGAGCTTCTGCAGCAGGAGGGCATAAGTGAAACGCAGCGTAAGGAGTATGTGAGCATGCTGGATCAGTATGCCAAGCGGCTGCATGCTCTGATGGAGGATTTGTTTGAGGTTAGCAAGGCAAACAGCGGAAATATTCAGTTGGATATGGCCCGTCTGGATATTATCGCACTGGTGGAGCAGGTGCAGGCGGAGTGCAGTGAGCTTCTGCAGGAACGCGGGCTGGAGGTAATCTGGAATCTGCATGGTGAAAAACAGCTGAGTGTACTGCTGGACGGAAGTAAGGCATTCCGGATATTTGAAAATCTGTTTATCAACATACACCATTATGCACTGGAGCATACCCGTGTGTATGTGGATATCCGCAAGACAGCCAACCGGGTACGGATTGAATGCAAAAATATATCAAAGGAACCGTTGAATTTTGATACGGAGGATATTGTGGATCGTTTCGTTCGCGGAGATAAATCGCGTCATGACGGAGGCAGCGGTCTTGGACTGGCTATTGCCAAGAGCTTTACAGAGGCGATGAAGGGAAGCTTCCGCATTGAGACGGATGGAGATTTGTTTAAGGCGGTTATTGAATTTCCACTTGTTAGCGATACTTTAGGTGAGAATCAGGAGTAAGACTGGACGCCTTACAGGAAAATACAATGAAGGGACCGGATATATGCAAACCGGTCTTTTCTATGTTTTTCCAGCGAAGTTGCAAAAGGCTGATTTACAGGTAACATTATCTTCTCCTAGTATTGTTTTGATTGCATAGTATTTGAGATTTGATTATGTTAAGATATGGTTATAAATTGGAATTTGTCGAGCTGGTGAATTTTAGTTTCCACTGATGGTGTAGATGAATAAAGGGGATTTATAAGAAAGGAGACTAATTGCATCTATATAGATGCAATGGTGTAAAAGAATGATAAAATATCCGTTAAATGTTACAATTGATACTAATGTATTTGAAGCAAATAAATTCGACTTTGGCATTGATAGTACGATGAGCTTACTAGTTAAAAACGTTCAAAATGGCAAAATTAAGCTTGTGTTAAGCAATATCGTAATAAGTGAAGTAGAAAAACATATTTGCCGATGCGTTGATAGCATATGTGGAAAAGCAAGAAAGTTAAGAAAAGAATATTTGGATATACTTCCAGAACAGTATTTGGCTGATATTGGAATGGGGATATATGTCAAAATACCTGATAAGAAAACTGCTCGCCAAAGCGCAAAAGCCGTGTTTGCTAAATTTTTGGAGGACTGTAAGGTTGAAAGACTTGATACGAGTAACATAAAGCTTGAACAAATACTAGAAGATTATTTTGCTGTACGACCACCATTTGAGAATTGTGAGAAAAAGAGAAAAGAATTTCCTGATGCATTTATTGCCCAAGAGATTAAAAACCGCTTTGGTATCGATGAGGTTGTAGCAATTGTTAGTGAGGATAACGGTTTCAAAACAGCATGTGCCAGAAGTAAAAACCATTTGTTCTTTTCTTCCATAGGAGAACTCTTTAATGAGTTAAGCAAACAAGAAGAAGAATACGCAGCTGCACTTGATTTAATAAAGGATAACAATGATTTTATCATTCAGACAATCAATAGAGAGATTGATGATGGCTGTATTGAAGTTCAAGGATTATCATATGATCAAGATGGTATTGTTGAAGGGTATGATTATGATGAAATATATTTAGATCATTACTATCTGTCAGGTATTAGGATTCATACAATAGATGATATAGATGGAAATATAATCACAGCATCCTTATGGATTCATGGAACTATGGATGTGGATTGTTATTATGAAGATTTTGACAGTGCCTTTTGGGATTCTGAGGAAAAAGAATATTTTGGTGTTGAGACTAGACATATTTTAGAAAAACATAATGCAAGATTTGCTTGTAGAATTGAACTTAACAGCAAAACGGAGGAAATAAGAGTGTTGCCTTTCAAAATTATATTAGGAGGAGATTCAAGAAAAAGCAGAACTGTAATTGACGATTTGCACGAAGCGTTATACTATAAAGAACATGAAGATGAAGAAAGGGAAGCATTGGGGTTCTTACCGTTATCACAATATAGTGATATGTTAGAAAACGATTTGAATAATTCGAGTATGGCAAAAAAAATATTTGAATTATTTAAGCAGTATAATGATATTTCTTTATGTTATGAAGAGTTAGCATATCTGTATGATGAGATTTATACTCAGATGAAAGCCGATATGGGTGAGGATGATACTCAAGCATTTATTACTGCTCTTTCATTAGAAAAGAGTATTCCAATAGATTTGTCTAAGAAAGATAAAGATGATTTATTGAATGTAATCAGAGAATGGGTTGATGATAAAATTGATATGGCAACCAAGAAGATGGAGGGAAATCTTCCTGATTGTATTGAGTATGGGGAATACATAAGTATTTTAGGTACAGATTGCAGAGTTTATACTTTGTCTCTTGATGAACTTCATGGAACACCAGAAGCAGGTTCAGAAGAACAGATAGAAGTTTCTCTTTTATTGGATGAAGAAAAGCTTGCAATAGGCTATGTTAAACTTATCGTTGGTTATCTTAATTTTGACGAAGATGGTGGAGCATCGGATGGCATCGAGGATAGCATCGATTATGAAGTAGACGATGTTTTGGAGGCTTTAGAAAATTTGATTTCCGATTTGAAAGAGGAACTTGTTAAAGAACAGAAACTTGCGAAATCTTTCAAGAAATGTTTGAAGCAGAAAACGAATAATTGATTCAATCAAGATAACTAACAAAATTCCAGTTTATCGAATTGATGGAAAACGTAATGAAGATTAGAAGTTGTGGAGCGTGAAAATATTGAGAGAATTTTTTGAAAAACATAAAGAAAAGATAATAACACTTTTATTATGTGGAGTTTTGCTTATTATCGTATTGTCTGTTTTAGCTTTAATAAGTGGTGCAATAATGAAAGTGTTTGGGTTTGAATATCGTTCTATCGGAAGTATTATTTTGTTTTTTATTATTGCAACAATTATTTCTTATCCGTTAGGATTGATTGCAGGTGCATTACCAAAGGCTTTATTATCTTTAGACAAAGTATCAATGCCTACAGCAATAACACTCTATCTAATCTTAGACACATTCGCAACTTTTTGGGGATTAAGAATTACAGATTATTGTATGCAAAGTATTTCAGCTGAAGATATATCTATTTTTGTTATATCATTAATATTTGCATTTTTAGGGGTTAGTGATATAAAAAAATCCCGCATGATGAAGAACAATAAATCCCAGTTTGTAGAACGGCAATAGGCGTGATGAGCAGGAGGATATGGGATCAACCAAATACTGTGATAACATTTTAATGTGTAGAAGTGGCTGTTAATTGAAAGGAGAAATTTCAAATGCAATTTTTAATTTTATTAGGAAGCCCAAGAAAGCAAGGGAATACGATATCTCTTGTAGAACCATTTGTAAGCGAAATAAAGGAATCAGGAAATAATGTGAATATTATTTGGCTTTATGATAAAAAAATCAAAGGCTGTGTAGCCTGTAGAAGCTGCCAAAAGGATTGGACGAGATCTGGATGCAGTATTAAGGATGACATGCAGGAAATATTTGATGCTATACTTAAAGCAGATAAAATAATATTGGCCACACCTATTTACAGTTGGTCATGTCCGGCACCTATGAAAGCTGTGCTTGATCGACTGGTATATGGTATGAATAAATATTATGGTGATGAAAAAGGGCCGACTTTATGGAACGGTAAAAGCATTGCAATGATAACTACATGTGGATACCAGCCTGAAAAAGGAGCAGATTTATTTGAAGAAAGTGTGAAAAGATATTGCAAGCATTCCCAATTAGTATATGAAGGAATGCTATCAGAGCGTGATTTAGGATACAGAAGCATATTCATAGATAATGATAAAAAGGAAAGAGCAAGAGCTTTTGCACGAAGCTTACTATAAAGATAAATTAGAATTTTATGTGATATTAAGGTAAAGTCTGAATCTGAGATTTCTAATATAAATTATATAATGAAGGAGTGATTGTGTTAAATGAACTAAATAATATTTTTCTTGATAAAGTTAGTGTGGTTGTTGAAGAAGCGAGAAAAAATGTAAAAACTGCAGTTAATATTATGATGGTATATACTTACTTCGAAATAGGAAGAATGATAGTAGAAGAAGAACAAAGCGGTTCTAATAGAGCTGAATTAATATATTAGAATGACTGCTATAAGCCTGTAGCATTTCAGGCAGAGCATTGCCTGTATTGTGCCGATGGCAAATTACATTATGAATATAATGGAAGATGTTTTGATATGGATACAAATGCGATGCAGCGTATGCATAGTCCGGATCAGTTTCCTTCCTTTATTTCCATAGAGAAGTAATGAGGAGCTTATATGCAAGGAGATGCATCATTCGGGGAGGACGTAAGGAAGCTTATTGCTATTGAAAGTATATATATGTAATACACAGGTATGAAGAAACAAGCTGTGCATACGGAGATAATTATCAATGATGATGAAGGAAAGCGATATAGAAACGATTATGTTTGCCCCATGCGGTATGAACTGCAAGGTTTGTTATAAGCATTGCTATCATAAAAAACCATGTGATGGCTGCCTGAAAAGTGATCGGGGTAAACCTGAACACTGCCGTAGGTGTAAAATCAAGGACTGTGTTAAAGCAAGAGATTTATCCTATTGCTATGCCTGTTCGGATTATCCCTGTAAGCTTATAAAAAACCTTGAGAAAAGCTATAAAAAAAGATATCAGGCTAGTCTCATGGAGAATAGTGAGATTGTGAAAAATCAGGGGTTAGAGGTATTTATGGAGCAGCAGAAAAAGAAATATACCTGTTCTACCTGCGGTGGCGTTATTTCCATTCATGATAAAGAGTGCAGTGAATGTCAGGAAAAGGCATTCACTACAGAAAAAGGGTAGGTATAGAAGCTGATGGAGGGAATATGATGTTTGATGAAATCTGCATATATAAGCAATGATGAATAAGCAGGAGGAAATCGAAGCGCCGATGAAGGAAGTGGCTGAATTTTATTTGAAGCAGGACGGTGTCCTTGCTGTACACTACATAAAACGTACACACCGGCAAAAGGATTTCAATGCGGTCAAGGAAGGGGACTTGCCAATCCGTCTTACAAGGATTGTGTGAAACGTAACCTATGTCCTATATTGGGAATTGGTGAAATGAAGATGCGCATGCAAGTGTATCGAGGCTTGGGCTGAAGAAATATTATAAACGCTGGAATCGCTGTTTCATCACAATGCCTAAGATTATTTTGGGTGAGAATATTGTTTGACAGTCCTGCTTCAGTCGAGCAATGAAAGCTTTCGCCCTGTTTCTAAACTTCACCATGCTTGATAAGGTATGTGTACTATATGAAAAAGAGCCCGAAGCTTAACGGGTTCTTTTTCATATGTTTAACAGCGTCAGTATAGATCAATGGTTGCCTTTCGCATGGCTGCACGCTCCAGGATTCGAAACATCAGGTAGGCAGCGCCAGCATAGATCACCATACAAAGCACCTCCTGCAGCATCAGAAAAGTGACCTGCGTATTCCATGTTCCATGGATAAGCAGCTGCATTGCCTGCAGCCCATGTGTCAATGGCAGAACAGAGGCAAGCCACTGCAGGGGGAGTGGCAGCAGATGAATGGATAGATTGGCACCACATAGAAAAAACAGCAGGGTGATAAATAAATTATATACAAAATTGATATCCGGCAAGATAATGCCGAAGGAGCCAAGCAAAAATCCGATGCTCATACAGGATGCACAACAGAGAATGATGCATACTATCATACCACCCGTAAGGATGGAAAACGGCAGATCAAAGATCAGAATACCGATCACAATGATAATACCGAAGGAAATCAGAGAATCCAGCAATAAGAAAAAATGCGAACATTCGCATTTTCTTATGGAATAAGCCTGTGCATACACACCCTTTTTGATTTGGAGTTGCTTGCGGCTATTCATGAATTCAATGAATATTGCAGGAATCAATGGTCAGCTGTATCAGGATTCACGATATGAGGATCAATGGAATTATGCGGCTCATGCATGGTATGCAGCCTTTGCGTGGCAGGACCCTTGATGATTTCCCCGGTATAGGAAAACCGTGAACCGTGACACGGGCAGTCCCAGGTCTTTTCATCTGCATTGAAGCGCAGTGTACAGCCAAGATGCGGGCAGAGGATATCAACGATATACAGCTCATCGTTCTCATCCCGATACACGCCATAGCGGTGATCATCCAGCTCCATAATGGTACCTTCTCCGATATGCGGATACGCTGTGGTGCTTTTTTGCAGCTTGCTTTTCAGAAAGGCGCCGACCACATTCAGATTTTCTTTGACAAACTGCAGCGAAAATATGCTGGAAAGACGCTGTGGAGAGAACATCATGCGATAGGGGGAGCCGCGATGCAGTGCGTAGGAGCATAACAGCTTGCCTGCGATACAGCTTGTGGTGTTGCCCCATTTGTTATAGCCGCTCGCAAACAATACGCGATCCTCATGCTTATCCAGCTTACCGATCAGAGGCAGCTGATCAAAGGTCATATAATCCTGTGAGCTCCATGCAGAGGTGATTTCCTGTACGATGAAATCCTCACGTAATGTATTTTCAAATTCCTGCAGATTCATAGCCTTATCCTGTCCGCTTTTATAGGTGTTGCCGGCATACAGCAGTGTATCCTCGCATGTGTTGTAGGACTGTACACGATCGTCTATGGACAGCATCATATCCTTTGGCAGTGGATTCTTTACACGGGCACTGATTATGCTTTCCTGATCACAATACATACGCGTAAAATAAAAGTGTCCCTGATCGATAAACGGAAACTGCGTTGCGAAGATTACGATATCCGCATGTACGCACGTACCGTTGACTATCAGACGATAGCCCTGCTCCTCCTCCTGCATGTCTGTGACAGGAGAATGCTCATAAATATCAATGCCTCCCTCTCTGGCAATTTCGGCAAGCGCACAGCCGTAGGCATAGGGATCAAAGCGTGCCTGATACTGCATGCGCAGTCCTGCCTCCATGGGGAACGGTGCATCATTTTTTTCGATATAGGTACACGGGATATGCAGATCCAGATAGGCCTGGTATTCCTCCTGCAGTTTGGCTACCTGTACGGCATCACGGGTAAACAGCATGGAATCGCATCGTTCAAAGCTGCATGCTATATGGTGCTCCTGAATAATTGCTTCTATGGAATTCAACGCTTCCTCATTTGCTTCATAATACTGCCGGGCAAGGATACGGTCATAATGCTCAATCAGATTTGCATACAGCAGGCCGTGCTGCATGGTCAGCTTTCCGGTATTTCTTCCGCTGGCACCAAAGCATAGAGAATCAGCTTCGAGAAGAATGGCATCCTCCTCTGCCTGTGCGAGATAATAGGCTGTTGTTATACCGGTAAGACCGCCGCCGATAATGGCGATATGGGCATCCGTCTCCTTTTGTAAAGTCGGATAGTTCGTCGTTTTTGTATTTCGTTTCATCCAGAATGATTCTGTCATGTTCTTCACCTCTTCTACAGACTACCCAGAAACCGGCATTTCTTTCTCATAAAATAGAAAGACCTGCAGAAAACTTTGTCGAACGTTGGGTCTATCACTCCACAAGCATCATATACTTGAAGGAGGAGGAACAACATGATTACCATTCAAAATATAAAAGTAAATGTTACACGCGCAGGGAATAACGAGTCTGCCGTGGTACTGTTGCACGGATGGGGACAGAATCAATACATGATGAAGTTTCTGCAGGACCATCTCTGCGACACCTTTACGGTTATCAATCTGGATCTGCCGGGGTTTGGAGAGAGTGAGGAGCCGCCGCGTGTCTGGAGTGTAGACGATTACGTGGATTTTCTGCAGGAGCTTCTGGACCATCTGCAGATCACTCATGTGAGCTTTATTGCTCATTCCTTCGGAGCACGCATTGCACTGCGCTATGCATACCGCTTTCCGGTGGAGAAAATGGTTCTGACCGGTGCTGCCGGCATTCAGGCAAAGCGCGGGCTGGGCTATCATATCCGCGTGAAAACATATAAGCTGCTGAAAAAACTGCATGCTGCCCCTGCCATGGGAAGCAGTGATTATCAGAGTGCTTCAGCAATCATGAAGGGGGTTCTCGTTGCCAGCGTTGAGGATGATCTTTCGGGAATACTGAAGGATATATCCACGGAGACGCTGCTGGTCTGGGGAGAAAAGGATACGGCTACACCGCTGTGGATGGGTCGTGTCATGGAGGAGGAACTGCCAAATGCCGCCCTGGTTGTTCTGCCGAAGGAGGATCATTTCGCCTACTTCCACCTCAGTATACAGTTCTGCCGCATCGTGGATGCCTTTTTAAGACCATGATGCTGTTCTGTTTTCTGGCGGTGTATCTTTTTTTTCTTTATGTTCCTTTGAAGCAGTCTATGCATATGTTCCAGCAGAACCGTTACAACAAAGGGCGGTATCAGACATGGCTGGTGTCCTATATCCGCTTATCCTGGAAGCTGATTGTGAAAATACTGCTGACGCTGATGCTGAGCTACAGCCTTCTTTTGCTGCAGCCGACTTCCATGCAGGAGGTTCTGCTGCTGATGCTGGTTGCTATCTTTGCCTACATCAGCTGTAAAATGGAGGAGGAGCGCGTCTATCGCAAGCCGCTGGTGAAAACAGCGCGAATTCACCGCCTTGCGATCCTGCTGTATACGTTATACGGCATTTTGCTGTGCCTGCTGCATTGTTTCCTGTCTGCCGCAGCGCTCATTCTTGTGACACCGTTTCTTTTTCTGTCCGCATGGCTCATGGTGCTGCCTGCCGCATGGATTTCAGAGCCGCTGGAAATGGCGATTCGCAATCATTATGCAGCGGATGCCGCAAAGCTGTTAAAAAGCAACAGCGCGCTGTCCATTGTCGGCATCACCGGAAGCTATGGGAAAACGAGTGTGAAAACCATTCTGAATGAGCTTTTGTCAGATGTTTACTATACCCTGATGACGCCCGGCTCCTATAATAATCAGATGGGAATCACTCTCACCATACGCAATAAGCTGGAACGGTTGCATGAGGTGTTTTTATGTGAAATGGGAGCGGATCATGTGAAGGAAATTCATGATCTGATGCAGTTTGTAAAGCCGCAGTATGGTGTTGTAACCTCTGTCGGCACACAGCATCTGGCAACGTTTGGCTCCATGGAAAATATACTCCATGAGAAAATGCAGATGATAGAATGTCTTCCTGCCGACGGTATCGGCTTCGTGAATCGGGACAATGCCTATATTCGTACCTACAGTATTCAAAACACCTGCCGAATCGTATGGTTCGGGATGAGCGAGGATGCGGATTATCGCTGCTGTGATATCCGTTACAGTGAGGAAGGCACGTCGTTTACGGTGATACAGGAGGGGCAGTCCCACCGGTTTCACACAAAGCTTTTAGGAAAACACAATGTCGTGAACATCACCTGTGCCATCGCAGTTGCGCACACACTTGGTGTTTCCTGGGAAATAATGGCGTTAGCTGTCGAAAAGCTGCCCTATATCGAGCATCGGCTGCAGGTACGGAAAAGCTTTTGCACCCTGCTGGATGACGCCTATAATTCCAATCCGGAAGGAGCGCGCTGTGCACTGGAGGTTTTAAAGCAGATGAAGCATCAGCGGTTTATCATCACACCCGGTTTTCTGGAGCTGGGAGAACAGCAGGAGGAAGAACAGTACAAGCTGGGTGAAGAGATTGCGGATAGCGTGGATACGGCGGTATTGGTAGGTGCTGTCCAGACGAAAAGCATCGCCGCAGGATTGGCAGACAGCGGATTTCCAAAAGAAAGGGTCCATGTTTGCGACAGCTTTCAGGAGGCACTGGCAATCGTACAAAAGCAGGCACAGCTGCAGGACTGCGTGCTGCTGGAAAATGATTTGCCGGATGCATTCAACCACTAGCAGCCCGTACTCACATGAACACGTTTTAGGCATTCGCATACACTGATAATGTGTAAGGAAAGGAAGAATGCTATGAAACTTAAAATTGCCGTGGCATTTGGCGGCAGAAGTGTAGAACATGAAATCAGTGTCCTGTCGGCTCAGCAGGTAATGGCTGCTCTGGATGAGGAGCGCTATGAAATACTGCCGTTGTATATTGCCAAGGATGGCAGAATGTTTTGTGAGGAGGAATTACGGGAGCTGGAAACCTTTCAGCATATTGAAGAATTCATAGCGGATCATACCAGTGTAGCTCTGATTCGAAGAGATGCGCATACGTACTTGATTCCATCGCGTCGTAAATTATTTGCCAGGGATAAGGAGGTTGATCTGGTGTTCCCGGTTCTGCATGGAACCAATGGGGAAGACGGCACCTTTCAGGGATATCTGAAAACGATCGGGATACCCTATGTCGGCTGCAGTGTTCTGGCAGGCGCAATCGGACAGGATAAGGTGATTATGAAGCAGGTATTGCAGGATAGCGGGCTTTCGGTTGTACCGTGGTTTTTCTGGACATTGCATCAGCCGATGGAGCAGTCCTTTTTCAAAAAAGCGCAGCGTCTTGGTTATCCGCTCATCATTAAGCCTGCGAATCTGGGCAGCAGTGTCGGCATCGCCGTTGCCCACAATGATGTGGAGCTGCATAAAAGCATGATCGAGGCCTTTCAGTATGATCACAAGGTTGTGATTGAAAAGGTGATTGAACCGCTACGGGAAATCAACGCCTCGGTACTGGGGGATGAGGACGGCTGTCGCTGCAGTACACTGGAAGAAGTTGTCAAGCAGGATGAAATTCTGTCTTATGACAACAAGTACAGCGGACAGGGTAAATCCAAGGGAATGCTCAGTACCAGCCGGAAGCTGCCGGCAGAGCTTAGTGATGAGCAGGCTGAGGAGGTTCGCACGATGGCGATGGATGCCTTCCGTGCGCTGAATGCGGCAGGGGTCGTGCGGATTGATTTTCTGATGCATGCAGACAGTTCAGCTCTATATGTGAATGAAATCAATACGATTCCTGGCTCCCTGTCCTTCTATTTGTGGGAAAAGGAAGGTCTTTCCTTTCCTGCCCTGCTGGATGAGCTGATCTCGCTAGCACTTCAGCGGGTACGCAGGGAACAGAAGATGATTTTCAGCTATGACACAAATATTCTGCGGGATTATAAGGGCATAGGAAAACTGATGAAGTAGAAAAATGCGGACAATGCTTCGCATCTTTTCTTTTGCAGGAAGACAGAACGATGGAAGAAGGGGAAACGGTAAAGGACGCTGATGTATACTTTGAAGCATAGACAGAAAGAAATTTCTCTGCGGGATAAGCATAGGCAGTCACAAGATGTTGCATCCGCTTTTCATACAGGAACGATTCAGAGGGGAAAGGATTTTTTTCATAACAGTATGAACTTCACAGTTGTATTTACTGCTTAGAATACATCCGGTACAGTTCACAGGGGATAGCGTTCAATCAGACAGCGCAAGGACTGCACTTGCAGGTGTGGAAAATCGGCTTTTTGTTTCGTGAGAATCATGCGTAAGAAGAATTTGATATTTCATAATCAGTCCGGTATAAAAAAGAAGATGACGAGCATAAAGCATTGTCACCTTCGTATCATTCATTCATTTTCAGCTTTTCCGTTGCATATTCGTCCTTTACAGTGAAACAAGAAACACCTCATATGCAATCAAGGACTCCCTGCTTTCTTATTTGAATTTTGAAAGGATGTGTGAATTTCAGCTTTCCGGCATAAGGGGGAGCGTACAGCTGCTTGGCATAAACACTGTAAGCAGGGCTTCCTACGGTTTCTATCGTGCTATATCAAAGCATGAGCGGCTATGTGATGTCATTTGCGACGACCTTGCCACGATCACTGCTTTTGCGATAGGCATTCGGTGTCATCCCGCATGCTTTTTTAAAGACCTGTGAGAAATAAGACTGAGAGGAAAAGCCGCAGGAGTCGGAAATCTGTGCTATGGAATAATTTGTGGTTTCCAGCAGCTCCTTAGCCTGCTGTACACGCAGTCGGATGAGATAATTGATGGGGGAGACGCCCTTGTACTGCTTAAAGGCATGTACCAGATAAAATTTATTCATATAGGTTTTTTCACTTAACAGCTCCAGCGTGATATCCTCCTGATAATGATTGTTGATATACTGCTCCACAAAATGACATTCCTTGGTTATTTTCTGAGACGGCGCTACAATCAGGTTCGCCTTTGTCCTGCGTACCATGTTGATGATCAGCACCTCCAGCAGATTCTGACATACCGCCTCGTAATCATCATCCTGCTGCGCCATTTCCTGCACCAGTGTTTTCAGATAAAACAGAATCTCATGCTTGAATTCATAATAGTTGTGGACACTGTAGTCCTCATATTCCATATGGTTGGTAAAGCTGGTAAACTGCAGACCTTCAATACCGAGAACGATATATTCCAAAGGGGATTCATCCCTGCTCATTTCCGTATGCGGGACATTGGGATTGACAATGATCAAATCATCCGCCTTTACATCGAAAACATCATCATTTACAAGAAAGCTTCCCTTGCCGCTGGATACATAAAATAATTCCGTACAGTGATGGGCATGCGGCGTGCTGTGCCAGTCACCCTCATAACGACTTGTTGAAATATAGAGAAGGTGGAAGCTCATCTTATCCAGCTTGCGATTCTTCAGCTGATATCTTTGTATACTCATCATATCACATCCTTATATCTGCTTTTATTATAATAGACACCGCTGTCGTTGACAAGAATTATATTTATTGGCAAAAAGTAAAAGTAGCCAATATCTCTAAAAAATGAAATACAATGCTTGTGTTTATCGAATAAATAAGAAATACCGGATTCGCTTTTTTAGATATCTTGCCCGTTTTTTTGCAGATCGACGTGCCCGGACGGTTTGACAAGCACTTCATAAGCCCATAAAATGAAGATAAAGATGATCAGGAGGAGTTTGACATGAATACGAAAAAGGGGCGCGTAACTGTGCCGACCGATGTTGATGTAATTGAGGAAACCTTAAACATCATAGAACGATGGGGGGCGGATGCGATCCGGGACTGTGACGGCACCAGCATGCCCGAGCAGCTGCGTGAGCTGGATGTGAAGCAGTATGCGACCTATTATACGACGAGAAAGGATAATGCATGGGCAAGTGCAAATCCGCAGGAGATACAGCAGATGTATCTGATGAGCGATATGGTGACGGCAAGTGCACAGACCCTGACCATACCGTTGATGAAGCATTATTATAAGGAACAGCTGAAGGTCAATACACTGGATGATATAAAGCGGTGGTGGGAGGTGATCGACCGTACGAGCGGTGATGTGGTTGCTGCGGACAAGTGGGAATATGACGCGGAAAAGGAAGCGGTTGTCGTGTTGGAATGTGTGCCGTTTCATGCGTATACAGTAAGCTTTCTGGCATTTGTGATCTGGGATCCGGTGCATATGTACAATGCCCTGACCAATGAATGGAAGCATGAGGAGCATCAGATGACCTATGATGTACGGCAGCCAAAGACTCAGGCATATGTTCTGGATAAGCTGCGCCGCTGGATTGCTGAGCATCCGGAGGTGGATGTTATTCGCTTTACGACATTCTTTCATCAGTTTACGCTCATGTTCGATGAGCAGGCGCGGGAGAAATTTGTAGACTGGTTCGGTTACAGTGCCAGTGTGTCCCCCTATATTCTTGAACAGTTTGAGCAGGAGGTCGGATACCGGTTTCGTCCGGAGTATATCATCAATCAGGGATATCATAATTCCACCTTCTGTGTCCCTACAAAGGAATATCGTGATTTCATGGACTTTCAGATGCGCGAGGTTGCGAGGCTGGTGAAGAAACTTGTGGATATTACACATGAAGCCGGTAAGGAAGCGATGATGTTTCTGGGAGACCACTGGATTGGGACAGAACCGTTTGGGCCTTACTTTCAGAAGCTTGGACTGGATGCCGTAGTGGGCTCTGTCGGGGATGGACGTACCTTGCGTCTGATTTCCGATATCAGAGGAGTGAAGTATACGGAGGGACGGTTTCTGCCGTATTTCTTCCCCGATGTATTTCATGAGGGCGGTGACCCTGTTCAGGAGGCGAAGGTAAACTGGGTGACGGCAAGGCGTGCAATCCTTCGCTCACCACTGGACCGTATCGGATATGGCGGGTATCTGAAGCTTGCATTGAAATTTCCGGATTTTGTTGATTATATTGAAGAGGTATGCAATGAATTTCGTGAGCTGTACGAGCATGTACACTCTGCACAGCCGATGTGCATGCCGTTTAAGGTGACGATTCTTAACAGCTGGGGAGCACTTCGGGGCTGGGGAGCGGAAATGGTCGCTCATGCGCTGTGGTATAAGCAGATTTATTCCTATTCCGGTGTTCTGGAGGCTCTGAGCGGCATGCCGTTTGATGTGCAGTTTATCAGCTTTGACGATATACTGGAACATCCGAAGGTACTGGATGATGCCGGTGTGATTATCAATGCAGGGGATGCCTATACAGCCTTCAGCGGAGGAGATTACTGGAAGGATGCACGCATTGTGAGCGCCCTACGCAAATTTGTATACGAGGGGGGCGGCTTTATCGGCGTCGGAGAACCGAGTGCAGCACAAAAAGAAGGACATTTCTTCCAGCTGTATGATGTGCTGGGCGTGGATAAGGAGGTTGGCTTTTCCCTGTCACAGGATAAATATAACTGGGAGGAGCAGCCGCATTTCCTGAAGGAGGAGCTGCCTGAAGCTTTACAGCTTGGAGAAGAAATACGCAATATCTATGCATTGCCGGATACGGCGGTTTTGATCAATGAACATCAGAATATCCGTTTTGCGGCCAATACGTATGGGAAAGGGAAAAGTGTCTATCTGAGCGGTTTGCCATTCAGCTTTGAAAATGCACGTCTGCTGTATCGCTGCCTGTTCTATGCGGCAGGAAAAGAAACGGAAATGAAAAAATGGTACAGCGAAAACTGCAATGTGGAGGTCAATGTTTATCCGAATACAAACAGCTACTGTGTGGTGAACAATACGTATGAGGTGCAGGATACGCGGATTTATACGGACCACGATGTATTTGATATCCGTTTACAGGCAAATGAAATTCGCTGGTTTTCCATCAGCGGAGAAGAATAAGAATTGTGCGGCATGAATGCCGCATTTTTCCATGCGGTAAATGGACGTAGGAGTGTACAGCGTATGAGATAGAATTTTCATGGTTTCAGTCCTTTCAGGCAGTATTATGAACTCATATCGTGGTTTTCGATACTGTAAAACGGCATTGAGAAATCAGCATATCCAAGTCTTTCAGGCTTGGACTGAAAACACAGGGATTGGACAATCAGTAAGTAATTGCTTCATGTGCCTTTATACTGTCCTGCAGGGGATTCACAAGAGAAATGTGGTAGCCGATTTCAAGATATAAACGGCCTGCACAATTCTTACATAGAACAAATGTTACACTGCTTTTGCATATAAAAAAATAATTTTTGCTTTTCTGCAACCATTTTCTTTCTTCAGAGGTATTAAGAGTGAACAGAGAAAAAGAGGCAGTTCAAATAGAACTGACGGAGTGTTTTGCGGTATTGCCGGAATGGACTCATTCTCTGATGATATCGCATTGTGTATTCGGGTACGAAAACGATGGAGATAAACGAAGCTGCTGTATTCGAAAGAAAAGCAATGGGTTCAGGACAGTATGAGGGAGGGTTTCATATGCTGAAGCTGTCAAAATGGAAGAAATGAAAAGGAGAGCTGTATGAAAATCAGAAATTACGGATTGGTGCTGCTGGCATGCGGTATGCTGTTTGCCGGCGGTTGTTCAAAAGAGGAAGCGAAGAAAAAAGCAGAAGACTTGAAGCTTGAAGATCTCACGATCGTACTGCATGATGAGAATATCACCATTTACCAGCCGCTGGGGGATCTTCTGGATATCTGGGAGCTGGATCAGGCGCCGGAGCATATCGAAGCGCTGGGACATGATATGGTATTTTTAACATATAAGGATAATGACCGGGAATCGATGATTCTCCGTGTCTTCAATCCGAAGGATGAAGAAATCAGTGTGAACGATGCGCTGATTCAGCGTGTAGTCTTTTCAGACAGAAATACAGAAAATGTGAAGGAATACAAGCTTCCTCACAATTTTAAAATCGGAAGTACTACTGAGCAGGATGTAATCAAAGCACTGGGAACGCCTTATGAGTATAGGATTTCCAACGATGACAGCAATATGGATTATGTCACAGGCACCTCGTATGAAACCTCTGAGCTGGCAGAGTTTTCATTTGAAAAAGGAAAACTGAGCAAGGTTGCATTGTCAGGAAGTGAAAAACGCAAGGAAAAGAAAGAGAATATCAGCTTTGATACGGCTAAGGCAGTTGGGTATTCTGTATATGATATCCCCTTTGCGAAGGGAAGTGCTGCGGATGAATTTGCGAAGGGAAGCATACAGTTCGATGGTGTGAGCATAAACGAAACGACACCTGCGAAAGCACTTATAGAAAAAGGGTGGAAATCCAAATATCTGGATGAATATAATAAAAAAGAGACTACCATCAGTGCAGAAAAAAGTGATATGCGTATTGATTTGCGAGTGGATGGAGCGATTTCTTCCACAGATCAGCTGACCGAAAAGCATGTGATTCAGGAAATATTTGCAGCGGATGAGTCTCTGGAAGCTTTGACATTCGCATCTGGTGTTAACGGTACATCAACACTTCAGGATGTGTATCAGGTACTGGGAAAACCGATGAGTGTGCGGTATAGCAAAAACGGTGTTCGCGTTCGGTATAGGACAGAAAGCAATACTGCCGTTTCCATGTCCTTTAAGACCTCCGGAGCAATGGAATACTGCAGTGTGAAATTTGATTCCGAATGGGAATAGACAGTGCGACAGATAAAGGATTGAGCCGGGTGCTCTTTTCTTTTGCATTGTTTGTTGAGGAGTAACCTTTGACCTCGCATAAGTAGAAGCTTATCCTTTATGCTCGATACGTGTTGTCCGGAAAAATATGCAGCGGTTTTTTCATTCGGCGAAAGCCTGTGAAGGAAACGATTCGTATTCTGTTTTTTTTGAATACTTTCTATGTGTCCGACAAGTATGCTCAACAGTACAAATTCATTTGTTTAAACATTTAATAAGTGCTTCAGATACGAAAAAGGAACATCTGAATGACCGTGTGGAGAACTCTGTCCGCTGGACTGTCATGTGCTCGAAAAAAGGATTCTCGGCTGAGAATCCTCCTTTGTTAAGCCTCCATGGAATCAATGATGCTATCAACCAGATTATCCATTTCAGATTTATTATTATCATTCAGGGCACTGATCATGGATACTTCAGAATTCAGAATACTCATCTGCTTCATCTGATTATCCAGGAAGTCCTTCATGAGGGACCCGGATTTCGGTGCCCAGGACCCGTTTTCAATGATTCCCACTGTACGCTTCTGCATATTGAGTGCCTTCATATGCATGAGGAAATCATGCATAACAGGATAGATTCCCAGGTTATAGGTTACCGAAGCCAGTACGATATGGCTGTATTTAAACGCATCACTGATCAGGTAGGATACATGGGTATTGGAAACATCATGCACCACAACATTTTTAACACCCTTTTCCACCAGCTTGGCGGCCAGTACCTGCGCGGCGGATTCCGTATTTCCATACATGGAGGCATAGGCAATCAGGACACCGGTTTCCTCCGGCTCATAACGGCTCCATTTGTCATATTTATCCAGCAGATAACCGAAATCATTTCTCCATACCGGTCCATGCAGCGGACAGATAACCTTGATATCAATGGTTCCCGCCTTTTTCAGCAGTGCCTGTACGTGCGGTCCGTATTTTCCTACGATATTGGTATAGTAACGGCGGGCATCATCCAGCCAGTCGCGGTCAAAATCAACCTCATCGTTAAACAGCTTGCCATCCAGTGCGCCAAAGCTTCCAAAGGCATCAGCGGAAAACAGAACGCCGTTTGTTACATCAAAGCTGACCATTGCTTCCGGCCAGTGCACCATCGGAGCCTCTACAAAGGTGATGGTGTGCTTACCGAAGCATCTGGTATCGCCTTCCTTGACCTCTTCTGTGCGCCCGTCAACGTTAAAGCCGAACTGATGCATCAGCAGGAAGCTTTTTTCGGTTGATATGATTTTCACCTTTGGATAACGAAGAAGAATTTCCTCAATGCTGGCACCGTGGTCAGGCTCCATATGATTGATAACCAGATAATCCAGGTCACGCCCGTTCAGAACATGCTCTACATTTTCCAGAAACTGACGGCAGGCATCCCAGTCTACGGTATCAAACAATACCGTTTTCTTATCCAGCAGCAAATAGGAATTATAGGATACGCCATTCGGAATCGGGTGAATATTTTCAAACAGGGCAAGACGGTGATCATTTCCTCCCACCCAGTACAGATCGTCAACTACTTTTCTTACACAGTACATACTACATCCTCCTTCTCTTTATTTAATCCAATGTCTCGATGAACTGATCCTTTGCTTCTCCGCATTCCGGACAGATCCATTCCTCAGGCAGCTTTTCAAACGGCGTACCCGGAGCAATATCATTTTCCGGATCTCCCAGCATCTGATCATATTCATAGCCGCAGCCATTGCAGACATGACGCATATAGGAAGGAGCTTCCTTTTTGATAAACGGACGTTTCATTTTCTTCATTGGCGGAGCCGGTTTCTTTTCTCCGGTATCCAGAGCCTTGCTTAACAGCGGCAGTATTTCCATAACATCACCGACAATCCCGTAGTCGGCATTTTTAAAGATCGGAGCATTGGCATTCGTATTGATGGCAACGATGGTGGTGGCATCCTTGATTCCCTTCAAATGCTGTCCCGCACCGGAGATACCGCATGCGATATACAGATTGCCGGTAAATTTCTGACCGGACATACCGACATAGCGGTTGATCGGTACATATTTCAGAGTTTCTGCGACCGGACGGGAGCTTCCGATTGCGGCCCCTGCACTTCTTGCCAGATCCTCAATCAGCTTCATGTTCTTCTTTTCGCCGATACCCTTGCCGGCTGATACCACACGCTCCGCATTCATAATCGGGGTGTCCATCGGGATACCGACTGTGAAATCATAGCCGTCTTTCTGTAAGGCTTCCACCAGGGCATTGACACGTTCCTGTGCATCGCCTTCCTTGAAAATCTGTTTTTTGCGTTCTCCGGTGATTGCACCTTTTTTCTTACGGACACCGCCGTCCTTTGGCGCTTTTCCTATGATATGAGAGGCGATAACGACCCTCTGAATTTCATTGGTTCCCTCATAAATGGTAGTAATCTTTGCATCACGATACGCACGTTCCACTTCCATTCCCTTCAGATAACCGCTTCCGCCGAAGATCTGTAAGGCATCGTTGCAGATTTCCAGCGCAACATCACTTGCATACTGCTTCGCCATAGCGGATTCCATACCATATGGTTCATGGTTTTCCTTCAGTTCTGCAGAAGAGTAAATCAGCATTCTTGCACAACGCAGCTTGGTTGCCATATCGGCAAGCTTGAAGCTGATGACCTGCTGCTGTGCAATCGGTTTGCCGAACTGCACACGCTCCTTTGCGTATTCCAGCGCATTCTCATACGCACCCTGTGCGATTCCCAGTGCCTGTGCGGCGATACCGATACGACCGCCATCCAGTGTGGCCATTGCAATCTTAAAGCCCTGACCAAGCTTACCAAGCAGGTTTTCCTTAGGTACCTTTACATCATTGAAAATCAGCTCGGCTGTTGAGGATGAACGGATGCCCATCTTGTCGTAATGATCACCGAAGGTAAAGCCGTCCCAGCCCTTCTCCACGATAAATGCGGAGATTCCTCTGGTTCCCATTTCCGGATTTGTGGATGCGAAGACGACATACGTATCTGCCTTATCAGCATTTGTAATAAAGATCTTGCCACCGTTCAGAATGTAGTAATCACCTTCCAGAACAGCTGTTGTTTCGGTACCTGCCGCATCACTTCCGGCATTTACCTCCGTTAATCCAAATGCGCCGATTTTTTCACCGCTTGCCAGCGGTACCAGATATTTCTGCTTCTGTTCCTCGGTACCAAACGCAAAAATAGGGTAGCTTCCCAGTGAGACATGTGCGGACAGAATAACACCTGTACCACCGTCTACACGGGATAATTCTTCTACAGCGATGGCATAGCTGATTACATCCAGTCCGGCCCCGCCATATTCCTTTGGATAGGGAATACCCATCAGACCCATCTTTCCAAACTTCGCAATCGCCTCACTCGGGAACTCATTTTCCTTATCGAGCATAAAGGCAATCGGTTTGATTTCGGTTTCCGCAAATTCCCGAACCGTCTTGCGGATTTCCTCCTGCTGCTGTGTCGTTGTAAATAGCATAGTTTACGTCCTCCTCACTTATCTCTATGATATTCCTTCTGCTTTCATGATTTTTCTTAATATGAGAATCATTTTAAGAATGTAAATCACTTTACACTCTGATAATATCATAGCGCTTACAATAAGTCTAAAGATATGCTCACAGATTTTTCCTTTTTTGGATTCGTTTTAAGAAGTACCTGAAAAACGGCGCCAGCGCTTTTGGGATTTCCCGAATTAGGTCCCACGGGTGTAAGTTAAGCAGATGCTGGAGCGCAGATGATTTGTTATGTTTTGCGTAAGAGAGAACGGTTTCATTTTCAAACAGGTATACCGGCTGTACACTCATTCAGCCTTTGAATTTCCTTCACCTATCCGATTTATGGTTGATCGCATATGCATACAGGTATGAAAGAATGTGTGTTCGTCCCTTCCTACCTCTTCCTGCAAATTACAAATCGATAAGATTCTCTTTTAACATGCGGACTTTTACTTCTCAGCCTGCGGACTTATGGTCTGCCGTATGCTATACTGTACTTAGCGGAAAACAATTGGAAGGAGGAGCTGTATGTCGGAAAAGAAAAAGGCGGAGGAAGGGTTTCTGTATAATGCGAATTACAACGCAGCACTGCTGGATGAGCGTGCCTGGTGTAAGGATCAGTGTCATCTGTGCAATCAGCTGCGTCCAAGCGATACGGAAAAGCGCTATCAGATTTATCACAGCTTATTCAAGCAGATGGGAAAGCATGTATCCATAGAACCACCATTCTGGTGTGATTATGGCTATCATATCAGCATCGGAAATGAATTTTTTATGAACCATAACGGTGTCATACTCGACGGAGCAGAGGTAACCTTTGGTGATTATGTCTATATCGCACCAAACTGCGGCTTTTATACGGCAGGGCATCCGTTGGATGTGGAACAGCGTAAGCAGGGGCTGGAGTATGCCTTTCCCATTCATGTGAAAAGCAATGTATGGATCGGAGCAGGCGTTCAGGTGCTGGCGGGCGTTACCATTGGGGAAGGCTCGGTGATTGGGGCAGGCAGTGTTGTGAACAGAGACATTCCTGATCATGTTCTTGCGGCAGGTGTTCCCTGCAGGGTGATTCGCCGCATTACAGAGGAGGATCGAAAGAAGTACCGTATTCAAATGGAGGAAAGTTGATGGGAAGCAGGTGAAACCCGTAAACAGCGCACCTGTATAGGCAGTAAAGGTCTTTTTGGATACGCCGTAAGCGATCGCCTAGTCGTCTGTGAGGCTGTATTTGCAGTCTGATGGCGATAGGGAATACGGAAGAAAACGGATATGCATATGACTGATAAGCTATGCGAAAGCTGTCTCTGCGAAAAAGAAATGTCGAGGAGAGTCTCCCTTTTTAAAGAAGTTATTTGCATGTCCTCACTTGCGGCGGTATGGCTATGATATAATAAGGATAAGCAGGAGGTATGAAACCATGTTTTATGAACAAGTAGAAGAATCCGTGCAATATATTCGTAAGCACGTGAAAACAGAGCCACTTATTGGCATCATTTTAGGAAGCGGACTGGGCTCGCTGGTGGAGATGATGGAGGATAAAGAAGTGCTCTCCTATCAGGATATTCCACATTTTCCGCAATCCAGAGTGGCAGGTCATGCGGGAAATCTGGTCTTTGGCAGAATTGGAAATCAGCGTCTGATCGTTATGCAGGGGAGGTTTCATTATTATGAAGGCTTTTCGATGAAGGAGGTCACCTATCCGATTTATGTGATGAAGCTGCTCGGTGTTCGGGATTTGATCGTGACCAATGCCTGTGGCGGTATCAATCCGGAATTTACACCGGGGGATTTGATGATTATTGATGATTTTATCAATTCGCTGGATGTAAATCCTTTGATTGGAGATAATGATGAGCGCTTCGGACCACGCTTTCCGGATATGTCAGAGCCTTATTCCATCCAGCTGCGTGAAAAGGCAGAACAGGTGGCGGATCAGTTGGCAATTCCTTACCGCCATGGTGTATACACCCTTTTTCAGGGACCGTATTATGAAACAGCGGCGGAAATCCGTATGTATGCCAGAGCAGGCAGTGATGCCATTGGAATGTCCACTGTGCCGGAGACTATAGCGGCAAATTATCTCGGTATCCGTGTGCTGGGAATTGCATGTATCACCAACATGGCAACCGGTATTGCGAAGGAAAAGCATTCACATGAAGAGGTTGTGAAAATGGCAAATAAGAGCAGTGCCCGGCTTTGTACATGGATGGAAGCACTGTTAAAGGAGTGGTAAGAAGGAGGGGGATGCTTCATGGAACAGAATTCGCTGTTTCAAAATGATGTACAGAAGGATCCTCTTGCCGCCCGACTGCGTCCGGCTTCGCTGCAGGATTACGTAGGGCAGAAGCATCTGCTTGGAAAAGGGAAGATACTGTATAACCTGATAGAAAAGGATATGGTTTCCTCCATGATCTTCTGGGGACCGCCGGGTGTTGGAAAAACGACGCTTGCCAGAATCATCGCCAGGCAGACACAGGCACATTTTATCAATTTCAGTGCCGTCACAAGCGGAATCCGTGAAATTAAGGCCGTGATGAAGGAAGCGGAGGACGCGCGTCTGTATGGCAGAAAGACGATTGTGTTTGTTGATGAAATACATCGTTTCAATAAAGCCCAGCAGGATGCCTTTCTGCCGTATGTGGAAAAGGGCAGTATTATTTTGATTGGCGCAACAACGGAAAATCCGTCGTTTGAAGTCAATGCCGCGCTTCTTTCCCGCTGCAAGGTGTTTGTGCTGAAGGCACTGGAGGTTTCGGATCTGGTGGAGCTGCTAAAGCATGCTCTGCAGGATGAACGCGGCTTTGGCTCACAGCATGTTCTCATCACAGAGGAGCAGCTGCATATGCTTGCCGTGTTTGCCAACGGAGATGCCAGAACAGCGTTGAATACGCTGGAGATGGTGGTTTTAAACGGAGAAAGCTCAGAAGCGGGAATCGTCATCACAAAAGAGGTGCTGGAGCAATGTACCTCCCAGAAGTCGCTGCTGTATGACAGACAGGGAGAGGAGCACTACAATCTGATCAGTGCCCTGCATAAATCCATGCGCAACGCCGACGTGGATGCAGCTATTTACTGGCTTGCGAGAATGCTGGAGGCGGGGGAGGACCCGTTGTACGTGGCAAGGCGTCTGGTTCGTTTTGCGAGTGAGGATATCGGGATGGCGGACAGCCGTGCCTTGGAAATCTGCGTTGCGGCTTATCAGGCATGCCATTTTCTCGGTATGCCGGAGTGTAATGTACATTTGACACATGCGGTTACCTATCTTTCTCTTTCTCCGAAATCCAATGCCCTGTATATGGCATACGGCGCAGCAAAGGAGGATGCTGTGCATATGCTGAGTGAACCGGTCCCCCTGCAAATACGAAATGCACCGACATCCCTCATGAAGGACCTGCATTATGGAGAAGGCTATCAGTATGCTCATGATACGCAGGAAAAGCTGACGAACATGGAATGTATGCCGGAATCCCTGAAGGGAAGGGAATACTATCACCCAACGATACAGGGAAGTGAAGCAAGGGTAAGCAAGCGATTGCAGGATATCAAGGAATGGAAACGGAAGCATCAAAATAAATAGAAGGCCGGTGTTTTAAGAAGACCTTCCTGCGAGTGATGAAACGCTGGGATATTGGCAGAACACGGATAGGCGCAGATTTCAGGATGCAGGCATTTGACAGCGCTGTGCATGATCAATGCCTCTTTCCGTAAGGAAGAAAGGCCGCATAAGAAAGCCATGAAAGCATCCGGGCGGCTGTACGCAGACAGTCTGTATGATACAGATGCTCATGGAGCTGCGTTTGCGTATTTCCTGAATTAGGCAGCTTAAGAAAAAAAGGTAATCCAGCCTTGATACAACAGGTTCGGATTGCCTTTTTATATGTTTTCATCAGCGGTAAAGGTGCCATGCATACCGCCGTTTTCTGTTTCTTATTTTACAGTTTTTATGACATACTTATCGAACAGCTCACGATTTCGCTCATCGGCACCGTCCATATTGCTGGAGGCGAACACCGGAGCCTCCATGCCATGCTCCTTCAGCAGCTCGACAAATCTTCCCATCACACACTGTGCAAGGAAGCATCCGGTCAGGGTACTGACAGGTCCCATACTGGTTGCTTCATCGATTGGTGTTGTCGCATCCCCATACGGAGCATGATTGTCCAGAATCACATCCGCTAGCTCAAACAGACGCAGTCCGCTTTCATGACGGGAAGCGATGGTTTTGCTATGCGATAAGGAGGTGATAACGATAATACGGGCACCCTTTTCCCTGGCTCTCATCGTGTATTCGATCACCAGTGGATTTCTTCCGGAATTACTGGTGACAAGCAGAACATCTCCCGCTTCTATCGTGTAAATTGCATCCAGTACATCCGCATAGGAAGCTGTCCGCTCCAGTGTGGTACTCTTTGTCGGATGGGTTGCCAGCGTCATTTCGATTTCATTGATCGGATAAACCTTTGCATACCCTCCGGCTCTGGCATAGATATCCTGCCCGATCATATGCGAGTGCCCGCTGCCGAAGGTGTAAATGGTATGATGTTCCTTCTCCGCTTCAAACAATAGACGTGCTGCCTGTTCCAGCGGCTCCCGCTCCTGTTTCATTACCGCGAAACGCTGTTCCACTTCTTTGAAATACGTATCAATAAATGCCATAATCAATCCTCACTTTCTTCTGATTTCAGTATACCATGATTATATGTAAAATCTATAATTGGATATAAAGTTATAACATTTTATACAAAATACGTAATTTAATCGCTGTTTTCGCACAAAACACTTTTAATTATTCTATTCTGCTAAAATAGGAAAATTTTTCCATTATAATAATTACAAAAACTGGAGTGGACGGAATGAAAAAAGTAACGGAAATCAATTTAAGAGTGGGAGATGCTATACGAAAAGGGCTTCAACGAAAGGGATTGACGCAAAAGGAGCTTGCTGCACTGGTTGGTTCCACGCAGCGCTCGATTTCTTCATATATCAATGGGAATGCACAGCCCCCGCTTGATATTCTGTCTTTGATTTGCCGCATACTGGAAATCAATATGAATCAGATTTTGCAAATACCGGATTTCAATTTTCCCGGACGTATGCTGCATGATCCGATGGAGCTGGAATTCATGAAGATTTTTGATCAGGTGCCGGAGGAACGGCGGATGACCTTTACAAAGCTGATGAAAAGTATACTCAGCTTTCATCTGGAATAGGAAGTAAAATTGCAACTGTTACATAACATGGAAAATAAGACGATTCTTTTGGTAAATGACAAATACAGAAAGATGGAAAATTTTTATTTTTATGATAAAATGCCGTATTTATCGGTGTTTTTTTATATTTTGCGCAGAATTCGTATGGAAGAAAACTTTTTCATTTTATATACTATAGAAGTAAAAGGGAGAGAGAGGAGGAATATGGAAGAAAAACATACCTGTGTACTGAATCATGATGAGTATGAGCTGCTGAACTTTTATCGACAGCTCAGTGAAGAGCGCAAGCAGAAATTTTTTGATCTTGTGCAGACACTGGATATGCTGTTGAACCAGCAGGAGGATACGACTGCGATCGCAGAGTAAATCACAGGTGTTGAAGTCATGGTTCTGAGAGCGCAATCCTTTTCATAAGAGAATGAGAAGGATGTGCGTTTGTTATACGTGCACTGCTATCCTTACGGCGCAGGATACAGCACGGTGCATCAGCTGTAAAACAAATCCTGCAGGATCCATCCTGGTGTTGCAGCGGCTGAGCATGCATACTGTTTTGAAACCGGATGAGGACCGCAGGGTCCTTTTCTGTTTCTAGGCACTGACTGGTTTTCAGGGTACTGGATGAAAAAGCTGTCCGCCATAACTGACCGTGGTGTGGGGATCATTCCATTTCTGATGCTGAAGCGTTCCACGCAGGGTCCTATGTGAGTTGTCGATGTTGATACAGCTGTTTCTTACATAATTATTTCATGAAAATATTTCAGAAAATGATTGACTTTTTCATCCCTGGGTTGTACTATAGTAATATATGAAATGCGCTGACGGGAAATAGTATGGATATGGACATGACAGAGAGTCTTCGGCTGGTGGAAGAAGATATGCGAAGTATGCGGAACACATCCCCGAGCAGCAGAGGTGAACTCAGTAGCTTCTGCCGGAATCCTGCATCCGTTACCGTGCTAGAGTATGCTGGTACTCGAAGAGATTGATATCGTGAGGTATCAATAAAATAAGGTGGAATCACGTAAGGTAACTTTCGTCCTTTGGATGGAAGCTTTTTTTGTATAAGCGTATAAGGGAGGATATGAAGCTATGAAAAGATTTGCTATACCGGAAGGAACTCGGGATCTGATTCTGGGAGAATGTACTGCGAAGAAACGATTGCAGGGTGCAATCGAACAGGTGTTTGACAGTTACGGCTATAAGGAAATCGTAACACCGAGCATTGAATTTTATCAGACCTATCAGACCGGCTTTGAACAGGTTCAGGAGGAAGCGATGTACAAGTTTTTTGACCATAACGGAAGCATCCTGACACTGCGCATGGATATGACGGTACCGATCGCCCGTGTTGCGGCAACCAAGTTCAAGGATCAAAAGCCGCCGCTTCGTTTTCGTTACTGTGCCAATGTATACAAGGTCAAGGAGTCCTTTGCCGGAAAGCGCAATGAGGTGACTGATTGCGGAATCGAGCTGCTGGGGCTGAACGAAAAGCAGAGCGATCTGGAAATTCTGGTGTGTGCACTGGAGGTTATGGAGTGTATGCAGCAGCAGGCGTATACGCTGGAAATCGGCAATGTGAATTTCTTTCACACAGCAGGAAAGCTTCTGGGACTTTCTGCGGATGAAACAGAGCTTCTGGCGGATTTGATCGATCGCAAGAGTCTGAGCGAATTGAAGGAATATCTGCATACGTTGCCACTGAAGGATGAGGACAGAGAATTCTTCCTGCAGCTGCCGTGGCTGTGTGGAGATGCAGGGATGCTCAAGGAGGCATTGAACTGCTGCTTCGATGACAGACTGCGCAGTATTGTGGAAAGTCTTCAGGAATTGTATGCACAACTAAAGGCGCTCGGCTATGAAAACCGTATCACCTTTGATTTGGGAAAGCTGCCGCATCTGAACTATTACAGTGGCATTCTTTTTGAAGGCTTTGTGCCGGGAATCGGTACCAGTGTGCTGAGTGGCGGACGCTACGATTCTCTGCTGGAGAAATTCGGAGAGCCGCTGCCGGCAATCGGCTTCTCTGTAAAGCTGGATGCCGTGCTGCCGGTTCTGGATTTAAAGCAGAAGGAGGCAACCCTCACGCTGTGCTATCCGTATGCGCGAAAGGTGGAGGCACTGCGCAAGGCGAGGGAATTAAGAAAAAACGCACGGGTGGAGCTGCTGTGCGGGGAATATGATGATATTATCGTGAAAGGGGAGAAGGACGCATGAGTATATCCATAGCATTGACGAAGGGGCGTCTGGAAAAGGCCACTGTGAAGCTGCTGGAGGAGCGCGGGTATGGCATTGAATCATTAAAGGATAAGGGAAGGGCGCTGGTGTTTCAGGATTCCAAAAAGGATATTCGCTATTTCCTTGTGAAATCCAATGACTGCATCACCTATGTACAGCATGGCGTTGCGGATATTGGTGTTGTGGGAAAGGATACGCTTTTGGAGGGGGGCAAGGATTATTATGAAATGCTGGATTTAGGCATCGGAAAATGTAAATTCATCGTTGCCGGTCTGCGGGAACACAATCTGTTTGATAAGGTGGGCCATGTGAAAATAGGAACGAAGTATCCCAATATCGCAAAGCAGTATTTCCTGGAAAAGGGCATGGATGTGGAGTGTATTAAAATAGACGGCTCTGTGGAGCTGGCACCGATTCTGGGCTTGTGTGATGGAATCGTGGATATCATGGAAACGGGGACGACGCTGAAGGAAAACGGTCTGGTTGTCTTTGACACCGTCTGCGATATCAGCGCAAGGGTGATTGTAAATAAAGCGAGCTTTAAGCTGAAAAGAGCGGAGATCCTAGCAATCTTGGAGGATATGAAGAAAGGACTGGAAGCATGCTGAAACGAATGCGAGCATCGGATACAGGGAACCTGCAGACGTATCTGGAAAGCAGAACAGAAGAGATCGGCAGTGAAATCATTGTCAGGGTCAGTGCCATCCTGCAGGATGTGAAAACCCGCAGGGATGATGCTGTCAGGGAATATACACAGCAGTTTGACGGAATTTTATTGGACAGTATGCGCGTGGAGCCTTCCGATATAGAAGCGGCGGCTGCCAAGGCGGATCCCTTCTTTGTGGAGAGTATGAAGAAGGCGAAAGCAAATATCGAGTATTATCACAATGCACAGAAGCAAAACGGCTATCTTTTGCAGAAGGAGCTCGGCATCTATCTGGGACAGCGTGTACTTTCACTGGACAGCGTAGGTATTTATGTGCCGGGGGGCAGAGCACAGTATCCAAGCAGTGTGCTGATGAATGCGATTCCTGCCCGGATCGCCGGTGTAAAGCGCATTGTTATGATTACACCTCCGGCGAAGGATGGCAGTCTGCATCCCAATATTGCGGCGGCAGCACAGATTGCCGGTGTGGATGAAATCTATAAGGTCGGCGGTGCTCAGGGAATTGCGGCGTTAGCCTATGGTACCCAAAGCATTGCGCCTGTGGATAAAATTGTCGGTCCGGGAAATGTATACGTTGCGGCAGCGAAGAAGCTGGTCTTCGGAAAGGTGGATATCGACATGATAGCCGGACCGAGTGAAATTCTGGTGATTGCGGATGCGGATGCTCCTGCGAAAAGCGTTGCGGCGGATCTGCTGTCACAGGCAGAGCATGATCCGATGGCGAGTGCCATTCTGGTGACAACCAGTGAACAGCTTGTGGATGCTGTGGAGCTGGAGCTGCGCAAGCAGAGTGCTCTTCTGCCGAAACAGGAAATCGTGGAACAGTCGCTGCAGGCCTATGGAACAGCCATTTTATGTGAGAGCATGGAGGAGTGTCTGGATGTATCCAATGCGGTTGCGCCGGAGCATCTGGAGCTGATGGTGAAGCAGCCGATGGACTATCTGGGAAAGGTACGCCATGCGGGCAGTGTGTTCCTTGGCTATCACACCTGTGAAAGTGTCGGAGATTATTTCGGCGGCTGCAATCACGTATTGCCGACAAGCGGGACAGCGCGTTTCTCCAGTGCACTTGGAGTGGACAGCTTTATCAAAAAAAGCAGCTATCTGCACTATAGCGAGGAAGCTTTACAGACCTATGGCGACCATATTATAGAAATGGCGGAGCAGGAAGAGCTGCAGGCTCATGCCAATGCTGTGAAAGTGAGGCTGAAATCATGAAAAATATCGAAAGCTATGCGGCGCGGATAAACGGTAGCGTCATGCTGAATGCAAACGAATGCTATAAAAATATCAGTGGGGAAATGGTAAAGGAGCTGCAGGAGGCAATCGCAGAGCTGGAGTTTAACCGCTATCCGGATGAATCCAGCAGAGAGCTGATACAGGCATATGCGAATGTAAAAAAATTAGATGCTGATTATCTGATTGCCGGGAATGGCAGCGATGAAATGCTGGGGCTCATGATTGGCTATTTCCTGGGAAAAGGTAAGAAATTACTGACCCTGTCTCCGGACTTCTCCATGTATGATTATTATGCATCCATGCATGAGAGTGAGGTTGTGAAATTTCCATGTGAGCAGGATGGTTCCTTCAGCATTGCGGATTTTATAGAATTTGGGCGGGAGCATCATGTGGATATGATGCTGTTCTCCAATCCGAACAATCCAACTGGGCATTTTGTAAGCAATGCCCAGCTGTGTAAAATTGCGGAGGCGTTCCCTCGTATTCCGGTGATCATAGATGAGGCATATGGGGAGTTCGCAAAGGAAAGCATGCTGGCGTATCTGGACACCTACCATAACCTGTATGTGACCAGAACCCTATCCAAGGCGTATGGCTTTGCCGGTGCGCGACTGGGCTTTCTGATCAGCTGTCCATCCAATATGGCGAAATTGAAACCGGTGCTGGTTCCTTATAATATCAGCTCTTTAACACAAAGGGCCGGTGTGATCGTATTGCGGCATGCGGCGGAATACGAGCTGCTGGTGGAGGAAATACAGCTGGAGCGGGATATGCTGTATCACAAGCTGAAGCAGTTAAAAAACGTTACCTTCTATCCGAGTCAGGCGAATTATCTGTATGGAAGAAGCAAATATAAGCAGGAGCTGTTGAAGGCGATGGAAAAGGAAGGCATTGTCATTCGCAACTACGAAGGAAGGGACAGCTTCCGGATCACGGTTGGTTCCCCTGCGGAAAATGCCATTGTATTATCCGTATTACAGGAATTTGACAGAAAGGCGGTTACGGTATGACAATAGAAACGAAGGAAAAAGGCTTTGCGCCAAGAACGGCAGGCCTAAGCCGGGATACCAAAGAAACAAGCATCAGCTGCACGATGCATCTGGATGGTACGGGAGTCAGTGAGATTCACACAGGCATCGGCTTCTTTGATCACATGCTGACGCTGTTTTCCTTCCATTCCGGGATTGATCTTACGCTGCATGCAAACGGCGATTTACAGGTGTGTGATCATCACACGGTTGAGGATTGCGGTATTGCGATGGGAGCCTGTCTGAAGGAAGCCCTGCAGGATAAAAGAGGAATTGAACGCTATGGCAGTATGCTGCTGCCGATGGATGAAACACTGGCACAGGTGGTACTGGATATCAGCGGACGCAGCTTTCTGGTGTATAACTGTGAGCTGAAGCGGGATACGATCGGTTCGTTTTCCTGTGAAATGGTGGAGGAGTTTCTTCGTGCCTTTGCCTTTCAGGCAGGCATCACCCTGCATGTAAATGTAGCTTATGGAACCAATGATCATCACAAGGTGGAGGCGATTTTCAAAGCGCTGGGCCGTGCCTTAAAGACGGCGATTCGTGTGAGCGGCGATACGCTGCCGAGTACAAAGGGGAAGCTGTAATATGATTGCGATACTTGATTATGGAATGGGAAATCTGCATAGTGTGGAAAATGCCTTACAGCATATCGGCTGTACCTGCTGTGTAACGGATAAAAAGGAAGACCTACAGCGTGCGGATCAGCTGATTCTGCCGGGTGTGGGAGCGTTTGCGGACTGCATGAAGCATCTGCAGGAGCGTGATTTGATTACGGCTTTAAAGGAAGAAGTTCAAGGAAAGAAAAAACCGCTGCTCGGTATCTGTCTGGGCATGCAGGCACTGTTTGAAGACAGCGAGGAAAACGGCTATACCAAGGGACTCGGCTTTTTAAAGGGCAACATCGTGAAAATGAGTAATGCTGCAGAAAGCAGAGTGCGCATTCCGCATATCGGCTGGAATCTGCTGGAACAGTGTCAGGAATCCAGTGTATTTGAGCGGCTGAGTGAGCGTCCGTTTGTTTATTATGTACATTCCTATTATGCACAGAATTATGCACAGGAGGATTTGCTGGCAGACAGCGGCTATGGCGGGATGCGGATTCCCGGGCTTGTACGCAGGGATAATGTGGTTGGTGCCCAGTTTCATCCTGAAAAAAGCGGAGAAGACGGACTGCAGATTCTGCGGTGGTTTAAGGAGGAGTTTGTATGATCATTTTACCTGCAATTGATATACTGGATCAGCAGCCCGTGCGGCTGTATCAGGGAGATTATGAACAAAAGGAATGTGTTGGTGACAGTATTGGGGATATCGCCAAAGCATTTGAACAGCAGGGGGCCCGGTATGTGCATATGGTTGATCTCAACGGGGCGAAGGAAGGAAAGAAAATCAATCAGGACATCATCGTGAAAACTGCACAGAGTCTGCAGATTCCGGTTGAGGTTGGCGGCGGCATCCGCAGTATGGAGGACGTTCGATTTTATCTGGAGCATGGCATTGCGCGTGTTATTCTGGGAACGGCAGCCATAGAGAATCCGGAGTTTTTGCGGGAAGCACTCGCACAATATAAAGAGAAAATCGCCGTCGGCATCGATTGCAAGAACGGCATGGTTTGCGGTCATGGCTGGCTGCAGGAAAGTGAGCTGCAGTATATCGATTTTGCAATTCAGATGGAGGCCATGGGGGTAAAGACGATCATTGTAACCGATATCTCCAGGGACGGCACCATGACAGGACCGAATACAAAGATGCTGGCGGAGTTAAAGAAAACGGTTTCGATCGATATTATAGCTTCCGGGGGTATTCGTGACATCACGCATATCGAGGCATTGAAACAGCTGGATATTTACGGTGCAATCACAGGAAAGGCGATGTATGCCGAAACATTGTCCCTGTCCCAGGCCATCGCACTGTGCGGGGAAGCCTGATGCATACCAAGCGTATCATCCCGTGCCTGGATGTAAAGGATGGCAGGGTTGTCAAGGGAATCAATTTTGTCGGATTGAAGGAGGTCGGTGATCCGGTCGATCTGGCAAGAGCCTATTATGAGCAGGGGGCGGACGAGCTGGTATTTCTGGATATCACAGCAACGCATGAACAGCGGGATACCATGGTTCAGGTTGTCAAGCGTGTAGCCAGAGAAATCTTCATCCCGTTTACCGTTGGTGGCGGCATCCGCAGTGTGGAGGATATACGAAACATGCTGCTGGCAGGAGCTGACAAGGTTTCGCTGAACTCTGCGGCTGTTCGCAATAAGGAGCTGATCCGCGAGGGGGCAGCGATGTTTGGAAACCAGTGCATTGTGCTTGCCGTGGATGGAAAGCGCCGCGAGGATGGCAGCGGCTGGAATGTATATGTTGCCGGCGGTCGTGAGGATACCGGTCTGGACCTGCTGGAATGGGTACAGGAGGGTGTTCGTCTGGGGGCAGGGGAAATTCTGCTGACAAGTATGGATGCGGATGGAACCAAGCAGGGCTTTGATATCGAGCTGTGCAAGGCGGTGCATGAGCTGGTGGATGTTCCGGTGATCGCCTCGGGCGGCTGTGGGACGCTGGAGCATTTCGCACAGGTGTTTGAAGAGGATGCCAGTGATGCGGCTCTGGCGGCAAGCATGTTTCACTATAAGGAAGTAACGATTCCCGAGGTGAAGGCATATGTAAAAGAAAAAGGAATTGCAGTGCGGCTATGATACAGGTGAATTTTGATAAAGGAAACGGACTTGTTCCGGTCATTGTCCAGGATGTGCATAGCAGAGCTGTCCTCATGCTGGCGTATATGAATGAAGAAAGTCTGCGCATGACGATGGATACCGGGCGTGCAACCTATTACAGCCGCAGCCGTCAGGAATTATGGATCAAAGGAGAAACAAGCGGGCATTACCAGTATGTGAAGGATATCCGCATTGATTGTGATGAGGATACGATTCTCCTTTTGGTGGAGCAGGTGGGAGCAGCCTGCCATACCGGACATACCAGCTGTTTTTACCGGAATATGGAGGGAGAAGAGTTATGAAGGAACTGGATGCATTATATGAAACCATAAAGGATCGCAAGGAAAACAAGGAGGAAGGAAGCTATACCACCTATTTGTTTGAAAAGGGGCTGGAGAAGATTCTGAAGAAGGTCGGGGAGGAGTGTACCGAGGTGGTGATTGCCTCTTTGACGCAGATGAAGGAAGATCAGATCAATGAAATAGGAGATCTGCTGTATCATCTTACCGTATTGATGGTGGAGAAAGGAATTTCCATGGAGGATGTCAATGCGGAGCTGGAACGCCGTGCTCAGAAAACGCATAACCTGAAGGCGGAGCGAAAGCCGATCGAACATTTGTAAGCCGAGCAGTCGGCTTTTTTTCTGTTCCATGAGCTGTTTGAGGCTATGGTATGGTGTTGGGATCAAAGATGCCGCATAGCGGATGCAAAAGAACGGATGCCAAAAATGATGAACGGTATGGAGGTGGTTCTTCTGGTATACTATGTACGAGGTGATTCATATGAGGACAAATCAGGAGATGATGCAAAGCGTACTGTGTTACATTGAGGAGCATTTGGATGGAGAGCTGACGCTGGATACGATTGCTGCTTTTACGGGCTATTCCCCCTATCATGTGCATAAGCTGTTTACTGCAATATGCGGTATGCCGCTGCATGCCTATATACGGCGCAGACAGGTATCCAAAGGGGCACTGCTTCTTGTACAAAGCGATTTACGTATTGCGGAAATCGCCTCTGCCTGCGGTTATCTCTCCCAGCGGGCATTTCATAAGGCGTTTTTGCAGCTGTATCGCACAACACCGGACGCCTTTCGGAAAAAGAAGAATGCCTATGTGCTGCAGGAGCCGCTGCAGCTTCATCAGCAGCCGGATATCAACCATATGCATATGGATATGGAAGTACAGCACTGGACAGAAATACAGCTGGAGGGCTATGGTGCAGATACCAGACACGGCTTTCATGTGATTGGTAAATGTCATCGCAAATGCAACCGGTATCTGAAAGCAAATCCGCAAAAGGATTCGGTAGTGTATGGTATCCATGATTATACAGATGCCGATATGGATGCCGGTCAGCCCTGCTTTCAATATTTTGCAGGTATAGCAGTTGAGCAGGTGCACAGACAGAAGCTGACGCATAGAATCCTGCCGGCAGGAGCCTATCTTGTGTTTTCCTTTTGCGCAGATCCAAAGACCTCTATGGAGCCGTTTGCACAGGATATTTATCAGAACTGGCTGCCCAAAAGTGCATACCGGCTTCGTTCGGACTGCTGTATGGATATCGTCAAATACGGAAAAGAAAATGAACAGGGAATCGCCCGTATAGAATACTGTATCCCGGTTTTAAAGTAAATGAGGGGAATGAAAACGTTGTCGGACACTAGGTCACAATGCGTTTTTTTTCTATACCTTCAGCTGTAAATAAGCGGGATAACATCGTGTTATGTAGACATAAATATTTATAATTTCATTTTTTGGAAAAGGTATCGTATACTGACATAGCTGCCTTGCATGTCATGCTGTAAGGCACAGATTCAGAAAATGAGAAAAGGAGAACCGTATGATTTTTATAAAAGAAAAGGGGAAGGGACTGCTGGTATGCTTTGGTATTGCCGCTGCTGCCCTTCTGCTGGGGCAATGGATTCCCATTATCGGAGGGCCGGTATTTGCCATCCTCATTGGAATGCTGCTGGCATTTCGCATTAGAAAAGAGGAAGCCCTGCAGGCTGGCATTACCTTCACTTCCAAGAAAATCCTGCAGTATGCAGTCATTTTACTGGGGTTTGGCTTAAATCTGTCCGTTATTGCTAAAACAGGACAGCAGTCGCTCCCAATCATTCTGGCAACCATCACGACATCCCTCGTCATTGCTTACGGTTTGAAGCGTCGACTTCATATGCCGGCAAATATCTCCACTTTGGTGGGAGTCGGCTCATCCATCTGCGGAGGCTCCGCGATTGCAGCGACTGCCCCGGTCATTGCGGCGGATGACGAAGAGGTGGCACAGGCCATTTCTGTGATATTTCTATTTAATATTCTGGCAGCTGTTCTGTTTCCATGGCTGGGAACACTGCTGCATTTTCATGGCAGTGAGGGCTTCGGTGTGTTTGCGGGCACCGCTGTGAATGACACCTCCTCCGTAACAGCAACCGCAGCAACCTGGGACAGCATGTTTCATTTAGGCTCTGCTACGCTGGATAAGGCGGTTACTGTCAAGCTGACGCGGACCCTTGCCATTATACCGATTACGCTGTTTCTGGGTGTTCAAAGAATGCGAAAAGAGGAACAGGAGGAGAAAAGGGAGGGGAAAAAGCTTGCATGGAAACAGGTATTTCCGGTATTTATTCTTTACTTTCTTATGGCCTCCGTCATAACGACCGTCTCTACGAATGTATTGCATATATCCCCGGATATCTTCCTGCCCTTAAAGGAGCTGAGCAAGTTCTTTATCGTTATGGCGATGGGGGCAGTCGGTCTGCATACCGATATTGTAAAGCTGGTAAAAAACGGTGGTAAGCCTATCTTTATGGGGTTCTGCTGCTGGGTTGGTATCACGCTGATATCCCTGCTCATGCAGAGGTTGCTGGGCATCTGGTGAGGAATTACAATAGCGTAAACAACTTTTCTCATGTGCCTTTACAGACAGGCTTGTACATTTGAAAAGGCATGAAATTCATGTTCTTGCGGATAATTATGGAAAAATATGATATGATAAGAACAGCTATATGAGGAGGCCGTTGTATGAATTTGAAAATTGAAAACTGGAAGCTTTTGATTCTTTCCATTTTTTATATGATATTTTCCATTTTATCCTATACGATTGAAAAGGAGAAATTCCTGAATTTCTTCCAGATTGCAGGGATTGTGATCATTTTGGTAGGCTTGTTTCAGATTCTTGTATATTTCTTTAAAAAGGAATATATGAAGCCGAATGAATTCAGCTTTTCCTTTGGGGTATTATACTGCATAGCAGGACTGATCGTTGCCACCAAGCCATATTTGATTGTAGACAATTATCCTATCGTTATTTCTGCTCTGGTGGTATTGGATGCGACACTGCGTCTGCAGTATTCCATGAATCTGTTTCGCCTGGAGGATGCACAATGGAAGATTCATCTGGCTCTTGCCGTAGTTCCGCTGCTTATGGGAATGGTGCTGATACTGGTATCCTTCGAGGAAAAGACACTGCATAATCTGTTCAGCTTTCTGCTGATTCTGGATGCCATTGCGAATTTCTATACAATTTTGTATTATCGCGGTGTTGCCAGACGCTATGGCCGTCACAGTGAACAGATTCTGGATATTTCCAATCAGGAAGCCACTGCACATGAAGTGATCGACGGAAAAGATAATATGGTATGATAAAAAGCGGTGGAAGCATCGCTTTTTTCAATTCGGACAAAGGAAAGCAGAGATTGACGAAAGAGGGCTGCTTCCGCTGTATGATTGCCGAAGCGTATCAGGGGACGGAGGTACCTGCGGATATGCATGTCCTGACGATACCGGAGGTTACCTGGGTAAAGTTCATGGTGCACTGCAGGCCGTAAATACAAAGCTTTTCTCAGCATGGCTGCAGGAAAATCAGGAATATGATATCGCGGCGAACATGTACATTGTGTGGTATACACCGGATGAGGATGAGGTTATGCTGATAATGGAAGTGAGGTATGGATTCCTGTGAAAAGGCTGACTGAGAAGGGATAGGAGACTGATTCTATCTGCATATCATATGAAAAAAAAAGAAGCCTGCAGGGTACATCCTGCAGGTCGTTTTTATGGATGAAAGAAATGTAATGGGAGAAGTAAGGAGTACGAAAAAAAACAGCGCTTTACAGGCTCTCCCTGAATTACATAAAGGCAGCGTATTTTTCAATCGGTTATAAACGCAAATAATCCAGTCTGAGCAGGGCTTTTCCATTTGGCAGGGGGTATATCGTGCGTTTCGACAGAGAATACTCAATAGACAGCATACTGCGCGTGAGCTCCACTTTCTGCAGCTGTTCATGGATGGAGTTTCATACGGCAAACGAATGCAGATACGGGGAGTCGGATACAAAGCCTTCATCCGTATCCTGCATATGTGCTTCATATGTCTGTAGTTCGATATCGGTCCATGGATTGTTCATAGGTTATCTCCTCGTTTTGTATATTGTAACGTACATGGTGCGAAAATACAAAAAAAACAGAACGTGATGTTCTGTTAGTGAAACATATCCTTTTTCTTGAAGATAAGAGTTGCGATGATACAGCACACAGCTGCAATGACTGTCGGGAACCACCATTCCGGATAAGGCAATCCGCTGACATTCATGCCATAAAAGCTGAAGATGATATTCGGGATTGCCATGACGATGGTAATTACCGTTAAAATTTTCATCACGATGTTCAGATTGTTGGAAATGACGGAAGCAAAGGCATCCATCGTTCCGGAAAGGATGTTGGAGTAAATGTTACACATCTCTATCGCCTGATGAATCTCAATCAGTACATCCTCCAGAATATCCTGATCCTCTTCATACAGCTTGATCAGCTTTCCGCGCATGATTTTGTTTAAGGTAACCTCATCGGTTTTCAGTGAGGTGCTGAAATAGACCAGAGACTTTTCCAGACCCAGCATCTGAATCAGCTCCTTGTTTTTCATAGACTGGTGCAGCCTCTGTTCGGTACGGGAGGAAATCCGATCGATTTGGCGTAGATAAATCAGAAAGCGCTGGGAAATACGAAGCAGCAGCAACAATAGAAAACGGGTTTTCATATCGGTATTCATACCCTTGATTCTACCGTTTGCCATATCCTCGATGCTTAGATTCTCATACAGGGAAATCGTAATCACATAGCCCTTCATGATAACAACACCCAGTGGCAGCGTGGTATACAGCAGGGTATTTTCATCCAGATTGTCATCTTCCTCTGCACTCGGGTAATCGACGATCACCAGGGTCTGGTTTTCATCATCGTCATAATCGATATGGGAGCTTTCCTCTTCATCCAGTGATGATTTGATAAACTCCGGCAGCACGCCGATTTTATTTGTCAGGAAATCAATATCTTCCTGTGTAGGCGCAACAGCGCTGATCCAGCAGCCTGGTTCCGGCTGTTCCAGTTTTTTTGTGACAGTTCCATATGTCTTGTAAAATTCCAACATAAAAAAGACCTCCTTCTTACAGGAGGGATGTAGATACGCCTCCTGTATTATGATTTATACAACTTCGATATGGACTTTCGGGCTCAGGAGACATACAAACACCTTCTTTCTCAACTTAGCTATTATAACATAAAAATAGAATTGTGGGAGTGTGTGCGGGAAGGAAAAATCAGAAATTTGGCAGAAATATGGTACAATAGGGATAAATGAGGAGATGAATGGGATATGAAGGTTCGATTTTATGATTCTGTACAGGATGAAAAGCTGAGGTTTGCCGTGATTGCTGTGTGGTGCAGGAGTGGATGGCTGTTTGTACGCCACAGGGAACGTGATACATGGGAGCTGCCCGGGGGACATCGGGAAGCGGGGGAAAGCATTGATGCCTGTGCCCAAAGAGAGCTGCTTGAGGAAACGGGAATCGCAGATGCCCGTATGAAGCGTATCTGTGTGTATTCGGTTGAAGGCAAAACACGGGTGAATGAAACAGGTGAGGAAAGCTTCGGCATGCTGTATCAGGCAGAGGCTTCCTCCTTCAAAGAGCTGCCGCAGAGTGAAATTGCGGAGGTAAGGTGCATGACTGCGCTCCCAGAGGCCCTGACATATCCGGCAATTCAGCCACTCCTTTTTCATATGGCTATAAAAAGCTGTCTTCGATATGAGATTTTTGACGGCTGTAATCCCGACGACTCGCGTGCAGTATTAAAGCAGCTTCCGGAATGGTTTGGACTTCCGGATGCTTTGGAGGATTATGTACAGAAAAGCAGGGAGATGAAAACCGTCGGCTGCTATTTCAAGAATTACATGGTTGGCTTTCTGTCACTGAAAAAGACCAGTCCAAAGGCGATGGAGGTTTATGTTATGGGCATTCTTCCGCAGCTGCATCGTATGGGAATCGGTACGAGGCTGATGCGGATGGCAGAACAGGAGGCAGAAAAAGCGGCAATGCAGTATCTGCAGGTGAAAACATTATCTCCTAAGGTACAGGATCCCGATTATTTGAAAACCTATGCCTTTTATGAAAGAATGGGGTTCTGTCCGCTGGAGGTGCTGCCATTGTGGGATGAATGGAATCCGTGTCAGCTCATGGTGAAGTACATTGCGATGAAGCAGCAGCCTGCTTTGTGTAAGCCTTGAACTGCTACAGTAATTTGATTGGTAGTTATACAGACACGCATTAAGGTAGTATATAAAAAGAGTAGCGTATCATCCCTTCGTATGCATATCTATGTAATAAAAAAATAGACGAAACAAGAAATCGCCTATTTTTTGCAGCTTTGCGCAGGTACAAGCTTTTTTAATCCGTAATATGTTAATAATAAATCGATGCCTTCACTTCCTCTGCCTTTTTCCTTCCCTCCAGCTTTTCAATGATGGCGAAGGCGAAATCAATCACAGCGGCTGCACTTCTTCCGGTGATGATTGTTCCATCAATTACCGCATACTGATCCACATACGTTCCGCCGAAATCCTCATTCATACTTGTAAAGCAGGTGTACTTTCTACCCTTGAGATAGCCCTGTCTTCCTAGAATGGTCGGTGCTGCGCAGATTGCACTCACCAGCTTTCCCTGATTCATAAAATCCTTTAAAATGGAAAGCACACGTTCATCGGCTTCCAGCTTCTGATAATGCGGACCGCCCGGCAGAAACAGCATATCATAGTCTGCCGTATTCACATCCTTAACATCTGCCAGATTGCTGATGGTAATATCAAAGCGTCCGGTTGCTGCTGTGTGATCAATCGCATAGACATCAATCCTGATACCTGCTCTTCGAAGCAGTGCTATCGTACCGACAGCCTCCAGCTCTTCAAATCCATCCGTTAATATACACATAACATTCATAATGCAAGACCTCCTTAACGACACCATTATATCACCTTTTTCCTGCTCACTTCCCTGTATTTCATTCTTTTTATAGAGGTATAAGAATATAGTATAACAGGAGTGTGAGGTTATGGATAAACTGATGCTGATGAATGATCAACTCAATGCGGTTGTGTGGGGGAAGTACATGATCTTTTTTTTATTGTTTACGGGCTTCTGGCTCATGCTGCGTACCAGATTCCTTCCCTTTACCCATGCACGGCTGATTCTGCGTAAAACATTGGGCTCACTGGGAAAAGGTGATAAGGGGGACGGGGTTACTCCCTTTCAGGCTGTAGCGACCGCACTGGCTGGAACACTGGGAGTCGGCAGTGTGGTGGGCGTTACCACGGCTTTGACGATGGGAGGGCCGGGTGCACTGCTGTGGATGTGCGTCAGTGCCATCTTCGGCATGATGACCAAATATGCAGAGGTTGTGCTTGCCATCCATTATCGTACGAGGGAACGGGATGGCACCTTTATCGGCGGACCGATGACAACACTGGAGAACGGCTGCCATATGGGCTTTCTCGGTATTTTGTTTGCCGTGCTTTGTATTTTTGCATCCTTTGGTATCGGGAATGTCACACCGGCAAATACGATTGCACATACGATCACATCTTATATTTCCATACCTTCCTGGAGCATAGGTCTCATCATGGCGCTTTTTATTGCCTGGATCATATTCGGAAAGGGAAATCTTATCATGCGGTTTAATGAAATTACGATTCCTGTGATTTCCGTGCTTTATATTGCCGCGTGTCTGTATCTGATTGTATTGCATGCCGATGCGCTGCCGCAGGCACTGCGACTTGTATGGTATGATGCTATGCGTCCCATGGCCGGGGTTGGCGGTATCGGCGGCTTTGCCATCAGCCGGGCCATGCATTTCGGTATTTCCAGAGGCGTATTTTCCAATGAAGCGGGGATGGGAAGCTCACCGATCTCCCATGCCTGCGTTTCTCATGCCAATGCAATCGAGCAGGGGTTCTGGGGAATCTTTGAGGTGTTCTTCGATACGATTGTCGTCTGTACGATTACCGGTCTGATGATTTTGACCAGTGGACTGCTCGACAGCGGGATGGAGGGGGTGGCATTAACGGTTGCCTGCTTTACCTCCGGCTTCGGTCACCTCGGCGGTATCATATTCTCCTTTTCCATTGTTGCCTTTGCGATTCCCTCCATTCTCGGCTGGTATTATTATGCGCGGGAGTGTTTACGATATCTGTTTAAGGGAAAACTGATGCTGTATATCTATCAGGGGGTTTTTCTGGTACTGCTGGTTTTCGGAGCACAGCTGCAGCTGACATTCGTATGGGATGTTGCGGATACGCTGAACGGACTCATGGCGATACCCAACCTGATTTCTCTGGTAATTTTATGCCGAGTTGTGGTAAAATTAACGAAAGAGTATTTGGAAGAACATGGGAGTGATTAGATGAAGGTTGTAATTGCCTGTGATTCTTACAAGGGCTGTATGACTTCAAGAGAGGTTGCCGAACGTATTGAACTGGGGATTCGACAGGTGGATGATGCTGTTATCACAACATCCTATGTCATTGGTGACGGCGGGGAAGGGACAGTGGAGGCATTTCATGAAACCTGTCACGGAAGGAAACAGCCGGTAAGTACCACGGATGCTTATGGAAAGAAAATCATAAGTGAGTACACGATCATTGAGAATGGTGAAACAGCAGTGATCGAGGTAGCAAATATCATAGGATTAAATATGCATGAGCGGGATAAGCGGGCACCGTTTTTCGGCAGCAGCTACGGTGTAGGTACCGTTATGCTGGATGCGGCTGCACAGGGCTGCAGGAAAATTATCATCGGCCTGGGCGGAAGTGCAACCAATGACGGCGGAATGGGTCTTCTGCAGGCACTGGGGTGCCGGTTTTATGACAGCTCCCATAAATATCTTTCCCCGCAGGCGATGAATCTGGACAAGGTCCGCTATATCGATTTCAATCGGCTGAACAAGCTGGAGGGTATTGAACTGATTGCAGCCTGTGATGTGAAGAATCATCTGCTGGGAGAAAACGGGGCAACCTATGTATTCGGAAAACAGAAGGGTTTTTTCCCGAATCAGATTCGTAAAATCGATCTGGGAATGGAAAATTTCCGCAATCAGGTGCGGCGGTATCTGCATGTGGATATTGATTCCTTTGACGGCGGAGGAGCGGCAGGGGGCATCGGTGCTGTTTTGATCGGTATCCTGCATGCGAACATGATTTCCGGCATTGAGCTGCTGCTGTCCTTCAGTGATATGGAGGAGCAGGTGAAGGATTGTGATCTTGTGATTACAGGAGAAGGGCAAAGTGACCGTCAGACGATGTTTGGAAAGGTTCCGGTGGGAATCCTGAAGGTTGCCAACCGCCATCATAAGCCATGTATCTGTATCAGCGGTGCCTTGGGAATCGGATATCAGGAGCTTTATGATCTTGGATTTATCGGAATATACAGTATAGCGGATCGGGCTATGACGTTTCAGCAGGCTTTGGATAATGCTCCGGATAAGCTGACAGCCACCACCTATGGGGTAATGAAAACGGTTATGTATTACATGAATCGCATCAACGGGAACAGAGGATGATCTGTTCTTTTTTTTACGGTCATATGGTTCTGCGGTTTTGTAAATCAATGGAGCGCTTCTTTCGTTTTTGAACCGGTATATGATATAGCATAAGCGAACAGGCTGTGAATTTGGCGGTTGTGCGTCTGTAATGCATTGTGTCCGTTTGGCTTGCAGTCTTATGATTTTAAAAAGATTTTATTTTTCTATTTACAAAATGCGGATTCTCACATATAATACATATGAACAGATGTTCATATGTTAAAAGAAATGAGGAAATCAAATGGTAAAGGAAGCTATGGAATGTGAAGTAACAGAGGTGCATACAGATACCGTTGCAAGATTAAAGGATACTCTGCTGAGTCAGGAACAGTTTCAGAATCTGGGTACCCTGTTTAAGATGTTTTCGGATCCGACAAGACTGAAAATACTGAGTGCGCTGTTTCAGGAAGAACTATGTGTATGTGATTTGTCGGAGCTGCTGGAAATGACACACTCCGCAGTTTCCCATCAGCTGAGCGTTCTTCGGCAGAATCGCCTGATAAAGTACCGCAGAAGCGGGAAGAATATTTACTATTCTCTGGATGATGAACATATTCAGATCATATTTTATGCAGGTTTATCCCATATTATGGAGGGATGATATGCTGTCGAAAAGGTTTTGTTTCAGGAAGGCACAGCCTATGACCTCTGGAATTCTGTATCCTTACAGGATAGTGTCGCAGTTTCGCAGGCCAACCGGCTTTGGCGGACGCTGTGCAACGCGAGTAATGAATATTATGAATCGCGCACAGTATCACCGGGTCTTAAAGGAGCTGCCGCTGCAGGGATGTATTCTGGATATCGGCTTTGGAAACGGGAACATGCTGAAGCGAGTGTTGAAAAAGGGCTGCCGCAGTGTTTATGGGACGGAAATCAGTGAAAGCTGTATGACTGCGGTGGAATGGAAGCTGCTGCCAAGCCTGCAGCAGGGATATCTGAAGCTTGCTATGGGCAGTGCAGAATCCTTGCCATTTGCAGATGCCTGTATGGATACGGTATACAGCATTAACACGATTTATTTCTGGGAATCACTGGACAAGGGGCTGTGTGAGATAGCACGTATACTCAAGCCGCAGGGTACGCTGCTTTTGGCCTTCTATGATAAGCGTTTTATGTCACGTCTTCCCTTACGTGAATACGGCTTTCAGCTATACGATCCAAAGGATGTGAAAGCGGCACTGAAGCATAACGGATATACGTCTATTGAGGTTCATGAAGTGAAAAAGGAAAAATCCTATTGTATTCGTGCAAAACGCGGAAATGTTTAGGAACGTAGAACATAAAGCTTTTGTACAATTTTATACAGAAGAGGCAATAACACAAGTAATTATAAGGTAAGGAGGCAGCATATGGAACGCATATATATACTGGATGAGCTTGATTGCGCTAACTGTGCAATGAAGATTGAAAGGCATGTAGGAAAAATCAAGGGTGTGAAGGAATGCTCGGTGGATTTTGTTAGTAAAAGGATGCTTGTAGATATGGAGCATGAGGGGATTGAAGCTGTGCTCGAAGAAACGGTGCAGGCGATTGAACCGGATGTAATCCTGCGGCGTAAGGATGATAAAAAGGCAGCTTCTGCCGGAAAGCAGGGGGCAAGCGGGAAAGCTGGACATCCCGAGGCAGAGGAACACCATTCTGCACAGGAAGACTGCGGCTGCAAAAAAGCGCATCATCACGACCATGCAGACTGTGCCTGTGCACACACGGATGGACATGATCACCACGATGCCTGCAATGGGTCGCATGCACATGAAAACGACGGACACCATCATCATGAAGGCTGTAACTGCGGGCATGACCATGCTCATGAAGCACATGAGGATCGTGAAATTCAGGGAGCACTCAAGCTGTATATGAAAAATCTCGATTGTGCCAACTGTGCAAATAAAATCGAAGCATATGTCCGCAAGATGGACAATATAAAGGATGCCAGCATGAACTTTTCACAGGGAGTTCTGTTTGTTGAGCTGCAGGATGCAAGCCGCAGCGAGGACACCATCAAAGCGATTATGGCGGTTATACCTACCCTGGAGGACGGTGTGACTGTTGAACTGGAGAAAACTACAGAAGAGGAAAAGCCTTCCCAAATGTTTTCCTTTCAGGAAAACGCACGGCTGTATCTGGGAATTCTGCTGTTTGCGGCAGCTGTTGTATTGGAAGCGCAGTCCTGGTCTGTCTGGCTGTTTCTGGCTGCCTATGTGATGGCAGGAGGTAAGGTGGTCTATATTGCACTGCGCAATATACTGAAGGGGGAGGTTTTTGATGAAAACTTCCTGATGAGTGTTGCGACGATCGGAGCACTGGCTATCGGCTCCTATGAGGAAGCAGTTGCTGTTATGATTTTTTACGAAATCGGGGAGATGTTTCAGTCCTATGCAGTGAATCGTTCCAGAAAATCGATTTCCTCCCTGATGAATATCCGTGCAGACTATGCCAATCTGTGGAAGGATGGAAAAGAGGTCAGGGTTTCACCGGAGGCGGTTGGCCTTCATGATCTGATTGTGATCAAGCCGGGTGAGCGGGTACCGCTGGATGGTGTGATCGTTGAAGGAACGAGCTCTCTTGATACCTCGGCTCTGACAGGAGAATCCCTTCCAAGAGATGTCGGTGTGCAGGATGAGGTACTTGCAGGCGTCGTCAATCTAAGCGGTGTGCTGAAGGTGGAGGTCAGCAAGGCGTATGGGGAATCTACCGTATCGCGTATTCTGGAGCTGGTGGAGAATGCGAGCAGTAAAAAAGCACCGATGGAAAAATTCATCACACGCTTTGCAAAGGTGTATACGCCAACGGTTGTCTTTCTGGCAATCGCACTGGTTGTGCTGCCGATGCTGTTTATACCGGATGCCGTCTTCGCTGACTGGCTGTATCGGGCACTGACCTTCCTTGTTGTGTCCTGTCCGTGTGCATTGGTTATCAGTGTTCCTCTGGGCATGTTTGCCGGAATCGGAGCAGCAAGCAAATCCGGTATACTGATTAAGGGCGGCAATTATCTGGAGGCATTGAAGGATATCGATACGGTTGTGTTTGATAAAACCGGTACTCTGACAAAGGGCGTATTTACAGTGACACAGATACATGCCATACAGCGCAGTGAGGATGAACTGCTGGAAATGGCAGCCTATGCGGAAAATTATTCCACTCACCCGATTGCACTTTCCATTCGCAAGGCATATGCAAAGACGATCGATGCGGAAAGACTGAGCCGGTATGAAGAGGTTGCCGGAAACGGGATTCATGTACTGCTGGATCAGCATGAGCTGCTGGTGGGGAATTACAAGCTGATGCAGGCAAACGGTATCACCTATGAAGAACATGATGCATTGGGAACAATCGTGCATATCGCCGTTGACGGCACATATGAGGGCTATATTGTTATTGATGATGAAATCAAGGAAACTAGTAAGGAAGCCATTGCTTCTTTGAAAAGCAGCGGTGTTAAGAAATGTGTTATGCTGAGCGGTGACCGCTATAAGGTGGGAGAGCATGTTGCGTCCGTTCTTGGATTGGATGAGGTTCACATGCAGCTGCTTCCTGCGGATAAGGTGGAAAAGGTCGAAGAACTGCTGCAGCAGGAGAGTGAGCATGGCAAGCTGGCCTTTGTCGGCGATGGCATCAACGATGCGCCGGTACTTGCAAGAGCTGATATCGGTGTTGCGATGGGAGGCATTGGAAGTGATGCCGCAATCGAAGCGGCGGATGTCGTCTTGATGAAGGATGATCCTTCTGCATTGAGCACTGCAATCCGCATCGCAGGAAAAACCATGCAGATTTTATGGCAGAACATTGTATTCTCTCTGGGAATCAAGGTTGTAATCCTGATCTTAACAGCCTTTGGCATGGCAAATATGTGGATGGGCGTGTTTGCGGATGTCGGTGTGACACTGATCGCCATTCTGAATTCCATGCGCGCTTTAAAGATACGGTAGTCTAACTGTTTGTATTGCATAGAAAGAGAAGCTTTTGGAAACAGAAGCCTCTTTTCTTTTGCTTTGCTTCACAGCTGCTTTTTTTCTGACAGGAAGGAAAGCGATTATCCATACATATGACAGTGAAAGAGAAAGACTCAGCGTTTCAATGTGTCTGATTGCTGTTGAATAATGTAAGGGAAATGGGTATAATAGGGAATATTCCGAAAGGATGAGGTGATATCATGAAAAAATTTATGCTGTCTGTTTTCTGTTGTATGCTTCTGCTTACCGGCTGCAGTAATAAGGTGCAGGAAAAGGGGAAGGTGCAACAGATTGGAATCGAGGATGCGTTTTCCAAAATGGATAAAAAAGAAACGTTTCTGCTTATGATTACAAGAGATAGATGCTATTATTGCCAGCTGATGCACAAAATGCTTGACGATACGATCGAGGATCATCCGACGACCATCTATAATGTAAAAATGGATGATTCCACGACCGAGAATCTGTACGCGGATAATGACCTGTTGAAAACCAGACTGGAAAAGCCCGGGACAACACCGCATGTTTATTATATTAAGGATGGGGTGGTCAAGGATGACATCACCGGCTTTGATGAAGAAAATCCGCTGGAGTTCTGGGATTGGGTAAAGAAGCATAATATCGAGAATCTGAAATAGAAACAGGAGGATGGAAAAACGTTTATTTCATGCTTTAGAATATCGTTGCATCCTGGGACAGAAGGGAATCAATTTCATCGCTTAAAAACAATGAGGTTGATTCTTTTTTGTCTCGGTCATTACGGCTTTGCCTATTTTCAGGTAGGAATCAGACAGGGGGTATTCTCTTATATTATGTGTCCTGCACAGATTTTATGACAGGAGAATGACATAAAATGAAAAAACTTATGAAAAACTTTTAAAAGGATTGATAATTTTTTTCATAACCGCTATAATAGTAAAGTGAGTAAGAAAGCTTTTCATGGAAGTTGAAGAAAGTGATGTGTTGATATGAAAACGTGGCAGGAGGTTTATGCAAACGCAAAAACTCTGTGCGCAAAATGCAGATGCTGTCCGGTATGCAATGGATTGGCATGTCGAGGCGAAACACCCGGTCCCGGAGGAAAGGGCAGCGGGAGTGCATTTGTAAGAAATGCTGAAATGCTGAAAAAGGTATTCATTACCATGGATACAATCAGTGACAATACGGAAATCGATACGACTTCCGAATTTTTTGGCCATAAGGTATCATTTCCGGTGTATGCGGCACCAATCAGCGGTATCCTGCAGAATTATGGTGCAGAGCTGGATGATATGAGCTATACCAGAGCGCTGGTGGATGGCTGCCGCCGTGCGGGTACGCTGGCATTTACCGGAGACGGTATGCATGATGAAATGTTCAAAGGTCCGATGTCTGTGGTCGCACAGCATGAAGGCTTCGGTGTGCCGACGATTAAGCCGTGGAGCAGGGAACATATGGCCTGGCGGATTGAACTGGCGAAAGAAGGACATGCGCTGGCAATTGCCAGTGATATTGATGCCAGCGGTCTGACAAATCTGAGAACAAGCATTACACCAGTCGGATTTAAAAATGTTGAGGAGCTAAAGGAAATTACGCGAATCTGTGGAGATGTTCCTTTTATTCTGAAGGGGATACTCAGCGTGAAGGGAGCCCGCAAGGCACTGGAGGCAGGAGCATCCGGTATTATTGTAAGCAACCATGGCGGCCGTGTTCTGGATGACTGTCTGTCCGGTATCGAAGTGCTGGAGGACATCGTAAAGGTGGTAGACGGACGTATGAAGGTATTTGTGGACGGCGCGTTCCGTACAGGAAATGACGTTTTCAAAGCACTTGCACTGGGAGCTGACGGCGTACTGATTGGCCGACCGGTTTCCCAGGCGGTTATTGGAGATGGCAGCGACGGCCTTGTGACCTATTTGGAAAAAATCAGACTGGAGTTAAAAGAAGCGATGGCAATGGCTGGTTGTAAGACGATTCAGGATATAACCAGAGATTGCGTCAGCGTAACATTCTAAAGGAGGAGATCATTATGAATTCTTTTGAGAACAATGCATTTTTCTGGCAGAAGCTGGATACTTTGTTTTTATCAAGCAAGCTCGTAATCGACAGGCCTAGAAATACCTGTCATTACAAATACAGCAACCTGGTATATCCGGTGGATTACGGGTATCTGAATGATACCACAGGCTCTGATCAGGCACCGATTGATGTGTTCAGAGGCAGTGAGAAAAGCAATCTTGTACAATCCGTTGTAATCAGCGCAGATATATTGAAAAAAGACTGCGAGGTCAAGCTGCTGGTTGGCTGTACGGAGGAAGACGAAAATGATATTCTGGAATTTCTGAATCAGACAGAATTTCAGAAGGCTGTATTGATTCGTCGCGGAAATGAAGTTCCGGAATGGGCACAGAACGATTAGGCTGAAGTAATTCAGCTTTTTTTCATATTTATGGACAGGGAATAAAGCTGTTTTGTGATACAAGGCATATATAGAACGGGGAGGTGCTATCCCCTGTATGTGGAAAGAGCTTCCTGCCGTTTCCCGGTATTTTATGCAGGAGCTGTTGTTTTTTTGATTCTTACCATGCATGAATTCTTCTTTTTTTCCATACAGTAGAAAAGGAGGTCTTTTGCATGAAAAAACTATTGATTATAGGATTGCTGCTATGCCTGATGAGCGGGTGCCAAAAGAATACGGGTACCTTTGCACAGGGGGATAAAAATCTTTCCAGCGTATTTGCGGATATCAACGAACAGATTGCGGACGGAGCCTTTTCAATTCCATTGTTAAAGGACACTGCGCTGAGTGAGCGGGAGGTGGAAGCACTCTATCAGCTGGATATGACGAAAATAGAAAGCTGTATGGTGAAAACCGCTGCTGTGCAGGCACAGCTTGGAGAAATTGCATTGTTTCAGGTGAAGAAGGAACATGAGGGGGATGTGAAGAAGGCGATCAAAAGCCGCAAGGAAGCATTGAAAAAGCAGTGGGGCGCTTATGTTCCGGAGGCGGCAGACCTGCTGTATCAGGCAAAAGAAGGCAGAATCGGTCAGTATTATTACTTTGTTCTTGGTTCAGACAGTGAAAAGGTGGTAAACTATATGCAGAAGATGGATGCATAACGCATGCATTTATGGTATAGTAGAGCAGTTAATGAAGCAAGGCAGGTGAAGGTATGAAGTGGATCATGGATCTGTATCGGGAATTTACATCGTTTGAAGGAAGTCTCTTTAAATACTCCCTTTCTTTTTCTCTGCTGCTGGCACTTGCCCCCAGTCTGCTGCTGATTGCGATGCTGTTTCGCTTTGCATATCTGCCGATGGATATCATTATGAAGTTTCTGATCAGCTTTATGCCGGATATGAGTATGGACGGACTGGATCAGGTATTTCAGTTCTTCGCAAATCAGAATTACAACATCACCTCCTTTATTGTGACAATGTGCGTGTCCTTTTATCTGGCAAGCAGGAGCATTTTCTCCTTTCTGCTGATCAGTGCCTCCCATGAGAGTGTAGAGGTTCCCAAGTGGTCGATTCGCATTAAGTCCGTGGTGCTGTTTGTGTCCCTTGTTCTGTTGCTGGTCTTATCCATATTCATAGCAACAAGGCTGAATGAGTTTCTGCCGATTGTGTCCGCAGTTATCATGCTGCTGTTGTTCACCATGATGTATCGGGCATTGAGCTTTCGGAAGCGGAACTGGTCATTCGGTATCATCGGAGCGATGTTTTCAACCATCTGCATCCTGGGGCTGGCTGCCTTATTTGTAACAATTGTCAGTCATTTTACATCCTATAAGGATGTTTACGGCCCTCTTGCATCTCTGGTCACCCTGCTGCTGGCCATCTATCTGATATCCTGCATCATTTATCTGGGATTTTGTCTGAATCTGATTTGTGAGGAGGATTATGGCAGAGAGGAAGCACTGCCGTTAAAAAATGAGAAGTTTTTTATTCTGTGCAGTGAGCTGACGAAGAGAATACGCAGCCGTTTTTAAAGAAGGAAGAGGAAGAATTATATGAAAGTAACTATAAAGAAAACAGGGATCAACGGGGAAGGAATCGGGTATATCGACCGCATGCCGGTATTTGTACCGCAGGCACTGATCGGTGAGGAAGTGGAAATCCGCATTGTGGATAAACAGAAGCGCTATGCGACAGCGGAGCTGCTGCGGGTGGTTAAGAGCAGTAAGAACCGCATCCGTCCGAAATGTTTTATTCAGAATACCTGCGGTGCCTGTCCACTGATGATTGCCCGTTATCCGGCACAGCTGGAATACAAGCAGGATCTGTTGAAGCAGTCTCTGATAAAATATGCGCAAATCGATCCTAGAAAGGTTGCCCGTGTAAAGGCGAGTGAGGATGTATTCGGTTACCGGAATCAATTTAAGCTGCCCTGTGCCATGGAGGAAGGACGTCTGGTCAGCGGCTTGTTTATGCCGAATTCCAATTATTTTATCGATGTAAAAAAATGCTGGATACATGAGGACGGTCTGGAACGGGTCCGTATGGATATCATGCATGTGTTGAATACACACGACTGTGTGTCCTATAATCCGCATGATAAAAAAGGTATCCGCAATCTGGTGGTTCGCGGCTTTGACAATCGCTACCAGTGTACAATTGTTACGGGCAATGAAGAGCTTGATGAACGCCTGATTTCTGATCTGATGCGGATAAAGGGGCTTACGAGTCTGTGGCAGAGTATACATACAATTAAAAAGACACCGGAGGTGTTCGGTAATAAAATGATGCATCTGGCAGGTGAAACCAGTCTTGCGATGGAGCTGGACGGCTTAAAGCTTCGAATTTCACCGCGGTCATTCTTTCAGCTGAACAGCAAACAGGCAGTGCAGCTGTATCGGACGATTGCATCCATGGTGAAGGAGAACAATGAGCTGATCGTGGAGGCCTACAGTGGTATCGGTGCAATTTCCTTATATCTGAAGGATAAGGCAAAGGAAATCATCGGAATCGAAAGCATAAAGGATGCGGTCGTGAATGCCAATCAAAATGCAGCGCTGAATGGCTGCGAGCATGTTTCCTTTCTGTGTGACGATGCGGCAAACAAGCTGACCTATCTGTCAAAGAAACGCAGTATTGATGTACTGGTTGTGGATCCGCCAAGAAGCGGTCTGGATGACGCCATGCTGGAATGCATTCTGCGAAGTAAAATAAAAAATATCATTTATGTTTCCTGTAATCCGGCAACGCTTGGAAAGAATCTGGCTGTGCTGTGCTCACGTTATAATGTAGACAGGATTCAGCCAATTGATATCTTTCCTCATACTCCACACGTTGAGAGTGTTGTCTTGATGTCACGAAAGAATAAATAAAGTGTCAAAGAACATCTAAAACAAGGGATTTCTGGTGTCAGGCGGAAAAGTGCTGGATATTGGAAATTCCTTTCCTTATATTTGTCAGAGTCAATCTATCTTTTTTCCAGAGGGTTATGTGTAAATAATCGCAAGGATACTAAGGAGACAGCCGTATGGATAGCGAACAGAAAAGAAGAATCCTAGATGCCCATATGCATCTGCCGACCCAGGGAATATCCTTGTCGGAGAAAAAAGAAATACTCCTTAAGGAAATGCAAAAAAACGGCATTGATGAGGGAATCGTCATCAGTGATTCCGCAATTACAAGTGAAATTGGAAGCTTAAAGGATTGTCTGGAACTGTTCTCAGATACCTGCTATGTTCATGTCGTTGGCGGAATCAGTCCTTTCTTCAATTACAAGGAGCAATGTAAACTGCTGGATACGGCTCTATCTGAAAAAAAAGATTGTAGGAATCAAGCTGTTTTGCGGACATGAGTCGTTTTATCTGTCAGACAATATACTGGAGCCGGTTTATGCGCTTGCTGAAACATATAATGTGCCAATGTTGTTCCATTCGGAAAAAGACAGCTCACAATATGCATCCTATTTTGCCGTATGCGAAGCGGTACGACAGCATACAAATATCACCTTTGTCTGCTGTCACTGCCATTATCCGAATGTAGAGGCATGCTTTCAGCGGTATAAAAATGTAAATAACATCGTGTTTGATATTTCCTCCATTGCGGATGTACAAATGACAGCGGATATGAGAAAGGCTGTTCATTCCGAATTGCAAAGACATACGGACGCTATCATGTTCGGCTCTGATTATGCAGGGTGCTCTCAGGCAGATCATTTGGATTTCGCGATGTCTCTGGCAGTATCGGATGATATACGAAACAGGCTGTTGTATAAAACTGCATACCGTGTTTTTCATTTGGCGTAGGAAAATGAAGCGCTGCATAAATTTATGAATATATATAGCCATATTGATATACATACAGCCTGTGTCTGTAGCTATCCACTATGGTGGCAGACAAATCGTGCAGTTGTATCCAATACATTCAGCTTTTCCTATGCCATCGGATGATTTGTATGCAGAATTCGCCTTTTTTTGCGGACTTACAGCAAAGAGAGTTCCTCTTTTCAACAATCTATAGTATAATACCTGTAATTGAATGTTGAGAGGGGGGCGCATATGTATTCCCTGGGAAAAAAGCAGAAAACGCATACAAAGCTGACCATCGGTATTCTGATTCTCATGATCATAACAATGATTGGTTTGAGTTCTATGATGATACAGCAGAGCAAATCACTGATTATGAATGAAACACAGCGGTATCTTTCTGAATTATCGAAACAGACATCAAGCAGAGTGGATCAGAACATTGCAAAGAATATAGCACAGCTGCGTGAGGTCAGTGCAAATCTGTCAGAGATTGCCACAACCGATGCTGTCGGACAGACCATCATAGACAGTGTTCTAAAGGAGAACGACTTCTCCTGGATTGGCTATGTGGATATGAACGGTCTTTTGCATGTAAAAAATCATAAGACAGTCTCTGTCACAAAGCTGGAAATCGTTCTGGATGCTCTCCATAAGCAGAAAAGCGGCGTGAGTAAGCAGCTGGAAACGCTGTATGATGAAACGGGAATTCTGTATGCAGTTCCTTTTTATGTACAGGGGCACATAAAAGGAGCGATGGTTGCCTGGAGCAATACGGAAAATCTGCAGCTGCTCTCGGATACCGATACCTTCAACGGCGTTGGCTTCAGCTATATCATTTCGCAGGATGGCGATTTTATAATGCATTCCAGTAATCCATACGCCGTATTCCTGAAAAATGACTTCTATAAAAGCATTCAGGATGTGGCGGATATCGACAGCGGAAGCTCTCTTTCTAAAATGAAGTCGGATATCCATAACAGAAAAAGCGGTACCATACATTATATGGTGCATCAGGATGTCCGAGGTGAACCTGAGGAAAGGACTCTGTACTATACACCTCTGCAGGAGGGGAGCTGGTACCTGTTGTCCATAGCACCAAGTATGATTTATGCCAAAAATATACAGGACTATACGAATTTTTCCGTTATGATCAATGTATTTATCTTTCTGGTCTTCGGTATCCTTATTCTCTATATTTTGTTTACGAATACGAAATTCAATAAGGAAATCTATCGTGTTGCCTATGTGGATCCTGTGACCAACGGCTTTACTGCACCACGGTTTGAAAAGGAGATGCAGGGAATTCTGGATAATTTTCAGCCCTTTGCGTTCGTTTCCGTCGATATTCGTAAATTCAAGCTCATCAATGACTCCTTCGGGAGCAGGGATGGAGATCGGGTATTGCAGTATGTGCATGACTGCCTGCAATCCTATTTGAAGGAAGGTGAATTTCTTGCCAGAATCTCATCGGATACATACAATCTGGTGTTGTTTACAACGGATATGGCAGAGATTCGTGAACGTCTGGAAGCAATGACGGATAAGGTGAACTCCTATAATCAGAGTAAGGAACAAACCTATTATCTGCCGTTGGATTGCGGCATCTATATTGTGACAGACAGCAGTATTGATATCGTCAATATACGTGATCGGGCAAACACCGCCAGAAAAAACAATAAGGACATGATCAGTCGCCATATGTGCTCCTGTGTATTTTATGATGACTATGACCGTGTGCAGATGCTGAAAGAGAAGAAAATGGAGAATTCCATGCAGCAGGCTCTTGAGAATGGTGAATTTATTGTATATCTGCAGCCGAAAATCAATCTGGAGAAGAGTGAAATCGTCGGAGCAGAGGCACTGGTTCGCTGGAATTCACAGGATGGACTGATATCACCCGGGGAATTTATTCCGTTCTTTGAGAAAAACGGCTTCATTGTCAAGCTGGATCTGTATGTGTTTGACTGCGTCTGCCGTCTCTTGCAGGACTGGGAAAACAGGGGAATCGCGCCTATTCCAATCTCTGTGAACCTGTCAAGAAATCATCTTTTGGATCCGCAGTTTTTGAAAAAGTATGAGGCAATACAGAAAACATATGGTATAGCTTCCCATCTGCTTGAGTTTGAGCTTACGGAAACTGTGGTATTTGAAAATCTGGAGCTGCTGAAAAATGTCATTGCACAGATTCATGCGGCAGGCTTTCAATGCTCGATGGATGATTTTGGAAGCGGCTATTCCTCCCTGAACGTATTGAAGGAAATACCGGTTGACATATTAAAGCTGGATGGTGCATTCTTCGATAAGGAAGGGGATCCAAGAGGCAATGATGTTGTGGAGACTGCGATTGAGCTTGCCAGAAAGCTTGGGATGAAGACTGTGGCAGAGGGCGTGGAAACCTTTACACAGGTGGAATTTTTGCGAAATGCAGATTGCGATATGGTGCAGGGATATGTATTCTCCAAACCGTTGTCAATTGAGAATTTTGAAGTTTTGGCGTTTTCGGCAAGGAAAGCAAAAACGGACACGAATTCTGAATACAACAGGACGGGGAAGACTTCAAACGAATAAAGACGAAAACTGCCACAAACACAGGGCAGCCTTTCTGAAATTCAGTTTTAGTGGGATATGATGATCAATATCACCTGAAATACAGGTTTTGTGGCATAGGATGATCAATACCACATATTTGTCATAACCAATACGTTTGAAAGAATAACGGGATCGATTGAGACTCGTTCAGAATCATGTATTTCAAAACAGGCACAAGAGGAATATGAGATGATGCAGTTTCTCAGGTGCTTTCTCGATTTGTGGGTAAACTTAACATAGGGAGACATTCATACGATTGTAGTTATCAATAGAAGTTGAAGTCTCCCTTTGCAAACACCCTAAAGTAAGAAAGAACCGTTTCTCGATTTCCTCTTTTTCTTATACCGTTTTCAGAATTCATGATACGTTTGAATGATATATGCTTTTGTGCACAGGGTTTCTTTCAATGCAGCTTTTCGCATAACTTGCGATCATGCTTTGTTTTATTCGCAATCTGCAGGATAAGCTGCAGTATTACTTCACCGGCTCACTCTTATCCTGTGGTAGTATAGGAGCTGTACCTGAGCGATATCATATAAGGAAACATGTCCTGTTCTTACAAGCCGTTCAGGAGCACCTGTGATATCATACGTAAAAAGAAAGGAAGCGCAGCAGAATAGGCACTGCGCAGATTAGACAATGACAAACCTGGATATAACAAAAACAGGCCGATGGATGCATCGCAATGCCAGAGGGCTGGAGCTGGCAAAATGGCGTTTTTACTTTGAGGGTGGTGATGCAGGGGCTGTGGTTGACGAATTGCAGTATTATCAAAATACAGATGGAGGATTCGCTCATGCTTTGGAGGCGGACTGCTGGAATCCTGCCTCTGCACCCTCTCAGATGTTTTATGCGATACATATTCTTCATGAGCTTGATTACAAGGATAAAACACATCCGGTTATACAGGGGATGATGCGCTATCTGGAAAGTGGAAAGGATATGGAGGACGGCTTCTGGATCAGTATTCTTTCCTCCAATAATGAATATCCGCATGCTCCCTGGTGGACGAAGACAGAGAAAAAAACGTTTGATGTCTATATGCCGAATGCAGATATATGCTGGTTCATTCTGAATTTCGCACAGAAAGACAGCTCTCTGTATACCAAAGCGGAATCAATGGTACAGCGGATGCTGGATTTATTCCTTTCGCAGAAAGAGGTTGAACCGCATTCTCTGGAGTCTATGATGTTTCTTCTGCGTGAACTGCAGAAGACGGGAAGCTTTTGCGGACCGCAGACAGATGCTGCCGCTGCCCATGGAATTCAGCTGATGCGGGGATTGATCGAAGAAGATCCTGATCATTGGAATGCATACTGCATTACGCCGTCATTTTTCATACACGATCGTCTTCATCCGCTATATCCGGAGTATAGTACGCTTCTGAAGCTGGAGGTTCAAAGAATTATGGAAACAAGGGATGCCGAGGGTTGATGGAATATCAACTGGGTATGGCAGGGGTATGAGAACGAATTTCGCCTGAGTGCAAACTGGTGGAAGAGCAGCGTTACCATGCAGAAGCTGATGCTGTATGAGACCTTTGCATAAAACCGTGCATTGTCGTAAGACTGTATCAAATCTCTGCTGTAAACGGCTGGATCCATCACATCCATGCCTATAGGACAGCATAGCCAACGGCTTGTGATAAAGCGGTTTTATGTCAGGGTAAATGTTTGACAGTAACGGAAAAATGAATGATTTATAGGAGGATGACTTATAGCGAATGCCTGGTCATCTTCTTTTTCATGCTTACAGGGAGGAGGCTGTGTGAGATCGTGGGAAGGTGAATATATGTAGGATATGTTTCATAAAAGTAATTGCTTCATCAGTATAACAAAGAACACGTGGTGATAAAAAATAGAGGATACAGGGAAGATACCGGAAAGTGAAGTGAACCCTTGGCTGTCCAAACTTTGGGGTTCGTTTCAAAGCATCTGTTTTTTACAGATTCAGCTGATCCTGTTTACTCACTATTATGAAATGCATATAATTATCAGGAACGCTTTTTCATACAAAAACAAACAAAAGGGAAAACAGATGGTTTACCATGAGAAATTACATTTTCTTTAGATGAAATACTATGACGATAAAGGAACTGCAAATCCAGGCTCTCAATATAATGGTTTAGGAAACGCATTGTCGGGATTATAAAGTAAGGGGGTCTATCCGTTAAGCCGCCTATGCATGGCTTGAAAGTGGAAAGCCATACGGATTTCTCTAAAAGACTTTTTATTTCAGGGGTTTTGTACTAGAATAAAGGAAGAGCATAAGAGGAGGGTATTATGAAGGATACAATTAAATTAAAGGATTTTCTGGATTTTACATATCTGAGTAATCTGTCATTTGCACTGGATGAGGAGCATGGTGTTTTTGTCGGAAGTAAGTGTGTGGAGAAAGATAACAGCTATCAGATGAAGCTGTATCTGACGGATGGCGATACTGTGCGGCAGCTGACCAGCCATGGAAAGGAACAGCTCTATTTATGGGATGATAATGAAACTGTTCTGTTTGCCAATATGCGGGATGAGGAGGATCGAAAGGCTGTTGAAAACGGAGAGGAGAGAACCTGCTTCTATCGAATCAGCATTCATGGAGGAGAGGCTGTTAAGGCTTTTACCATACCATTACAGGTAACTTCCATCAAGAAGGCGGCAGATGGAGAATATGTATTCTGTGCGGATTATCATTTGGAATATTCCCGCATGTATCAAATGAATGCCGATGAGAAGGATAAAATCCTTCAGGAAAAGAAGGATATGCAGGATTATGAGGTTCTGGATGAGCTGCCCTTTTATGGAAATGGCATGGGATATACGAATAAGAAACGAAACAGCCTGTTCCTGTATCGCGAGCATGATGAAGATATAGTGCGCATCAGTGAAGAAACCTGCAATGTATATGATGTAGAGCTTTCGGATAATCATGAGATTGTATATTACACAGGTGAGAGCTACGCATGTAAACCCATAAATAAGGAAGGGGTATATGCTTATTACCGAAATACAGGAGAGCATCGTGAAATTCTTCCTGCAGGGCAGTGGTCGATTGGGAAAATTCTGCCATGGAAGGATAACATTATGATGCTGGCGAGTGAACAGAAGCGCTACGGTCTGAATGAAAACGGCATGTTTTATCAGCTGAATCCAAAAAGCGGAGCGGTAGAGCTGTTTGCCTCCTATGAGGATGCTGTTGGCTCCAGCGTAGGCAGTGACTGTCGTTATGGTGGCGGTAAGAGCATCTGTCTGTATAAGGATACGGTGTATTTTATTACGACATTGTTCAATAGGAGCAGTGTATATGCATTGCATAGTGATGGAAGCATTACACCTGTGTATGACAGGGAGGGAAGTGTGGATGTCATCGCACTTGCAAAGGACCGTTTGTATTTTGCAGGTATGCAGGATATGCGTCTACAGGAGCTGTATTCATATGATATGCACGGAAAAAGCTGTAGGCAGTTAACCGGATTCAATGAGGAATTTTACGCGGAGAAGGATATTCGTCCATGCGTACCATGCAATTTCACACAGGATGGAATGGAGCTGTATGGCTGGGTGCTGGAGCCAAGGGGGGTTGATCCAAAGAAATCCTATCCGGCAATTCTGGATATTCATGGCGGACCGAAGACGGTGTATGGCGAGGTCTATTATCATGAAATGCAGGTGTGGGCAAATCAGGGATATTTTGTGTTTTTTATGAATCCGCGTGGAGGCGATGGCAGAGGTAACAGCTTTGCGGATATCCGTGGTAAGTACGGTACGATTGATTATGAGGATTTGATGAAATTCACAGATGAGGTACTGAAGAAATATCCGGCGATAGATACCGCGCGTGTCGGTGTGACAGGTGGCAGCTATGGCGGATTCATGACAAACTGGATCATCGGTCATACTGATCGATTTAAGGCTGCGGCAAGTCAGCGTTCTATCTCCAACTGGATAAGCTTTGCGCACACATCGGATATCGGAGAAATGTTCGGTGCTGATCAGCAGGGTGCTGACACATGGAAAAATGTAGATAAGCTGTGGTGGCATTCTCCTTTGAAATATGCAAATCAGTGTACGACGCCGACGCTGTTTATCCATAGTGATGAGGATTTCCGTTGTCCATACAGTGAGGGAATGCAGATGTACAGTGCCTTGTGCGAGCATGGTGTTGCGACACGCTTGTGCATGTTTAAGGGAGAGAATCACGAGCTGTCCAGGAGTGGAAAGCCAAGACACAGAGTAAAGCGTCTAAAGGAAATTACGACCTGGATGGATACCTATCTGAAGGATTAAATAGAAAAGAAAAACGAGCAGACTGTATTTGTTGAGGATACGAAGTCTGCTCGTTTTAATGCGGTTCAATTTCAAATAAGAGAGTAGGGTATTGTGACTTAGCAGTGCGGAATGCCGGTATGATTGGATATTTCTGAGCTGGTTGTGCAGAGATCTTCCCTGCTGAGGTCGTGAATACAGGTGTGTCCGCTGATTCTTGCGAAGGATTTCAATTCCTCCCGTAGTACATGCAGATAGTTTTCCAGGCGTTTCGCCCCTTTGTCTATGGAAAAATTCTTGCGTAGCTCAGGATCTTGCGTGGCAATGCCCATCGGGCATTTTCCATTGTGGCAGATACGGTACTGCTGACAGCCGATTGCTATCATGGCAGCACTTGCTATTGCGATGGCATCCGCTCCCATTGCCAGTGCCTTGATCATTTCTCCACTTGTACGAAAGCCTCCGGTAATGATGAGCTCCTGTGTCATATGGTGCTGATTCATGTATGCGCGGGCGCGGGCCAGGGCATATACGGTAGGCACTGTAGAGTTGTCTTTCAGGTATTTTGGAGATGCTCCAGTTGCGCCACCGCGGCCGTCAATGGTAATGAAGTCAGGCTGTGCATATGCTATCCATTCCAGATCTGTTTCGATATGCCCGGCTGCGATTTTTATACCGATCGGACGTCCGTCACTGCGTTCTCTGAGAGAGGTGACCAGCTGCTTTAAATCGTCCTTTGTTTTGATTTCTTCAAATTTCGATGGGGAAATGATGTCCTGATGCAGTGGCTTTCCACGTATGGCGGATATATCCTCAGTGACTTTTTCTGCAGGAAGATGACCGCCCATGCCTGGTTTTGATCCCTGGCCGATTTTGATTTCGATTGCATCACTGCGTTTCAGGTTTTCATCGGTGACACTGTATTTGTTGGGAACATATTCAAAAATGTATTTGTAGGCATGATCGATTTCATCCGGGAGGATGCCGCCTTCTCCGCTGCATTGCGCGGTATGTACGGCTGCTGTTCCTTTTGCCAGTGCAGTTTTGGCTTCTTTGGAGAGGGCGCCGAAGGACATGTGGGATACGTAGACGGCATGATTAAGAACCATTGGCCTGCGTGCATTTTTCCCAATGATGGTTGTTGTATCAACATCAGCTTTATCAGCAAGTGGCGGGTGAGCGAGTTGTCCTCCTAATAGCAGGATGTCGTCCCATCCTGGTACGGATTTGTGTGTGCGCATTGCTTCGATACGGCTGGCGTTGTGAATAGCCATTTCATGAATGAGGGACATGCTGGTTTCCAGGATGTCTTCCTTTTTGGCATTTTTCTGTATGGCAAGGGAGGTGGCATCGTTGCTTTTGGATGTAGCTGACGCGTCTTCCTCTGATGCTACTTTTTTAAAGCATTCCTTTGGAGCGGTGCATAGCGGGCATTTCCATGTGCTATCAAGGTTGACCCAGGAGGTGCCTTCAACAGCTTCATCATACATGTAGCCGCATATTTCGCATACATATTTCATATAAAAAATCCCCTTCCTGTAAGCGTTTACTTTATGCGTTTATTGTACGCTGTTTAGAGAGAGATTGCAAATGGTATTGGATGGGAAGTAGTGTGGAGGAATGCAAAATCTGTACTGTGCTGTTTGATCGCCAAGCTCTGAAAAAGAGCTTGGCGGACAATTCAATCATACTGTCGATAAAGGCTGGAAATTTAGATCAACAAGCTCCGCGAAAGAGCTTGACCGTATTTTTCGGAAAAGACAAAATACAACAAAGTATTTAGATCCACAAGCTCCGCGAAAGAGCTTGACCGTATCGAAGGTCAATGACCATGACGCACCGTTATTTAGATCCACAAGCTCCGCGAAAGAGCTTGACTTCCTATAATGTCCATAGGGTGACCGCAACAATGAGATTTAGATCCACAAGCTCCGCGAAAGAGCTTGACCATATGGATACGTAAATAACTTATTGTTTTTAGATTTAGATCCACAAGCTCCGCGAAAGAGCTTGACAGGAGAAAGGTGGTATCCATGTGGAACTGGAGGATTTAGATCCACAAGCTCCGCGAAAGAGCTTGACTAATATTTCCACAGTGCCTCTCCTTCCCTTACTTATTTAGATCCACAAGCTCCGCGAAAGAGCTTGACATGAAAGCAAATGATTTCTTAAAAACCACTTATGATTTAGATCCACAAGCTCCGCGAAAGAGCTTGACTTGCAAACGTTATTGATATGCTTAACTTGACACAAATTTAGATCCACAAGCTCCGCGAAAGAGCTTGACCATCAGCATCAATCATCCCTCCGCAATCTTCCACATTTAGATCCACAAGCTCCGCGAAAGAGCTTGACAATAAGCAATTTATATATTTACGTAGGTATAAAAGCATTTAGATCCACAAGCTCCGCGAAAGAGCTTGACTTGACATTAAATCATTCTTCTGTTATAATTAAGGAATTTAGATCCACAAGCTCCGCGAAAGAGCTTGACAAAAACATTATGTCGCTTACGGTACTACAGACGATTTAGATCCACAAGCTCCGCGAAAGAGCTTGACTCTATCTTTAACATCAAAGCGGCATAAGAAATGCTATTTAGATCCACAAGCTCCGCGAAAGAGCTTGACACGCACGTTTAGCCATTTCTGGATTAACAGTTAAGATTTAGATCCACAAGCTCCGCGAAAGAGCTTGACCAAATATCAATAACATATCCAGTTGAGGTACAGTATTTAGATCCACAAGCTCCGCGAAAGAGCTTGACTGCGAGATTTGTGATAAACCACTCCGAATGTAACAAAAAATATTATTTACATTTAATTATCTATCGTACTTTTATTGTAAATTGTTACATTTTGTTTTAAAACACAATTATGTGGCGCGAACCTCCCTGGAAAATCATGTGAGCTTGGGGTTCGCGCAAAGAACATGTGAGTGGATATGATATCTCTACTTTTATTATAACAGAAACTTTACAAAGTGCTAAACAAAAATGTAATTGAGGTCAGTTTTTAGAATCTGTTAGTGTACACCATACGAAGGTTGTGAAATTCACCCATCAGCTATTGAAGGGACCGGTCTTTTCTTTTATAATGAGAGAAATATGAAATATCAGGAAAGAGGGAGAATATGAAATTTTCCAAACGAATGGATTTACTTGCGGAAGGTGTTTTCAGCAGGCTTGATGAAGAAAAACAAAACATGCTGGCTAGTGGGAAAGCCGTGTATGACTTTACAATAGGATCCCCTAACATAGCACCAAGTAAGGAGGTCATGGATGCACTAATCACTGCTGCACAGCAGCCGGAAAGCTATATGTATTCACTTCATGATACAAAAGAATTAAAAGAAACAATACAAGCCTGGTACAGAAAACGATATCAGGTAGAATTGGATACAGAAACAGAGATACTGTCTCTGCAGGGATCTCAGGAAGGACTTGCACATGTCGCATTGGCACTATGTGATGAGGGTGATATTGTTCTCATCCCTGCTCCCAGCTACCCTATCTTTGCGAATGGACCGAAAATAGCAGGGGCAGAGTTATATGAAATGCCGATGCTGAAAGAATATGATTATCTGATTCAATTCGATGCAATTCCTGAAGAAATAGCAGAAAAGGCTAAGATGATGATTATATCCTATCCGAATAATCCAACAGGCGCTACGGCTCCAGATAGCTTTTATGAAGAATTAATTCAATTTGCAAAGGCACATGATATTATCGTCATTCACGATACAGCCTACAGCAATCTTGTGTTTGATGGAGAGGAAGGAAAAAGCTTCTTATATTATGCGGGTGCAAAGGATATTGGTATCGAATTTAATTCCTTTAGTAAAACCTATGGCATGGCTGGAGCACGTATTGGAATATGTGTGGGTAATGCGGAAATCGTCGGTATTCTGAGAAAACTGAAAAGTAATATTGATTACGGTATGTTTTTACCTATTCAAAAAGCCGCAATCGCAGCTTTAACGCAAGACCAGAGCATTGTGAAGGAAACCCGTGAAACCTACCAGAGAAGAAGAAATCGTATTGTTGCTGGCGCTGCAGCTGCAGGCTGGCACATCGCTTCATGCAAGAGTACCATGTTCTTATGGGCACAGATACCGGAAGGCTATGGAAGCAGTGAAGAATTCGCTTTAAACCTGTTAAAATGCAGCGGAATGCTGGTGACTCCTGGCAGTTCTTTTGGAGCATATGGTGAGGGCTTTGTACGAATTGCACTTGTTCAAAGTGATGAAGTTATCGAACAGGCATTGCAGGCTTTAAAGGAAAGCCGGTTCTTTCTGAAATGAAAACACTGATTGCAATCGGCGGCGGAAGCTTTCAAAAGCAGGAAACAATGTCAATCGACACCTATGCGATTTCCAGGTGTGGAAAAACACAACCACATGTATTGTTTATTCCGCTAGCAAGCAGAGACGATCAGGGCTATGCGAAACGCTTCAAGCAATATTACCGCAGCCTTGGCTGTCAGGTCGAAGCTTTGCGTCTGCTGCATACAAAGCTGAGTAATGAAGAAATATATAAGAAATTCCGTTCACAGGATATGATATATCTTGGGGCAGGCGATACCGTGTTTCTCATGAAGCAGCTGAAACAGAGAAAGCTGGATTTGCTTTTAAAGGAGCTATCCCAGCAGGGAATCGTTATCTGCGGAATCAGTGCCGGGGCGAATGCTCTCTTTGAATATGGCTACAGCAACATCGCATCAGACACATTTGAACTTGTGAATGGTATGGGTATGATCGAAGGAGCGTTCTGTCCACATTATCAGAAGGAAGAACGTAAATCCTTCGATATGGTATGCAGGAAACAGAATTTGCCGGCTATCGGCTGTGCGGATCAGTGTGCTTATGTAGTTACGGATGAAAAGAGATTTTTCCTCGAGTGAAGAATCTTTTTCTTTTATCAGATCTTCGGGTAATATTACTTGCAAATTGTTTCATTTTTGTCTATAATGTACAAGTCTATAGAAACATCGTATATACTTTCGACATGATGGTGAAAGCGTTTCTACCTGAAAACCAATTTCAGACTACGATGGAAGCTTATATACGAATACTGCGGGTTGCGGTGTTTTTTTGTTTTGGGAGACAGAAAAGAGGGAATTATGTTAGAAAAATTATTCAAATTGAACGTGAAGCAGACTTCTGTGAAAACCGAGGTAATTGCCGGTATTACAACCTTTCTGGCAATGGCCTATATTCTTGGGGTAAACCCGTCTATTCTGCATGATGCAGGTATGGATCGCGCATCTGTTTTTATGGCAACAGCTATTTCTGCAGGCTTTGCCTCTATCGTTATGGGATTGGTGGCGAACTATCCGGTTGCGCTTGCTGCCGGTATGGGGGTAAATGCATTATTCGCCTACACGATCTGCGGGCAGATGGGGATGAGCTGGCAGGCTGCATTGGCTGGCGTATTCATTTCCGGTTTGATTTTCATCGTGATTTCTGTTACCGGTATTCGTAAGGCGATTATCAATGCAATTCCAAAGCAGCTGAAGATGGCAATTGGTGCCGGTATCGGTTTCTTTATCGCTTTTGTTGGATTGAAAAATGCAGGAATTGTCGCAGGGAGTGCATCTACCTTTGTGACAATCGGTAATTTTGCGGATCCACAGGTGTTGCTTGCACTCTTCGGTATTCTGCTGACCATCGCTTTGCTTGTTAAGAAGGTACCGGCTGCTGTTTTTGTCGGAATGGTGATTACTGCGGTGATTGGAATTGTCTGCGGTGCAGCATTTGGTTTTAAGGGAATGCCGGCATTGCCTGATACATTCTTCGAAATGAATTTTCATCTGAATGCGGCAGGTTCTTTTATGGATGGTTTCGGTGAGCTGTTCGCGAATCCGTTGAATGCGTTTGTTGTGATTTTCTCCTTTCTGTTTGTGGATTTCTTTGATACTGCCGGTACGCTGGTTGCTGTTGCGAACCGAATCGGTCTGGTGAATGAAAAGGGTGAGCTGGAGAATGTGGAGCGTGCACTTGTTGCGGATGCAGTAGGTACTGTTGCAGGTGCTGCGTTAGGAACTTCTACGGTTACCTCCTTTGTGGAATCAACTTCCGGTGTTGAGGTTGGCGGTAGAACCGGTTTAACTGCATGTACGACGGGTATACTGTTCTTTGTATCCATTCTGTTTTCACCCATCGTGTTATCTGCGGTAACAAATGCGGTTACGGCTCCTGCTCTTGTTGTTGTGGGTATTCTGATGGCGCAGCAGCTGAAGGAAATCGAATGGGATAACATGGTTTATGCGACAGCCGGATTCATTACTGTTCTTATGATGATTCTGACATATTCCATTTCCAATGGGATTGCGTTTGGATTTATTGCCTATGCGATTGCAATGACGGCTGCCGGTAAAACAAAGGAAGTACATATCACGGTGTGGGTATTGATGGTGATTTTCCTAATCTACTTCGCACTGCCGCAATTTATGTAGAAAAAGATTTTAAAATCAGAAAAATAATGATATTATAATACACGGAAATCTTAGTATTTCAACGACGCCGATACTATACATATTCGCTATGGTATCGGCTTCTTAATAAGGAGGATACATTCATGGCTGATAAAATTATCGTACTTGACTTCGGAAGTCAGTATAACCAGCTGATAGCACGTCGTATTCGTGAGTTTGGTGTTTATTCTGAATTGCACCCGCACACGATGACACTGGAAGAAATTCTGGCACTGAAGGATGTCCGGGGAATCATTTTCTCTGGTGGACCAAACAGTGTATATGATGAGGAAGCGTTTAAATGCGATTCTGCAATTTTTGAATCCGGTATTCCTATTCTTGGTATCTGTTATGGTATGCAGATGACACATTTTATGAATGGCGGAAGTGTGAAGGCTTGTGAAGCAAAGGAATATGGAAGAACAGAGATTACGGTTGAGACGGATTCTCCGATTTTCAAAGGACTGCCGGAAAAGCAGATTGTTTGGATGAGTCATGGTGATCAGGTGGATACACTGGCTGATGGCTTTGTGAAGGATGCGTACAGTGATACCTGTACATTTGCGGCTACTAGCAATATAGAGAAGAATATTTATACGCTGCAGTTCCATCCGGAGGTACGTCATTCCGAGTATGGAAACGAGATACTGAAAAATTTTGTTTTTGAGGTCTGCAAGGCGAAGAATGATTGGTCTATGCACAGCTTCATTGATATGGAAATTGAGAAGATTCGCAAGACTGTCGGTACAGACAAGGTGCTGTTGGGATTGAGCGGAGGCGTGGATTCCTCTGTTGTTGCGGCACTGCTGCATAAGGCGATCGGGGATCAGCTGATTTGTATGTTTATTGATCACGGCTTGCTGCGTAAAGGCGAGGCGGAAAGCGTTATGGAGACATTCGGGCGCGAGATGAATATCAATCTGGTGAAAATTGATGCAAAGGAGCGTTTCCTGAGTAAGCTGGCCGGTGTGAGTGATCCGGAGAAGAAGCGTAAAATCATCGGAAATGAATTTGTGTATACCTTTGATGAGGAAGTGAAGAAGCTGACTTCAGGTGAGGATATCAAGTGGCTGGCACAGGGTACGCTGTATACGGATGTCATTGAGTCGGGGACAAAGACAGCACAGACGATTAAGTCACATCACAATGTTGGTGGGTTGCCTGAGGATATGCAGTTCAAGCTGATTGAGCCGTTGAATACGCTGTTTAAGGATGAGGTGCGTGCATTGGGTACGGAGCTGGGATTGCCTGATGAGATGGTTTGGCGGCAGCCGTTCCCGGGTCCTGGCTTGGGTATCCGTGTGCTGGGCGATATTACAGAGGAGAAGCTGGAAATCGTTCGGGATTCTGATCTGATTCTGCGTGAGGAAGTTGCGAAAGCAGGGCTGCAGAAGGAGATTTGGCAGTATTTTACGTGTCTGACGAATATGCGTTCCGTTGGTGTTATGGGGGATCAACGTACATATGATTATGCGGTGGCTATCCGTGCGGTGACTTCGATTGACGGAATGACGGCGGATTGGGCAAAAATTCCGTATGAGGTGCTGGATGTTATCAGCAATCGTATTGTGAATGAGGTGAAGCATGTGAATCGGGTAGTGTATGATATTACGAGCAAGCCTCCAGGGACGATTGAGTTCGAATAAACAAAAATGCTTAGTGAATCCAGTGTTTATGCGGGTTTGCGGACTTTTGAAAGGTCTTTTGATAACAAATTGATAACAGTTGTTTGAGTGCGATTATTCTTACTGTCAAGTGGTTTGTTGGTGGGGGAATGATTTGCAAGAGGTTTGGACGGCTGGCATAAATCCATATTAGAAACGCCCTTAGCTGTGGGTAGGAACTCATGGCTAAGGGCGTTTTTTGTCGCTTACGAATAAAATTCGCTGTTTACGATTTCAACTTGAAAGAGGCTGTAATGGGGAGCATCTGCCGAAGAAAAGTGTTTTGTTAATACAGGACATTCCTCTAACATCCTTTTCTTGATGGTTGGGTCAACACATTCTGTTGCTATGCCGCTTACCCTTACCCAGTCCCGTGTACCGTTTTTCAGTGCGACTATCTGAATTTTGTTATGTTTGGCAAGCTGTTTATACACTGATTTTGTGTCTGAGGTGGAAATGTATAGGTTGTTATTGTATTCCATAATTGCGCCAAACGGTCTGCCTGCTGGAAAATCATTATTAAAGGTTAATACGAAAAATGTACCACATTCTTTTATGAAGTTGTATATTTGGCTCATTTGCATACCTCCATGTATTAATCTTTTAACTGGTCTTTGAACGCTTCGACTAAGGCATTGCTCAATTCATTAGAGGGGACTTTCGCCCAATGCTGCGTGGTGTCAAACTTTGGATAATTATACCGCCACTGGTCGTAATTTTCCCTGCTGATTTCCTCGGCAGAGAGCTTGTCCGCCTGCTCTTTCCAAGCAGAGAGCATTTTCAGCAGTTCGGCGGCATCCTTATTTTTGTCTTTGTTGACTTTTAAGCGGATTTCACCGTCTGATTCACTGACGGTAAGACCGTAAATGTCCTCAAGGGTAAATAAGGTGTGCATAAGCCCGATGTAACTGTCAATGTCGGGTATGTCAAGAGCCTGCGGCGCAACGTCAAGAGCCTGCGCCAGTGCAGCCGTCAAGTCTGCCTTTGGCTTGCGTGAGCCAGTTTCATACTGTGCCAGACGCACGTCTGCGCTCCGTTCGGGAAACCCGACAAGCATGCCAAGATATTTCTGTGTCATGCCCCGCATGATGCGGAAAAAATGTATTCTTTCGCCAATCGCCATAATGTTTCACTCCTTGTTCGTATGTTTATAAGGAGTATAGCATATATGCTTAGAAAAAGTCAAGAATAAGCGAAACAAAAAAGTTTAATATTTTCTTGCAAACCTATTGACAGTAGCAAAAATGTTTAGTATTATGAATTAAGCAAAAAAGCTTAGAAAGAGAAAGGAGAGGTTGTATGGACAACAAATTTATCCGTGTGGACGAGGTGGCGCAAGAGCTTTCCATATCGAAGCCTTACGCCTACAAGCTCATTAAAAAGTTGAATGACGAGCTGAAGGAGCAGGGGTTTATCACGATTGCAGGGAGAGTCAACCGCCAGTATTTCCAAGAAAGGTTTTACGGGGCAGGAGAAAAACAGGGAAAGGAGATGGAGTAAATGCCAGTATTTAAGAATGAGGGCAACGGCACATGGTATGTGATGGCTCGGTATGTGAACTGGAAAGGGGAGCGGAAACAGAAGTGCAAGCGTGGGTTTGCAACAAAGCGTGAAGCGCAGGAGTGGGAGCGGAAGTTCCAGTTACAAAATTCCGCTGACCTTGACATGGACTTTGAAGCCTTTACAGAGCTTTATGCGAATGATGTCAAGAACAGATTGAAAGAAAACACTTGGCTGACAAAGGAGCATATCATTCGGACGAAGATTCTTCCGTATTTTGGAAAGATGAAAATTAGTGGGATTGGCACAAAGGAAATTATTGCATGGCAGAATGAGCTGCTTGCCTATCGTGATGAAAAACGCAATCCCTATTCGCAGACGTATCTGAAAACAGTTCACAATCAGCTTTCAGCAATATTTAACCATGCAGTGCGCTATTATGACCTTCGCTCCAATCCTGCGGCAAAGGCGGGCAATATGGGGAGCGAGGAACACAAAGAAATGCTGTTCTGGACGAAAGAGGAATATAAGAGGTTTGCGGATGAAATGATGGACAAGCCAGTTTCCTATTATTCGTTCCAGATGCTTTACTGGTGCGGAATCCGAGAGGGAGAATTATTAGCTTTAACCGCCGCTGATTTCAATTTTGATAAGGAAACGGTCACGATTAACAAATCCTACCAACGCCTGCATGGGAAGGACGTGATTACCTCTCCGAAAACAAAAAAGAGCAACCGCACAATCAAAATGCCGAAGTTTCTCTGCGAGGAAATGCAGGAATATATCGGTATGCTGTACGGCTTAAAGAAGAAAGACCGCATTTTCACGGTAACAAAGAGTTATCTCCATCACGAGATGGACAGGGGCGCAAAAGCCGCAGGCGTAAAGCGCATCAGGATTCATGATTTACGCCATAGCCATATCAGTCTGTTGATTGACATGGGGTTCTCGGCGGTGGCGATTGCTGACCGAGTAGGGCATGAGAGCATTGAAATCACTTACCGCTATGCACATCTGTTTCCGTCAAAGCAGGCAGAAATGGCAGACAGGCTTGACGATTTGGGAAAGGGGGATTTTTGATATGTCGGCAAAGAATTTAGACAACTGCAACCGTTGGAGGAACAAGACAGTCGCCTTTCGGGTATCTCCCGAAGAAAGTGAGAGGATTGACAAAGCAGTGCGGCTTTCGGGGCTTACCAAACAGGACTATATCACAAGGCGGCTCTTATGCCAGGACGTGGTAGTGCAGGGCAATCCGAGGGTGTATAAGGCACTCCGCAATGAGCTTGCCGTCGTTCTTGCAGAATTGCAGAGGATTGAAGCGGGCGGGGGCGTAAATGAAGAACTGCTTGATACAATCGAACTGATTGCTGTTATTCTCGGCGGTCTGAAAGGAGAAAGTGAAGATGGCGAATAAAAAAGAAACGGCTGCCCCGAATGTATCTGTTGGCGCAGATACGGAGCAGCCAATTCATAAATGTAGTAGTAATAGTATAACCCTAAAAACCGAAAAATACAATATTTTCGTAGAAAAAGGCGGTGGCTGCAATGGCTGAGCTTAAAATTTTGAACATGGACGAGATACCTGCAACCGAGGTCGGGTGGCTTTGGTATCCGTATATTCCTTATGGAAAGATAACCATTGTCCACGGAGACCCTGGCGATGGAAAAACAATGATGATTTTACAGTTAGCTGCTATCTTATCAAGGGGAGATAAACTGCCTTGTGATGATACGGAGCGTGAGCCGATAAGAATTATTTACCAAACCGCAGAGGATGGACTTGGCGACACAATTAAGCCCCGTCTGCTTGCAGCCAATGCAGACTGTACGCAAATCAAGGTGATTGACGAGTCGGAAGCCGCGCTTTCAATGCTTGATGAAAGAATTGAACAGGCAATTATTGAAACGGGCGCAAAGGTAATTATTTTGGACCCCGTACAAGCGTATATCGGCTCCCAAATTGATATGAACAGGGCAAACGAAGTCCGCAATGTTCTTTCGCAGTTAGGACGGGTAGCAGAAAAATATGGGTGCGCCGTTATCCTTGTCGGACACTTAAATAAAGTACAGGGCGGCAAAGCAAATTACAGAGGGCTTGGCTCAATTGACTTCCAAGCAACGGCACGAAGCGTACTCATTGTCGGCAGGCTCAAGGAAAACAAGGAAGTGCGGGTAGTTGCGCATGAAAAATCTTCCCTTGCGCCTGAGGGCGAGCCGATTGCTTTTGAACTGAGTAAAGAAACAGGATTTGTGTGGAAAGGTCATTATGATATTTCCATTGATGATTTATTGAACGGCATCAGCCGTGAAAAGAAATCCGAACAAGCAGAGAAATTAATTATGGATTGCCTGTCTGATGGGAAATACCAACAGCAGCTTATATTAAAGAAAGCACAGAATATCGGTATCTCAAAAAGAGTGCTTGACGAAGCAAAAAAATCTCTCGGCGTTAAGTCAATAAAGGAAGGCAATGGGTGGTATTGGGAACTTCCCGAAGAAAAAGGAGTGAGTAACTGTTAAGGTTGCAACATTGCATATGTTTAGGACAAGTGCAATCTTGCAATGTTCTTTTTCGGTTGGGAACGGACAATATTAAAGTTTTTGCGGGGTGCAGGGGGCTTTTTACAAAAAGCCGCCCTTGCCCCTCGGAGAGCGCAAAACCTGCTTGCAGGTTGCATTTTTGTTGGCATAGCCGACAAAAGTGCTTTTGCGTTACTTTCGGGAAAGTAACAAAGCCTACCAGCCGAAAAGAAAGGGCGTGATTTTATAAGACGGACGATTAGCGCAATGGTGGGGAAAGGCTCGGTCAACCATAACAGCCGCAAGTTTAAGGCTGAAAATGTAGATAGAGAGCGTTCACACCTTAATGTAGACTATTGCAACGAGAGCATCAAGAAAGTGTATCATAAGCTATTTGATGAAGCATTATGGAGATATAACCAGAAACAGACAAGGGCAGACCGACGCATTGCTGATTATTACGAGAAGATACGGAACTCGAAGCAGGAAAAGCCGTTCCATGAACTGATTTTGCAGATTGGGAATAAAGAAAATATGAGTGCAGGAAGTGAGAACGGACAGCTTGCAAGGAAGATTTTAGATGAATATTATCATGGATTCCAAGAACGAAACCCGAACCTTTATGTATTTTCCTCTCATATCCATATGGATGAAGCAACGCCGCATCTGCACATTGATTTTGTCCCGTTCACGACTGGCAGCAAGCGCGGGCTCGAAACAAGGGTATCTTTGAAGCAGGCGTTGGCGGCGCAGGGATTCAAAGGCGGCTCCCGTGGCGATACGGAGTGGAGTCAGTGGGTACAGTCCGAAAAAGAAAACCTTGCCGCTGTGATGGGGCGGCATGGCATTGAATGGGAGCATAAAGGCACGCATGAGAAACATTTGTCTGTCCTTGATTATAAAAAGCAGGAGCGGGAAAAAGAGGTCATCCAGCTTGAGGGGCAGATTTCAGAGAAAAAAGAGGAATTTCAAGTATTGTCGGACAGGGTGGAGAATTACGACAAAGGAATGGAAAACCTAAAAACTCTGGAACAGGCGCTTGACACTTCTCCAGAGTACCAGTTGCCAGAGCCGCAGGGGTTCATGTCGGCGAAGTCATATAGAAATAAAGTGGCAGAGCCTTTAGTGCAAAAGCTGAAATCGCTTGTTAAAACAGCTCTTATAAGGTGTTTTGAAGCGTGGGACAGCTACTATCGGCTTAACGTCACAAACAGCAATCTCCACCGTGAGAATGACGGATTAAGGAGAACCAATGAGAAACTGGCAGGGGAAAATGAAAACCTCCGTGCGGAAAACAAAGATTATAAGCTACTCCGCAAGGCATTTGGAAGTAAGCAGATAGACAATCTTTTAGAGCAGGCAAAAGCAGTACAGCAGTCCAAACAACGTGGAAAACGCTTTAGAAATAATCAAGAGGAAAGGTAGGAAAAACACTATGGAAAACAGGATTTATGATGAAAATAGCGGCTTTTGGTATGCAAAGCAAGGCGAGTATTACTTCCCAGAGCTTGCATTACCTTCCAAAGAAGAAAAGCCGATTGGAATTTGGGGGCAACGTCATTTGCAGTATCTAAAAGAGCATAAGCAGTTTGTATATCTCAATCTGCTGACAAGCGGCAGATTGAATGAATACCTTGTAAGCATAGATGAACAGGCAGCGGATATGTTTTTTCGGCTGGTAAAGGAATATGCTGACAGGCAAGGTGTGACGGAACAGCTAAAAGCAGAAAATCAGCTTTTATGGATTCAAAAAATGAATAATATTCGGGTTTGTGTGAGGGAAGTAGTGGAGGAAGAGATTATTTGTGTATGGTAAGGATAGTGACACTTCTGTGTTAAGCAGGAGTGTCATCTAAAAGGTCTAATGTACTATTAGATTAAAGAATATACGTTCTAAAAACTCATATTTTCGTGAGATTATCTTGATATATAGAGGAAAGTGTGATATGCTAATACGAGTGAATAAAAGGTAGGGAAATATTATGCCAGTGTGTTATGATAAATTATGGAAATTATTAATAGACAGAAAAATGAAACGAACAGATTTAAAAGATATGGCAGGGATTAGTTTTAATGTTCTGGCGAAAATGGGAAAAGGAGAAGCAGTATCATTGGAAAGTCTGTATAAAATATGTATGTCACTGAATTGTAATATAGGTGATATAGTGGAATTTTCTGATGAGAAAATCAAGTAGAGATAATTTTTAAGATGATTGTGAGGAAGATATGAATATGAACATATATGTGAAAATCAAAGAACTTGCAGATAAATATGCATCAGAGCTTAAAAATCAAGTAGATGCTCGAATTGAGGAAATGAAAAGTGATGACACATCGCATTATTTGATATATAGAGTATTAGGGGTTACTAATGAAGAAGGAAATCTTATTGATTTATATCAGAATAAAGGACGATTCTTATATAAGTATGCAGGTGCCTTTTTGGAAGAAGCTGCTTGTTTGTGCATAAAGCATAAGTATTCTGAAGCTGCAAAAGTAAGAATTCCCAATACGCTAGGGAGCAGACCAAAGACCTTTGAAATTGATTGTTTGGTTAATGGAATGGCACATGAAATAAAATGGAGGGATGCAACAACGGATGGGGATCATATTACAAAAGAGCATACACGAGTTAAAGTTATAAATGAGAAAGGCTATACACCTATAAGAGTTATGTTCTATTATCCACAACGTTCGCAGGCAAAAAAGATTCAAGAAACTTTAGAAACGTTGTATAGGGGGATTGGCGGACAATATTATTATGGTGATGCTGCTTGGGAATATATAAAAGAATTGACAGACATTGATTTGCTGGATGTTCTTCAGAAAATTGCAGATCCAAGGAAGTGATAGTGAAATGGTAATACATGGAGATTGTTTGGATATTCTGAAACAGATAGATAGTAATTCGGTTGATATGATTTATTTAGATCCACCTTTTTTTACGCAGAAAATGCAATCTTTGAAAGATACACAAGGGACTGAATATTTTTTTGGAGACGTTTGGAATAGTCGAGAAGAGTATTTGGATTATATGAAAGTACGTGTATATGAGTTAAAACGAGTTTTAAAAGATACAGGAAGTATATTTTTGCATTGTGACGAAAAGGCATCACACTATTTGAGAATAATATTAGATGATATTTTTGGAGAAGAAAATTTTAGAAGTGAAATCATATGGACTTATAAGAGATGGTCTAATTCAAAAAAAGGATTATTGCCAGGACATCAAACAATTTTCTTTTATTCCAAAACAAATAATTATAAATTTAATATTATTTATACAGAGTATTCTCCAACTACTAATATTGACCAAATCCTTCAAGAGAGAGTGAGGGATAATAGAGGAAAAGCAATTTATAAGCATGATGACAATGGTGAAATTATTTTATCAAAGGAGAAAAAGGGGGTACCAATGTCGGATGTTTGGGAGATTCCATTTTTAAACCCTAAAGCTAAAGAACGAGTTGGATATCCTACGCAAAAGCCTATTGAATTACTAGAAAGAATCGTTCGTATTAGTACTGATGTAGGCGATACAGTGCTTGACCCTTTTTGCGGGAGTGGAACGACAATGGTTGCGGCTGAATTAGTTAATAGAAAAGGAATAGGAATTGATATTAGCCGGGATGCGGTAGAAATATCCGAAAACAGATTGAAAAATCCGTATAAAACAGAATCCAGATTAATGAAATTAGGTATTGAATCATATAAGACAAAAAGTGATGTTGATAGTGCTATTCTAAATCAATTGGATTGTGATGTGGTGCAAAGAAATAAGGGGATTGATGGATTTCTTAAAAAATATTATAAAAATGCACCTGTGGCAGTAAAAATTCAAAAAGCAACAGAAAGTTTTAGTGAGGCAGTGGAATTGCTAAAAAATGCAGGAAAGAGAAAGAAATGTAGTGCAACAGTTTTGATACGTACTCAAAATGACAATTTAACTAGGCATGTTGATATCCCATCAAATATGATTATAATTGATGATTATAAGATACAGCTTGAACATGAATTAGAAGAAATGTTTTTTGCTGTATGTGTATCAGTTATGTAAACATATTAGATTAAGAATGTATGCTTTGTTTAGAATTAGAAAGGAAGTGTATAGTGGAGTTTTTAGAAGTTGTGAAGAAAAATGTTGAGAATATAGGTAAAACAACTTTAACAATTGCGGGTGGTTTATTTACTATTCTCTCAATAGTGTTATCATTCATAACGTGGGAAGATGTGGGAATAACAAATATTTATGTAAAAATCTTGATTTTTTTATCAATTTTAGGTGTAGCATTGATTATGAGTATTTTATGGATATGCATAATAAAAAGAAATTATCTGATTTGGGATAATGGAGATGGAAAGATAAATATTTGTTATGCTGATATTATGAAATTGGGATTTCCTAAAAAAGATAAGACAAAGAAAATTGTAGTTATTCCTGTAAATACATGTTTCGATACTATTGTTGATGAAAACTTATCCTTATATGACAAACCACTTGTATCACCTACAACAGTTCATGGTTTGTGGGTAAAGAACATGATAAAACATGGATTCCAGGTAAGCGATATAGATTCTGCAATAGATAACTATCTTTCACTAAAAGGCATTATGCCTATTAAAGAGTTGAGTGAACAAGAAAAGAAACGTGGGAAACGAAAATGCTTTGAAAATGGAACGATAGTTGTTGTTGAAGGAAAAAATAATATTGAGTTTTTTCTATTGGCATTATCAGAATTTGATGAAAACAATAAAGCCCAGGCTTCAAAAGAAGAAGTTATTAAATGTTTGAAAAAGCTATTGGAATTTTATGATATAAATGGACAAGGGTATCAAATGTATATAACATTGATGGGAACTGGCAGGTCAAGAGCGGGTTTAACGCATTATGACTCGCTTCAAATTACAAAATCAGTACTTTCATTGTATAATGAAAAAATACATGGAACTATTAACATAGTAGTTTATCAAAAAGATAGAAATAAAGTGTCTATCTTCGCTTAAATATGAGAGGAGAAATATTATGTACAGAACAAGGACATATATTGCGGCTGATTGGTCAGGAGATTACGATGCGGTGGAACAGTTACATAAATGGAATAATAGTAAGCATTGGAGTTTATCTTTTACAGATGCTCATGATTTAATGCAAGCACGAGATAATAGTTTGAATTGTAGTATCAAATCTTCGCTGAATAAAAGATTAGATGCTTCTAAAGCTTTCGTTTTGATTGTGGGTAATAATACAACAACAGTGCGAAGTGGAAGTTGTCAGTATTGTGGAAGTTACAATAGTTATACACACTCATGTGGACGAGGTTATTCTGTCGATTATCGAAGTTACGTCGAGTATGAATGTGAGAAAGCTGTTAGAGATGGCTTGAAAATTGTTGTTTTATATAATGCGGCAACAGTAAATAAGTCTAAATGTCCAGATGCGGTAAAAAACGTTGGAACTCATACAGCCATGTGTTATTATGAAAATGGACAGTATTATTGGGATTATCAAGCGGTTAAAAATGCTATTGGATAAATTCTCATTAGTGTTTGAATAAATAGGGAGCTTGGATGGAAGCCAATGATTTGGGTAAAATACTTATAAACCGTTCATGGCTTTTCTTATCAAAATTGCTTATAATTTAATACATAGCATATAGCTATTATCCGCAGTTACAAAGCAGATGTTATCAACAGCGATAACAAAATGATAACATTAGCTCATATAGGCAGGATAATATGGATAAATCAAATTATCAAAAGAAATGTAAACACGACAATGAATAATCTTTAAACAAAATTGATTAGTAATTGTCGAGTTCGAATAGTTAATAAATATATATGAAATGACCGATTAAAACGATCCTTTTTGAATATACAGGAGGTAAATGATACTGTTTCATATTGTCATTCCTTTCAAAGTGATTCCACAAAGAGCTATCTGGATCCTACAGGCAAACCTGTTAGATTTTAGACAATACGATTGAGCGATGAATTTAACGCACTTATATGAAAGGGAGAAAAGATGAGCTATAGTTTTAAATACTTTGAATACAAGAGACGAATAAATACAAAATTGTGTAGATGAAGTCATAATTAACGATTTCATTTATAGGTAATAAGAAAAGGCACAATCATATGTTTTGGGAAGAATGTGCCTTTTTCTTATGTGTTTTCAAACGTATGTATATTTATCATAAAAGCGTAACATTTACCACGTGAGCCACGAGGACAGTATCTATGCTTAATTTTATGAGGTTCAACAGTTTCCTGTGTTTTTGACTTAGAAAATAGATTCGATAATTATTAGATATTTGATTATAGTTCTTCTAAATATTAACTTTAAATAACCCTGTATATAGCACCACTTAGGTACATACTATATTGCAACCCCAAATAATTGGGGATGTAAAGAGGAAATGTTAGAAATATAATTATAGTTAAGAAGTGAGGTGATTTCTTTGATTAGTTATAAGCCATTCTTTGAAACGTTAAAGAAAAAAGGAATCACACAGTATAAATTAGAAACAGAATATGGTGTATCAAAGGGGACTGTTGATAATTTAAGGCATAACAGGAGCATTACTCTTTATACGGTTGATGAGTTGTGCAAGATACTTGAATGTGAACCTTGGGATATATTTGAAATTAATAACTATGAATCATTTGAAGAAAGATAATATTCTAGAAAATATTAGGAGGTGATCATTAATGGAATATGGTAAAACAAACATTTTGAATAAAGTGTTTACCAAAAATACGTTAAACAAATGGATATCGTTAGAAAAATCTGATATTTATGCAATAACAATTAAAAGATTCGTAAAGGATGCTGAAGGCAAAACAAATAAAGAATTAATAAGCGATATATATACAAAAATGAAAACTGACTATAGAAATGAATATTACTATAAAAATACGTTACTTAATAAATTATTGATTGGAAAGCATTCAGTAAATACAACAAGTGCACTAACAGAAGTGAATATTAATAAATCTAAAGCTGATTTCGTGTTAATAAATGGTAAAGCTGTTGTATATGAAATTAAAACAGAACTGGATAATTTAGATAGACTTGAATGTCAAATAATGGATTATTATAAAGCATTTAATCATGTAGCTGTATTGACATACGAAAAAAATTTGAAGAATGTGGAAAATATTATAAATAATTTAAATTTACCAGTAGGGTTGTATGTTTTAAGAAGAACAGGTAAAATAGGTACAGTTTTTGATCCTAAACCATATATGGATGCTTTAGATTTCAATGTTATGTTTAAAATATTGAGAAAATCAGAATATGAACAACTAGTTTTAAATTTTTTTGGTAATCTGCCTGTAACTACACAATTTAAATATTATTCTGAATGTAAAGAAATGTTATCTAGTATTGATTTAGCATTATTTTACAATTCATTTACTAAAATTCTAAAAAATCGATGCATTATAGAAAAGGAAGTCCTTGATAGAGTGCCTTATGAATTAAGATTTTTAGTTTATTTTAATAAAATGAAAGAAGAAAGTTATAAAAATCTTTTTAATTTTTTGAAAGAGGAAAGAGGGGAAGGATAAATGTATTTTCCATATCTAAGAGGAAGGCAGTTTGAATTGATTGCTATTAGAGAGATGATAGAAAAAAATTTAATTAATGATAAAGTTATACCTATTATTGAACCAGTAAAAGCATCATCGACCTTTCTTAAAACAATAGAAGTATCAAAAGAACATGATAAAGCACTTGCAATAATAGTAAATCCTAAAGTAGGAAATTTTATAAAAGAAATATCTAATCTAAAAAATGAAAAGATTAAAGAAAAATATTATGATTTATTA
>OBXM01000127.1_pt1 | contig 104686 bp, 107 predicted proteins | sample 1538141 | NCBI WGS metagenome assembly OBXM01 (sample SAMEA2580153, study PRJEB22360) | human gut metagenome | biome: human gut; feature: human-associated habitat; material: faeces | place: Denmark | collected 2008/2010 | reverse complement strand
TTTCAAGTTTGCCACAGAATCTAAAAAATATCTAGGCGAGAGATTTGACGCTTACAAAAGGACATTACCCACCTCTTTCTTCAACCTAAAATTATAATTAGTGTCAGAAAATGCATATAAAAAAGCCGTCATGACTTCATTCCTGATCATAACAGCTTTTTCAAATATTATTGTCTATCATTAGTTTCAGAATGTCTCATCAGACTATTGCATTCAATACCCTATTTCCCCTTTTTGTCTAACACTTCTCTCATTTTTTGTTATTTTAATTATTTGATAATTTTCATGAGCCAATTCTTTTAAAGATAGCTTAACTTCCACCTTTAATATTTCCTCATTCGTTATAGAATTTAGCTTCTCAATAACCTTCTCATAATCTTGGTTATTGATACTACAATAAATGGGGATAAATAGGCTTGAAGGTTTGACGCATATTAATCTGCATGCAACACTATCAGGATATACACCTATGGATGTAGAACAATAACATCCCAATAATATTTCTGTTATATGCTCAAGCTCATAGTATCTTTTTGTGAATTCATCACTCATGACGCCTTCGGTTTGCTCAATTTCAATCACATACTTCATTTTACGATACCACCATAAATTTTGATTTATTATTGTCTTTCTGATAATCAATTCAATTCGAATATAAAACTTGAGCATTTTACGAATTCTCACTCAGATATGATTCCAGCTCTACGAACTGGAATTATCATTTATACTGGCTTAATCAAACCGTTTTCCCAAAAAGCATCAAAGGTGTTTACGGCACCACCATGTTCGATAATTTTTCCGTTCACAATTTTATCAATATCTACACCAGTCATTTCTATGACCTTATTCGTAGGCGCTATTCCAAGAAACTTGCCTTTATGCGTTCCTCTCATAATAAATTCTGAAATAACAGTTTCACCGTCCTCAAATTGACGGATAATCTCCATTGTGTAGTCTGGATACGTTTTTTTGATAGCCTTAAGGTATTGCTTCATTCCGTCTATGCCAATAAACGTCTCGTTTTCGCCAACCTTTTGCACGCAATCCTTTGAAATATATGCTGGAAGCTCATTAAGCAAGTTCTCTGAAACGACTACCTCATAAAAGTATTTTATAATCTCTTTATTGTTCATGGTACACCTCCAAAATAACTTCAAATTTTTAGCTCTACAATCTGGAAGTTGTGCTATTCTATATAAATACTCTTTCCGAAATTATATGCTTCTGTAAGATGGCTGGTTTTATCAATTTGTGGTTTTCCATTTGTGTCACCACATCCACCTGCAAGCAACATTCCTTTATCATTAAATCCGATATAATTTATAATAGCAAATTTGTAATACGATACCGCCTGCTCGTAAGTCCAGAAGAAATCATCAGCTGATGTCATCAACAATGCAGCATCCTTTACCGGATATTTCTCGTACCGCCCAAAAGGTGGATTGGGATCTTCTTCAGCAATACAATAAAATCTTTCAATAAATGCTTTTATTTTGGATGAAAGTGTCCAAAACAACAATGGTGATGCAAACACGATCATATCTGCTGATTTAATTTTAGGTACAAGTTCATTGAACCCATCCTTTTGAACACATGGTTTTCCATAGCGGCAAGCATTACAACCAATACAACCGCTTACTTCTGTTTTGTTAAGAGAAATTTTTTCTACGGAATGTCCAACCTCTTTTGCTCCTCGAATAAAAGCATCGACTAATTGACTGGTATTACCATTAATTCGTCCGCCACCTTGTATTACTAATATATTTTTCATCTTTCATATCTCCTAATCAAATTCAATTTTTTTACTCGACAAGCTGAAATTTATCGTTCTACAACTACTGTGATAAGTAGTAAATCTTCATCGCCTGTATTGATGATACTATGTTCAGAACCTTTTTTACAAATATGACAAGTTCCTTTTCTTAATATTTCTTCTTTTCCATCGCAAATAGCTTTTCCATTTCCAGATAATACATAGTTAATATCATCGCTTGTTTCGTGCTTATGCAGACCAATAGAGCCACCGATGTGAATAGCACAAGGAATAACTTTCCCTTGTTCGTCCATATACATTTTTGCGGTCATCATACCTGTTCCGTTATTCATGCCCGGACCCGTAATTTCTTTCATATCATTAAAATCTAATAACATATTCATTCCTCCAACTTCCAATTTCAGCTCTACAACTTGGAAGTTGGCAAGTACGCATTATACCAATAAGGCGTATTAAACCAGCCCAGCAAGCCAGAATTAAACATCTTCTAAAAATACATTGGGTATGTTATTTTTCCCCATCTGATATCGTTGTACTTTGTTCAATGGGATTGTGTAATGATGTTCTGATTTTACATACCTGCCAGTTCTAATTGCTTCATACAAATTGTCTATAAAGCAGAACCATTCTTTTGTCCCTCCAATGTTGTGTGCATATGTCAAAAAATATGTAAAGCCATCTCCAAGATAAAAAACTTCTAATGCCATAGCTAAGTCGCAATTTTTATCAGAAATAATTTTTTGCGGCAAGTCAAATCCATCATCCCAATTATAAGTAGATAACTGCCTTTTCATTTCTTCATAAGTCATGATTGTTCTCCAGTAACGCCTGTCTCGCAAGGGCGCATTATCTGCCTATGGTGTCCTTAATTAGCCCGATAAACTGGGATTTTATTTATTATCAAGACAAGATACAACAAAATCAATCGGTATGTCCATTCTGGTCGCTGTTTCCTCTGCTGACAAACCTTGTTCAACAAAGCGAAGAACAACCGCATCTAACTTTTCTCCAACTTCAACAATGTGCTTGTCAGGGTCATAAAATCGAACCACTCGCTGCCCCCAGCGATGTTCAAACAATTCGTGAACATAACTTATATTAAAAGATTTCAGATGATTGCAAAAAGCGTCCATATCATCTTCCTCAAAATAAAGTTCGCCTGCGTTGTTGGGTAAAACAACTTTATCCGTTCTGATAAAGGACTTCCATGTATCAAGCGTTTGCAAGACAACTCCGCCATCCAATGTAACATTTGCGCCAAAGTCGGCAACTACATTAAGCCCTAAAACATCGTGATAAAATTGTTTGCTCTTTTCCATATCCTTTACAGCTATCAATGTGCTTGTATATTTCATATTCGTCTCCTCAAATTCATATTTATTGATACACCTCTTATCCCCATAAGACGCATGCTCTCAACAAGACCATTTCCTGCAAATCGTTACCACTTACCATAATGGATCTTTTCCGGTTCCCAGCGGCCCCGTAATTCCTTTTCCTCATCAGGCCAGCCGAATGCGATCACCGCGATGGGTTCCAGTTTAGAGGGAAGCTCTAACGCAGTAATCATCCGCTTCCGCCAATCAGAGTTTGACGCCACTCCGCACCAAACGCCTCCCAGCCCAAGGCCATGAATACCGAGCAGGATGTTCTGTGCGGCAGCAGCACAGTCAGCGTACAAAAACTCTTTCATTCCCTCTATATTCTTATCTCCACAGATGACGATGGCACCAGCAGCGGATTCAAGCATAGTCGCCTGTGAGTTTTGTGAGGCAAGTTCTGCCAGAAGCTGTCTGTTCCTTATAACAATGAAATGGTAGGGTCGCTTATTTTTTGCCGTTGGTGCATACATTCCACAGCAAAGCATTGTCGTAACCATATCGTCCCCGATGGGCCTTGAGGTAAACTTTCGTATGCTTTGCCGCGTTTTTATTGCCGCCAGTACATCCATTCCGCTGCTGACAACAACGGGCTCTTCCTGTTTCTTGCCGGCAGGTTCCAGCTCTTCGGAGGACATGGTGACATGCGCGTTCATGGTCCGTCCGTCAAATCCAATGGACTTTTGTAACGACTTATCTAAAACCATAAGAAACTTTCCGCCGCCGCGGGATAATAATTTACCGCGGTATGGGGTGCCGTTGATTGCTCCGTTTACATAGATCGTGCCCTTCGGTTTACAAAATCGCTCCCTTGCATCGAACGGAATTTCAAGAAAGGTTCTTCTGCCAATATCATCCTTATAAATTGATGACTCAAATATTTCCATGATTTCTCCTTCCATCCCGGTAAGCCTCTCTGTTCCCCAAATCAGCCTATGTACATTTGACCGATAAAAGCGTTTGAATATCATCAAACCGCTCCTTGCATGTGACGCGGTAATGAATCCATCCGCCGTCACCGCAGGGATACTTATGGTCGAACTGTTCCCGTGTACCCGTTTGCACCTGGCTGTATATAGATTCAAACTGCTTGTTTGACAATCTCATCATCACGGTAAATGCGTTCTCCTCGGCAAAAACGTGACAGATTAGCTTTTTATTTTTTCGATGAGCGATTCCCCAGCCGTATTGATTCCCATAGGGAAACGTAATTGCCTGCCCGGTTCCAAATGTCCCGGACAACCACTCATTCAACTGTGTAAACAGATTCGCGCAGGCTCCACAATACGCTGTCATCTGCGCTATGGTCGGTTCCTCTTGTTTATTTAACATTCTCTCATACATACAATTCTCCTAATTTACGTTCACATTTACGCCTTACCCGCCTTTTGTTTTCCGCTATGCAAGCAAATCACACATTATCTCATTAAATCTCTCACTTTCGCTCCATTGGGTGAAATGACAGGATTTCTCAAACCAATAAAATTGTCAGGGCACGCCATCTTTGCCTAATTAGCCGACAAACTGGAATTTTGCTATTTCATTTTTTCTTGGCACTCGCTACATTCTCTGTCGTGAATGGAAATAATACCACCACATTTAAGACAAGTATATTTGGCTTTCTGCTGTTCCATGAAAAGCTCTAAACCATGTGCTTGAACAAAACGGCTATTTTCTATCAGGCTTGCTTGATATCGTTTGTTATAGCTTTTTTCAAGGGTTTTAATCAGTTTACAGGGATATTCAACACATTCAAAACAGTAAGATAACGATTTTTCTTTAATACAGTCCTTTATTTTGCATTTACGACAATGCTCTGGCTTTCCCTTATCGCTATTTAAGCAACCGGCGCAAGGCCGTTTATGGTAACAGTGCTTGTAGCAAACCTTGCAATTCATTCCACATGGAGCGAACATACTTATATCAATTTTTTCTTTTGGCATTTTCATTGTTGCTCGCCCCTTTCTACACATTCCAATTTGTCTACATCTGTACTGTCATAACTATCATATTCTTAGATCATTCGGAAACCAATGTCTATTAACAAAAGCCAAGAACAAAATTTACCACAGCCATATCTATTCTTGCATATAATTTATATCCTATGTCCATATCTATAATTAATCCCAGCCTTCTCGGCCTGGCTCATCTGATCCTTGCGCTCAATGCAATACACACGCTTCCCCTTTTTGAAGTTCGCTCCGGTCTGCTTAAACCAGAATGGGACATCATATTCCATGCACTGCTGCATTGTATTTAAAACCCATGCAAAATCACAGATTCTGGCCTCCGGCCCCGACTCTCCGCCACAGGTTACCTGCTCTATCTGACCGCCAGCCAGGTACTCGCGGATATCCACTGCCTCCAGCATAGGCTCATGGATAATAGTACGATGCCGGATGGGCAATTCCAGGAAAATCGGCAGCCTGGCGTCCGCCATCTTCTGGTTTTCACAGGTACAGCAGATGGTAATATGGTTATATCCGTCTCCCCAATCCTCAGGAAGTCCTACACGGAAGCGATGGATCCGTTTTGTGATAATCACAAACTGCAGATCGCTGCGCTCCCGGATCATGTCCCATATCGCGGGCCTCCACTCATCGGCCTCCTCCAGGAAGAAATCCGAGGTCATGCAGGTATAGACACATTCTCCTCCGGGCTGGAGCTTATACGCACCGCTTCGGCTACGCTTGACGGGCAGATGAAAGCTGGCCGTTTTAGATATGATGCTGCTGTCTTTTCCAAATTCCGCATCTCTGCGATACACATAGCACTTCAGACAGCCCGGACTAATTTTCTTACAGCCATGCCAAGGGTTCCACGTTGGCATCGTACCACCCCCACAATTTTACAACACAGGTAACGATCTTTACTATAGTTTTCCAAACATACCTCTATTCCGATTCACCGTAGACCATCAGGAATTCTTTCTCCCCTGTTTCTTTTTCTGTCATGCTCTGTTGAACCTTGAAACCTTCTGCCCGATAAAATGCTACTGCTCCCGTGTTTCTTTCATATACATGCAAGGACAAACGCTTCTTCCGCTTTACAGTCTCAATCAGCTGGTGGCCAATCCCCCTGCCCCGATACTCCTCTTTTATAAATAATCCGGCAATGTAATCGGCATCCATTCCAATGAAGCCCCGAATCTCCCCCGCCTCCTCATACACATATACTTCTGCATTGGGCAGAACCGATTTGACGGATTCATAGTTCTGCTTCCAGTGTTCTTCCCCTATAAACGCATGGGCCTGCAGGTTTCCCTCCAGCCAGATCTCCATTATTTTATCTAAGTCTCGAAATTCAAACAACCGTATCACGCAAATTTCTCCTTCCTGCTTCTGATCCTATTATACAGGACCACGAAAAAGAGTGCAATAGCATTTCAGAACATTTGTTCTATTCTATTTTATTCTGAAAAGAATGGACTTATAAATGGCGATTCCGATTCCTCGGTCACTTCTCCTCCTGGCTGGTCCGGATAAATACCACCTGGAAATTCCCGTTTGAATTCATCCTCCGTTTTTATGAACAGATTGTCATTATTGTCTGTATCCCAGAATCCGATATAATTTTCACCTCGCTTAGTCAGTATCGGGCGGTAAAACAAATCCTCTCCCCAGCCACCGTCTGCCATGGTTCTCCACTCTTCTCGTAATGCCTCCAGCTCCCGCTGATTTAATTCCCCGTATGTTTTTACGGTAAGGACGCCCCATAGCTCTCCCCCACATTCCTCAACACTTGGGTGCATGGCAAAAATTCTCTTGCCCAGCAGTTCATTTGAGAGGTATATTGCCAGCCCCCTCTCCGAACAGTCACTCAAGCTCTTATTTATCTTCTCCTGTATCATACTTTTATAAAGAATTGCCGTCTCGCCTCCCAATATAACCGGTAAGGTGGAATCCCTGTCATTCCAATAAGCAGTCAAAGCTAACGAATTGTAGAACCTGAATTCTTGCAGGTCTGCGTTGATCTGTGGAATCGGGCGGACTTTATTGACCAGAACACCATAGTAAGTATTGACAGGACCATTTTCCCTCATTTTCTGCCTTCCAAACTCCTTTAAATCATAGAATATCTCCATCTTTGAATCGATTGCCACATGATGAATCCTCAGAATATACTTTGCAAATTCTTCTGGACTCAGATCATCTATCGGCAAAAATTCATAATCTCCATGGTTTCGTATCACTCTGCACACAGCGTCTATATCCCTGGGAACCTCTGCCTCCAGTGAAGCCAGCAGCTTTTTCCTTGACATTTCCAACCTATCGCTCACTTCTCGTATTGCTTTTGCTGCCTGGTTCAATTCCCCTATGGTACAGCTTGGCGGTAGATAATCTGGTAAATATGGAATCTGACTTCGGATTCGGTAATCAGTCACATCTGTTATCTCTGGAACATTCATCTGATTTTGCAGATGTTCTAGCTCCGAATCAGTTGCCGGGAGTTCCAAACACCATTCCTCTTTCCCCAAATATCCATTTCCTGGCTTGTCAGATGATAAGAACAGCTGAAAAACAGCCTGATTCGCCAGGACCCGATCTGGATCTGTCTGGCTCTCACACATGTTGCACTCCACGTCTTCTCTTTTGACCACCAGTCCAGCTGCTGTCATCATATCATTGTGCTTCATGTTCATAAATCCATAGTGTTCATAGTCGAAATAGTCCGCAAGTCCAAGCGGAATACTTTGTTGTTCCCTGTCCAAAATAAAATAGCCCAATTGCTCCGGCGTAACCACATCCGAATGGAGAACATACTGATCTAAATGCTTTGTAACCTCAAATACTTCAAATATGGACTTCGGTATCTCCATCCGCAGCGCTGCCTCAAAAATCGCACATTGTTTCTCATCCCAGGAATTAATTTTCTCTGCAAGCTGATTCAACAGGTCTGGATGGTTCTCCCAAAATGCAAATTCTCCAATTAAAAAGCGATCCAGGCCCCGAACCGGGGATTTTACATTGCCAATAAAAGGTACCATGTTTGATGAGTCTTTCTCTTCCAATTCTTTTATCACCCGCTTTACGGTCTCTTCATTTGCAGGCAATTCCATCCAGATTCCGCCATCCCAATTTTCTTTTTTTATAAATAGTTCCACAAAAACAGACACCTCCTTCGTAGTTTCTTCTATATTAAAGAGTTCAACTGATAATATTGGAAGGTAGCGTACCCGGCAGTCCTATTTCCTGACCTTGGTGCAGCTCCTCCGATTGGAATAACTCCAAATATCCATTAATCGCTTCTGCAATATTCTGGTAATCCTATTCCGTCATATTGCAATTCCAACCGCTCCAGTCTTCATAGGTTGACAGGGCAGGATAGACCAGTTTATCGTGATCCATATCCTGTTTAAGCCCAGTCACATCACTAATTAAAAATGTCATCTGGTCAACCAGGCCATTCGTCCGCTCCTACACCGATATCTGTATTCTGGAAAATCTGTTTTCCAGAGGCCCTTTTGTTAACTCAATTTTCCCCCTAAGGTTCTCATCAATTTTCCCAAAGCAGGTGCGCCCAATGTAGCGTACTTCCCGCATGGATATTTTGTTTTCCAGAATTTTCTTTATTTCTTCTGCTACTGCCATTTTTGACCTCCTCTACTCCTGTTGATCCGCGCACTGCCAACAATAAAACCCCCAGAGCCCTGGGGACTTTATTCTTGACAGCGTTTTATCCCCGGCGGACGGGTTCATTCTATTCCGCCGCCGGTTAATCGTAGTAGTCTATCTTCTGCGTCATCACAATGCCGGAGTGAAACTGGATTTCGATTTTATCGCTGCTGATGACCTTGATGATTTTAATCAGCCGCCGAACCAGTGCATCATCGAACTGTCGTTTTAAGTAATTTGTTTTCTTTACATACGTTCCTACACCTTCGACTCTCTCCTCATACGCTTCCGCCAGCTGTTTTTCTCGGATCAGCTTTGTACGTTTTTTCTTGAGTTCTTTGATCTGGTCTGCGATTTCACGGTACGCTTTGTCAAACTCCTCATCCGCACACTCCGCCTTGGCACTGTCTTCGATGAGGGACAGCATCTGTTTCTGCAGTCCATCAATCTGTTCATCATACTCGGTTGGTTCTGCATGAACGGCATAACTCCCCAGGATCCGGATCACATTTTCCCGGAAGGCGTCCACGAATTCTCCGTCATTTTCTACTACCGAGTTGATTGCCTCCATAATCGCTCCATGGAGCACCTTTTCCTCCAGAGTGGGGGAATGCTTGCATCGTTTTGTTCCACTCTTTAATCGGCTGTTACAGCGCCACACCGGCTTTTTAACTTCGTTGTTCTTCCATACCTGCCTGCGGTACATCTGCCCACATTCCTGACAGATCATAATATCAGACAGAACATACTGGGAACTGTATTTTCCGCGGGCGACAGGCTTTGCCAGCCTCGTCTTCCGTCCTTTGGGTTCAGGGGGCTGCTGCTCCTTCTCCTCACGGTAAGCGGCTGCTCTTCGGGCTTTTTCCTCCTGTACTTTATAGAACAGCTCCCTCGGAATAATCGCTTCATGGTTACCCTCGATATAATACTGAGGCACAATTCCATTGTTTTTTACACGCTTCTTGCTAAGGAAGTCTACCGTGTATGTTTTCTGGAGTAATGCATCGCCCATATATTTTTCATTCACCAGCATCCGTTCAATCACCGAGGGGCACCATATCTTTTTCCCCGTAACCGTTGGAATCCCCTCCTGAGTTAAAAGTTCCGCTATTTTTGAGATGCTGAATCCCTCCAGATACAATCTGAATATCCGCCGGACCAGCTCGGCCTCCTTTGGTACAATCACCAGATTCCCATCTTCATCTTTGGTATAGCCCAGGAATTTTTTATGATTCACATAAACAATCCCTTTTTCAAATTGTCTTACATACCCCCAGTGTACATTCTCACTTAAATTCCGGCTTTCCTCCTGTGCCTGGCTGCTGAGGATCGTAATCAGCATCTCCCCGCCATCCCCCAATGTGTTGATTCCCTCTTTTTCAAAGTAGATGGCAATATTCTTTTCCTTGAGTTTTCTAATATTGGTGAGGGAATCCACTGTATTTCTGGCAAACCGGCTGATGGACTTTGTGATGATCATGTCGATTTTCCCGGCCATACAGTCATCAATCATGGCCTGAAAATCATCACGCTTGCGAATCATAGTAGCACTCTTCCCATCATCTGCGTAAATCCCAGCAAAGGTCCAATCGGGATTACTGTTGATCTTTTCTGTGTAATATCTGACCTGTGCCTCGTAGCTTGTCTCCTGCTGCTCCTGCAGGGTACTTACCCGGCAGTAAGCTCCAACCCGGAGCCGCTTGAACTGATAACGTGTGGTCCGGTCATATTCCGGATTCGCCGGTATGATAGATATGTTCTTTTTTACTGTCATTTCTCTGGTAGACTGTCTCACATTGTTCCTCTCCTTTCCCGACAGATATGTCATAGGTCATCCGGTTAATCAGCTCAAACTCTAACCGGTTATTGGGGTGGATCCTGATCCTGCGTATGATTGCCCGAAAGAGCTCCTCATCAAACCCGCTCTCAGTTTTTCTCGCTTTCAGAGCCTCCTCCGCTTTTGTGGTCTGATAATCCCAATCATAGATCGTAGCAGCCTTATGCTGCTCCTTTGCCCGTTCATAGATGAGCCGTACCATTTCATCTGCCGGATATTCCGGAAGTTCCCCAAGCTCTATCAGCTGCCTGTTTAATTTTGCAATTTTAATGTTGTATGGGACCTTCTTTTCTGGCTTATTCCCCTGAATTATTTTAGGATGTAGGGTTAGTCTGCTGACCAGTTCTTCAAACGTGTTTTGTATCTCTTCCTCTATTAAAAAAATGTTTCTACAGCAGATCCTCTTGTTATAAATGTAATGTTTGCACTTCCAGTTGACTTTTTTACCGTATTGATTGCTATGTTCTATATATCTCCGATAGGGCTGTCCACATATTCCGCAAACCAGGCGGCCGGCCAGAATTGATTGCTTGTCAAAACGATTCGGCTGGGCGATTCGTCCCAGCTCTCGGCTGACCTGCTGTCTCCGATCCTGCGCCTTGTAAAATAGTTCCGTTCCTATTAAAGCCGGGTAGAACTCTGTCCCGAGATACTGCTCATTTTTTAGAATATTTCCGACCGGCCCGTGATTCCAGATTGGCACACCGTTCGCATTGGGGACTCCCAACTCCACCATTTTCTTTGCAATCTGGTTTATGGATGCTCCATTCACATAGTCCTGAAAAATCATTTTTACAATCTCAGCGTTATTTCCGTCTACCTCGATTCGCCCCTGCACCATGTGATAACCCAAGGGGATATGTTTTTGCATCCTCTTCATTCAGCCTGCCTCCTTTATATCTTCCTGCAGTTCCAATCCATTTTTCAGACGGAACAGCAGCTGTCGATCCGGAAGGACTATCACTTGATCGATTAAGAGCAGGAATAGTTCTTCCTCAAAGGTTTCTATGATAGGCGGGCGGTTTCTAAATATCGTTGCCAGATACTCAGTCTGGGAAATCTCCCATTCAAACGCTTTTTGATTTTGCAGTTGCCGCAGCTTTCTCTGAGTATCCCGCAGCTCCGCATCCAGCCGATTCTGTTTTTCTATAAAAATAGCAGAGCCAATGCTGCCTTCCGTAAGTACCTTACTCAGCATATGACTCTGCTTTTTTAATTCCTGTATATGATTTTCAGCTTTTCGTATTTCTCGTTCCTGCTCTGGATTACTTTGGAGTGACTTTAGTGCCGCAAGCATAGGGATTATAATCTCCTCATAATTACTGGCCAGGCGGTTCCAAAGCCGTATAAACGCCTCTTGAATGAGATCTTCCCGGACTGCCTTTTGACCACATTTTGCACTGTCCTTTATATGCTGGTAACAGCACCACTGAATCTTCTCATAGGGCTTCCCAATATAAATTTTCTGTCTTCGGAAGTTTGTAGAACACTCCCCGCAGACGATTCGTCCGCTGAATATATACCGGTTCTGATAAACGCTTGTATCTTCTACCCCTCGTTGCTCCCGCCGGTATGCATAAATCTGTCGGACTACGGCAGCTTCCTCTCTCGTAATGATTGGTTCATGGTCATCCTGGATAAAATACTGCGGCAGCTCTCCCCGGTTTGTTTTTCGAATGAATGGAACTCCCTCTGTCGTATAAGTTTTCTGGAGAATCAGGTCACCTTCGTAAGCGCAGTTTAACAAAATCCCCTTGACAACGCAATCCTGCCACTCCTTTGCTCCGCGAATCGTTGGTATTTTATCTGCCTCCAGTCCCTTTGCTATCGTATAGGCTCCTCTGCCTGATAGGTATTCTAGAAATATCCGTCTTACTATCTGTGCCTCTTCCTTTTTAACAATTAACTCCCCATCTTCATTATTTTGATAACCGAAGGGGGGACTGCTGATGACGAAGGTTCCATTTTGGAATCGTCTGACTGCTGCCCATTTATTGTTGGTCGAGATACTTTCAGATTCCCCCTGGGCAATCGAGCTCATAATGGTAATCATCTGTTCGCTCTTCTGAGTGAGTGTATTAATGCGCTCCTTTTCGAAGTAAACCGCAATTCCAAGACTTTTTAATTCCCTGACCGCTTGAATACTATCCACAGTATTTCTGGCAAATCGGGCAATGGATTTTGTCAGGATTAAATCAATCTTTCCAAGCCGGCAGTCCTGCATCATCTGCTGAAAATCGTCACGCCGTTCTATCTTGGTCCCGCTTCTGGCTTCGTCTGCATATATTCCCACCAGAACCCAGCCCTCTTTCTCTTGAATCAACCGGGTGTAGTAGCTCATCTGGGACTCGAAGGAATTCTTTTGGTCTGCCGAATTGGTACTGACGCGGCAATAGGCGCAGACGCGTTTGACATCCACTCTCTCTGGTGTCCGATAGCTGCTAACAGGTTCAATTTTTGTAATTTTCTTCACGACTTTCTGTGCTATCTCTACTCTCCTTTCTGCAAATTGTTTTCCTGTTAGCACCATACATTACCACAAGTTTTCAGATATATCTAGTGTTTCTACGCATATACTTCCGACAATTCTGGAGAAAATGTTTCCCGGTTCAGATCATCAATTTTTCTGTACTCCTCCTCTGATATAAAGCCATTTTTAAGCATCAGATCCAACAGCTTTCGGGATATACTGTACCTGACTTCACTGGTCTCATGCTCTCTCATATCATGCACTCCTCTGTCCACTCATCTATAACAATTCCGGCCCCTGTTTTTGGTTTCTCTTTTCTTTCACCGGAGCTGATAATGCCTCAATCCTTCCCCACTCCGGAGAGTAGGTCTCCACTCCGAACTGCTTCAAGGTTTCTGCATATGCCATCGCATCTCTTTCATCCCTGCTGATTCTGCTGGGATTACTGATCACAAGAATTCCCACCTGTCCCTCAATAATCGCATCAGTTGCTGCAGAAAGACCAGTACGGTCCATATCCCAACTTGGCCCTAAATCCTGGGAGTGTCCGACAATCTCCCAGCCCATGTGTTCCGCATACTCTGTGAGTTTCTGATCCTGGTGCTTCAGGGAGCCTGTCGCATCTTCTGGTGAATCAATATGGGTATAGACCCAAGCCTTTTTCTTTTCCTGCATATTCAAAAACCTCCTCTTTTTCATTTTTAATGCCACGGTGACCGTCTAATTTGTTTTCTCTACATGTGCTTCACGCCTTAACCTTATCCTTAACTTTGCAGATCACTTGCTGCCCGCTCGCAACCAACCACCCTAAAAAGGAACTAATCCCAAGCTGATGGAAACTGCTGTGTCCACAGATTTCATGATCATTCTATCTAAATGTCCAATGTATTCTCGCAGTCGAGAGCGGTCAATCGTCCGTATCTGCTCCAGAAGAACAACCGAGTGGTCTTTCAATCCATAATCATTGCTTGCAAGCAGCACATGGGTTGGCAACGCATGTTTTCCCAGCCGGCTGGTCACCGCAGCCACAATGACAGTAGGGCTATGCCGGTTTCCGGTATCATTCTGAATAATCAGCACCGGCCTGACTCCTCCCTGTTCACAGCCAATTACTGGCGTCAAATCCGCATAATAGAGATCCCCTCGCAATATTCTCACTTTTTCTTCCCTCTTTTCTATCTAGTTTTCAATCAAAAAATCCCCTTACGTTTTAAAAGTAAGGGGACACTCTTATAAATTATGTAGTTTTACTTTCGCCTCGCTCCACTGTGTCTGAGCGTTCTTGTTACTTTCAAATAATCCTCCCACATTTGTTTCCAGTCCACAGCTTTCTGTTTGCAGGTATGATCTTCCAAATCCTCAACACTGCCGAATCGCACATACATTACTACTGCTTTCATACGTCTTCCCTCCATTTTGTACTTTTCCTGTCCAATAACTTTTCTTCAGTATCACATCATATCGGAAATACTCAAGTTCAGCCATTACCAAATGAAACAAAGATAATCTAAAATTTTATCCAATTTACTCAATTCCTAATGTCTCTTTTAATCATGGCGGCAGTTCCATATTAACTGCCGCCACAATCTCGTAAAATTTCGTACTTGTTCTTCAATTTCATTAAATATTAGTGCTCCTATTCGGCACACCTCCCCGGAGTCTGGCAGTCGGTTACAACCGGCCTTGGCAAGGCCGTCATGGGTACAGCGTTTTGCTGCCCCAGCCGGGATCTCCGGCTGCCGCCCCCATTGCGTGTTCCCCCGGTCAAAGGGGGCTGTGGCTGGACGGAAGTATCATGATAGGCTGCCCAGGTCATGGCGGAATGGTCCTGCCATGGACCATTTTGAAGACAAACAGTTCCCGCTCTGCACCTTATAGACGTGACTTGATTGACAGACACACGGAATGCCTGCAGGTGGTCGTGGCGTGTTCTCTTCTGCCGCTTTCGCTCTCGCGCTGGACAACTAACGTATCGTAACCGCTGGATATACAATTTTCAAGGAGCAACAGGGACTGATTTAAGCCCCTTCACTCCTATAAAGGAAAAAGTGAAGGGGCCTACAACCAGGAAAATAAAAATTTTTATTCTATTTTTTCGCGGAGCTGTTTTAACAGTTTCCTCTTTCTTTTGCTGACGGCCTGTTGGGAGATTCCCAGTCGTTTGGCCAATTCCCCTTCTGAGACGCCTTGGAAGAACAGTTCATCGATTAACAACCGCTCCTCTACCTCCAGCTCATCCAGCGCTTCATAAAGACGCCGGATATCCTCAGCCAGGATTAACACATCTTCGACTCCCTGCTGGAACCGGACTGCCTGGTACTCTGCGTTTACACCCTCCTCCTGAAAGCGCTCCAGGGACAATTCTCTCTGATATACCACCTGCCTTTGGTATCGCTCCGATTCACGGGCTTTGTGGTAGGCGTAGTAGACTTCTCTGCTCACTTCGATGCGTTCTTTACGACAATGGTATAAATTCTTTCTTCTGCCATATGGCTTGTCCTCCAATTTTTTTGAAATGCGAAATTGAAGAACAAGGCCGGCGGCGAGCGGCACCTGACAGGTCCGCTCCCTTTGACAACAGCTTAAGTGTCGCTGCTCTTAATCAGCAGCGGCGCGGATGGACACCAACGCAAAAAAAATCCCTCCAAACTAAAATGAATTTGGAGGGAAGGTGGTTTCTACAGCACGTTAAGAAGGCCCTGCCAAATACCATTTTTTTTGACGGGCTGTTAAATTGCTGTGATAAATCGTACACGCTTGTGCACGGCAATGTAAAATATTAGGTTTTATTAGGGAATTTTTAGAGAAAAAACAGGGAAAAAAGAGAGAAATGAGTCGAACTTATTCGACAAAAAAGCCGGGAACGGATTGTCCCGACCTGTTTTATGCCCTATCCTCTTCATCTGTAAAGCAGTAACCGATGCCCCAGACATTTTTTATGTATTCCCGATTTGCCGGTGTCAGCTTTTTGCGAAGTGTCTTAATATGGGCTTTCACCAGGTTATCGACATTGTAACTATTATCATTTTCCCAGACCTGGGTGTAAAGCTGCTCTCTCGATAGTACCTGTCCGGCGTGGCGGGCCAGGCAGAATAGAAGGTCAAATTCCTTCTTCGTTAAATTTAATGATTCCCCTCTCAGAGTTGCTTTTCTGCTTTTAGGGTCAATCATCAAATCTTTGCCAAACACCAGCGTATAGTAGCGCCTTTCTTTGTCTGCCAGTTCCACATAGAGCTGCATCAGAGCCTCTGCCTGGGCAAGGCACTCTTCCAGTTCGTATGGTTTCTGCAAATATGCGTGCGCTCCGGCATGATAGGCGGAAAGTTTGTGCTCATTTCCCGGCTTTGAGGACAGAACCAAAATAGGAATCGGCTTTGCCTGACTCATAATACTCAGCAGTTCATGGCCGTCTGCTTCCGATAAAACAATATCCATAATCACCAGGCAGTACTGCTGCTCCATAAATTTCTTTAAACCATCTCTGACAGAAAGAGTATAGTATGCATCCGTTGTTTCATTCTGGAGAGAGTATTTGATTTGCTTACAAACTTCTAAGTCATCATCTATGATTAATACCTTCTTTTTCAAGCAATCCCCCCTCTCCCCTTATATAAATACACCCGATGGTAACAGCTCCTCATTTCTGCTGTAATTACCATCGGGCGCATGACTCAATACTATTTAAGGGAGTATCTTTTATAATAAAGCACAAAGATAACACACTCCTAACAAAACTATAAATAATTTATAAACGACCTTTACATTTTCCTTACATTAGCCCCGTTTGTTTTGCACCTCCCATATCAAACGGATATTATCCTGCTCAAACTCATTTAAGCGTTCATCGGTAAACTGTTCCGGTTCTATGGTTCCTTAATACCAGCTTAATTGATCAAAGTACCCCTGTAATTCCGAGTCATGGAATCGCCTTCCATGCCTGGCATAGATTTCATTTTTTGCAAAACGCAGAGCCTCCCATGTTTCAGGCAGGATCAGGCTATATGCAGGAGCCTGATTACTTACCTCATCAGTCCGCTCCTGTTCTGACTGCTCCTATCTCTTTTCTCCATTCTGTATTCCATCTTCCGGCGCGGAAAATTCCAGCAATTCCGGATTTTTCTGGGAAGGCAGTATTTCTGAATCTCCGGCGGTTTCCTGCACAGACAAAATTGGGATACTCTGGCCGCGTTCCTCCCGAATACTTCTTACGGGAGAAACAGCGATAAGTATCAGTAAAAACAGCATGCCAATCACCCCCAAAATGCCATTCATGATTTTAAGCACCGTATCTTTATACAAATTTCCCGACTCTCGATAGCAGCACGGACCATGATGCAGCGCTTTCCTCACGGCCGCATTTTCCAGGCTATACTGCAGCAGTTCTTCATAAGACTGCTCTGCCAGCGTGCTCTGTGCCATATCCTCTGCAAGCATCGCCTGGATGGATAAAAACGAAATCCGGTAATAGGGATCCTCACACTGCTCCAGGCTTACGTTTGTATAGGCGGCTGCCTGCTCTCTCCTGGAATGTTCCAGTGCATCCCATATTTTAACAACCTGTGTGTGGAAAAACACACCCTTATTTTTCTTAAGCCGCGGCTTAGCCTGTAAAATCTTCCGCTGTTTTGCCTCCTCCTGTTTTGCCTCCTCCGGCTTTCCCAGATTCCGAAAACATAGATACCGCAGGTTGCTATGGCAGTACTGGACAAATTTCCCTTCCTTCTCTCCTTTCCAATCTTGCTCAGCCAGTTGGAGCGCCATTTCATATTTTCCGGCTCTGCACAGTCCAACTGCAGCATTGTGAATGGCTGTCTTGTAAGACAGGCAGGACGCGCCGTTCTGTAGGGCATCCATCATATAAGCCACAGCCGCCGTGAGGGGGCGCTGCTCTTTTAAAAGCATTTCATTGAATTTTTTTCCGTGATAGAAGTTAAAGAGCAGTTCTATCAAAAAAAGCAAAACATAAAACAGAACGTATTTTTTCCACCAGCCGTCTATGAAGCGATATTCCATACTGCTGAAAATATTCTGCAAATCCACCATAATCTTTCCCAGCAGTGGCCACAGTATGAACGCCACACTCAGGTTCTTTCTCCTGTTATGTACCAAAAACCAGTGTTTCCCCGCCTCAAATGCTTCCTCGCAGGATTCATCCTGCAGGACTTCATCCAGAATTTTTCTTATGATGTCTTTCTTACGTCTAGCCTTCCGCCATATCATGACCAGCTGTGTAATTCCTACACTCAACAGGACAAGCAGATGTGAATATCTTCCCACATGCACCGTGTCGCTGTAGTCAGCCTGTACGGAATCCGCCCCTTCGCCTGCCTTTAACTGCCAGTTGCTTTCCGGACTGTCGTTGTGAAAGGATAATTGTAATTGGACTGTTTTTCCGGCCTCTTTATCATAAACCGGCTCACGATCCCACTCTCCTTTGATCACGATCTCGGTCTGATTTCCTGTGAATATTTTCTCACTGACAATGGATAGATGAGGCTCATTATAGGAAACTTTAATATTTTTTCCATCTACCAGAACCTTCATCTGAAATTCCCTCGTCGTGGGAACCAGTTCCACCTGCAGAGTATGGATGTATCTGCCCTTATTGCAGAACATAAGGGCAGAGAGGAACAGGAATAAAACCCAGACCGGAATCCAGGCAAACCTCAGTCTGCTTCCATATGTTTTTCTTTTTTCTTTTCCCATCAGCACCCTCCCTCTAATCCCGTACTGTCTCTCTGACATATTCCCATGTGACCCCCAGGTCTTCCGAACGGTAGAGAGCCTTGCTGCCTCCATGGTAATCCCCATCCGTCCCCTGGCCGATCAGCATGTTTAATATCCCGTCCTCTTCATAGGGCATGGACGGGAAATCGAAAGGTTCCTCCGGATTCGGTATTTCCCCCATCACCGTGTAGGGAAGCTCCACCCGCTCTGTTGTCTTTCCACCGTCCCCAGTCCGGAATAGCTCCGCTTCATCTCCGCCATTATGAGACAGCGCCATAAAACCGATCTCAGGGTTGATAAATGTTATGCCAGCCGCGCCGCCTCCAGCTCCAAGGAAAGGGTCCTGATTTACCACTGACCAGGTTCTGCCTCCATCATCACTTTTTTCTAAAGTATAATACCGGCTTCCTGCCGCCGCGTCCACTACCGCCAGCCGAAAGCCTTCCCTCTCATTCAAATGATATTCTTCCACGGTATTTTCCGTATCAAAGGACGCCCGGCTCTCTTGATCCTCCGCAACTTCCCCATTTTCCCCACTTCGATTCCCCTGGTTTTCTATCGTATCCGTCAGGAGATAGCGGATTGGCGTCACCTCGTCTTCCTGACCCGGAACGAACAGAGATACGCTATAACCGCTTATATTTTCATCATCCATACCGGCTTTCTTGGTTTCCCCTGAATCATTAATATAAAGAATACCATCGGAGCCATCCCACCGACGCATTCCGTAGTACAGAATTCCATATTCCCCGGCATCCCACTTGCTCACGGCTGCCTTCAGATCCACCTGCCCCAGTATCGTGCGCATGGGCTGGAATTGTTTTTCCTCAATCAGAGGATCCGATACGGCGCCGTCCAGATAAACCGTTGCTCTGTCAGATTTGTCGCTGTCATAAGTAATCAGATAGGAATGATACCTCTCATCCTCATCCTCTCCGCATAAAAACGTCTCTACTGTATGGATAGTTCCGTCTTCATAAAAATGAAGATTAAAGCTGGTAGCCAGATACAGTTCATCCGGCAGGTTCAGCTTCTGATCCAAATCGCCGAGAAATCCCTCTATGCCATAATCATATAGATTCCCACGTTCAATGGCAACCGTCCGTTTGTGTATCAAATCATCTAAATACCAGGATAATTTTCCGTTGTAAGGCTGAGCGCTCCGATAAATCAGCGCGCCGTAATACAGGGTGATCACAGCCATACATACCAGGGAAGCCCCTGTGAAAATACGCAGAAGCTTTCTTTATTCATTCTCTTTTTTATCCTTTGTTTCATCCAATTCCCGGTGTACTGTCTTTAAGCCGCGGTAAATTGCGGCGATCAATATAAGCAGGAAACATCCCATGCATCCTGCCAGAATCGGGAGGTTCTTAGCCACTCTTCCATATTGACACAGTGAATAGAGATGAAATCCCAAACACCAGTATACAAGCGTTGTGAGCGGATTGACCAGTATCTGTCCAAACCGTCGCCAGGAAAACCTTTTTTCTTTCTGTTCCATATTATTATTTCTCCTGCCTTATTTTCTCCAAAATCCTCATGACTGCTCTGACTATAGCATAAATGATGAGAAAATCAATAGATAGGTAAAGTAGATTTATTCCTGTTGACCTCCACAATACATGACGAAACGGCGGATAGAACGTTAAATATCCCAAGGGTCTGCCATATCTTATCTCGCCATAAAGCCGGGGATCATATTGGCCGGGAAAAAACCAGGTAGTAATTATCAGTAGTATCCATGTCCATTTAACAGCGACCGAATCATATGTCGTATTATTCTTATCCTTCATTATATCTCCTCAGTTGTTCCTGTCCTCTTATTGACTCATTCCGCTGCAATCCAACATTTAACACCAGGCCAAGTCCCAGATATAAGCTTACTAGGGAGGTAAGCCCATAACTGACAAAGGGCAGCGTTAGCCCGGTATTCGGCATCAGTCCGGTCACCACACAGAGATTCACAAAAGACTGTCCTGCAATCAGCGCTGCCATTCCAATGCAGATTAACCGGCCGGCCATATTGCCTGCGCGGTTTCCAATCCTGATACATTCAAAAATAGTCAGTCCCAGCAGCAGAACAATGACCAGACAGCCTATAAAGCCCAGTTCTTCCCCAGCCACCGCCATAATAAAATCCGTATGGGGTTCCGGCAGGAAATTCCCGTTTTTCAGGGAGAGAGGACTGTCATTGCCAAGTCCCTTTCCAAACAGTCCCCCAGATCCTACCGCCATAATGGAATTTCTCTGCTGGTAAGAATCCTGAACCCACTCCCCCGGCGCCAGCCATGACATAATCCGGCGGTATTGATAAGCATTCAGTATCGTTTGTCCCGGTCGGGCAACCAGAAAAAGGAACAGGCCGGCCGCCGGGACGCCTGCCATAAGAGCCCGGATGATCAGGTGGGAATCAAGACCGGCCATATACAGCATACAGACTGCCACCCAGCCCACGATGATGGTGGTGGACAGGTCGGGCTGGTCTAAGATCAGCGCCATTGGAACAGCAAGCGCCGCCAATGCGATCAGGATAAATACCGGCTGGTCCATCTTATTTTTATTCCGATCAAACAGTCCTGCGAAAAACACAATCAGAAGGATTTTCGTCAGCTCGGAGGGCTGGAACCGAAGAGGGCCTATCTCAATCCACCGGGCGGCTCCGCCGGATATAGCCCCAGTGATAGTCACACTTAAAAGCAGTATCAGGCACGTCCCATAAATAAGCCAGGTATGCTTTTCCATCAGATGGTAGTCGAAAAAAGAGCAAAATAGCATAATAACAATCCCTAGCAGTACACCGACAATCTGCCGCTCCTGATAAGCCGGGTTGGCGCTTCCGATTAGGAACACTCCGACAACAGACAGCATGATCGTATATGTAATGAGCAGAAAATCGTATTTCTTTAACGAATAGTCCATTTTAATTTTAATCATATGGCTCACCAACGCTCCTTAATCTGTAAAGCTGTTTCCCCTGTTTTCGGGTATCTCTGCCTGACCGGTCAGAAGTTTATCACTATCCTCCACGCCAAAATAGTATTTTAATATATCGGAGGTTACTTCCACTGCGTTGGAGGAAGAATAACCATAGGCAATCCTTGTGGCAACCGCGATCTGCGGCTGTTCATAAGGGGCATATCCGATGAACAGCGCATGATTGGGACGTGTCCGGTTCTGCTGTGCCGTTCCTGTCTTTCCGGCTACGGAGAAGGGCAGTTCCCGTAACACACGGTTATTTTCCGCCATCATCCTCATGCCTTCCCCGATGGTATCCCAGGCAGACGGAAGGATTCCCTCCAGACTGCGTTCTTCCGGCCCGTCAATCTGCTCGATTTCACCACTGCCTCCTTCCTGAATACGGTCGATCAGCGAAAGGCTGTGAAGCTTCCCTTTATCCGCCAGGGCTGCCGTATAGCGGGCCAACTGCGTTGTGGTGTAGTTGTGGTTACTCTGGCCGATTGCGGCGGTGACCGGAAATCCGTCCGCCATCTGGGGAGCGCTCTCTGCAATCTCAATTCCGGTATTCTCATTAAATCCAAACATTTCCGTGTATTTCCGCAGTGTGTCGATCCCTTTGTTTTCCTGGTAAACATCGTCCTGCAGGCTCATCTGGTAGCCCAGGGTATAAAAGAAATAATTACAGGAATCCCGGATGGCCTCCATCACGTTGATGGCTCCATGAGTTCCTCCAACTGCGTAAATCCAGCACCGCGGGCTGGGTGTAATGAGTTCAAATCTGCCCAGATCTTCAATTTCCGTATTGCTGTCAATCAGATGTTCCGATAGCCCAGCGGCTACCGTTACCGGCTTGAACGTGGAGCCTGGGGCGGTTCTCTGCTGGGTTGCATTATTGTAGAGCGGCAGGGAGGCATCGTTTAACAGCCGGTTGTAATACCCGGCATCAACGGAATTGGCCAGCCGGTTATTATCATATCCCGGGTAGGTGACCAAGGCCAGCACCTTCCCTGTATTAGGGTCTACCACTACACTGGAAGCCGTGGATGGTCCAGGGCCAGTTCAGCCGGCGTGATTTCCAGGTTACGGATCTTCTCCCGCATGAAACGGTAAGCCGTTAAACTGCCGTTCCCCAGATTTTCATAGTCGCTTCCCGCATCCTCCACCGCGCCCTGCTCCAACAATATTCTTCCAATCTGTTCCCCTGTGAGCACGCCCTGCTCCAGCATGACCTGATAGAGAAGCTCGTGAAAACCTGTATCTTCCCGCAGACGGGCCGCGATCCAGCTTTCCAACGCTCCAAGGTTTTCATTCAGCATAGTATAAGCCCCCTCCTCAGACAGCAGCCCGGCCGTGTCGATCCAGCCTTCCCCGATTCCTCCCTGCAGGTACTCCTCCAGACTAATTTCCCCACTCTGCCAGCTCGTGTATAATTCACTATTACGGTCAACCTCTTCCTTGTGATAATATTCGTCCTGCTCCATCAGTTCCAGTATATAATCGATGTATGTCTGCATCCCTTCCTCCAGCATCTGGTACGGCTGCCCCATGGCGGTCTGCATGCCATCGATAACCTGGTTAAGCCTTTCCTCAAATATGCGGGATACCTCCTGCTCTGCGGCTCCTGCTTCCGGGGCGGTAAACCGGTCTGTATCTATGACATTATTGTCAATCAGGGCAAAATAAACATCGGTTATGGGGATACTTAAATTCCCGCTTCCTTCTGACGGTTCCTGGGTAATATTCGCAAGAAGGATTCCTGCCAGCTTCTGTTCCAACAGGTCATAGACGGCCTTCTGTAAGTCCGCATCAATGGTCAGATAGATATTATTTCCAGTGGAAGCTTCTGTTGTATTAAGAACCTCGGTCACCCGTCCCACATTGTCAACAAAAAAAAGTTCCCCGCCGTTCCTGCCATGCAGTTCCTGTTCCATGGATTGTTCAATCCCGGTCTTTCCTACAATATCGTTCTGTTCATAGCTGATTCCCTGGGATTCAAACCGCGCCAGCTCCTCTTCCGACACAGGCCCGGTATAACCCAGGATGTGGGCAAAATATTTGCTGTCGGTGTATCTCCTTACCATGGTTTGTGAGACATCAACCCCAGGCAGCTCCGCCTGGTTCTCCAGAACCGCCACCATGGTTTCCTGACTTACATTTTCAGCAAGATTGGTTTTTATATATCTTTGGTACTGGTTGCTTCCCATCTCATACCGCACAGCGGCAATCTGAAGCGCTTCGTCCGGCGGGTAACTGCTTTGAATCCCATACATCGCATCGGAATACAGATAATCCATGACCTGCTCTGCGGTGGCTGTCCGTTCATCGTACCCAAGCCTGGCATTATAGGCAAGTTCACTGATCTGCCCATGACCGTATACGTCTGCCAGAAAACGTAACAGCCTGGTCCCCTCCACAGTAAACTCATATGTTCCGGTATCATCTGCGCGGATCGGCAGATTCTGAAGGACGGAATCTCCATTTTTTTCTATCAGCCTGGTAGTCTCATTGATGATCCGGTTCAACGTTTCATTCCGGCTCCGCCTGTTTTCATAAGCCCCTTTATCCTCTATCGTTATGGTATAGGTCAGTTCGTTATATGCCAGTTCTTTCCCATTCCGGTCATAAATGATTCCCCGGCTTCCGGGATAGACTTCAGCCCGCTCTACCTGGGACTGAAATGCCTGCTGATATTTTTCACCGTTTAAAACCTGCAGGGTAAAAAAACGATGAATCAAAATAAAAAGCATGGCCAGGAGAACCGCGCTGAATACATAAAGCCTTCTATTCAAAAAATGCCTGCCTGTCTTTTTCATAAAATAATCCTTCTTAAAATCGCTCTGACGAATAGAAAACAGTATAAACGCACGATATAACATGTATATAACAAAAGAATAAACTTTATCTAAATGGCACTTACATTTTCCTTTCGGCGCCGGTAGATTTCTGCTGTTTGAAGAAAGCAAAAATCTATTTAGTTTGGCACGGATTAAAAGACAGCCTCTCCATAAAGCGAGACTGTCTTTTAATAAAATTATTCGTTATGGAGTGTAATGCTTTTATGAGAAAGCTACCCTAAATGGGTATATAAACATTATAGAGGGCTTATATAACACGCGGCTAACAAAAGAATAAATATTATCTAAACTTTTCGTTGCAACTGAGTTTTAATTTCCTCCTCTCTTATTGCATAATTGCTGCATAAGCATCTAAAATCCCGCCACTGGCCACCCGGCCATTTAACCCATCTATTTTTCTTGCGGAATCCAGAATCGCTCTCCTTACATCCAGTAGTGACAGATCCGGACGGCAGGAATAAATCAACGCCGCTGTTCCTGTCACCATGGGCGCTGCCATGGAGGTTCCTGACATAAAACCAAACTCGTGATTGGGCAATGTACTGAGAATCAGGCTTCCCGGCGCGGCAATATCAACGCTGGCTGCGCCGAAATTGGAGTTTTCCGCCAGCGAACCATCAAACAGCAGGTTTGCAACTGTAATGATATGTTCTGACGCATAGGAGGCCGGATAAGCCGGGGTTCTGTCTATATCGTATCCCTGTCCTGCTTCATCTCCATTTCCAGCCGATACCACAAAAAGCATCCGGGAATCGCGAATCAGCGTTTCCAGCTCCTCATCGTACTCCGTTGCTCCCATACTGAGGTTACAGATGTCTGCCCCGTTCTGTTCCGCGTAACGAATGGCGGCCTTTACCGCGGTGGAACTTCCCCTTCCCCGTTCAGAGCCGAGTGCCTTTAAAACCATGATTTTTACATAACTGCTATCCGCAATACCGGTAATTCCCCGGCCGTCCCACTTCCCGGCAATGGTTCCTGCCGCATGGGTTCCATGGTCATCGTCTATCCCGTCAAACACTTGCGGACGATCGGTATAAAAGTTCCAGCCATTTACATCATCCACAAAGCCATTCCTGTCATTGTCAATCCCATCTCCGGGGATTTCGTCTCCGTTTACCCATAAAGCGTCCTGCAGCTCCGGATGACCCACATCAACCCCAGTGTCGATCAGAGCAACCGTAACCGGGCGCCGGTAAGCTGCCTGTGTATAAACCTCCCATGCCGGCTCTATATGGATGTCGATTCCCTCTACGCCCTCCACGGTAACGGCATCTTTTGCCGCTAATCCCGGGCCGCTTACCGAAGAATATCTTCCTCTCAGCCGGCCGTCATTTTTAAGAGCCCACTGGTAAGAATAAAAAGGAACCGCAGAATCTTGCAGATTGATCTCCGCAACCGGACTGGCAGCCATCAGTTTCATATTCTCACCTTTGGCAGCATTCACATCTATTTCCAGACGCAGAGGAAGTCCGATACAGAAAGCGCATAGGATGGCGATAGAAATTGTTCTTCTATCCATGACACTTCTCCTTTCGTTCATTTCATGGAAAACGGACCTGTCATAGACAGATCCGGCAGCGGTATGGATTACAGAAGGATTCTGCAATCACTGGCACACCGTTTCTGGAAAGTGTACCATGAAAGAATAAACAATCCCTCTCATAACCATAAACAGTTTATAAACGAGTCTTACAAATTTTAAATCATTCCCCTGAAGAGTCCGTCCTTTTCGATTCATGTTCGGCAGTGGTATCTGTTTCCTGAGAGGATAATGGATTATCGTCTGACGGATTTTTCTTGCCTTTTACATGAACCAGGATTGGTACAAATAGCAGTATCACAATGGGTATTATATGTTTCATCCGAAACCTCCGCATTTAGAAAAATAGGTTAATCACCAGTCCAAAGACCGTTGCCATCAGGACGGAGAAAACCAGGTACATCATAAAATTTCTTGCGCCCAGCACAATTTTAACGGCTCCCAGGTTCGTAAGCTTGGTGGCCGGGCCTGCAATCATGAAAGCCATTGCACTTCCCTTACTCATCCCTTCTCCCAGCCAGGCGGAAATCAGCGGGATTGTCCCGCCTCCGCAGGTATAAAGCGGAACACCCAGAGCCGTCGCCATCAGCGCTCCCAGACCGCGGTTTGAACCAAACAGCCCGGAGACCCATTGGGAGGGAATGTATCTCTGATAGAGCGCGGTGAGCAGGACTCCCAACAGGAAATAGGGAAAGGTGATTTTCACATTACGCCAGATATTTTTAAGCAGCCGCAGAAACAGATTGGAATCACGGTCACGGTTTTCCGGCAGCTCAAATTCGGTAAACTCATAAAAATTCCTTTTTCTAAAAAACAGATAGACAAATATCCCGGCAATGCAGCCTCCCAGGAACGATACCAACAGGCGAAGAACTGCTATCTCCGTTCCGAGGGCAAAGGAGTAGAATAACAACTGTGGATTTAAGAGGATGGAGCTCATCATAAATGCGGCAATCCAGTCCTCACGCATTCCGCTTTTTGAAAATGAGGCAACGATTGGAATGGTTCCATACATGCAGAGAGGCGAGAGAATCCCCAGCGCCGATGCCGGGAGAATTCCCCATAGCCCTATTTTTTTATCCTGAAGCGATGCCATCCGGCTGTGAATTTGTTTTTTCAGAAAAACAGATACCACCGAACCAATGAAAATGCCCAATGCCCAATAAAAAAATATCTGCCTGAACTGGATATCGAAGTAATACCATAGATAAATAAATTCACGCCGAATGGATTCAGCCATTGTGTAACCTCCATTTCATAAACGCACCTGTTCTTATAATAGCTACTCTTTTCCTGCCGACCGGGATGCCGATTTCTTCATGATATCCGGTATATCGATCTTCTGCGGGCAGTGTTTCCGGCAGGCGCCGCAGCCCAGGCAGGCTTCCGGCCCTTTGGAACCGGACAGTCCGGCAATTCTCCAGGTCTCGCCGATGATCCTGCTTTCGTTGAAACCTTTCATCAAAAGCGGGATATCTAGGCCGGCCGGACAGACCGGGCAGCAATAGCGGCAGCCGGAGCATGGGACTCCTAAGTCTTTTAAGAATACTTCGGAGGCTTTTTCTAATATTTTCTGTTCTGTCTCCGAAAGGGGATCTGGTTTTTCAAATGTCTTCAGATTCTCGGAAAGCTGCTCCACCGAAGACATTCCGCTGAGCACGGTCTGCACATGTTCAAGTCCCATCAGGAATCGGAACCCCCAGGAGGAAAGGGAGCGCCCCGGGACGGCGGCCTTTAGGAGCGTTTCCGCTTCCCGGTTCAGGACGGACAGCCGGCCGCCCTTTAACGGTTCCATCACCCAGACCGGTATCCCATGACTCGTCAATATTTCATACTGTTTTTTGGCTTCCAGCAGAGTCCAGTCCAGATAATTGATCTGGATCAGCGCCATATCAAATCCGTCATACCAGTCTAAAAAGCGTGTCAGCGTATCCGGCGCGGCATGGGAGGAGAATCCCAGATAGCGGATACGCCCCCTCTCTTTCTGTTTCAGGAGATATCCCAGATAATCTTTTTCCTTGTCCGTATACGAGGAGATAAAATTCTCATCCATACCGTGGAAAAGGTAAAAATCAATATAATCTGTCCGAAGCCGCTTTAGCTGTTCCTCAAATACCAGTTCAATGTCCGGATTGGCCGCGGCGTAGTATTTTGTGGCGAGATAATAGCTGTCACGCGGATAACCGGTCAATGCCTCTCCGAGAAACCTCTCCGAATCCCCGTTCTGATAGGTATAAGCTGTGTCTATGTAATTGATGCCGCCGAAAAACGCCAGGTCGATGACTTGTTGTGCTTTCCTGCGGTCAATGAGGTCTGTATTTCCCGGCTCCATGGGCAGGCGCAATGCCCCCATTCCCAGTGCTGATATATCCATGTTGTGAAACTTTCTGTAATACATCTCTGCTCCTTCCTGCTCAGGCAGCAAAATCTCAAACCCCAACGAGCCGGTATTTATCTTTTCTCTGTTTTTATATGCACGTTAGCAGTGCGGCGAAAACCGCACTGCCAGACTACTTTCTATATCATTCCATGTTTTTTCTGAAAGCATATTAACAGCTTTCCACCACATAGGCTTCATAGGCTTTCACACCCTCTTGGAGCCGTTTAAGCCCATCTTCCACCCGTGATTTGGGGCAGGCGGTATTCATTCGCAGAAATTGATTTCCATTGCCGCCATATGTGACTCCGGCCGACAGGTACAGCCCCGTCTCGCTGCGCAGATAACGGCAAAGCTCCGCCGCATCTCCGATTACCCTGTGGCAGTCCAGCCAGAGTAAGTAGGTAGCATGGGAGGGAACAAGGGTTAGATTTGGCAATTCCTTTTCCAGAAACTCCCCGACCGTCCGGCGGTTCTCTGCCAGATAAGCTCGCAGGCTGTCCAGCCATTCATCTCCCTGGGTAAATGCCGCGATGGCAGCATCGATAGCAAAGGCATTTGGTTCCGCCACTTCATCCGTATTGAGCGCCCGCTCTATCTTATGCCTCAAATCAGCATTGGGGACGACCACCGCAGCGGTCTGCAGCCCGGCCAGATTGAAGGTCTTTGTGGGTGCGATACAGGTAATGCTGTTCTGCGCACACGCCTCCGACACCGAGGCAAAGGGGACATATTCATACCCCGGCTCCGTCAGATCACAGTGGATCTCATCGGATATGACCCGGACATGATTTCTGGCGCAGAGTTCTCCAATCCGGCCAAGTTCTTCCCTGGTCCAGATGCATCCGGCGGGGTTCTGGGGATTGCAGAGGATCATCAGCGTTGTCTGGGGATTTGACAGCTTCCTTTCCAAGTCCTCCCAATCGATCCCATAATTCGTTCCGTCATACGTGAGACGGTTTTCCAGCACATTGCGGCCATTGTTCCGGATGGAATTGAAGAAGATGTTGTAAACCGGCGTCTGCACCAGCACATTCTCCCCAACCGTTGTCAGCTTTCTGACCACACTGGAAATCGCAGGGACTACGCCGGTGCAGAATACAAGCCAGTCCTTCTCCATCCGGAACCCATGGCGGCGTTCCCACCAGCCGATGATTGCCTCGCGCCAGGCGTCCGGCACAGTGGTGTAGCCGAAGATTCCATGCTCCACCCGTTTTTTTAAGGCTTCCCTGATTTCTGGGGCCGTCTCAAAATCCATGTCCGCCACCCACATGGGCAGTTCCTGTTCCGGGACGTCCCACTTCATGGAATTGGTTCCGCGCCGATTGGTCAGGGCATCGAAATCATAAACCATCTTATACTGCCTCCTTTAAAGCGCGGGTCTGGGCCGCCGTCTGCACAACGGTCTTTGTCACATCAACCTTGGAAGCGTCCATGATCAACTCTTTGATATCTTCCGCCTGGATTTTTCCGCCGGAAGGGTTTAATACGCTGTCGATGGTATTCATCACTTCGGCGTCCACGGTGGAATATTCAAAGGCCAGTGTGGTGTTTAACAGGCGGCAGTTCTTCATCACCAGGTTGTCAATGTAGCACATGCCCTGATTGCTCTCGATGGTACAGTTGATGAGGGTCAGGTTCTTTGCATTCCAGCCCAGGTATTCCCCGGAGATGAAGGAATCGTATACGGTCACATTTTCGCTGTTCCAGAAGGCATCCTTGGAAAGCAGTCTCGCATGGTGGATCTCCGCGTTTTTCACGCCATCGAAGGAGTAATTGCCCACCAGTTCAAAGCCGTCTATATAGAGATTGCTGCTGTTCATGGCGAAGTAATCGCCATTTGCCGATACCTGCTTCATCTTGATCTGATCGCAGTTCCAGAGGGTTTCGCCCGCGTTTGGCATGGTGACCTTTACTAAGTCAATTCCGGTTGTGCGGCGGAAGTTCTTTGGCGCTTCCACGGTACAGTTTTTCATGGAGATATTTTCCGTATACCAGATTCCGGCCCGCCCCATCTCGAAGATGACACAGTCTTCCAGCTTGATATCGCGGCTGTACCACAGCGGATATTTCCATTTGAACATGCTCCGGTATAGTTCGATGTTGCTGCTCTCTTTTAACGGGGATTCCCCATCGGCAAAAGTAGTGTCGGTAATCTTTAAGTTTTTCCCCTGAAATAAAGCTCTCTCTCCTGTTAAAAACTCCTGATTAATTTCTCTCATCATCTTATTTTCCTTTCTGATGTGCATCGCGGATGTTTCAGTATTGTGTGAAATCCTGACGAAATTTTTATTTTAGATAATTGGTTTCTATTCCTGTATTATCTGGCCTCATCTGCCGGCTCAAAGGTTACTGTCACATTGCCGGAACCAACTATTTCTGGTAATTCTTCCGGATTTTCTAAATATCCCAACCGTGTATAGCTGAAGGAGGACTGGAAATCCTCATAAAACAGCACCAGACAGTCCGAGCCATAGAGCATAAGGTCACCGGTATGGATACTGCCCGGATTTTCAGAGTCTGTTGGAAGACCCTCCGGAAGATAGAAATATTTTTCATTGCCGTGAAGCTCGCTCATGTCCAGTTCCATGGGCATTCGTCCGATCAGTTCTCTTGTGGTGGCATTGTCATACAGCTTTGCCGTAAATGTTCTGTCTCTAACGGAAACATTCACCTTCAGCATGGTTTCCTCTTCCTTTATAGCAACGCCATTTTCCTGTATATCAGGAATTACATCTGCAGTCTCCCCTCTGCTTTCCGCTTCTGCCGTTGCTATAACAGTGACTTCCCGGTCTGCGGCTGTCTCCGGCTGTATTACTGTACCCTTTCCAGTTCCGCATGCCGTTAAAATCAACGAAGCGGCTAGACATGCACCTGCCAGTATGTTGTTCATATGTTCAACTCCCCTTTTATCAAACATGTCAAACGTTCTTTCCCATCTCATAGGCAGCCTTGAGTATCTCTGACCTATTTTTTATGTCGCCCTTTTTGTCAGCTCCCGTGCCGCGCACAACTCCGGCCAGATGGGAATGTTCAAAGCAGCTAATCCAGCCCTCCAGACCTTTTATCGCGCCGTCCATGGAAGCTTCTTCTTCATCGGCAGAGGTCGCCAGCAGGTAAATATCGCGGAAGGAGTATTCGCCTGGAAAAAGCGGATTGGTGCGGTCCAGCAGGGTTTTCATCTGACCGGACATCTCATAAAAATATACTGGTGTTGCAAATACCACGACGTCCGCCTGGCGCATCCGGTCTACAATCACCGCCGCGTCATCATGGATGATACATTTTTTGGTCTGCTGGCAAGCCAGACAGCCTTTACAGAACTCGATGCGTTTATCGTAGAGGCAGACCTTCTCTGTCTCGTGTCCGGCCTCCTTTGCCCCTCTTAGGAACTCATCCGCCAGTGTCTCCGAATTTCCGCCCATGCGAGGGCTGGTAGAGATAACCAAAATCTTTTTACCCATTTTCTTTTCTCCTTTACTCGATCATTTTTTTGTCTGACTGAATCGTTACAATCTGTTTTGAATGTTGTAAGTTGTTTTTAGTGTCTGCTGTATAATTCGTTTGTTTGAATTTATTATAATGCAGAATGCAATTAATATCAAATACCTATATTAAATACATACGTATGCCTACAAAGCATATTATTTCCCCACTTCTTCTTCCCCCTGTTTCCGCCTATCCCCTCAATAAGCCATCATAAACTGCTAAAATAACATCCGTCTAACGAAAAAGGAAACTTTTTCTAAACCTTTTGATATAAAAAATACAGGCACTCTGCGATAAATGCCTGTATTTTGAAAATAACGGCTGATTTACCAGTTTCAGCCTTCTTTCTGCTTCATAGAAAACAATTATTTTACACTTTTTATCTGAACAATCTTATTGCCCCAGCCTCTTAAAACCGGATTATCCTTAACTGCTTTTTTAAAGTCATCGGTAGCCTCGATTTCTCCAATCTTGGTATATTCCCCAGTAACTTCGGCATCCTCATAGAACAGGATGATTCTGTTGGGATGGGAATAATACACCTCGCCCGCTTTTTCAGAGGTCACGGTTTTGGCATCAACGGACGGAATTTCATACCGGCGTGAAATGTCGTAATACTGCATCTCTTCCCAGTGGTCATAATCATCGTAGTGATAAATCGGAAGACGCCAGTCCGCAGTACCCACATGCTTTTTGATGGCCGCAGCCGTGTCATTGTCTTCCAGTTTCAAGGTAAATGCAGTTCCATTATCACCAAAACGCACCTCCAGCTGCGAGATCGCAGCAGCCTCCCCAGTCGCCGCCGCGACAGTCTCCCCGGTCGTTGCCGCGACTGCCACTCCTGAGGCTGCTGTGGCCAGTCCAATCGCTGCCGCGAGTACCATAATCTGTTTTTTTAATTTAATCATCTTCATTTTATTTTTTCACTCCTTTTTTAGTTTTTCGTGCGCCTCCCTTACAGGAATGCTCCATTGCAGACCTGAAGCACCTGCCCCTTTACATGCCGGCCCATTTTGCTTGCCAGGTACAGGCAGGCATATGCCTGATCCAAGGGGTCGCATTCCGGACCAGGGAAATACACAAAATGACTGCTGTATTCCAGCATTTTTGCGCCTCCCGGTTGTTCTCCATTCTTGTTTGCCACATGGGCCGGTGTCACTGTCGCGCCCGGCGCTACGGCATTGCATCGGATATTGGTATCAATCAGCCGCATTGCTACATTTTTCGTCAGGGTATCCAGCGCTCCCTTAGTGGCGGTGTACGTTGCCCCACAGAATGGACGTGTCCCGTTTACAGAGGAAATATTGATGATGACCCCGTCATTTTTCGGCATGAATATTTTCAAAGCCTCACGGATATATCTCATAGGCCCGCCCAGGTTCGTATTCATCACATACAGCATCCACTCATCATCGGTTTCATCTATCATCTTCTGCTCGCCAATCCCTGCATTGTTGATCAGGATATCCACATCTCCAAATTCATCTAAGGCTGCCTTAAATACCTTTTCCGTATCTTCGGTAGAGCACACGTCTGCCACTACGCCAATCGCCCTTCCTCCTCTGGCACGAATTCCCTCAACAACGGTGTCTAATTTCTCCCTGCCTCTGGCCGTCAGCACAACTGCGGCTCCCTCCTCGGCAAACAGCTCTGCCATGGTCTGTCCCATCCCATAGCTGGCTCCTGTGATAATTGCTACCTTTCCTTCCAACATCTGCTTTTCCATAATGATCTCCTTTCATAACTTTGAGATTTTTGTCACATACTCTCCCGCAGGATATAAACCACATCATCGCGGATTAAGGACTTATAATCCATCTGGATCTTCCTTATCTCCCTTCTTTTTTCATCTGAAAGACCAGATAATCCAGACAGTCTATTTGTCTCTCTTTGTTATGGACTTTGTCCAACAAATCCCTTCTGTGTTTTTCCAGGAGCCTGTACTGCTTCTGTTTCTCCCCCGTTTCGGCCAGTTCCATAAACATTTTCACAACCTCATCATCACAGCCGGCATCTTTTAAGTTTTGTAAAACCGCGTTGGTGTCGTTCATATAGTCCGGCATATCGTCACCTCCTCTCATGGCTGTATTTGAAATGTCACATGGACATTTCCTCTGCCCAGCGCTTCCGAAAGGCCTTCCGGATTGGAAACAGAACCCAGCCGCGTATACCGGTAGGACGTCCTAAAATCCTCATAAAACAGCACCAGGCAGTCCGATCCGAAAAGCATGAGATCGCCGGTATGGATGGCGCCGATGCTCTGCGTCTGCGTGGGCAGAGAGGCCGGCAGATAATAATATTTCTCATTTCCATTCATCTCACTCATCGTTACAGTCAGTGGCATCTGCGCAATCAGCGCCTGGGTTGAGGCGTTGTTAAGCAATGTAGCTTCGAACTGCCTGCCACCTGCCAAAATCGTTACCGGTACCATATCTTCTTCCTCCGTCTGGTTTTGTGCTGTCTCCTGGACAACCCTTGTCTTCACAATTCCATCCTCCGTCCAGGCCCCTGCCTCATTCACGCTATAGCCGTCCGGCGTCACCGTTTCCGAGAGCATCCAGCCGTCTGCGTTAAAGTAGTAGCATTCTGCGATGTTATCCCGGTTGCCATCCAGCCAGAACCAGCCGTTTGCAGCATAGGAACCGTCGTCATTTTCATACCACCACGCTCCCTCATTGGGAGCAGAACCGAGCTTCCATTCGCCGGCAAAGGCCGTAAGGGGTGAAAATGCTCCCATTGCAAGGGCCAGTACCGACAGTAACCATACCTTGCCGCGCGCAGCTTGACGGAGCGCGCCAGCCCGACGGGCAAAAAATACGGGGTACCCGAATGGGTATATGACTCTTCTCAAGATTTTTCCTCCTGTTATCTGACGGGACATTCATTTGCGAAAATCCCAGTTATCTGGTGCCTAATCCAGCTCTTCCCCATTGCTCTCAATCACCTTCTTATACCAATAGAAGGACTGTTTCCGCCTCCGCTTAAGCGTCCCGGAACCGTCATCGTGTTTATCCACATAGATCAGGCCATAGCGTTTCGCCATTTCCCCGGTGGAGGCGCTCACCAGATCAATGCAGCCCCAGGGCGTATATCCCCACAGCTCCACACCGTCTCTTACCGCCTCCTTCATCTGCTCGATATGACGGCGCATGTAGTCGATACGGTAGGTATCGTTGATGGAGCCGTCCTCCTCCACTGTATCCCGGGCTCCCAGACCGTTTTCCACCACCATCATGGGAATCTGGTAGCGGGAATAGATCTCATTCAATGTGTAGCGCAGGCCCTGTGGATCAATCTGCCAGCCCCATTCGCTGGCCTGTAAATATGGATTCTTAAGTCCGCCGGTCAGATTGCCCTGGCCGATCTCCTCGCTTGGTTTCTCGGAGACACAGTTGCTCATATAATAGCTGAAGGTGTAGAAATCCACGCAGCCTTCCTTCAAAAGTTCCAGGTCTCCTTCTTCCATACGGATCTGAATACCGTGCTCCTCAAAATACCGGTCTGCATAGTAAGGGTACTCTCCCCTTACCTGGACATCAGAGCAGAACCAGTTCATCATCTGCATTTCCTGCTGGGCCTTCAGCATATCAGCGGGATTGCAGGTCAGAGGGTACATGGTAATAAAGCAGATCATGTTTCCCATCTGAAACTGCGGATATTTCTCATGGGCCAGCTTAACGGCTTGGGCGCTTGCCACAAACTGATGGTGGAGTGCCTGGTAACGCACCTTAGGATCGTCCGGGAAGTCCAGGATCGTGCCGGTGTAGCCCTTTACAGTCCCAAGTGACAGCACATTCCCCATGGGCATGGTTCCCGCATTGATCTCGTTGAAGGTCAGCCAGTATTTTACCTTGTTCTGGTAGTGCTCAAAGATGACGCGGCAGTAGTTCATAAAATATCCGATACACTCTCTGCCCTCCCAGCCGTTGCACTTCTCCACCAGGGCATAAGGCATCTCGTAATGGGAGATGGTCACCAGCGGCTCTATCCCATATTTTTTACACTCGTCAAACACCTGGTCGTAGAATTTAAGCCCCGCCTCGTTGGGTTCTGTTTCCATACCGGTGGGGAAGATTCTGGTCCAGGCGATGGAGAGGCGGAAGGTCTTGAACCCCATCTCCGCCATCAGTGCAATATCCTCTTTATAGTGATGGTAGAAGTCGGAAGCCTCCCGGCTGGGGTAAAACGCACCCTCATCCCACTGTCTGGTGATGCGCTTAGGATTCTCCGGGGAACCGTTGGTACACATGTCGGATGTAGACGGCCCCTTGCCGTCTGCGTCCCAAGCCCCCTCAAACTGGTTGGCTGCGGTTGCTCCGCCCCATAAAAAATCGTTTCGGAATGTTTTCATAAAATTTGTCCTCCTGGATTATTTTTAATTGCTTTTTATTTCTTTTATGTATTACTATAACAAAGTATCAGAACCCCGGCTGTACTAGCAGAGTGTCAGCAGCACGTCCCCCTGCTTCACCGTTTCCGCCTGTGTCGCTTTGATTTCAGCGTGCCCAGCCGGATTGGTTATGATTATCGGGGTGACGGCGGACAGTCCGGCTTCCTCAATCACCTGTAAGTCAAATTCCAGAAGCAGGTCGCCCTTCTTTACCTTATCGCCCTGGTTCACCTTTTTATCAAAGCCTTTTCCGTTTAAGCTGACCGTGTCCATCCCCACATGGATCAGGATTTCCACTCCGTCCGCCGTCTGTATTCCAACCGCGTGGCCGGTGGGGAAGAACGCGGCGATTACGCCGTCGGCCGGGGCGTACAGTTTTCCCTCTGCCGGAATCACAGCGGCTCCCTGTCCCAATGCTCCCGAGGAAAAAGCCTCGTCCTTTACCTCACTTAGCGGGATTACTGTACCGTTTAAAGGTGCGTATACGGTTATCTCCTCCCGGGCTGCGGCTGCCTCTTCTTTCATTTTTACTGTATCTGTCTTTCCGTTATCTGCCACATCTTCTTTACTCTCATGTACTCCCGTTTCCACAACTTCCTTTTTCGCCGGCTCATCATCCTTATAAGTAAGATATACAAGAACCGTACCCAGCACCAGCGCAATCACAGACACGATGACCGCCCATATCATTCCCATAAAATCCCCGCTTGCCGTATTCACAAATGCCGTGTAGCCAAATATTCCCATGCCCGGAACGATATAGTATTTCGCGCCCATGGCCATCAGGACGCCGCCGGTGACCGCTCCGACCAGGCAAGTCAGGGCGAAGGGCTTTTTCTTCGGCAGCGTGATACCGTAGATGGCCGGCTCTGTAACGCCCGCCATACCGGATACGATAGCCGGAACGCAGAGGGATTTTAACTTCTTATTCTTTGTCTTCAAATAAATGGCCAGAACTGCGCCCACCTGGGCGAAGGATGCCCCAAACATCCCCACCATGACCGTGTCAAAGCCGATGGTCTGCACATTGTTGATCATGATCGGGGTAATGGCCCAGTGGAGCCCGAACATAACCAGAAGCTGCCAGAGGCCGCCCACCACAGCTCCCATCAGGAGCGGGCTGAACCCGTAGATCGCCATAAATGCCGCCCCGATCAGGCCAGAGGCCGCAGACGCCACCGGACCGATGACCCAGAAGGTCATACATACGGTCACAAAGCAGGTAATGAGCGGAAGGGCGAACATCTTGACCGTGTCCGGAATCCATCTCTTATAACGCTTTTCAAACCACCCGGCAAAGGCCACGGCGCAGATGACCGGAATCACGCTGCTGGAATAATTGCCGGACGCAGGCATCACCACCGGGATACCGAAAATGTTGGAGATATCCGTGCCGCCGGAACCCAGCAGGCTGGGATAGACCATGGTGGCCCCGATCACCAGACCCTCAAATTCGGAAATGCCGAATTTCTTTGCTGATGTATACCCCAGGATGATGGGAAAGTAAAAGAACAGGGAATCGGACAGCGCATTCAAAAACGTGTAGGTTCCCAACGTTGCGCTCAGCACCCCCAATGCCACAAACAGAGCCAGAACACCTTTTAAGATACCGCAGGCGCTCAGCATTCCCAGCACCGGCGTAAATACTCCCGTCACGATGCCGATAAAGAGATCCAGCGGTTTTTTCTTCTCTTTTGCCCCCGTCCCATCTTCCTCTGTCCGCGCGTCCGCTACATTTTCCATATGCCCCCTGGCGACCACCGCATCGTACACATCCGGCACGTGGTTTCCAATCACCACCATATACTGTCCGCTGCTCTGAATCACCGTCACAATTCCATCCGTCTCCTTCAAGATATCTGTGTTGGCCTTGGCCTCATCCTTCAGCTTGAAGCGCAGCCTTGTAACACAGTGGGTCAGACTTGCAACATTGTCTTTCCCTCCCACATTCTGGATAATGATCCTCGCCAATCCATCATATTTGCTTGCCATTTTCTAATACCTTCCCCTTTCCCGTTTTTCTTATCTGCTCTTGTAACATTTCTTATGAAACAGATGAGACAGACCCATCTCTTCTTTGATACCCTTATTGTAAGTCCAAAACGCAAACATATCAAATACTTATATTACATACTTTGTCATACTTTAAAAGCATATTTATTCAAAGTATACTCTGCCATAATGAATCCAATAAGAAAGCTGACGTTTTTCAATATTTATGGTGGCTGTAACCAGGGAGGAAAGCATATCCGCGCGGCGGAGTCCCTGCATATGACATAGCCTACACTGTCACGGCAGCTCATGATCTGGAAGAAGAAATCGGAAAGAAACAGTTAATCCGGGGGAACCGCAGGATCACCCTTACGGAAGAGGGAATGCTCCTTCGGAAACGGGCGATGGAGATCCTTGACCTGGTGGACAAAACGGAAGCGGAACTGATGGCCCCGGACGAGGCAGTGGGCGGGGGATATCTATATCGGAGGCGGAGAGACAGACGCCATGCGCCATATCGCCAGAATTGCCAAAGACCTGCAGAAATCCTGTCCCCAGATCCATTACCACTTATTCAGCGGCAATGCGGACGATGTGACGGGACGGCTGGATAAGGGCCTGCTGGACTTTGGAATCCTCATTGAACCGGCGGACATGAAAAAGTATGACTATATCCGCCTGCCCGCCACGGACACCTGGAGACTTCTGATGCCAAAGGACTGCCCTCTCGCCTCCCACAGCGTAGTCCGTCCAAAGGATCTCTGGGGTCTCCCCATCATCACCTCCAACCAGACCATGGTAAGCAATGAATTCTCCGGCTGGCTGGGGAAAGAATATGAAAAGCTGAATATTGTCGCCAGTTATAACCTGGTTTATAACGCCGTTCTCATAGCGGAGGAAGGGATCGGATATGTCCTCACCCTCGACAAGCTGGTAAACACATCGGAAAACAGCCCGCTCTGTTTCCTCCCCCTGTCCCCAAAGATGGAGGTTCACCTGGATATTGTGTGGAAGAAATACCAGCTCTTTTCCGGGGCCGCCGAACGGTTTTTAAATAAAGTTCAGGAGTCATTTCACGGCACCGCGGAGGAAGGAACCGTTTAAAGCAAAAAACGCCCCGGACGAAGGAAGGACTTGTCCGGGGCGGAGAACTTTATGAGCCAAATGCCGCAGTAAAGAAATCAACCAGCTTATCAAATGGGATTTTCTCCACATCATCATACAAATCAATATGAATCGCATCAGGAACCGTATAGAGTTCTTTCGGTTCGGCCGCCGCTTCATAGGCCGTTTCACTAAAGGCGACCGAGTGGGCATTTTCCCCCACAATAAACAGAATTGGACGGGGAGCAATCTCATTAATATGCGCCAGAGACGGAAAATTCATCAGGGACAGCATGGACGTAGTTGTAACGCCTGCCAGCGCATTTGGATGCCAGCCGCGCTTTGTTCCGTAGAAACTGTAAAATTCCGCATTGTTGCCGGTCATATCTGCCGGAACTTCCTCTACAGGAGCATCCGGGTAAGAATTCCGGAATTCAGGAGAGCCATTCTCCGCGTCCGTCCATCTCTGCCTGCTTAGAGCCTCCAGCTGGCTGGCGCGCGCCTCCCCAGTCGCAGAATTTCCCATACTGCTGATATCATACATCACGCTGGTAGCGACTGCCTTGATCCGTGAATCCTGCGCCGCTGCGGAGAGTGCAAAACCGCCGCTACCGCAGATTCCGATGGCTCCGATTTTCTCACGGTCCACATAATCCAGCAGGCCAAGATAATCCACTCCCGCACTGAAATCCTCGGCATAAATATCCGTGGAGCCAACCAGACGGGGTTCTCCGCCGCTATAACCATGATAGGACGGATCAAAGGTCAGTACCACGAATCCCCGCTGCGCCAGCTGGTTTGCGTAAACACCCGGTCCTTGCTCTTTTACGCCTCCAAAGGGAGGGCCAATCACCAATGCCGGGTTTTTCTGGCTTAAATCTGTATCATTTCCTATGTATAAATCTCCCGCCAGTTCAATTCCATAACGGTTTTTGTAATAGACATGGGTTCTTGTTACCTGATCGCTGAGTTCAAAAATATAATGTTCCTCCTCCGGAGCTACCCGGATGGCAAGAAACGGATTTTCAGACGCTTCAGTCTGAGAAATCGAATCTGCCGGCTGGGAAGACGGTTCCACCGACTGCAACGATGGTTCTGCCGACTGGGCGGGGGATTCTGCCATCTGTCTCTGTCCTGATGGATTTGTGCAGCCGGTTAGTGTACTCCCAGCTACAAGCGTCAACATAAGAGCTGATGCAGCAACATTTGTGATGTGTCTTTTCATAAAATCTGCCTCCTTGTGTTTCCTATTTATTGTTTATCTATTTCTTATAAAAATGCACCATTGCAGACCTGAAGTACCTGCCCTTTGACATGGCGGCCCATTTTGCTTGCCAGATACAGACAGGCATATGCCTGATCCATAGGATCACACTCCGGGCCGGGGAAGTATACAAAATGACCGCTGTATTCCAGCATCTTCGCACCTCCGGGCTGCTCTCCTTTGCGGTTTGCCAGATGAGCGGGCGTTACAGTCGCTCCCGGAGCTACCGCATTACAGCGGATATTCGTATCAATCAGGCGCATTGCCACATTTTTCGTTAAGGTATCCAGCGCCCCCTTTGTAGAGGTATACGTTGCCCTGCAGAACGGACGTGTCGCGTTGACGGAGGAAATATTGATGATAACCCCATCATTTTTGGGCATGAAAATTTTTAACGCCTCCTGGATATAGCGCATAGGACCACCGCCGCGCCCTCCTCGGCGAAAAGTTCCGCCATCGTCTCTCCCATACCATAGCTTGCGCCTGTAATGATCGCAACCTTACCTTCTAACATCTGTTTTTCCATAACCTTCTCCTTTCCTGGAATCCGGCTTTGTTCTATATTCATTGTAATCTCCAAGCAATGATATATCAAATACTTATATTGTATTTATTTCCATGCTTTTTTTCTATATTAACCATAAACCCCAACCATACTCTGCCCGCTTCTTCCACCAGCATGCCATCATAAACTGCTAAAATAACATCCGCTAACGTGAAACACTTTTTCTAAACCTTTTATTAATCAAAAAAATACAGGCACTCTGCAATGAATGCCTGTATTTTGAAAATGATGGTTATTTTTACAGTTCCAGCCCTCTGTCACATACTCGCCCGCAGAATACGGATTACATCATCACGGGTAAGGGGTTTATAGTCTGTCTGGAACAGGATCGTACTGTCGGCAACCTGTTCCAGCATATCTTCCGTAACACCCAATTCCTTAATATTCATAACAAGCCCCAGCTCATTCATGTAGTCTTCCATGCGTTTCAGCCCTTCTTCTGCAACCTCTGCGTCTGTCTTTCCTTCCGGATTCACATCCCACACGTTGATGGCAAATCGCCTGAACTTTGCAAGGCCGTAAGGACAGATATGGCGGTAATATGCCATAGACACGGCAGAAAGCGTCATGCCGTGGGTTGCATTGGTATGGGCGCCGATGGCCTGCCCGATCATATGCACCATCCAGTCGGTAGTTTTCCCACAGGCAACCAGTGTATTGAGTGCCCAGGTAGCGATCCACATGATATTACTGCGGGCCTCATAGTTGGCCGGGTCCTTTTTCGCAATCCTGGAGCTGTGGATCAGGGATTTTAACAGTCCCTCCATGATATAGTCGGAAGTATTGTCGTCCGTGCCGGAAAAATACTGTTCTGTGATATGGTTCATGATATCGTAGAACCCGGCCACCATCTGATACTCCGGAAGCGTAAAGGTGTAGGCAGGATTCAGGATTGAAAATTTAGGGAACACATTGTCCCCAAAAATATGGCCAATCTTCATTTTTGCTTCGTGGTTGGTGATTACGGAGCCGCCGTTCATCTCCGACCCGGTACCTACCATGGTCAGCACACAGCCCACAGGAATGACGGGGTTATCGACATCTTCCATACGCGCAAAGTATTTTTCCCAGGGGTCTTCCTCACAATAAGTGGAGACGGAAACCGCCTTTGCATAGTCACAGCAGGAGCCGCCGCCAACAGCCAGGATTAAATCCACCTGGTTTTCTTTGGCAATCCTGCATCCTTCATAGAGCTTTTCCACAGTCGGGTTCGGCATAACCCCCGGCACCTCGCTGACCGTTTTTCCGTTATCTGCAAGAATCCGGATTACCTGATCGTAAATGCCGTTCTTCTTGATGGAACCGCCGCCATATACCAGCAATACTCTTTCGCCGTATTTGGGAAGCTCCTCATTTAAGGACTTTAAAGAGTCCTCACCGAAATATAATTTTGTTGGATTTGAATAAGTAAAATTTCCTAACATCTTGACCTCCTCTTTTTTCTTTGCTATCTTTTTCCTTACTCTTTATTTCTGATTGTCATGCAGTTCCCGATGATTTCTCCGGTGCGCAGATACTCATAGGTCGGCATTTCAAAGAGTACCGGTTTGAGGATGCGGTAATCCAGTTTTCCTTTCTCATTGACAACTTCCTCATCCGCATAGACATGGTCAATGGTACAAATGAAGCTCTCAAATCCCGCTGTCTCATAAATATCTTCCACACTGCACGCCATCACGACCGGCGCCTCGTCCATGATCGGGACACCTGCTTCACTGATGTGGTAAGAAAATACTTTGGACTTATCTTCCTTGCTCCCGCTGACGCAGCCAACATAATCCGCCTTGGGAAGCAGCGCTTCATCTACAATTGCAATCGAAAGCTTTTTGTTTTCTTTGATCCCCTTATTGGTGAAATGGGCGCTTGCAAGGCTGACCATTACATGATCATGCCCCATGATTCCCAGATGGCCAACCAAAAGCCAATTTGGTTTTCCCTCTGTCATGGCTCCAACCACGACTAATGGGGTGGGATACAGTGCCAGTGAATTTCCAATATCTTTCTTCATTTCAATGAATCCTCCTGGTTTTTCTCTGTTAATAATTTTTGTTTCTTCCATGCGTTTACCATTTCCATCGTAATAGGTCCGCATTTCTGGTCGTAGGTGTCCAGCTTGTAATGGATCACGTCCAGGCTTTCCTGGATTTCCGCCATCTTTGCTTCCAGGCTCTCCTTTGCCTCCAGCAGTATCTCCTTTCTGGCCGGCTTCGTCTCCTCCCCCTTTAAGGCTAGCTGCACATACTCACGAATCGCCTCTAACGCCATCCCGCCTCTTTTGAACCGCATAACAAAATCAATCCAGCTTATGCTCATATCATCATAATCGCGGATACCCGACTCATTGCGCGTTACCGCAGGGATCAGCCCAATCCGTTCATAATAGCGGAGATTATCAATGGATATTCCTGTTATTTCTGATGCTTGTTTGATGGTCATAGTGTACTCCTCCTGGTGGTTAGAATCGATTCTTAAATTAGTCTAAACCCTTAACTCAACTCAAGGTCAATACCTTTTTAATTATTTTACCTTTAATTATTTTTTGTAATTATTTTTGCCTTTAATTATTTTTGAAATACCGTCCTCTTGATCTTCCTGTACAGCAGGATTCCAAAGGGAATCGACAGTGCCTCTGCAATCACAAAGCCAAACCAGATCACCGTCAGATTATTCAAGAACGCGCCGGCCAACAGGATTGGAATCAGCAGAATTACCTGCCGCATAAATGCGAGGTACATGCTGTAATTCCCGTTCCCAAACCCCTGGAATATGGCAGCAAAAATGATACCGATGCTGGACACAAAGAAGCTGAGGGACATGATTCTGACAGCGGGAATACCAAACTGCAGCATTTGTTCCGACGCATCAAACAGCAGCAGGATTTTATCAGGAATCATTTCCATGATAATGAAAACTACCGCCATGATAATCACCGCGAAGACAAAGGCGCACCGTATGGTCTCATGGATCCGCTTCTCCTTCTTCGCCCCATAATTGTATGCGATAATCGGGATCAGGCTGTTGTTCATTCCCTGCACACAGATCTGCGCAATGTTCTGTACTTTTAACAGGATCCCGTAAATCGCAACCACTGTTGACGAAAACCCGTACAAAATGGTATTGATGAAAATCCCCATGACCGACATGATTCCCTGCATAATCGCAGTTGGAATACCGACCTTCAATATATTCACCACATGCCTTTTTGAAATGTGCAGGGTGAAATGGACGGGAATCTCTTTGTTCCGCCTGATGTTCAAATAGATTCCCAGAAGCCCTCCCGCCATCTGGCCGGTCACAGTCGCGATGGCCGCTCCCGCGGTTCCCATGGCCGGAAAACCGATATAGCCGAATATCAGGATCGGATCTAAGATCAGATTCACCACCGAGGCCGTTCCCAGCGTGGCGAGGAAAAGCGTTGACTTCCCCGTCGCAATCAGCAGCCGGTCAAATACCCACTGTATCATCTGCCCAAAGGAAAAGAGCATACAGATACGGATGTAAGCAATCCCATACTGGGCAATGCGTTCATCCCCTCCCGCCTGCCATCTGAAATAGGGGACCGCAATTAGCAGGCATACAGCCACGTTTATCAGGTATGCCCCAAAGGCCATGACAATCGACGCCGACACAGCCTTTTTTACCTCATCCTGTTTTTTCTCACCCATGGCCTTTGAAACCAGGGCGTTCAGCCCCACGGCCAGGCCGCAGCCCAGGGAAATCATGATCATCTGGAGCGGAGCCGCCAGCGAGATTCCCGTCAGTGCGTCCTCATTGACACGGGATACGAAAATACTGTCTACCAGGTTATAAAGGTTGTTTACCAGCAAAGATATAATCAGTGGAATGGAGGTTTTGACAATCAACATGGGAACCGGCATGGTGCCCATCATGCTCTCACGCCCGTCTTCCTTCCTCTTTTCCCCCGCCGCTGCCCCACTCGTCTTGTCTTTTCTATTACGGTAATCAGCCTGAGCTGCTTTATCCATATCATGCACCCCTTTCTTTGATGTTTTTATTGTAATACCAAAATGTATTTATATCAAATACTTATATCACATTTTTATCCATACTTGACAGGCATATCATTTTGCAATATAATACCTATAATACGGTTAGGTTAATATAATCAAGGATATGGGAGGGAGCAGAATGGACATTCGTGTTTTACGTTATTTTTTGGCTGTAACCAGGGAAGAAAGCATATCCGGAGCCGCTGAATCGCTGCATATGACGCAGCCTACGCTGTCAAGGCAGCTCATGGATCTGGAGGAGGAAATCGGAAAGAAACTGTTAATCCGCGGGAACCGCAGGATCACCCTCACAGAGGAAGGGATGCTGCTACGAAAGCGGGCAACTGAGATTTTGGACCTGGTGGACAAGACAGAGGCGGAGCTTATGGCCCCCGATGAGGCAGTGGGGGGAGATATCTATATTGGAGGCGGAGAGACGGACGCCATGCGCCTGATTGCCAGGATTGCCACCGACCTTCAGAAGTCCTGCCCCCAGATCCGTTACCACCTGTTCAGCGGCAATGCAGACGATGTGGCGGAGCGGCTGGATAAAGGACTGTTGGACTTTGGAATCCTCATAGAACCGGCCGACATGAAAAAATATGACTATATCCGCCTTCCGGCCACCGACACCTGGGGGCTGCTCATGCCGAAGGACTGCCCTCTGGCATCCCACAGCGTCATCCGGCCGGAGGATCTCTGGGAGCTTCCTATTATCGCCTCCAACCAGACGATGGTGAGCAATGAGTTTTCCGGCTGGCTGGGAAAGGATTTTGAGAAGCTGAATATTGTTGCCACCTATAACCTGGTCTATAACGCGGCTCTTATGGCCGAGGAGGGTCTGGGATATGTGCTGACGCTTGACAAGCTGGTCAACACTTCAGAGAGCAGTAATCTCTGCTTCCGTCCCCTTGCACCTAAGATGGAGGTTCATCTGGATATCGTCTGGAAAAAATACCAGCTCTTTTCCGGCGCCGCCGAGCGCTTTCTGAGGACGGTCCAGGAGACATTCAGCAGTTTTTCCGGCTGACGTTCAAACAAAATACCGTTTTTCTCTTCGTAAAACAACAGGCCCGGCTTTTCGCCGGACCTGTCTTTTTGTTACCTGAAAAAATGTTATTCCGCGCCATTTAAGGAGTAAACAGCCTCATACGCAATCTCCGGCAGACGCTCACCGCTTGTCACCTCGCCAAGCCTTACCCTGTTCTCATTGACAGTATAGATCATGCCGTTATCATACTCATAACGGTACTCCCCATCCGCACGGTACACACGGTTGGAGTCCTGCACTCTTCCTGCTTCATTTACAAGATAGAGACGGTCTCCCACTTCAAATACCTGGATATCCTCGCCATCTTCCGCCTGAACCAGTTTTCCCTGGTTATAGAGGTATCCGCTGCGCTCTCCTGTATAACCGCCTGCGGTGGTGAAATAGAAGGTGGATCTCTCCCCGTCTTCTTCTGTCACATTGGTCTGCCGATTGTTCTTCATCCGGCCATCAGAATCATCTGCGCCAAAATATGCGCTGATTACCGTTCCATCTGCCCGGGTAAGGCCAATCAGACCGCTCTTCATGCGGCCGTACTCATCAAAAAAGTATCGGTCACCGTTGATTCTGGTTGTTGCATCCGTAAGGGAGGATGCATCCTCAGAAAGATAAGCCGGCACACCGCTGTTATCGAAATAATACCATGCGCCGTCACCGTCGAATTCCGCGTCGCTTGGGGTTGCATTGCTGGATGTTGCTGCGCCAAAGCTGAAATCACGGTCATCGTCCTCTGAATCCTCCGGGTCATCTGTTAAAAATCTCCAGCCTCTTGCCATCTGGCCGCTGTTGCTATCACCGAAGTATTTTAAGGTACTGATGCCGGTCATATCACCTTCCTTGCGCTCTCCAATGGCTACCCAGCCGGTTGCCATGGCGCCGTTTTCATCAAAGTAATATCTGGATCCATTGATGGTTCTGTTTACGTAGCTGTTCTCACCAGTGGCTTTCACCGCTCTGCCGTTTGCCTGGAAGTAAAACCAGGTTCCTGTGGTGCTCTGTTCCGCCACGGTGCCGTCTTCCTGGCCTTCCTCCTCATCATACTCTAAGTTTAACCAGCCGGTTTTTGCCGCTCCGTCATTTTCATCACCCAGGTAATACAGATTATCTTCATCGTTCAGCCAACCATACTGCATGGTACCGTCAGAATCGAAATGGTAGCGCTGATTGTTGATCGTCCTCCAGCCTTCCGTCGCGGCCCGGCCGTTGGCGTCCAGATAATACCAGCCGCCGTCGGTGTTCGGTGCGTCCTCCGTTCCTTCCTCAACCTGCACCCATCGGTTTGCCACCCTCACACCGTCGGAATCCACATAATAGGTATCATCTACCCACCGGTCTGTTGCCATAACCCCGTTAGAATCCAGATAGTAATAATTTCCGCCGGACTGTCTCCAACTGTCCGTCACCCGGTTTCCGCTGTTATCTGTGAAAACCCAAACGTTATCCTCCTGCTGCCACGCTGCCATAGATGTAAATGCCGCGCCCATTGTCAATAATGCTGCCGCGCCGAATACCGCTGCCGCTTTTGTATTTCTTCTCATAATATTGTCTTTCTCCTTTTAAAATATTTTTTCTTTGGGTGTAAAGCTATCTTAAAGGATGGAAATAACAAGGGGATAACATCGGGATAAACAATTTCTAAACTCCCCTTTCAATTTTCTTACGAAGCATCCCACTCCCCTATTCCTTAAATTCTTTACGGCAAAATACAAAAGCGCGCGGCTCAAAGAATGGCTGAACCGTGCGCTCTGCAATTGTGATGGAGTGTATCGATTATGAAAAAGCTACCCTGTTGGGTATGAAGATATTATAAATGTGGAATATAACATCCAACTAACGAAAAGATAAACATTAGATAAATTTCAAAAATCCCGCGTACACCAGTCAATCGTTAAATCCCAGTCCGCTTAACCACTCATTTATTACAGGCAAAACTTCCGTGGTGTCACTCATGCTGATGGGAAGACCGTCCAGGAACTCTGAATCCGGGATTCGTTCATAAAGAGTTTCCAGTACAGTCTCATAGTCAGCTTCACTTATCATACCAAAAGGAATGATTGTCTTTTCACTTAGATCATGATTCTCTAAAAATGTACGCAAAGATTCGGAAAGCTCAGAAGAACCTGATACGTCAAGAAAGATTGTGCCAAAATCCTCCGGCAAGGGGTTCTGGCTGCCCGCATCGACCATCGTTCCGCCAGTTACTTCCTCTATCCTATGGACGGCTACTCCTATCACAGAAGAAGCGCCGGCTCCAGTATCTCCTTCGGCAGAACTATCCTCTGTGCCAATATCGGGTGCCGAAACAATCAGGATTTCACTGCTCAACTGATTTTCCATAACCGCCGTTTCGCCTGTAATTACACTGGATTTATTCGGCGCCATGCTGCTCTTACATGCTGTAAGTGTGATTCCCATAACAAGAAGCAACGCTGTCAAATATATTTTTTTCATGAAATCACCTCTTACTCTGCTGGGTAACCGTACCATCTACGGAAATCAATTCATAACTGCGGCTGCCGACGCCGATGCTTTGTGCATGCTCCAGTGTATGGATTCCGTTTCTGGACTCAATCCTCTGAATCAGGGAATCCCCATCCGGCGCCGTATAAACCAGATCCACGCACGCCTGATCCAGGGCAACCGGGTCCAGGGAAGCCAGAATCCCGATATCATGCATATCCGGTTCGGCCGGGTTACTGTCACAGTCACAGTCCACGGACAGATTGTTCATCACACTGATATAGAGCATGTTTTCCTCGCCCATATAGTCAATCACCGCGCCGGCTGCCTCCGCCATGGATTCCAGAAACTGGTCCTGGGTTCCGCCTCCCCAACTGCTCCAGCTTCTTCCTGCGCTGTGAATCAGCCGTTTCCCGTCGGCAGAACCGATGCCGATAGAAATATTTTTAATTGCACCGCCAAACCCACCCATAGAATGACCTTTGAAATGGGACAACACCATTATGGAATCATAGTTTTTCAGATTTTCGCCCACAAGGTCCTCTGTCAAATTTTTTCCGCCTGTCACCGGTATACTCATAGAGCCGTTCTCGTCCATGATGTCTACTTTTGCGATGGCGGTAAACCCATGATCCTCTGCCACCTGCCGGTGCATGGCCGTGCTGGAACGGGAACCGCCGTAAGCGGTATTGCATTCCACAATGGTTCCGTTTACCGACTGAACCAGGTCCTTAATCAAATCGGGTGACAGGTAATAACTCCCACCAGCTTCCCCGGTACTCAGTTTTACCGCCACGTTTCCATTCAGGTTTCTTCCCAGAGCATCATATACCTTTTTCATTCCTTCCGGGCTGATATCCGTTGTCACATACACGGCCGGCGCTTTTCCTTCCACTGTTCCATTTTTATCTCCCGTCCCGGATTCCTCCGATGGCGCCTGGGCGACTGGCACCGACTGAACCGGATTTGTCATGTGCCTGCCCGTTGCCGCCGTCTCCGTTCCTTGATCTGAATGTTTGCTGCAACCGGTCAACACGCACAGCAAAATTGCTGCCGCGACCAGATAACTCTTTTTCATGATCCTGTCCTCCTCGCTACATGCTTCTTCCAAATTCGCGGATAGCCTCCAAATTGTCCTCCACCCGGTTATCCTTCTCGTTGACCGTCATGACGCCCATATCCTTTACTTCATAGTAATCCACTACCGAGAGCTGATACTGTTTGATGGACGGCTCATAAACTCCGGGGGACCCGGAACTCAAAAGAAGGGCCGTCTGCCTGACACTTTTTGGAATTTTTACCGCATAGGTGCGATGGAGGGCCGCCTGGAGCTGCGCAGACAGGGTATAGTAATAGACAGGTGAGGCCAATACCAGCATTTCAGCATTTTCAAGTGCTGCATAAACTTCTTCCTCATCATCTTTCTGGATGCACCTGCCGTTCCCCTTTGTATGGCAGTATTCACAGCCCAGGCAGCCTGCAATTTTCTTTCTTCCCACCGGGATAACAGTCACTTCATGCCCTGCCTCCCTGGCGCCCCTCACGAATGCCTGAACCATCGCCGCCGTACTCCCGTTCGCTCTTGGACTTCCGTTTAAAATTAAAATATTCATTTTGCTCCTCCCTCCTCAATATAACTTTTTTGTTATTCGACTTTAAACCGGTATCCGGCTCCCCACACCGTCTCAATAAACTGAGGCGAATCCTCATCCTTCTCCAGTTTTTCTCTCAAACGGTTGATATGGACCGTCACGGTCGCCGTATTTCCCGCCGCGTCCATTCCCCAGATCCGGTCAAACAGGGTATCCTTTGAAAATACAATATTCGGATTCTGCGCCATAAACAGCAACAGTTCAAATTCCTTATTGGCCAGACTCAACTCCTCACCGCTTAAATAAACCCGCCTTGCTTTAGGTAGAATCAGAAGGTTTTTCACCTGTATTCCCTGATCTTTCTGCTTCTCCCGGTGTTCCAGCAGCCGCTCATGAATCTGGATATGGGATTTCACCCGGGCCACCAGCTCCGCGGGGCTGAACGGCTTCACCAGATAATCATCGGCTCCCAGTCCCAAGCCCCTGATCTTATCCACATCTTCTTTTTTTGCCGTTACCATCAGCACCGGAAGATCCAGATTTTTCCGTACTTCCCGGCACACCTCAAATCCATTTTTTCCGGGCAGCATCACATCCAGGATCAAAGCGTCCCACCCCCCTGTCAGCGCCCGGTTCAGTCCTTCATTTCCCTCAAATACCAGTTCCACTTCAAAACCGCCGGCCTCCAGATAGTCCCGCTCCAGTTCTGCAATCAGTTCGTCGTCCTCAACGATTAGTACTTTGCTCATTTTACTTCTCCTCTGTTTGGTCTGTCTCCCTAACTTGCGTTCGGAGGAATGCGGAAAGTCCCCCTCACCCGCGTTCAGCGGAATATGGAAAGTCCCCCTCACCCGCGTTCGGCGGAATATACCGGAAGGTGAATGATGATAGCCAGACCATCATGATTCTCCGCATGGACAATCCCTTTATGGCCCATGATAATTTCTTTCACAACGGCCAGGCCAATGCCGCTGCCCTCACCGGTATTGCTTCTCGCTCCGTCTACCCGGTAAAAGCTATCAAAAAGCCGATCCAGACTCTCCTCCGGTACGCCGGGTCCATCATCGGAAAAGATAAATTCCACCACCGTGCTGCGTTCAATGCGCTTTAATGATATGATCACTTTGCTGTGGGGCTGCCTGCGATATCGGATTGTATTCGTAAACAGGTTATCCAGTACCCGTTTCATTTCATCTTTATCAAAAAGCACAGGATAGGAACCATCGTTTCCAACCAGCTTAAACTCCACCTGGTTCTGTTTGGCCTCTTCCTCATAAGAAACCAGGTAATGTCCAATGAATCCTTTTAAATCCCCAGGTTCCAGATGATAGTGGAAATTTTTACTGTCCAGACGGTTATATTCAGACAGGCTGTCAACCAAACGGGATAAATCCCTGGTCCTTGTTTTAATCGCTGCCAGATACCTTTGCCTTTTCTCCGGTGTATTGGCAATCCCCTCCATAAGCCCGTCTAAGTATCCGCTGATGGATGTAAGGGGTGTCCGAAGGTCGTGGGAGATTCCGGTGATCAGGTCTTTTTTACGCTGTTCATCCTTTAACCGCTGCTCCACCGACTCCTTTAAATACGCCCTCATCTCGTCAAAATCCCGGCAGACCTCGCCAAACTCATCCTGTTTCTCATAATCAATGACTGTGTCCAGATTGCCTTCCTTGATTTCATAGGTACCGTGTCCCAGCTTCTTTAAGGGGACCAGCACACTTTTGGAAATCCAGTAGGATAAAATGACATTTACCAATATGGTCAGGGAAAGAAAGGCAATGACAAATCCCAACACATATTTAAGAATATAGCTCTGCAGGTAAGAGATTACCGTCTGGTCCGTCTCACCGCTGTGTACCGCAATAATGGAAAATGCTTTTTCCCCATGGAAAAAGGTGTGCTTAATCACCGATACGTCATGGTAGCTGGCAGTCAGGGTTTTTGCGGATTCAATGGCAGTTCCGGCAACCGATTCCGCTTTTTTCATCTCCTCCTCTGAAATATTGGAGTATATCTCGTTCCCATTCTTACGGATCAGGAAATGATACCCCATTCTGGACAGCTTCTCTTCCAGATGGTTCATCTTCTCATTTTTTTTAATACCCTCTGAAAGCTCTGTATGCGTTCCCTGCCCCCAGTTATTTTCCCACAATTCTTGCTGGTAGGTATAAATGAGACTCTGGGCCGACTGGATTCCGTTCTCATCCTGATACATGGTCTCCAGTGTGTACCAGTAACTCCCCAGAGAGGTGTTGATACAGATCACAACAATAACTGTAGTCAGTAAAATCGGTATCAACGCCATCATGACATTGGATAGTTTTATTTTCTGTTTAATTGTCATTTCACATCTTCTCCAGACACATTCAATGTCGGCAGTGCCGGATACAATTCCGTAAGCTGCCTTTATTCCTACGGGGATTTTGAGTGCGGGGCATTTCCAGTCCTGTACATGAGGCGGTTTCAAATAGGATTTGTATGGTATCCATATAAAAAATGGGGGGATTATTTTTATTGCAGAACCCCTCCTTATGTACAGGACTGGAAATACTCCGCACTCTAAGTCAGATTATTATAAAGGACAAAGTTAAATAATTTCTCTCAAATATATAAACAATTCCTAAACAGGCAAACGGAATGGCACTATCTCCCTCTCCAATCAAACCATAAATGCGCGTACCCCAATCCCAGCACCAAACAGCACCATCAGGATTCCAAATATACGGTTCAGTTTCAGATAAAATCCATCTGTCACCCGGTCCCGGATATGGCTTACCACAACCGCGATCAGCAGCCACCAGAAGCAGGTCCCACAAAAGATTCCCAGCACAAGCTGGATGTCTTCTCCGATGGATTCGTTCCCTCCTATCCGGAACATGGAAAATACCACCATAAAAGATAAGATGGTTGCCGGATTGGTGATTGCAATCGCAAAGGAGGATAGAAAACAGGAGATAAGATACCGGATGGTTCCCGGCTGATGCCTGTCCTCCTGTTTTTTGTGGGAAACCGAGGCCGGCTTTTCCACCTTCTTTTTCCTAAAGCACTGGATTCCCAGCAGAATCACCAGCATACACCCCAGCATACAGATGATATGCTGGTTCTTTAACAGAAAATCGGAAATGATTGTGATTCCAAATACCCCGATACACGCATAAAATACATCAGCCACGGAGGAACCAATCCCGGTCACAAGCCCTGCGGCAGCGCCCTGTGACAAAACCCGCTGTACCGACAGGATACCCACAGCTCCGGCGGGTACCCCGAATACAATACCGATGAGCAGACCTCTCACTAAATAATTTTCCAACATAATCTTCAACCTCTACTCAATGGAAAACGTCATGTAGTCATCATAGTTTTCCCGGTGATAATACCGCAGTTCCCCTGTGTCCTGGTCATAAACAACTGTCCATTCCGTTGATGCAAATTCCCCGAAATTATTCTTGCTGACGCTGGCCATGGCTTCTTTCATATCCTCCATATCCATGACCGGCTGCTCTGACAGATGGGTCATCAGCATATCGTACCTTGTGTGGGACTGTGCCGTACCAATCCCATATTTCTCTCCCGGTGTCAGATAGAAATTAGTCACCACGGGTGTCTCAATCACTGACATTTCATTATTCACATATTCCACCGCCACCGAACGGCCGGACTGGTCGATCAGCGCCAAGTGAAGCATCATTCCTGCAGAAGCATGCATATCATACTGTTCGAGCAATCCTATTGCCTCCTCCACATTGGCCGCTTTGTCAAGAAGCAGCCGCACAGCCGTTGTGGTCGTAATCCCCGGCTTTCCCGTGTCCTGGTCTGTAGCCTCCGGATCGTCTATCATGAGAACGGCTACACAGAGGCCCTCCTCATTGATTCCGTCCATAGGGGCATAGAGGGAGGCGGCCGATATCACCCTTGAGAGTATCTTGTCCGGATCATATTCTGTTCCCAAATCCAGGAAATCTAAGTTTACCGTGGAAACGGAGGCATATCCGTTTGCCGGTTTTGATTTGATGACCATGGCAGTGCATTCCATCCAGTCAAAGTTCCGGCCGTACATCACTCCGCCCTTTTCATTTCTGGCCGTCAGCGTGCTGCATCCGAATTTTCCTGTCTTAAATCCAGGAATCACCAGGCCACCAAGTAAATCCTTTCCCACGAACCGGGCCACCTCCAGATCAGAGTCCGCCCCTCCCTGTTCCAGAAACCGGTCAAATCCATAATCCCCGTTATATTCCATGTAATATAGTCCGTCTTTCAGCTTCTGTACCTGTATGGCTGAATTTAAACCGGTTCTGATCCGAAAAAACAGATAGGCAAAACCCGCTGCAATGACTGCAAGCGTAATCAAAAGGACTTTTGTTCTTATTTTTAATCTATGGCGCATATAGGTGTCTGTCTCCTTCTGCTATTTCTAAGTGTTTTGATGGTCGGCATGAAAGAAATGGGTTCACGGCTCATCTTCTTGACCGTTTTATTCCGCAATCTGGGAAATATTGGTGCCAAAATATTTCATGGACAGTTCATACAGTTCCCCTGATTCATTCAGTTCACTTAAAGCTTCATTGATTGCTGCCTGCAGGCGGTCTGATTCCCCGCCTTTTCTCAGCGGAATCGCCACCTGGGACGCCTCATCTGTCAAATCCGCTACTTTTAAGTTTGCTTCCGGATGCGCCTTCATATAGTCATAATAGGTCACTTCCGCATTCAGTGTGGCATCGATCCGCCCGCTAAGCAGCAGCTCGAAGGTCTGGTTTAAATCATCCACGCCGGTCACCTGGGCGCCATAGCTTTCCGCAAGTTCCGCGTAGGTGCTGGATATGGTATTGGCTGTATTCTTTCCTTCCAGATCCTCATAGGACGTGATTTCTTCATTATCCCCGTCCACGATGATTGCTGTCCGGATGTAGGCATATGGGTCTGTAAAATCATACTTTTCCGCGCGATCATCCGTGATTTCAACGCCATTAATCATGATATCATAGCGGCCGGCGTCAAGACCGGCAAGGAGACCGTCCCACTCGCCTTCCACAAAGGTTGCCTCCACGCCCAGCTTTTCTGCAATCAACTGTCCAACCTCCACATCATAGCCGACCAGTTGATCCTCTTCATCATGGTAAGTCCAGGGAGCCCAGGTTCCCTCCATGGCAATCACAATCTCGCCCTTATCCTGGATTGCCGCCAGAAGGTCATCTGTCTGCGACGCCTCCTGCTCCTGGCTCTCTTCCTCCGTCCGGTTTTCTCCCTGAGTCCCGGTTTCTTCCTGTGTCTGGGGAGTGCTGCTTCCCTGGGTCTGCCGGTTATTTCCGGAGCACCCTGTCATTCCAAGTACGCCAATGGCTGAAACTGCAAGAAGAACTTTGGTTAATGTGTTTTTCTTCATAATTATTTTCCTCATTTTACTTTCTCATTTTTATTTGTCAGATTGTAACTGTTCAGGATGGCTCATCTTCTTGACCGAAAAAACCGGTCATTTCTTTAATCCTTTTCAGACGAAAAAGCTGTCATAAAGAAATCCTCTATCTTGTCAAACGGAATCTTCTCCACATCATCATAGAGATCAATGTGAATTGCGTCCGGAACGATGTAGAGTTCCTTCGGTTCTACGGCTGCTGCATAAGCATCCTCGCTGTAGTGGCGGGAATGGGCATTCTCCCCCATAATGAACAGAATCGGGCGCGGGGATATGGAATCAATATGGTTCAGCAGCTGATAATTGAGAAATGCTAAATCGCTGGTTGTCGTATGCCCTGCGCGGGCATTGGGATGATGTCCCCGTTTCAATCCGTAAAAGCTGAAGAACTCCCTGCTGACCGGATCAAGCCCTTCCGGTATGGAAAGAACCGGCTCTTTTGGAAAACTGGGAATATACTCCGGCTCCCCCTTTTCAAAATCAGTCCACCGCTGGCGGCTTAACTGGTCGATTCTCTGTGAAAGCTGTTCCGGAGTCATTTTGCCGCGCATAGCGCTGATATCATACATGCTGGCTGTCGCTACTGCTTTAATCCTGGAATCCATCTGTGCCGCGGATAATGCAAACCCGCCGCTGCCACAGATGCCGATTGCGCCGATCTGCTCACGGTCTACAAAAGCACAGGAGCCCAGATAGTCTACACCGGCTGAAAAATCTTCGGAGAAGATCTCCGGTGAGGATACATGACGGGGCTCCCCGCCGCTCTCTCCCTTAAAAGAGGGGTCAAAGGTAAGGACAACAAACCCTCTCTGGGCAAGCACATTGGCATATACGCCAGGCCCCTGCTCCTTCACTCCGCCATAGGGCGCTCCGATTACCAGCGCCGGATATTTCCGGCCCTCATCCATATTTTTTGCCCTATACAGGTCGCCGGCCAGCTCAATTCCATACCGGTTTTTATAACGCACCTGTGTGCGGGTAACATTTTCGCTTAATTCAAAAATATAATATTCAGACATTGCAGTTCTCCTTTTCTTTTCACATTATTTATCCTGGTAGCACGGCTGTTCTGGCACATTCTCCATGGGACATAACGGTTTCCTCATGGGAACACGCTGAAGAAAGGCTGGAACCAATGGTCTGCCGGATACTTTTGCGGTTCCGGCCACCCCGCTTTTGGGACGGTTCTGCAGGCTCAGTTTTCTCTCCCCAAACCGCTGCAGCTTTGTCAGCACCGTGGAGAACATCAGATAAATCAGGCCAATTTCTATATAAAGCGCCAGAGGTTCATACGTCCTGGCCACAATCCGCTGTGTCACCATAAACATCTCCGTCACGGTGATGTTGGCCGCTAAGGAAGTGTCCTTTACCATCGCGATCAGGGAATTGGACAGGGACGGAAACGCGGTTCTGAGGGCCTGGGGCAGGACGATCCGCCTCATGGTCTGCAGATAGGACATTCCAACGCAGTAACCGGCCTCCAACTGCCCGGACGGAACCGCCTCCAGCGCGGCGCGGATGATTTCCGCCGCATAAGCTCCCTCGTTAATGGAAAATACGATGACCGCGGCCGGAAATGGGGTGATGACGATTCCCAGCCTCGGCAGTCCGTAAAATACCACATAAAGCTGGACCAGAAGCGGGATTCCACGGATGACCCAGATATAAAACCGGGCTGCCTGCTTAAAGAAAGACACATTGGCAAATTGGACCAAAGCCGTGGCAACAGCAATCAAAAGCGCCAGCGTAAATGAAATAGCCGTCAGCGGTATGGTCATCGTCAGCCCCGGAATTAAAATCTTGCTGAAGGAATCCACTAATATATGAAACAATCTTGCATCTATCATAGCTGCCGCCCTCTCCTACTTTTTTCTTATTCGATGCTGTCTATATGGACAATCTTGTTGCCCCACCCTTCTAACACCGGGTTCTCCTCCACAGCGGACCGAAACGCTTCGGAATCTTCGATACTGCCGATTCTGGTGTACTCCCCAGTCACTTCGGCGTCCTGGTAAAAAAGAATAATCCGGTTAGGCTCGGAATAGTATACCTCGCCGGCTTTCTCCGAGGTCACAGTCTCCGCATTGGAAGGAATCTCATACCGGCTGGGAATGTCATAATACTGCATTACCTCCCAGTTCTCATAATCGTCATAATGGTAAATCGGGAGCCTCCAACTGGCGGTGCCTACATAACCTGCAATCGCTTCCGCCGTTGGGTTGTCGTCCAGATTCATAATGAATGGTTCCCCATCATCACCAAACCGGACTTCCAGGGCCTCTGCTCCGGCAGGCAACTCCGACGTATCTGTCCCGGGATCCCCCGTGAGGTTGCCGCTTTCCTGGGTAATATTAGCTGTGGGAGCCGCAGCGGTAGTGGCCAATTCCTGTTCGCTGCCGTTTGAACGCCCGCAGCCGGCAAGGGCAGTAACAAGGGCAACCGTCATTACAAACATAAAAGGAGTCCTCTTTCCTATCCTTCTTTTCATATTTATTTTCCTTTCCTGCGCCCCTGATTGGGCGTATTTAAAATTTGTGGTACAACTTTTCGCTTAACAGCGCAGACGGCACATCTGAACCGTTTTTCTTTTATTATATTGCCGTGCAGTAAATACAGCAAATGCTTATATCAAATACCGCTCTATACCTTTCGGGTATGATTGTGTTTTTTACTCCGTGATCAATACAGCCAGGTCTACATTCTTTATCTTCCATGACGCAACGTAAGCAAAGCACGTAAACAGCAGGATGACAGCCACCGCTGGGAACAGGGTATTTCCTATGGCTGCGCGGGAAACAAAATTACTGATTCCTGCCATCTTCATAACGGCGGAGACCAGTGGATCAGTCAGCGCCGCGGCCAGGCCAATGCCAATTGCCGCACCGGGAACGGCCGCCAGCCCAAACCGCAGGGCGAATGCCGCCCGAAGCTGCCCGCTGGTGAATCCAAGTGCTTTCAAAATCCCAATATCCCGTTTTTCAGCGGAAAGAATCCTGCTTCCGGTCATAACTGTGACAATCAAGATAAATACCATCACCATCCCATATTGGAACACCATCAATGCCCGCATGGCAGAAATGATACCGAACAGTCCCGGCCAGGTGTTCTCATGGACATGGACATCCCCTCCATAAGCTTCCTGGAGCGCTTGTGTAACTGCTGTTTTTTGTGACGGGTCCACAAGAAAATAGTGGTAACACCACAAATCCGGACTGTCCTGCCCTATTTTTAAGTACCCCTCACGGCTAAGTCCCACATTGTCTCCCATGTCGTTGGCACAAGTATAGATTCCGGAAACGGTATACACTCCGCTCCCCATATCCGCCTGGACCGTAACCGTATCGCCAATGGAAACGCCTAAATCGGAGGCCACAAACTCGGTCAGAACGATTTCATCCTCCGTCATGCAGGTTCTCCCCTCAATCAGGCGAAACCGCTCCGGGTCAGAGATCACATTTGCCGTATAGTCGATTCCATTTACCGATACTCCCGGCATAGCCAGCAGATAGGTGTCCGTAATGCCTGTGTAGGAACGGATTGTATCCTCTGCCTCCCGGACGGAATATGCTCCAAAAATCTGCACACCGATATCATGGTCAGCCGGGTTAAACGCTTCCATCATGCCTTTTCCGTCCGCACCAAGCCAGGAGTCCAAACGTCCTGTCATGGATGCAAAGAATACCAGGAAAAGGGCCACTAAGCAGGCGCCGGCATACCGGCGTTTTCCCGCTGTAAGCTGACGAAGGGCAAGGCGCAGTTCCAACTGATTTTTGCGGATGTGTAAACCTTTTCCGGCAGCCCCATTGTCTCCATTGGCCGCAAGCGTCTCTCCCCGGATTGCCTTCATCGGAGCCACCTCATTGATTTTTCCTGATTTAAGGGTAATAAAACCGGCAAGCACCAGCGCGATTGTCCCAAATGCTAGGAGACAGGTGCCGACCGGCATGTTTTCCGGTATCCGGATTCCTGTTGTGGTCAGTGTCGTGCTGCTCACAAAACGGCTTAAGGGTACGGTCAGAATCCCGCCGACCACCATCCCCGCGAGGATAACAGACAGATACTGGATCATCTGAATCCTGCGCAGCAAACCTCCTGTAAAGCCGACCGTCTTTAAGATTCCCATGTTCACATAATCGGCTTCCACCGCGCTGTTGATGCTGTGGCCAAGAACCACCATCACAACAACAAGAAGTACCGTCACAAACGCAATGAGAAGGCCGCTGAACGCATTCTGCAGCACGAGCATGAAGCCGGCGATGGAACCCGCGCTGTGGATAAACTCTGTATACTGGGGCAGCCCGGTGCTCTCATTGAGGCGGCTGTTTAATTCAGAAACCGTAAGACTGCTGCCCTCCTCCGGGAAAATATGCAGCATTGCACCATTTCTGGCCAGTGCATCGATGCCGGAATCATGAATCATCTGCCCGGCCCCAATGTAATCCTCTTCACTGATCAGGAACCCCTTCATGCCAATCATAGAACTGCCCATAAACGGATCTTCATAGAAGCCTTTCACAGTGAGGACCAGATCCCGCCCCGCCCTGGCGATAGGAAAGCTGATTTCATCACCAATCTGCACGTCATACATGGTGACCAGGGACGGGGAAATGTAAACTTCACCGGGTAATAGATCCGGCGTCCCCTCCTGATAAGAAGAAAAATCGTCTGTAAAAAACTTATAGCGGGCCGGTTCCCGGGAATAGGGAATCAACTGGCCTTCACTGTCGGATTCCTCACCGTTTACCGAATAATCGGAAAAAATAAGATTCTGGGTATCCACCCGCCCTACGTCCTCCAGATTTTCGATGCTGCCGGACAAGGATTCCATATCGGAAACATTGGAAACCCACGCCGTGAGCGCCCCAAATCCTGCGCGGTCCATCTCCTCGTTCACATAGTTTCCGGAACTTGTCCATACTGTAAGGACAGTGCCAAGCGCGGCGGCCGCCAGCAGCACCAGGAGAAATACGCCGGTCAGGCTGCCCTTATGACGTTTAAAATCTGCTTTTAATAATGTTTTGTACTCCATTGCATCTCCTCTTGGCTCTCTACCACCGGAACGAGGCAAGCCATTCATTCACAGTGTTTTCCCTCTCCTTCTCATCGTCCGGGTTGTAGACAGGCAGCTCCAGTTCATCTCTGATACTGCCATCCTCCAGGTAAAGAATCCTGGTTCCCCGGATGGCAGCGCGCAGGTCATGGGTGACCATCAGAATGCTCTGACCCTCTTTATTGAGTGAGGTCAGCAAGCCTAAGACCTCCCCGGTATTCTGCCGGTTCAGCGCCCCTGTGGGTTCGTCCGCAAAAACAATCCCCGGTTCATGGATCATGGCCCTGGCTATGGCGGCACGCTGTGCCTCGCCTCCGGACACTTCCGACGGCATGCGGTTCTTTGCCCCGTCCACATTCATCTGCTCCAGCAATGCCTCCGCCCGACGCTCCGTCTCCTCTGCCGGACGGTCCTTTCTCAAATAACCCGCGACCGCCACATTTTCATAGAGGGTTAAATTGCTCACAAGGTGGGTCTGCTGGAACACAAAACCAAATTCATGGGAACGGATTCCTGCCATCTGCTTTTCTTTTAAACGGCTGATGACTTTGCCTTTGTAGACCACCTTTCCGGAGGTCACCCGATCCATTCCGCTGAGCGCATATAATAACGTGGACTTTCCCGCGCCGGACGGTCCCATGATGATGGTAAAATCATTCTTATAAATGTCTACCGTCACATGGTCCAGGACAGGGGAAGCTTCTGCCGCCTTTGCAAAGGATTTGCTGATATCCTTTGCCGATAATAAGATTTCTTTCAAGTAGATCTCCTCCATTTCCTTTCCGTGTCACAATTTTGGAGTTTCCCCGCAGGACACGATGTCTGCCGCTTTCGCTACGCCACAATTAACTGTTTCTTTCCTGTCTTTGTATTGGGGCGGATTGCCTCCACAAAACGGACGGAAAATTTCACATACTCCAAATGCTTTTCATCTAAAATTTCTCCCATCTCCCTCATCATTTCCGCCTCAATGTTCCGAATCCGTCTTCGGTCCGATACCTCCGCCAGCATTTCAAAGGACTGTCTGTCAACCTGCCGGAACTGGTAATCAATAAGCCCTTCCAGGCAGAAGCCTTCGATGACAAGGGGGTGAAGGAAGTCCCTGGCTCCCTTGCCGTCCTCAAACCACATCAGATCCTCGTTCCGGCCCATGATATTTCCGGCCAGAGTAAAGGGATAGGGGCTGTCTTTACCAGGCTCCGTCAGAACCAGCTGGTCCGATATCCGATAGCGGATTAAAGGCTGTGCAAAATTATAGAGGGAAGTGAGGTACATTTCCCCGTCCTCCACCTCGATATAGTTTAAATCGTCAAACAGGTACATCCCCTCCGCATGGCTGGTCTCCACGCCAAGAGCCAGGGATTCGCTGGCGCCGTAGATGTTCACCACATCGGAATCGAAGGTCTCCTCCAGATAGCTTCTTAAACTGGCTCCGAGAGGCTCCCCACAGGATACCACGCGGAATACATCCAGTTCCACGTCCCCATTTTCTACAAGTTCGCCGAGGATTTTAATAGCGGAAGGATATCCCACCACCATGTTCGGTTTAAACGCCCGGATCTGGCGCACCCATTCCGACAGAGGCGTCTTTACATCCAGAAAAAGCTGGTCGGCGCGGACGCCTTCGATTCCGTCACTGACCGCCATGGCCCCGCCGTATCTGCCGTCCGTGGCGGCAATGTAGACGATACGCGGCCCGCGGTGCAGCAGCTTTAAGATCTGCGGCATGGACATACCCCAGAGGGCGGCCCGGATAATGCCAAGCAGCATCTGATTCCATGCCGCGTCATCGTAGACAAAATATCCTGGTGTCCCGGTGCTGCCAGAAGAATGAACCACATGGTAAACGTCTTTGAAAAGTTTCTGATCCGTGGATTCCTGTGCGTCAAACCGGCGTAAATCCTCCTGTTTCAAATCCGGAACCGTGACCAGCTCATCGAAATGCTCCATCAGAAGCTGTTTATCCAGAACCGGAAAAGCAGAGAGAGGCATAATGGCAATCTGTTTTCCCGTAATTCCCGCCTCTTCAAAAACCCTGTGGTAATAGGCCGAATGGTCATAGGCATAGGTTAAAAGCTTTCTGAGCTTTTTCTCCCGGAGTTTTTTGATGTCCTCCCTGCCTCTTCCTGCATTTCTCTTTAACTGGTACAAATTCCATAATAAGTTTAAATAATTCACGGCAACCTCCTCATTCCGCCCTTATCCGGCCTGTTCGTTTACTCGAAATAAATAGCTGTTTTCATAATTTTCTCTATGATAATACCGCGCTTCTCCCTGCTCTAAGTTGAACACGATACTCCACTCCGTTGACTCAAATTCCCCAAAATTATCCTTGCTGACACTGTCTAAGGCATCGCGGACCCCGTCCATGCTCGCAGCCCCGTCCTCATTCAGACGTTTCATCAATATTTCATACCGCGTGTGGGACTGTGATGTGCCGATTCCCTGTTTTTCACCAGGCGCCAGATAGAAATTGGTTACGACGGGCGTTTCCGTGACGACCATTTCATTTCCGATGTATTCCACCGCCACACTGCGTCCACTCTTATCCGCCAGTGCAAAATGCACCATCATTCCCATGGAGGAATGCATGTCATACTGCCGAAGCAGTGTGAGCGCCTCCTCCACATCGGCCGCCCGGTCTAACAGAAGACGGATTGCCGTGGTGGTCGTGACATCCGGCTTTCCGGTGTCCTGGTTAATCACATCGGAATCCTGAATCATGTTGACGGAAACCGCAAGTCCTTTTTCGTTCATGCCATCGAGAGGGGCATATAAGGCAATCAAGGTTCGGATTTCATCCGGAAGATCGGATAGACCCGCGCCGTATCCTGAACGGATAAAATCCATGTTTACGGTGGCGATAGAGGCGTAGCCGTCGGATGGCGCAGACTGGACAATCATGGCCTCACAGTTTTCCCAGTCAAAATTCCTGCCAAAGAGGGTTTCCCCCTCTGTATTTTTCACCGTCAGCGTGCTGCAGCCAAATCCGCCTGTCTCAAATCCTATATCAGCCGAACCGAGCTGTAACTGTCCGGTTATAAACTGAACGACTTCCGAGTCCGAGGAAGCGCCTCCCTGTTCAAGGAACTGGCTAAACCAGTAGTCCCCGTCATACCGCACCGCAGTTAATCCGTTTTCAATCTGGCGGATCTCTGTGTCCGGTGTAATTACCTTTGTCTTTCCACCTGTCCCTGGAGCCACCTTTTGCCCGGCAGACTCTACGCCCGCTATTCCTGTCGTTTTTCCCTCTGCCTGAATTGTCTCCCCTCGCGCAGTCCCTGCTCCGCACCCTGTGAGCAAAGCCGCCGCTGCAAATGTCGATATCAGTAATGTTCCGATCTTCTTCTTTTTCATCTGTGCCTCTCTCCCTTCGTTGCTTTTATTGTAATACCGTGATCGCATAATATCAAATACCTATATTAAATATTCTCACATGCTTTTTTACTATATATAGATTTTTTGCTGTTCCTTTTCCCATCACTGCCTTTTGTCAAAATCTATGTAATAGGACGCCAGTCCTACTGTTCCGGTAACTTAGGCCATCATACCCCCTCGGCATAACACCCAACTAACGAAAATATAAACTTTTTCTAAATTCTGCCTGGCAGTCACCAAACGTCCGATGATGTTATCTTAAACTCCAATAACAAAGAGCCAGCAGATTTCTCCGCTGGCCCTTCCCTTAGCTTAGATCCTCTCCATTGGACGCGATCACCTTTTTATACCACTCAAAGGAGTCCTTTTTCTCCCTGGAAAGGTCACCGGTCCCATCGTCAAATTTATTCACATAGATCATCCCATAGCGCTTTGCCATCTCTCCGGTAGACAGGGAGACCAGATCAATACAGCCCCAGGGGGTATATCCCATAAGGTCAACTCCATCCGCAATCGCTTCCCCCATCTGCTCAATATGCTGGCGCATATAATCGATGCGGTAATCATCGTGGATCTTCCCATCCTCTGACTTCACATCATAGGCGCCCAGTCCGTTCTCCACCACCATCAGCGGAATCTGATAACGGTCATAAATCTCGTTCAGGCACCAGCGCAGCCCCTTGGGGTCGATCTGCCAGCCCCAGTCGGAGGTTTTCAAGTATGGATTCTTCGCCCCGCCCAGCAGATTGCCCGTTGTCTGTTCCACCTTCGGGTCCGCGGACAGGCAGAATGTCATATAGTAGCTGAAGGTGTAAAAATCAACCGTCCCCTGGGCGAGCTCGGCGGCGTCACCCGGTTCCATTGCGATTGAAATGCCCTGCTCCTCAAAAAAACGCCTGGAATAGCTGGGGTAACGTCCCCGCACCTGGACATCAGAGCAGAACCAATCCACCATCTGTTTCTGCTTTAAGGCTCCAAGCACATCATCGGGATTGCAGGTGTAAGGATAGTAGCCAAGGAATCCGATCATACATCCCATCTTAAAATGCGGGAAATGCTCATGGGCGTATTTTACCACACGGGCGGAGGCGACAAACTGATGGTGGACCGCCTGGTAGCGCTGCCCCGGCTTATCCTCTAAGTCTGCCAGGGAACCGTGAAACCCTTTAAAATTGTTGGTGGTGGACATGGTTCCGGTGTACAGCGTCCCTGCATTGATCTCGTTAAAGGTCAGCCAGTATCTGACCTTTTGCTGATACCGCTCAAAAATCACCTTGCAGTATTTCATGTACAGATCGATCAGGCGCCGGTCTGTCCAGCCATTGTATTTTTCTACCAGGGCATAAGGAAGTTCATAATGAGAGATGGTCACCAGCGGTTCCATATCATATTTCCTGCAGCAATCAAACACCTTATCATAAAATGCAAGTCCCGCCTCGTTTGGTTCCGGCTCCTCGCCGGCCGGAAAGATCCGGGTCCAGTTGATGGAAAGCCGGAACACCTTAAAACCCATTTCCGCAAAGAGTGCGATATCCTCCTCATAGTGGTGGTAAAAATCAATCGCTTCATGGGACGGATACAGATATTCCGTGCTGAACCCCGGTTCAATCCGGCGGGGGAATTTATGGGAGCCGGCGGTGATCACATCCGGAACAGAAACACCTTTTCCATCCACATCCCATGCGCCCTCACACTGGTTGGCGGCAATTGCGCCGCCCCAAAGAAAATTATCTGGAAATTTCATTTTTACCTCTTTTCTACGATGATCCTGTCATGTTCAACGGTAACTTCCCCCACCTCAGCCTCATTCGCCACGAGGACAGGTGTGATGGTCGGGCAGCCGGCCGCCCTTATCTCATCCATATCAAATTCCAGCAGGAGCTGGCCCTTTTTTATGGGGTCACCGCTTTTTATGTGAGCGGTAAATGGCTTGCCATCCAGGGAGACGGTCTCCAGCCCCACATGGATCAGCAGACTGACCCCCTGGTCTGATGTGAGCCCCATGGCATGGAGCGTCTCAAAGATAGTGGTACATTCCCCGTCAAAAGGCGCATACACCTTCCCTTCCGAGGGTTCCACTGCGAACCCTTTTCCCAGCATACCGGAAGAAAAGGTCTCATCCGGAACCTCGGTGATGGAAACCACCTTGCCCGGAACAGGAGATGTGATTTCAATCCTCTTATGCTGCGGGCTGTCACCTGTATCCGCGGCAGCCGCCCTGCCGCCGAAGGTTTCCGGACGTTTCTCATCCTTATAGAACAGGTACGCCGCCGCAAACGAGGCTACAAAAGGAACAACCGCACATAAAACAGCAGCCGGCAGATTGGGGCTTTCCGGGCTGATAAGACCAAGGACCGCAAAGACTCCCAGACCGGTGAAATTGTACATCAGCGTGTTGGTAAACATGACAAAGGCTCCGCAGACCGCCCCTCCCACACAGGAAAGCACAAACATTTTGATGCGGGGCAATGTGACTCCGTAAATAGCCGGTTCCGTAACCCCAAAGATACCGGAGATAAAGGCTGGCAGGGCAATGGCTTTTAAGTCCTCATCCTTTGACTTTAAATACATTGCCAGCACCACACCGATCTGCGCAAAGCTTACCATGCAGCCGATGGCCATGATCGCATCCGGGTGCCCCTCCAACAGATTCATGAAGGAAAACGAAGTCAGCGCGCTGTGGATGCCAAAGAGGACCATAACCTGATACAGACCACCAAATACAGCGCCCGCCACCAGCGGAACGGAATTCATCAGTGCGGTGATCCCAGTGTTAGCCAAGTTCCCCATCATGCCCACAACAGGACCGATGATAATAAAGCCCAGAGGCAGAACGATCAGCAGCGTGACAGCAGGCGTCAGGAAATTGCTGACCGCCTTGGGTAAATGCTTTTTCAGCAGCTTCGACAGAGGCACCGCCACCGCGGTGATGGCAATGACCGGAAGGAAGGAGCTGGTGTATGTATAATTGAATATCCTTCCGAGGATGACCAGATCCGCCCCGTTGATCGCCGGATAACAGAGCGCCGCGCCGATGATCGCACCGAGAAACGAGTCCCCTTTCAGTGTTTTCGCCAGATTCATCCCCAGGAAGATGGGCAGGAAAAAGAAGATGGCGTCCCCGGCGGCATGGATCAGCAGATCGATCCCGCTTCCGGGCAGGACCAGCCCGCTCATCTCCAAAATTGTCAGAAGCCCCTTCAGGATACCGCCTGCGCAGATGAAATTCAGGCATGGCCCCACCGCTCCAACCACAATATTTAACACCTTCATGACCGGATTGACACGCTCTTTTTCCTCCGAGGCATCACTGTCCGTCACGGTTCCCAGCCGGGCACAGACCGCCTCATAGACATCGGCAACCGCGTCACCGATCACCACCATGTACTCCCCTCCGCCGTGGACAACGGAGATAACGCCTTCCAGGTTTTTTACCTTATCATCATCCGCTCTGCCCTCGTCCTTCAGCTTAAAGCGGACCCTCGTAATACAGTGCCTGACGCCGGCCACATTTTCCCTGCCGCCAATATTGGCGATAATATTTTCGGCGACCCGGCCATAGTCTAACTTTTTCTTTGCCATCCCTATTCCCTCCATCCAATTAATGTTGAATCTTATATACCTTTCCTGCTAAAAATGATGTGACCGGAACCACTCCTCTGCCTTCTCGTCTGTAAACGTGGGATCGGGTTGGGCCTGCACCATCTCAGTCCCAGTCAATGCAGTTAATGGCATTTAATATACAACCTCAAACGCATTCCGCTCTGTATACATCTTCCAATACTCCTTTGCGATTAATGCCGGATCGTATTTCTCATCTCCCGGCGCAATCACACCGCTGACCAGTACGCTGCCGACAAAAATCCCCTTCGGCTCTAATTCATGATGCAGCACAATATTCATAGCATTAAGTGCTGCTTTATCAATGCAGAGGGGCTTTAAGAATAAAATTGGCTGGAATGTTTTTGCAAAACCGCCGCCTGTAAAGAGGATTGCCCCCTTCTTTTTTGCAAATTCATCCGTTGCCACAAGACTCGCACAGTGGTAGGCGCTGGCCGCGTCAATCTGGTATCTTTGCATTAAAAGTTCACTGGTAATCTCCTGTTTCCCGTCCGGCGTGGTAATGCCTACATTGTAGACCAGTGCGTCCGCCGTCCCCCATTCTGCGGAGATTTCCCGGATTGCTTTTGTCAGAGTTTCCGGATAAAGGGCATCGGCCGCCCTCGTCATCACCTCATATCCTTCCGCCTTCAATTCTGCTTCGTATTCATCCAAATGTTCTTTGCTCCTGGCAACCAAGGCCACGCGGAAATCATGTTCTGCAAACTCTCTTGCAACCGCATTGCCAAGCCCCGCTCCCGCACCTATTAATATCAGTGTTTTTTTCATTTCTTGTTACCATTTCCTTTCAAATTTTTCATTTTCTGACAGCCCTATGTTCTGAATCCAATTTTTCATTTCCGCTTGTGCTTGTGAAATACTTGCACCGCGGATGGCAGGACCGGCTTCTATGGCTGCATCTGGATAGATCCGTTTGATATCTTCCATGCTGTGTCCAAACCCATCCCCTTCGTGAGTACAAAATACGCGGATCACCTTTCCGAAGAAATGGCATTGTTCCAGAAAGGAAAATACAGGCATGGGCATCGTTCCCCAATAATTAGGGAAACCGAGATACAGTATGTCGTACCTTTCAATATTTTGAGGGCAGCAGACAAGTTCCGGACGGGCTTTTCTCAGTTGATCGGTTTTGGTCTGATTAAGACATTCCGAATAATCCTGGGAATATGGAATATACGGCTCAATTTTGAATAAATCGGCATTTATCATTCTCTGCAAAGCATTGGCCGCGGCTTCCGTATTTCCAACCGTCAGCGTCTTAAGCTCCCCATTGACATAATTTTCTCCCGCACGGGAATAAAAGGCAATGACCCCGGACATAAGCTCCACCTTTCTCCTGTTTAATCCTCAATCTTATATGCGCTCATGAGCGTTTCCCTGAGACCTTCCGCCTCCGGGTCATGGGAACCTTTGCCCGTATCCAGCGTCCTCATTTCTTCCATTTCTGTCTCTGTCAATTCAAAATCATAGAGAGCCAGGTTGCCGGCAATGCGCTCCGGATTTGCGGATTTTGGGAGAATGATGAAGCCCTCCTGCAGCTCAAACCGGAGGATGACCTGCCCCACATTTTTTCCGTACTTCTCCGCCAGTCCGGTGATAACCGGGTTCTTCAGCAGCTTTTCATTCCCATGCCCTAAGGGATACCATGCTTCCAGTCTCACATCATCTTTTTCGAGGATTTGCCGCAGCTCTTTCTGCTGGAAAAAGGGGTTGCACTCCACCTGATTGACGGCGGGCTTGGTGGTAAACTGCGGCACAAAGCTATTCCAGATCTTTGGGGTCATGTTGCTCACACCGATGGAGCGCAGCCTGCCCTTCGCCTTTGCTTCCTCCATCGCTTTCCACGCGCCGGGTACATCGCCATAAGGCTGGTGGATCAGGTATAAGTCAATGTAATCCATGTCCAGTTTCCGCAGGGAGCGGGCAATGCCCTTTTTTGCCCCCTCATAGCCGTAGTCCTGAAGCCACAGCTTGCTGGTGATGAAGATTTCTTCGCGGGAAATGCCGCTGTCCCGGACCGCCCTGCCCACATCTTCCTCGTTAAAATAGGCGGCGGCTGTGTCGATGTGCCGGTAGCCCGCTTTCAGCGCGGCCAGAACCGCGTCATAAGCCGGTCCGCCATTCTCAATCATGAAAACCCCGAAGCCCACGGCGGGGATTTGGTTGCCATCATTCAAAGTTATCATGTTTTTGTTCATGTTCTTATCCATGTTCCATTCCTCCTATTCTCTGCCCTTTACGGTGTTTAAAAACTCTGCAATCTTCCAGTCATAGTGGTCGATGATTTCCGTATGACCGGTATCCAGAGCCGCGATTGCCGTCATATCCTCGTCTGTAAGCGTAAAGTCAAAAATATTGATATTTTCCTCGATACGCTCTTTGTGGACGGACTTGGGGATGACCACAACGCCCCGCTGCACATTCCAGCGGAGAATGACCTGTGCAACCGTCTTACCATATTTCTTTGAGATACAGTTTAAGATTTCATTGGTAAAGATCCCTCTGCCCGCCTCCGCAAAGGGCGCCCACGCTTCAAGCTGTACACCGAAATGCTTTGCACACTCCAGATCCGTTTCCCTCTGGAAAAAGGGATGGCACTCGATCTGGTTTACCATTGGCTTAATCTCCGCATTCATACATAAGTCGGTCAGACGCTCCGGATAGAAGTTGGAGACTCCAATCGCCCGAATCCTGCCCGCCTTATAAAGCTCCTCCAATGCCCGCCATGCCCCGTAGTAATCGGACAGGGACTGATGGAGGAGAACCAGATCCATGTACTCCATATCCAGCCGTTTCAGCGCGGCGTCGTAGGCTCTCTTTGTCTTTTCATAGCCAAAGTTGGTAATCCAGATTTTGGAGGTAATAAATACCTCGTCACGGTTCAGACCGCTCTTTTTAAGTGCGGAGCCGACCGCCTCCTCGTTCATGTACCCTTCCGCCGTATCAACCAGCCGGTAGCCAGCCTCAAACGCATCTAAAACCGACTGCTCGCACTGTGCGGCGTCCGGCACCTGATACACGCCGATTCCCACCATGGGCATCTCCATTCCATTGCTCAATTTTACTGTCTGCATTGTTATTTCTCCCTTCAATTTTTATGTTGTTCCCTATGAAATATCAGCGTACCGCCTTAGATATCCGGCAGTAACAGATGATTTACATGCGAGCAGTTCCTTCGGAGTTCCGGGAAAGACAATCTCGCCTTCCTCTTGTAACGGGAACTATTCTTTCCATTTACATTCTATCCCCCATAGACTTGACTTGGAATTACCAAAAGCGATATAATAGCATTTAGAAAACCTAAAAGCGAAAGGTGGTTTTGTATCTATGTATAACCGGCAGATTCAGACATTCGTATATGCGGCTGAGCATGGCAGCTTTTCAAAAGCCGCAGAAAAACTTTTTATTACACCGGCTTCCGTCATGAATCAGATCAACTCCCTTGAGAGCAGACTTGGTATCAGGCTGTTGGAACGTACAAACCAGGGGATCCATCTGACCCCGGCCGGTCAATCCATTTATAAAGACGCGAAACGCATCATCGAGCAGTCCGAGGATGCCATCAGCCGTGCCAGACAGATTGCCGGTGTGGAGCAATATGTCATCCGTGTAGGGACCTCATTGCTCAATCCCTGCAAAACACTGATTGATCTGTGGAGCGAGATTAGCGGGGAAAATTCCAGCTTTCAGATAAAGATTGTTCCCTTTGAGGATGACCATACTAATATTCTTTCGACGATTGCTTCCCTTGGGAAAAAATTTGATTTTATGGTAGGACCCTGCGAATCTAAGGAATGGAGCAGCCGCTGCAATTTATTTATATTGGGAGATTATAAGATTTGCTGCGCTGTTCCCCGCAAACACAGGCTTGCAAAATATAAGCGGTTAAAAATTACAGATCTGTATGGAGAAAATCTTATGATGGTAAGGCGCGGGGATGCGGAAAGTAATGATCATCTTCGGGATATGCTGGAGGGAAACCATCCTCAGATACACATTGTGGATACGCCGTTTTTCTATGACGCAGATGTATTTAACACCTGTGAGCATACCGGAAGTGTGCTCTTAACTTTAGAGGCGTGGGAAGAAATCCATCCGTCTCTTGTCACCTTACCTGTTGAGTGGGACTATACCGCGCCCTATGGACTTTTATACTCAAAAAAACCATCGAGGGATGTTTTGGCTTTTCTGGAAGCAGTGAGACAGACCGTTTCGTTCTCTAATTGAAAATACTGCCAAACAGGCAGAATTGCCCATTTGGCGGTATTTTTCCAGGCGCGTGTTCCACTGTTCTCCGGGAAAGCTGCTGCTCTTTTACGGCAATCCTAATAGCCGGTCTTTCAAGCATCCCGTCACTTTTTCACTCTGTATCTCAGCCAGATACTGCCTCCGTCCTTTGCCTCCAGATGCTCCAGCTCAAAATTGACCGCGCGGTCTATGGTAAGCCCTTCCTTTGTCATGAACAGCGTAGGCATCTTGGAAGAACCGTCTGCGGATGGCGTAATCACCAGGCTCAGTTCATCACACAGACCGGCCTGTATAAACGACCAGTTAAGAACGCCACCTCCGCCTAGCATCAGTGTTTCGATTCCAAACAGTTTTTTCAGCTTCTCCAGTGTCAACTCATAATCCAGAGCATCCTTTCCCACAATAATATAGGAGATGCCCAACTTACGCAGAAATGTCTTATATGCGTTTGAAGCCTTTCCGGTCAGTACTTCCAGCACATGAGCATGGGTATCCTCATAGGTAAGTGTACAGTTCTTCCAGCCCAGACGCCCGGAGGGATCGACCGACACATAATACATATCCGCATCCGGCTGTGCCACGAAGTCTCCCTCCGGCACAGGTCCAGCATTTTCATCCAAGTCCGGCGTTTCATAGAACGTGAAATTATCATCCGTCGTCACGCGCCCGGACAACCAGCCCTGATGCTTATAATATGGTTCTTTTCCAAAAGCGATCCTGTAAAACACATCGCCGGCTGCTTCTCCTTCCGGCGTCTCCATATAATTCCCCATAATCTTCCCGTCCAGGGAAGTCATCATGTGGCAAAAAATATAAGGTCTTTCCATCTCTTACTCCATCCTTTCCATCTCTGTTTCGTTTCCGCAAAATACCGTAAACCAGCCGTTGTTCCGAAGGTATGATTCATTATGCACACAGACACATATACTGGCCTATTTCTTGTTCAAATACCTTTGTCCTCTCGGCATGGGCGTATAACTCCATCTGCTTATTCAGCCCTGTGGCTAATACGCCCATCATGGATTTTGCGTTCAATACAATGTGACCGTAGTACAGGTCATATCCGCCTGTCTGTCCTGCCATTTTTAACTATCACGATTCTCCATCTCTATTCCCTGCTCCGGGCAAAACGGCTTCACACCTATCACCGCCTCCTTGGGCCGTATCCGCCTGTCATCATGGTCAATATCAATCAGAATATAGCGGTCATTTCCCATTCCAAGCTCTTTCATATAAGTAAGCTGACGATGGGCATGGCGGCTCTGGATCCGCTCAACCAGATCTGCATGATCCTTTTCATCAAGCGCATAAACCAAGTCGATAGAAGCCTGATCCACCGCCAGAATGTCCGTAGAGGCAACCATGCCAATATTCGGTGTCACCACAGGAAGCGCGGCACACCCTTCACAGTCACAGGATACCGACATATTGCGCAGGACATTCATGTACGCAATCTTTTTGCCAAAGTGATCGATCACCGCTTTTGTGGATTCCGTCATACGCTCCATAAACTCTTCCTTGCCAATGTCCCACATGTCATCCGAACCCGGTGTGGTGTGTATCATCGCTTTTCCAACCCGTCCATCCGCACACCCAATGCCAAGATTTTTGTCGGAGCCGCCAAATCCCCCCTGTACATGCCCTTTAAAGTGGGTCAGCGCAAGCAGGGATTCATAGTTTAAGAGATTCTTTCCCATAGACATTTCCGTGAACCATTTTCCTCCGGTAACCGGCAGCATAGCCGTCCCATCTTCGTCCATAATATCGACCGGACAGAAGGTCCAGCCGTTTATCCTCAATATCTCACGGTGCTGCCTGGTTGTATATCGGTCCCCATCATAATAGGTATTCGTCTCTACAACTACACCGTCCGGGATTTCAGAATCAACGAGAGCCTTTACCCATGGCCTCGGGATTATATTGGGTCCGTTCTTTTCACCTGTGTGAAGCTTAATCCCTATTTTCCCAGTCAGATTGGCGTTAATCCGCCGGTAAAGCTTTTTAAGTCCCTCTGCCGACAAGTCGCGCGTAAAGTAAACGATGGACTCATTTCCGCTTCTCTCTTCATATGGTATATACCTGTTCCCACCGCTTCCCGGCATTATTTTTTTAAGCGACATGTTTTTCCCCTCCTTTATATTCCCATGCATCAGCCTGTTTCTCCAACCCTTTAGGGCGGCGCTGTTTCTTATAAATCATCTCCCCAGTTCATCATGCCTAAGAACTGCCTCGTCCGCTCCTTCCTGGGTGCCTCAAAAAATGCCTGCGGAGTATTTTCCTCGACCACCACTCCTTTATCCATAAACATTACCTTTGTCGCCACATTTCTGGCAAAGTTCATCTCATGGGTGACCACCAGCATGGTCATGCCTTCGGCCGCCAGCTGCTTCATCACCTCCAAGACCTCCCCGATCAGCTCCGGGTCAAGGGCGGAAGTAGGCTCATCAAAGAGAATGAGTTCCGGATCCGTGGCAATCGCACGCGCAATCCCTACCCGCTGCTGCTGCCCTCCTGACAGCTGATGAGGATAGTAATCATACCGTTCCGACAGCCCCACCTTGTCAAGCGCCCGCTTTCCAATCTGGACAGCCTGAGATTTGGGCATCTTCCGGGCAACCACCAGTCCCTCTGTCACATTTTCCAGAGCCGTCTTATTGCGGAACAGATTGTAATTCTGGAATACAAATGCGGTCTTTCTCCGTATTTTTGCAATATCCCTCTTATGTACCGCGCCCAGGTTTATGTGCTCCTGGTCAAAAACCATCGTCCCTTCATCCGGCTTTTCAAGAAAATTGATACAACGCAAAAGGGTGGTCTTTCCCGAACCGCTGGGACCGAGGATTGTCACCACGTCCCCTTTCTCCACCTTGATGTCCACACCCTTCAGGATTTCCTGTCCGTCAAAGGATTTCCTTATGTTTTTTATCTCCAGCATTTCCTTCCTCCTATCTTTATCCCAGCTTTAGTTTTGCCTCCCAAACCCTCTGCAGCCTCGTCAGAACCGTACAGAAAACAAGGTAAACCAGACCAACCTCACAGTACAGTGCAAAGGGTTCATACGTTCTGGCCGCAATCCTCTGCGCCGACATGAACATCTCCATCACCGTGATATTGGCCGCAAGAGAAGTGTCCTTCACAAGCCCAATCAGAGAATTACTCAGAGGCGGAAAAGCCGTCCTAAGCGCCTGCGGAAGAATGATGCGCACCATGGTCTGTGTGTACGACATACCCACACAGTATCCAGCCTCCAACTGCCCATCCGGAACCGACTCGATGGCCGCGCGGATTGTCTCGGACGCATAAGCGCCGGTATTGAAGGCAAATACAACAATGGCCGAAGGCAGCGCATCGAGAGTAATCCCAATGCCGGGTAGTCCATAGAATATCACATAGAGCTGGACCAGAAGGGGGGTTCCCCTGATAACCCACACATACAGCCTGGCCAGCTGCTTCAGCCCTTTTATATTGGCCACCTGGACAACAGCCGTAAACAGTGCAATCACAAGACTGATGGCAAAAGATACCAGTGTCAGCGGGATTGTGATTTTAAGTCCGGGCAGTAAAATCTGCCAGAAGGAGTTCACTAATAATTCTACAAGTCTCTGACTTACCATGGCTTTCCTGCTTCCTTATTGTGTTGTTACATCCTCACCAAAATATTTCACGGACAACTCCGCCAACTCTCCCGATTCCCTCATCTCCTCCAGAGCACTGTCAATTGCTCTTACCAGGGATTCGTTTCCTTTCCTTACCGGGATAACCGAGGAGGTGGTCGAATCTGTCATACCTGCAATCTTGACCGCCTGATCCGGCTGATTTTTCATAAAATCGTAGAAGGCAGTCTCCGCATTCAGCGTCACATCCGCGCGTCCGGTTAATAGAAGCTCCACCGACTGATTCATAGAATCAACTCCTACAAGCTCTGCCCCATAGCTTTCAGCCATCTGTCCCCAGCTGCTTGTAAGGTTCTGGGCCGCCCGTTTTCCCTCCAGGTCTTCCACTCCCTGGATCTCATCATTGTCCGCAGCAACCAGCAGAGCCCCGTGGATATAGGTATAAGGTGCAGAGAAATCGTATTTCTCCTTCCTCTCCTCGGAGACCTCCACTTCATTGACAACAATATCAATCCGGCCGGAATCCATACCGGCAAACAGGGAGTCCCATTTGGATTCTACAAACTCGGCTCTCACTCCCAGCTTTTCTGCAATCTTCTCCGCTACCTCCACGTCAAACCCTACCAGTTTGCCACTCTCGTCGTGGTAGCTGTTGGGGGAATAGGTTCCCTCTGTCCCGATAGTAATGACACCCTTTTCCTGAATCTGTGCCAGTAAATCCCCTTCACCAGACGCTGTCTGTGTTGAATCTGCTTCTGTATTATTTGCTTCTGTATTATTCGTTTCTGTGGCACCTGCCTGCGCTGTGGTTCCGCCCGTCAAAGCCGCCGTAGTCGTCCCTGTCTGGGAACCATTTGAGCCGCAGCCGGCCAGCAATCCCGATGCAAGCACCACTGCTGCCGCTGTTAAAATCCATTTTGTAGTTTTCATAATATAGCCTCCTGATTTTTATTCTGCTTTTTCAATCTGCAATGCATCCCCGAAAAAAAGCGTCGCTGCCGCAACTGTTAATATCCACTTAGTTGTTTCATGTATCATTTTCTCCCATATGAAAAATTATCTTTGAAGTCTATTTCATCCAACGCTCTCCCCGCAGACGAAAAAGAAATATAACACCGCGGAAACACAATTCTATGCACATGGCAATCCAGACCCCTGTAAGTCCAAAAGAAACGGACAAGTATGCCGCCAATGTAAGGCGCACAAACCAGATACTCACAAAATTCATAATACTGGGAATCAATGTGTCTCCCGCACCACGCAGTGCCCCGGATACTACAATGGAGGCTGCAAACAACGGTTCTGCAAACGCTTCAATCCGCAGGACATGAACACCCAACTGCTGAATCTCCGGATCAGGCGTCAACAGAGCCAGCATGAACGGCGCCGCTAAGAACATAACCGCTCCTGTGACCGCCATCACAGCCATACCCAGATAGACCGTCAGGTGGGAAAATCTCCGAACCAGTTCACGTCTGCCTGCTCCCAGGCTCTGCCCCACCAGCGTTGCCGCGGCATCCGCAATCCCATATCCAGGCATGTAGCACAGGCTTTCCGCCGTGACGGCAAAGGAATTGGCAGCAATCGCTATGGTTCCCAGAGGCGCAACAATCCGGGTTGATACCACCATTGCCCCGGACATCAGTGCGTGTTCGCAGCCGACCGGAACCGCAATCCGGACAGCTTTTTTCATGCACTCCCTATCGATTTTCCAACCGGTCTCTTTCCGAATGTCCAGTGATGGGGAGCGAAAGATGAGCGCCCGCAGCATCAGGACTGCCGTTACACACTCTGCAATCGCAGTTCCCAAGGCTGCCCCGGCCACGCCAAGTCCTGCTCCCGGAACCATAACCATATGTCCAAACACAGACAGACTGTGGGACGGGAATATCAAAAGGGCGTTAAACATCACGTCCATACCGCACATCAGGATATTTAGTAAACTGGGAGTACGCATATTTCCGCTGCACTGCAGCATCCCTCCCGCCAGCAGACTCAACTGGATTGCAGGAAGCGAGAAGATATAGATACGGAAATAATGGGTTGCATCACCGCGTACCGCGTCCTCGGCCCCCAGCCAGCCTGGAAGAGGAAAACTAACCGCTATACCTATCATAGTCAGAAATACACTAAATAACATGGTAACAAGTAACGCTTGCTTTAAAACTGCCCTGGCTTCCTTTTCTTTCCCTGCCCCAATTAACTGCGCCACCTGAACGGTGAATCCAGCCGTCGCCGCGGTACATAAGCCCCCAAACAGCCATGTACTGCTGGATACCAGGCCAATCGATGCAGACTTCGCAGCTCCCAGCCGACCGACCATGGAGGCATCGATATATTGCATGATGATGGATGTAATCTGGGCCATAACAGCGGGAATGCTTAAATACAGAACCAATTTTAACTGTTGGGAGAAGGACATTTCTGTCCCTTCTTTAATTTTGAAGAGCAGTTCCTCTGTTCTGTTTTGTTTTCTTATAGAGCCGTTTTCTTCCAGTACACTTACCATGGCCTCACAGCCCGAATTAAGTTGTTTTTATATAACTTCACTTCTGCACCTCCTTTGTATTTACACTTATTTTAATGCTTTTGAATACTAATATCAAATACCTATATCAAATGCAATTCCATGCTTTATTTCTATAGCATTTTTCACCAATCCCTATGAATCTTTTTACCCTTTCTTCACCGTCAGCTTTCTTACGTTGTACCAATATAAAAATCGACTTAGAACCCTTAAGCAGAATTTCTGCTGGATAGCAAATTTTATTATCTACTAAAAAGATAACATAAGGCTAACAATACCCTAAACTTTTCATAAACAACGCTAATTATGATTGAGCAGGAAAGCCAGCTTGTGGCCTACGCAGAAAAGGCCGATTGGTACTCACTCCAATCGGCTTTTCTCCTAAAATTGACTTTTGCTTCGATTCTACATACACATACGGAAAATACGCTCCACGTCATTTACGGTCAAGGTCGTAATGCTGTGCAGTATCCCTCCACAGTTTTCAGTGGCCTTTACCGCCATGTCATGGAGACGGTCCTCCGTCACTCCGAATGCGGAAAGCCTGCTCTCCAGCCCCAGTTTCCCATACAGCCAGTCGCTGAGAGCAGCAATCGTCTGCTTCGCCCCTTCTAAAACATCAAGGTCCGCATCAATTCCCATACACTTCACGCCAAAGCGGAAAAACGCCGGCGCCGTTGTTTCACTCAGGACATATTCCATCCACCTCGGCATCAGTATAGCGATTCCATGGCCATGAGGAATCTCATAAAATGCTGCAATTCCGTACTCCGTCATATGTAGAACCATATCCGTCTTTCCGCCGATATCCATAATCCCACCTGTAATCATAGCTGAAATCCACGAGAGGTTCTGCCTCGCCTCAACATTCTCCGGTTCCTTTACCGCTATAGGACCATACTTGATGACGCTGGCCGCCATCGCTTCCATCATATCGTTCACAAACTCAATCTTATGCTCATTGATAAAATATCTCACATCTGTAATATGGGACAGAATGTCCGCCGCGCCTACCGCCGTCTGATAGGCGCTCACTGTAAACGTCAGCTCCGGATCGATAAAAGCCGCGGTCGGCTGATATCCCCTGTGCCATGGATCCAGCTTTTCATTCGTGTCTGAATTTGAAATCACAGCCCACGCATCATTTTCAGAACCCGCTGAAGCCATGGTTGGAATTGCAATCAGAGGAAGGGCCCGCTCCTCTGTCACACGCTTCGTCACAAGGTCCCAGCAATCTCCGTCATAAAAATTTGCCTGGGCAATGACCTTGGAGGCGTCAATCACAGAGCCTCCGCCTACGCCAATGACAACCTCACACTGATTTTCCCTGCAAATCCTGGCAGCCCGGTTCACCGAGGTGTACTGCGGATTCGGCTCAATTCCCGCACACTCCGCTACCTCAATGCCGGATTCCCTTAACACCTTCATAATTTTATCATAGAGACCATTCTTCTTGATGGAGCCGCCTCCATACACGAGGATTGCGCGGCTGCCGTATTTTTTTACCTCCTCGCCAAGATGAACCAGCTGCTCATTTCCGAAATAGATTCTTGTTGGGTTGTAATAAACAAAATTATTCACTTCCATGTTCTTCTCTCCTTTTGCTTTCTAATATTTTTTATATAGTCCACCGGTTATTCGCCTGGACTAATTTCTTTTCCGCCTGATTTCAGCGACAGACCAGATCACTGCAAATATCGCCACAATCACAAGTCCCACCTGGCATGGCGTCCTTGGATTTGCATTTCCCGTGATGCCTGCCACACCAGATATAAAAAATGTTGTCAAGAAGCAGCCCACATTCATTCCGCTGACAAACAGCGCGGATGCCATGCCCTGTTTCCCTGCAGGGACATACTCTGAAAAGCTGTTAATGGTTCCCGGCCATACAAGCTGTACTGCAAGGCCGCTGATAACCACGCCGGCCACGATTGGCATAAGACCATGTCCCAGGCTGAAAACCGCCGTGCCAATTACCCACAGCACCAGACCGACCGGTATGATATATTTTCCTGTTCTCTTATAGAGACCTGCAAAGACAAGGCCTGCGATGGCATTGCCGATTGTATAAAGGGAAGAAATAATGCCAGCAATGGCCGCCGCACCGATTCCCTCGTATTCAATAATTGCCGACATGTTTAAAAGCACCGGGTAAAATGCAAAGAATATAACCATAAACATGGCGGAGGTGAAAACAGCCATCATTGGAAGTTTGTCTTTACTGCCGCCCGCTCCATCCGCTGCCTGTAGATCCTTCTCTGGCTCTTTTAAGAAAATGATAACCAGCACCAGCGGAACGATTAAAACCCCATGAACCAGGAATGCATAAGCCGCATCGATATCGCATACATATCCGGACACCAGCATATAGAAAATAGAACCACACGCCATCACAAAGGTGGCAATTCCCAAAACGCCTGGGCGTTCCTCATCATCGAACAGCTTTAAGGCAAGGGTACTCTGGATCGGGAATCCCAGACCAATGCAGAAACCCGTGATAGCCCTCATGACCAGCACGAATGTAAAGTTTCTGACAAAGAATGGCAGACATCCTGCGACGATAATACCTCCCATGGAAACAATCGTCATTGTCCGGAAGCTCACCTTCTTCCCAAGCACAACGCCTGCTGCCAGCGACCCGGGAATCATAAGCAGGGAAGATATGGTTGAAAGAAACAGAACCGTGCTGTAAGGGATCTCTGGATACAGCTGAGTCGCCCATGAATTAAGCGCCGGGCTGGTAATAAAAATAACATTCGCGGCAAAATATACTGCCAGAAGGCTGACAATCCTGCCAGTCTTTCCACTTGAACCTTTCATTTAGAAATGCCTCCCTGTCTTTAAATACTCATTGCCACTTCGACGGCTTCATGTGTGGCAGCATATACCTTCCCTGCCTTCTTTGCATCGCCGATGACATGGATTTCTTCCACAATACCTTTTAATTCATCTTCCAAAGGATTATGGCTTCTGGTACCCAGCGCCAGAACCACGCTATCGAATCCGTCCAGTGTCTTCAGTTCTGTCCCCTCTTTTGTGACATCTTTGTATGTAACACCATCTTTTAAGAATTCCTGGATTGCCGCATTCTTTAACATGGTAACTTCATGGTTTTTCAGTTCTTTTAGCAGCATGGGTTTCCCGTATGGATCCAGATCCGCTGCAATCTCCGGTTTCATTTCAATGATGGTGACCTCCCTGCCCTGCTCCGCCAGGAAATCAGCCGTCTCCGCACCGATCAGTCCGCCGCCTGCTACCAGGACCTTTTTCCCGGTCGCGGTCTTTCCAAGAAGCACATCGCAGGGATTTAAAACATCCGCCTGATCCAGCCCCTTGATCGGTGGAGTTAAATTCACGCTTCCTGTCGCAATCACAACCGCGTCCGGACGGATTTCCTTCACCTTATCTGCCGTAAGCTCGGTATCCAGGGTAATCTTCACCCCATATTTCCGGCACTGTCTGATATAGTAAGCAATCATCTTGCCCAAGGGGTTCTTTGACGGCGGATAGGAGGCCGGCAGAAACGCGCCGCCAAGATACCCTTCCTTCTCAACTAGCTCCACCTTATGTCCGCGCGCCGCCATAATCCACGCTGCCTGCAGGCCGCCGGGACCGCCTCCTGCTACCAGGATATGCTTTGGTCTTTCAGCCTTCTGGGAAATATATTCCTCCTCTGTCCCATTGTTCGGATTGACCACACAGCTGATGGGTTCATCTGAAAACAGATGCATAATACAGCCCTGACCGCAGCTGATACACGGGATAATATCGTCCTGCCTCCGACTCATTACCTTATTGGGAAAATGGGGATCCGCAATCGACTGCCTTCCGAAAGCCACCAGGTCGGCGCTGCCGTCGCGCAGGACACTCTCCGCTATCTCCGCGTCTGCATACCTTCCAACCGTAATCACAGGAATATTGACAGCTTTCTTAATCGCCTCTGCCGCTGATGTCTCATATCCCGGAGCCAGATAGGTGGAGCCGATACAGTAAGAAAGACTGCCATAGGTTGAGATACTGACATGGATTGCATTGGCGCCTTCCTCCTCACACATCTGACAGACTGCCTTTGTCTCCTGGATTTCGCGTCCTCCCGTTATCATCTCGGAACCGCTGATACGCACAATCACCGGAAAATCACTTCCAGTCTTTTTCCTGATATCCTGCAACACCAGCCTCAAAAACCGCATTCTGTTATGAAGAGAACCGCCGAATTCATCCGTCCTCTTATTGGCATGTCCCGACAAAAACTGTGCAATCAGATATCCGTGTGAGGCGTGAAGCTCCACCGCGTCAAATCCCGCCTTTTTTCCTCTGAGTGCCGCATCGCCAAAGGTTCCAATCATCTGATATACTTCCTCGGCTGTCATTTCATGCGGCATACTCTGGCAGGACGGACAGGGAATTTTAGACGGCGCCAAAACCTCCTTGCCTCCCGTATAACATGGCTTTGTCTCCCGGCCGCAGTGACGCAGCTGGACTGCAATTTTAGCCCCAGCCCCATGTACTGAATCCGTAAGCCTGCGGTAGCTGGGAATCAGGGAATCATCCCAGAGCCCGCATTCGTTGACCAGGGAGCGCCCTTCATAACTGACTGCCGAACATTCCGTTATCACAAGCCCAAAGCCGCCCTTTGCCCGTTCTGTGTAGTAAGAAATCAACGTTTCCCCTGCTTCACCGTTGTGTTCAGCAAGGTTTGTTCCCATTGCTGGTACGACAAAGCGGTTTTTCACTTCCACTGAACCGATCTTTATAGGAGTAAACAGCATTTCATATCCCATTCATAGACCCTCCTTTAAAATTAAGATGTTATTTATGATTCCATCTTACACTTTGTTAAAAATCCGTTCAATTTACAATCCAGGCCCTGTCGTCTGTTTACGAACATTGTTATTTTATTATCTATGTATGGATAAACGCCTGGCTCTTGTTCGGATATGGGCATTGAATAATATGTCGTCCATAAACAGACGATTTCCTTCCATCGTCTGCTTATAGACACAGGAACAGTTTTATTCTTATAATGACACTCCATCAATCGTGTGTTAAAATACTGTTAGAGGAACTACAAATAGAGATAATTCAAAATAGATATACAAAGGTGATAACTATGGCAATCAACATCCACAATCTACTGTCCGATGCACTGTTGGAATTATGTGAGAAAAAACCGCTTGTATCTATCACGGTCAAAGATTTGCTTGAAGAAACCGGAGTCAGCCGGCAGGCATTTTACAACCGGTTTCGGGATAAAAACGATTTGATTCAATGGACCTATGAACATAAAGTTCTTTATAACTTTTTAAATAACAGCCCGGAGAACACCTATTATGAGAATACCCTGAGTTATTATAAGAATATAGATGCACACCGAAACTTTTTAAAGCAGGCCTGTGCCATTCGGGAACAGAACTGCCTTATTGATTTTATGCTGTGGTTTGTGGTTGACTATGACATGAAATGGCATCAATACCACAACGGAGGACAGCCACTTTCGGACGAGCAGCAATTTGCAACAAAATACCATTCAATCGCCTCCATACAGGTTGCGATTGAATGGATCTCCAGCGATAATCCGGATCCGCCTGAGGTTATGGCAAGGCGGATTACACAAATAAGGAAAATCAGCCTGAGCGATACCCTGTTTGGCAAGGACTGTAAAATCTATGATATTGAATAGAATGATAGGCGTAAACCTACCTCCCTAAAATCCACTATGCCCTCACAGCTTCCCGAAGGAAACATAAATCATTCATTCAGCATGTATAGCTTGGCGTAGAACCATGTCTATTTCTTTTTTTCTGCCATAATCTTTTCGTATTGGGTAATTCCATTATACGCCATACTGACCCATACCATAGGACACCGCCAAGGCATACGCTCCCCTTGGCGGCATTCATTTATTTTAAAATCGTATAAAATAAACTGCTTTTTCCACCTTTCGATCTCCAGCGCTGTTCCGTTTTTATATAACCGGTCTTTTCCAGATCCTTAACTGCACGCTGCACTGTCCTGCGCGATAAATGAAGCTCCTTGGCAATCGTACTCATCGCAGGATAGCATTGATTGTTATGGTCAGCCCGATCCTTTAAATACATATATACTGTAACCGCACGGTGAGGTAATTGTGTATGATAGATCTCTTTAAAAAAACCCGTAAAATCACCCCCTTAATCTGTCCGCAGGGGCGGCCGGTTTACATCGGTCCTTACAGAGCGTTTAAAAATACCGCCTTCCCCTGCTCCAGGCTTTTCATGCGTTGGCAAATCTTTCTCTTCATCAAAATCATCATCCTCTACCTGCCTTCTGATAATCTCCTGTTCCAGCGCAAGCCGGTCCGCATAGTACACCGGCCTTGCCATATGCTGTTCCACCGCATATTCTTCCTCAAACTGAATCCCCCACTTAAAAAACAGACGCAGCTCCGTCTTCATCGGATGGCAGCCGGTCTTCGCCAGAATAAAATGTCCTTTAGGCAATGATTTCAGTTCATCCGACGTCATCAGCGGCCGGCTTATCATTTGCAGGCTTTGGCTGGGATCGTTCTTCCCCCTGCTGATGGAACCCGACAGTACCGTCTTATTACCCAATGCCTTGGAGAGAATCTCGGCGCTCTCGGAGTTTGGTGCGAACCCGCCAAACAAAATCCCTTGACAGTTATCAATAATGATTTCGCTCCCCTCTTTCCCATAATTTTTTTGCAACTGGGCAAAGGACTGGATAATCGGCACCATACTGATCCGGCGGGAGCGACCAGCGCTGAACAGCATCTCCAGCGACTCGATTTTTGGTATGGTTCCAATCTCATCTCCAAATATTACCACCCGGTTGGGGAGCTTTCCTCCATGTTCATCCGCGATGGACAGCATCTCCCGGTAAATCTGCTGCAAGAACAGGCTTACCATAAAATACTTGGTGGTGTCCTCCTCCGGCAGCACAATAAAGATGGCGGATTTGGAATTACAAAACGTCTCCGTATCCATCGCACTGTCAAAGCATAGGATCTGCTCCATCTCGGAATCCAGAAAGGCGTTTAGCCGTGACATGGCGGTGGACAGGACTGAGGCCATGGCCTGGTCTGCTGTATTGAGCGCCGCCCCGGCAAACCACTTTGCCTTGTGCTCGGACGGCAGCTTCTGCATGAGCAGCTGGAACTGATTTTTCCCTTTCACCGGAGAAGGGGCCAGCAGATCCTGAATTAATTTAAACACACTGACGATGTGCCGCTCCTTCTTGGGACAGTATTCGGAGATCAGAAGGATGACGCTGGTCAACAAGCCTTCGGCTGCGTCATAGAAAAAGGCATTCTGGCCATAGCTGGAGGAATCTCCTCCTCCGGAACTGATGATGGTCTTGGCCGTGATTTTCGCATACTTTTCTGCCTTCGCCTTGTAGGTCAGGTTGTCCGGCTCCTCCAGATACCGGTCCATGTATTTGTTTACCATGCCAAGGATATTGTCGCCGTCGGAGCAGGTAGGATTGCGCAGGTCCAGAACCGAAATTTGGTAACCATAGTATTTCTGCGCGATCCCTGCGTAGTTCCGGTATAAGTCTCCCTTGGTATCCGTGCAGAGCCAGCTCATTCCGCTGGCGCAGGCATACTCGATACACGGATAGAGAAAGTTTGCGGTCTTTCCCACGCCGGCCGCACCAATCATCAGGAGATGGATATCTCCCGAATCAATCAAGGCCGTCACCCCTGCCCGGGAAAATTTCCCGCCCACCACAATCCCCTGCACCTTGGGCAGATGTTCTCCCTTCCGCCAAAGGGCCGGCTCATAGGGGACCTGCTCAAAGATCCTGCGTATCTCCGCCTCACTTGCGAACCTGGCGGTTCCATACTGCCCGTCTCCAACTGTCCTGGACTTGATTCCGTCGAGGCTGTAGTGGTTGGCTAACAGCGGTATTACACCAAACAGGAGAAGCATAGCAGTTCCCGCACAAATCAATAGTATCATTTGATGTTCCTGCAAATTTCAACCCCCTTTGTATCACATCACAAGTACGATTATTGGATAATTGCTATTTAAAATTCTGTCAAGATGCATGGCCTTATAAATTCTGGTATCTCATCCTCTTTTATTCTTTTAGTTAACCATCATTAACGTATCATCGGCTGACTGCCGTTCCTCCGTTATGGGACATTCCCGCTGCTTCTCAACCAATTTATGATAGGCCGGTTGTGCCTCCTGCCCGTGTGCTGCTTTGCAGTCCTCATTCCAATCTTTCCAAACAGACAGCTCCCTTTTTATCTCCCGACATACTGTGCCCCGCAGATGTTCCTCGATACGGTCCATTGCCTTCATTCCGGCAATATCATGATCTAAGCAGAGGCAGACCACCTTAATACCGGGATTGACCTTTAACATCTAGTCAATGGCCTGTCTGCCGACGCCGCACAGAGCCACGTAGCTGTGTCTCTGCCATCCCTCTCTGTGAAGGGAAATGTAGGAGAGCATGTCAATGGGGGACTCTAACACATAGAGAACCTCACTGGTTCCATTCCAGTGAAAGCTGTACCTTGGATCACTGCTTTCTATATTTCCCCGGTAACTCTTCCCAAACGTATAGATGCCCTTCTTATGGGCATGCCTGGCAATCCCGTCTTCGTCTCTGCCTACAAAAATTGCATTGTGATATTGCTTCGTCCCGTCTCTCGAGTTCTCCAGGCTTTCATAGAGCAATCCCTTTTTCGCAAATGCATTTAATACCTCCCGGTCCAGATACCGCTGCTTTAAAAGATAGGCATAGACTCTGCGCATATTCCGGTTCGTTGGAGGCAACTGAAAGGGTGCAGCCGGCTCCGGCTCATTCTGCTCTGCCTGGCGGTACTCTATCCCCTGTTCCCCATTTAACAGCAGGCTGACCGCTTCCGGATAACGGAGGCCATAAAAGCGCTGCACAAAACTGATGGGGCCTCCCCCGTTCTCTACAGCATGGTCATACCAGCGGTTCCCCCTGACCGTCACACTGTGATCACGCTCCCACCGCTTTTCTCTCCCGGAGGGAAGCAGTTTTTCCTGGTTACGCTGTAAAAAATCCACCAGGTCCACAGAATTGGCCCGTTCCTTCTGCTCCTCCGTAAAATACACATACCCCATTTCTCCACCTCCCTTTAGTACACATTCTGACGCGGCTCCTGGTCATCCTGTCTGTGACCGAGGGCCGCTTTCTTCTGCTGAATCCTGCGAAGCAGCTTCCGATCTGTATATCCTCCAGCCCTTCTGTGTTTTTCTTCTTCCTCACGAAATACATTCGCCATCTGGCGCAGCAGTCTTGTTGCCGCGAGAAACACGGATGGCTCCCGGAAGGAATCAATGTGATCCAATAAAAACTGTGCGTAAATATTTCCCTGGTCAGCTGCCGCTTTCAACAGAGGGATTGCTTTTTCTCTGTCTCTTGGCACTTCATGACCGCAGAGATACAGCTTCCCCAGCGCATATTGGGCGAACTGGTTCCCGTGCTCGGATGCTAGGGACAGCCAATGGATTGCCGCCTCCACATCTTTTGGAACATCCTCACCATTCAGATAGAGCCTGCCAAGCCGATATTCTGCAAACTCATTTCCTCCCTCGGCGGCCCGTTCCAGATACCAAACCGCCAGAGGAATGTTCTTTTTTACTTCTTCCCCGGACAAAAACAACCTTCCCAGCGAATAGAGCGCATAGATATTGTTTGCTTCAGCTGCTTCTGAAAGCCAATGCAGCGCTGCGTCTATATTTTTCTCAATCAATTCCCCTGAAAGGTACAGCTTTCCCAAGCGGTATGCAGCGAAGTCGTGCTTCTTACCAGCCGCTTTTTCAAACAATTGAATCGCCTTGGGAGTATCCTGCTCTATCACCTCACCCGCCAGATATAACTTAGCCAGTGCATACAATGCCGCTGTATGTTCCCCCTGTGCTGCTTTCCGAATCCACTCCACCGCCTCCTTCGGATTTCCGTTCTGATTGGTCAGCCAATAACTTCCCAATGCATACTGAGCGTTAACATTGCCCAGCTTTGACGCCTTCTCCCAAAACACGGCTGCCTCTTCTTCGTTTTTCTCTGTCCCTGTTCCGGTAAACAACATCTGGCCCAACCGGTACTGCAGTTTGTCATCATGACTATTCTTTTCCAGCGACAGAAAGCCGGAGAACGCCTGCTCAAAGCGTTTCCCGGCTTTTGTCCCATCTGTTTCTGTTCCAACACCATCGCGGTACATTTTTGCCAATTCGTAACTGGCATAAGGATTTCCCTGATCGGCCGACATTCGATACAGATGAAATGCCATCTGATAATCCTGTGCTACACCCTGGCCCCGGTAATACAAACCGGCCAGAGAGTATTGGGCATACTTGTGATTATGATTGACGGCTTCTGTAAACCAGTCAACTGCTTCCGCATAATCCTGTTCGGTTCCCAAACCAGCCGCATACATCTTTCCGATTCTGTATTGCAGATAGGGTTTCTGTTTTTCTTCTGCCAACGACTCCGACTCTAAAAATGCAGACAGGGCTTTTTGATACCACTGGGCCGACAACTCCAGATCCTTCTCCCTCCCCAGACCGTCTGCCAGCATCCGGCCAAGGTCATACATGGCAAGTGCATTCCCTGATTCCGCCTCCTGGTAAAACAGTTGGAATGCCTTTTCAAAGTCTTGTTCGGTTCCCTCTCCCCCATAGAGATATACTCTGGCGCTCCGGTAAGCATCACTCCACTCTGCATGAAAATGAGCTTCATCTGTTTCTGGCTCGTCTTCCGGTTGTCCTGCTTCCGCTGCCGACTCCTGCCCATAGTGCGTTTTTGTTATCGGTTCCTGCTCATAGGATGCTTCTGCCCCCTCAGTAAAGTCCTCAAATGTAAAATGGTGACTGCCGATCTTTAATGCCTCGGCAATCACCATATTTTTAATACTCTTTAACTGCTTTTGTTTTGACAAAGGGATAGACGGCGGAACCTGATTCGTATAGGTACTCCGTATCTGGTTATTCCAGTCCTCCCATGATTCATACACTTCTTTCAAACCTGGCTCCCCAGCCAGCTCATCCACAATCTCATCCACCAGCCGTTTGACATCTGCCTTCAGGTAACCATATACTTTTTTCCCTTTTGTATTCATCAGCCGCTTGGAAAGTAAAACGATCTTACCCTCTATCGCAGAGTTGACATAGAGCCGTTTCTCCATCTGCGCCAGCAGCTCCTTCATCACTTCCTCCGCTTTCATTTTTAATTCTGCCCGGGTCTGATTCTGACCCTCATACAGATTGGCAAAATCCTGGCGGAAGATGCTGTGGGCCAGCTCGGAGCGCATGGCTTCAATCCCCTGTTTCGTCAGGAAGCCTTCGCGCGGCTTTGCTGAATATACCATGATGTGTACGTGCGGATGATGGCTCTCATTGTGAAATGCCGCATACCACAGCAGATTCTCACTGTCAATTTTCATATACCTGCTGAACATGGCACGCTTGGAGCGCAGCAGCTCCATCCACTGTTTTCCCGAATCATAACCGAGCCTGGCCGCATCTTCCCGGCGCAGGCTGACCACGTGTGTCCAGACCGCTCCTTGATGATTCGCCACCTCCTCCTGTACCTGCTTAACCACAACCGCCGTCCCTGCATCGGTAAATAATCCGTGTTCGCCAATCCGTTCCACCCGTGGCCGGTTGGCCAGATAGTCCACATAGTTTTTACGCGTTGCCATCAAATCCAGATTCTGTTCCAATGCGCATGAGATAAACTCCGATGCCGATTGTATAGTCGGATGGAACCGGTAGTCTTCATACTCCAGCATCTCTTTGGTCTCCGACAGGTCACGCTGGATCTGCTGTATCAGTTTTTTCTGCTCCTGTGTAGCCGGCAGGTTCTGTTTGCTCTCATCAATCTTTTCAACGCCCTCCCGCGTACTGATGTATTTCACATAATTCCTCAGCTGCTCCGGCGGAGCAGCCCGCAGATAAGGCTGGTAAAAATAAGTTTCGGCACCGGCGTCTCCTTTTCTACTCAGTGAATCTTGGCGGACAGTAAAAGATAAGCAGGTCAAATCCCTGTTCCTTTTCATCCTGGCGGATCGTCTCCACATATTCACAGGACACATAGTAATCGTCAGACATAAATGCAGTCACATGTTCTTCCAACAGGCGAATCCCCTTCGTTTTAAAATTGATAATTCCAATATTAAAATACGGTTCCCCACCCTTGGAGACAATTTTGTTCAAGCAGTCGGTACATAAAAATTGGGCGGCCTGACTTACATCCAGCACATTGGATGGAGACAAAAATATCTCTCCCGAATAATAACCGCGATCCAGATCCGTTGTTCCCCAGACCGAAAGACCGCCTTCCCCTGTATTGATCAGGTCCGTACTGGAACGCCCATAGTCTTCTTTGGTGTACTTTCCCCAGGTCTCATATGGATTGATTTCAATATGCGCCAGTTGAAACTGATTGAGATCAATTATGCCCAGATTATTCTCTCCCCAGTAGGCTGGCAGCAGGGTTCCTTTCCCATCACCACACAGCTGGCAATCCTCTTTTCGTATCGACGAGGTATACTGTGGTGTTTCACTCTGGATTTCAGTTTTGGGGGAGATAGGCTTTGTTTTCACTTCTTTCGCTCCACATCCCATCGTCAAGATAGCGCTGTAAATTAAAATCAGAAGCACTTTGCCTGCTCTTAAAATCATACATTTATACCTCTCTGAAATATTTACTGACGAACCACTATTTCTGGAAGTCTCTATTGCGCTGCTATGTCTTTACTTGTAAATGATTGTGGCCGATAGTCAATGATAAACTACCACAGGCCAACAATTCTGCCACATCTAGCAGTGACTCTGCTAACCTTGTTTCTGCAGTTTATCAAATAATTCCATACAATCCTTAGCTCCCTGAAGATAGAGATACTCTCCGTCGCGTTCACTCATACATTTGGACTTTTCAAGATAACTCCTTAACGTAGTTTCATCGTCTGCCGGAAGCTGCCCGAGAATGATTTCCACCTTTTCACGCAGCCGCTCCACTTCCTCCCACTGTTCCCGTTCTGTCCTGTCCGCCTCATCTCTGCGTTTCTGCAACGCCTCCTTTGCCAGTCCCCGGATGATGATTTCCACGTCCTGATCTCTTTCCATGTTGATACTCCTCTCGTCCATCTACTTTTTTATTTTGAAATACTATCTCTCTACACTTCTCGTTTCTGGTAACGGTATGCGTCTTCAAACTCAATGGCTCCGTTGATCCGTTTCACTTCCTCCACACATTTTACATGCAGCTTATGAAGCGCCTCCTCATCAACGTCATGGGAATATGCAATCACATGAGCCAGCTTGGAAATCTCCACCGCCAGTTTAAAGTCCATCCGAGCTAGGCGGTTCTCACTGTCGTGGACTGTGCCGGACAACACGGAGGACAAGGATTGCAGCAGATAATGTTCCGCCTTTTTTGAATTCAAGAATCCAATATAAAATTTCATGGCCTCCGCAGCAAATTCATTTCTGGAACGAACGCCGGAAAACTCCAAGAGTTCGTCCGCCCGCTCCACCAGCTCCTTTTCAATATAAAATCCGACTCGGACTTTTTCCGTTTCCTTCGCCAATCCCTCCCCCACCTTTCGTTATCCATCTAAACCGGCCAAAATACCTTGTTTTTTCGGCCTTTCATTCCATTGCAGCACCATAAACCGCCCTTCTCTCCCAATGAGTATTCTAACTTCTTTTTCCGGACGGCTTTGCCGGCCGGTGTTTCCCGGGTTTAGGCTGCGAAAGCAGCATAAACCCTTTAACCTGCACCACTTTCGACCCTGCTTCTCATTCCCCAACCGGGGGGCGTTCTGGCTTCTGCACCAAAGGCCCAACGGTCTGGTTAATCCTCTTTAGGCTATACCAATTCCACATCGGTTCTCAAGCCGTCACAAAAGGCCGGATAAGCGCTCACACGGCCGATACAAGTTCCTACTCCATCATGCCAAAGGTCTGCATTGCCAGTTCCGGTTCGTAGATCTCCACTTCCTGTAAGTCAAACTCGGACAAGGGATAGTATTCACGCCCGAATTCTCCCAAACTATGCCTGTGTATATAAGCTGCATTGGTGGCCTGAATCCCGAGATCTTCCTGGCCATCCTGCTCCGTTGCATACACCATTTCTATGCTTCCATCCCCGAATCTCAGGAACATTCCTTCCCAGATCTCCTCTCCGTGCATGTCCTGATATCTCATAGACTGCCTGCATTTCCTTCATTCTGGCTGCCCGAACTGCGCTCACGCGCTGGTTCCGTCTGCCGCCTCGGTCTGGCAGGCTTAGTCGCTTCCTCTCTGGCAATCTTATCGTCCAGGTATTCCCGGGTGGCCTGCGGCACATATTTTTCGTACATCTTCTGCAGATAATCGCTCAACTCTTCATTCAGTTCTGAATCCTTTTTCCCCATATGATAGATCAGAGCATCCAGACGCTCTGTATTAAATGTCAGTGTCACCGTTGTATTTTTCATTTAAACGTCCCCTTTCATGTATCAATAAACTTCTGACTTGCCATCTCATCATCCGGATCATTGACCCATGCCTCGTAGTCCTCCACGCTGCAATAGCCTCCCAGCATGGCGGAAAATGCATTCAGCCGGCTGGCCTTTATCCCGGACAGCTCCATCTGAAGACCATAGTACCCCTGGTATACACGCTGCACCTTGGCGTTCAGCACATCACTCCAGGCATCCCTTCCCGCCTCCGTCAGGGTATTCCCATCCATCTCCACAATGGTATGCGGCACATCATCAATCTCCGCATGAACCAGATGGACATTCTCCCATCGGGTACACAATAAGTCCTTCAGCCGCTGGTTCCCCTGTTTAACTTCCTGCTCCGCCGTCCCGCAAATTTCTTCCTCTGGAATGAAATTGGGACAGTAATCCAGATAGTAGCAGATGTCAAATCCGTCTCTCAGGCATTCCACGTCGGCAACCTCCGTCCGCTCCTCCAGCATCCTAAGCAAAAATTCTCTCTGATATCCGACCTCCGACAGCTTCATTCCCAGCCGCTCTTCCAGCTCTGGAAAGTCGGTAACCCAGTTCCCTGTGCTGGTCATGGTGGTCCCATTTTCTACAATCCAGTCTACAGCATCTGCCAGAACCTGATTCTCTCTTGCTAGGGATTCATAGGGAAGGGCAGAAGCCTCCGGCACGTAAACAGCATACCTGGCATAGGAGGCTCCCTCTGTTTTAACCAGAACACCGTCTCTGCATCCTTCTCCCTTCACCAGCAGTGTATCATACCGCTCATCTCCTGCCTGTTTCATCATGGCTGAATGCTGCTCTAAAAAAGCATACTCTGCACATGGCTTATTCAAGAACGCCTCAAAATCTTTTGCGGAAAGACATATGGTCCGCCCGATTTTAGATTCGCGTGGGCAAAACCGCTCCAGTTTTCTTTCAAAAATCGCTCTAATCACGGTACCTCCTTATCCCATACCCTCTTCTCACACGCCTCCGGACGCGCTTCATCTATCCCACAATGCAGAGCAGGCCGCCCTATTTTACGCGCTCCTGCTCCTTGTCTTGTTTCCTGTTTCTAAAGTCCTACCGCCATCATTAACCTCATGGCATCCCGGAAACCGGCCATATAAAGCTCCCGGCATTCCTGTTCCGCTGCACAGAACTGATCCATCAGCAGATTGTCCAGCCATTCCCGATCCTGATCAGGCAGGGAGTGAAGCACCCTATCCATCCGGGCCACGTTCTCCTTCATCTCCAAATCATAGGTCTTGGATTGTTTTAAGCCATACGTTTCCCTGACCTCCTGAATCCGCTGAAACATCAGTTTCTCAGCCTGCTCTTCCATCTCGCTCATCTGTATCTCACCTCCTTGCAATAGCCAACATATCCTATCTCCGCCCACAAGTCGATACCCAATACCACCAAAGATTTTTATTGGGGCAGTCGGGCAAACGCATAGAAATGACTGCGCCAGTACGCAGAATCAATGTTGGCATAGCCAATCGGATCTCCGCAGTGCAGCATCCGGTTTCCGCCCACATACACTCCCACATGGCTCACTGGCGTCGAGGAGGCGTAGGTCTTTGTAAAAAACACTAAGTCCCCCGGCCTGGCCTCCTCCCTGGGTACTACTGCGCATTGGTTAAAGATTCCCTGGGCAGTGGTCCGCGGCATATGGTAAACACCGGATTGCGTGTAAATCCAACAGATGTAGCCACTGCAGTCAAAGGAGGTCTGCGGGGATGAACCTCCCCAACGGTAAGGAAATCCAATGTACTTGATGGCCTCTGTCAAAAGAGCCTGATAGCTGCCATCTTCCATGGCAGAACCTGCCAACATCTCTCCCGGAACCGCCGGACCATAAAGGGCTATGGTATGGATTCTCTGGGCATTGGCCCGCTGTTCTGGCCCGACCGTTACTCCCAGACGATTTTCTATATTTGCATAGACAGTCTCTAAATTTTGAATGGGAATCGCAGCCGTGTAAGTGTTACCGTCCTCATCTTCCCGCTCCTCATATTCGATAAAGCAGTCTACAAATTCTTCTTTCATCTGGCTGGAAGGCTGGGCCGCGCCGAAATACAGAGCATAAAAAACTGCCTTAATCTGCTCCTTATTTAACTCCCCGTCCTCTACATGCTGAATCCCTGCCAACAAATCTTCCAGGGAATCAAAGCTCTTTTGGATGTCTTCGATGTACTGTCTGTATTCCTCCGGCATCTGGCTTGGAAGGTTTCCTCCATGAAAGGCCAGGTCAATTGCCGAAACATTATGGGAACTGGCACCATCCATGATGCTTAACAGCATGACCGTCACCAGAATAAACGGAAGCAGAATCGATGCTACAATGGTAGCCACAACCATCCGCGCCCGCTTATCTGTCACAGCAAGCGCGGCTGCCTTTGCCAAAAGAATTGCTGCTGGAGCTGCCATATTTCTCCTCCTCCCTCTCTTGTTTATTGTCCTGCTGCGCACACAAAGTTTCTGCTGCTCGTTATCGGTGATGGAAGGAATGGCCTGCTCCTTTTCATGGAACACAATATCTGTTCTTTATTATACACTATATCGGTTATTATTCAACCGATTGACACGCTGTATATGCGCAATAAAGTAGGATAGACTGTTGATATAGTGTATGAAACGGGGTGAACACATGACAGAACACAATGCGAAGGAGATCGGTTCACGCATCCGCAGCCAGCGCGAGGCGTTAGGCTACAGCCGTGAAAAGCTGGCCGAACTATCCGAAATTTCCAATTCATTTCTCTCTGATATTGAACGCGGTGAACGAGGCTTCTCCGTTGCCTTGCTTGGCAGAATCTCCAAGGTGTTGGGGCTATCCGCCGATTATATTCTGTTTGGCAGGGAACAGACCACCGATTTAAGTCCTATCACAGACATGCTTTCCGGTTTGGATGAGAGATACATTCCTGAACTTCAGCAGCTCCTGGGAGCTTATCTGAAAACAATCACGATTGCAGAAAAACACGAACATGCTGTGCGATAGGCGCAGCTTTTTTCTGTTTTACAGGCGAAAGCCTCCCAGATCCCCCATGTGCCGTTGCTGCCACTGGGCCTCTTCCTGGGAGATAAGTTCCTCGGTCCGATCCAGTGCCTGCTCTAACACTCCTATATCAAATCCGGCTGTTTTGTATCCATCTTCAATGACTTCATAATAAAAGTCAGACGGCATTGCCAGTGACCGTCCATCATTCATCACATACACCATGGCGGAGACAGTCTCTCCCTCCAGTTCCACGTCCATCATCTCCTTGCGGTACAGGTGAGGCCAGCCCTCATACCGATCCAGAGCCAACTCATCCCATGGCTCTATATTCCACAAAAGAACAGGAACACTCCCGCCTTCCTTTGGCTCCACTGTTGCCACACCGCGGAACAAAAGCTCATAGCCCTTGATTTCACTTGTTCCCGCCACCGTCGCAGTGGGGCAGCGTTTCCCCATCTGGGGGAGATTTAAATTGCTGCCATAGGCCATATACAGCCTCCTATTTCCCGTTTTCTGTTCTTTTTTCTGCGTTGTTGTTCTTCTTGCCATATCTCATTCTCCTTACATGCTTGCCGTCATTGAAAAAGCCGGGGACTGTGCCTCGGCCTCTATATAAGTCTCTTCTATTTCCCGATGCTCTGCCCCCGGTTCCTGGTTCCCTGCTTCCCGATTTTCTGCATCCTGATTCTCTGCTTCCCGGCTTCCTGCCTCCATCTGCGCCTTCTCCCGCTTCAGACGAAGCCGCTCCTTCTGAGCTTCTGCCTGAGCTGGGTCCCGCCACGCGATACACCCGTCCAGATTTTTAAGCAGGTGGGTCCGCGCCGTCTTAAACTCATCACCGTTTAATCCCAGCCGCAGAAGCCAGGTCCGGAAGGCATACTTTTCGTTTGTGGTCTGGGTCTTTCTCCGGCTGGCACAGGTCTGGTTCAGTGCCTGCGCTCCGATAGCCAGGCACAACTGGATATAGGCTTTGATTTTCCCCGCATGGGTGGTCCCATTAAACAGGCGGAACTCCACCGTCCCCTTCTGGAACACACTGTGAAGGTTCAGACAATGGTAACGGCTGTCATGATAATGCTCCCGTTGGCGGCTGGAACCGTTATACCAGATACGGCTTACTTCCGCCAAAGTCCTGGGCTTCTTCTCATTCAGTTCATTTAGAAAACGCTCTTCCACCGGCTTACACCAGCGGTTCTGCCTGGCCACCGATACCTGAAGCGCTTTATAAATCAGATCCTCCTTGGCTGCCATGATATTAGTAATGTTGCGAAGCGTCCTTGCATCAAAGGGAGACGCGTCGATATGCACATGGATCCCGCAGCTTTTATTTGCAATTGCTCCGACCTCCCGCAGCTTCCGCACCAGCTCCTGAATCGTCTCGATATCTTCATAGTGGCAGATGGGACTGACCATCTCTGTTTTATACTCATCACTGGCTCCGACTTTGTGTTTTCCCTCCTTCCGCTCCGGGGCAATGCTCGCATCACTCATGAATTTCCACTGCCGCCCCTGACCGTCCAAAGCCACATAGGTATTATAATAGGTTCCCTCATAATAGGTGGTGGTGCCAAAATAAGCAGCCGCCACTTCTGCTGCATGTTTTCTGGTCACATCGGTCAGTTCAATCTCAATTCCAAACTGCTGCTCCTTCATATCCAAAACGATCACCTCCCCTACAGCAAAAATCCTTCAAAATTCCCTATCATTGTCCACCTGCCTTGCCGAACAGTCTCGCCTTATATTCTGGAGCCGTGACCATCAGGTTGTACCGCTCATTGCCGCACTTATAGAGACATACCCCTCGCTGCGGATAACGGATCAGCTGAAATTCGCTGGCCTCCAGCTGGAGCGTTTCGGTATAAAATTTCTCATCTACCGCGCCGGCGTTGAACAGGAATTGATGGGCCGGAATGGAAAACAGCGGCTTCGTGTACTCCCGGATCCCCTCAATATTAAAATCCTCCAGGTTCTGACTGGCCAGAATCACGGAGGAATTTTTCTTACGCACACGTTTCATGAAGTTTCTTGTATATTCCACTGCGGTCAGATTGGAAAGAAACAGGTAAAATTCATCCAACCCCGCCGCCGTATTTCCTACCGTCAACAGCCGGTTGCTCATAAAAGAAAGCGTGTTGAACAGCAGGGCATCCCGCAGATTCCGACTGGCCTGAAGCACCCCCTTTACCCCGAAGGTGATAAAGCTGGAGTCTGTGATGTTGGTATGCCCGTTAAAGAATTTTGCGTCCGGCCCCTTGCACATGGAGTGAAGACCAAGGAGGATATTCTGCAATTGCTCCTCCGTGTAAAGCTGACGTTTTTTGCTGTCATAGCTTTTGTATTCCGCCTCAATAAAGTCATACAGCTCTGACATTACCGGATAATCCTTTGCCCCCAGTTCATGAAAGTTGGCATCATCGGTGATTCCAAAGCTCCCGTACATCCGCTGGAGCATGATCTCCAGCACATCCTTTTCCCGGTCTGAAAAGTCCTTATAGGTTCCAAAGAAATCCTTTAAAAAGCTGATGTGCTGGCTCAGCCGGCTGCGGATCCGGAACGCCTCCGGCGCATCTAAGTCTCCCTGTTCCTCCCCCTCATTCCACATCTTGGGTTCTAAGGGGTTAATTAAAAAACGGCCGCCCATCAAATCGATGAAACAGCCGCCCGTATTGTTCGTCAGGTCTTCGTATTCCATTTCCGGATCCAGGCAGATCACGTTCATTCCTGCCTCCCGCAGGTTGCAGAGAATCAGCTTTAACAGGTAGGATTTTCCCTGCCCGCTGTTGCCCAAAATCAGGATGGAGCCATTGGTCTTGTCATCCGCTCTCTGGTTGAAATCCACCAGCACGTTGCTGCCAAATTTATCGCGGCCAATATAGAAGCCATGAGGATCCGTCTTGCCGCTGTAGTTAAACGGATACAGATTTGCTACACTGCTGGCGGGCAGTACCCGTTCAAACTGGTCTTTAAACACGTTGCGGCCGCTGGGCATAACAGACTGAAATCCCTGCTGCTGGCGCAGCAGGAGCCGGTCCACATTTAACTTCGCCCGGATTAACTCGGTCAGCACCTCCGTCTGCAACAGCTTCAGCCGGTCATACTCCGGGGCCGTAAGCTCCAGATAGACCGCTGTATGCAGAAGCGGCTCCCGGTTCCGGTGGGTCCGGGCCACGATGGCCGCCACATCCTGCAGGTTGCTTTCCGCCAGCACGGTCTGCTGCAGATCATTGGGATTGGACTGGTTCATCCGATTCTTGCTGGTCGCATTGCTGATAATCTTCCGCTCCTCCGCCGCATTCACATGGCGGGTGTAGATCTTTAATGTGACGCCGTCCTTCTCGCCAAGGTGCTGCAAAATTGCCTGCTCCTCCGTAGAGGTCGGGTATTCCCGAAGCGCCCAGACACAGCGGAATGTATTTCCGCAGATAAAGTGATCCGTGTAGAATTGGATCACCGATGGCGCGATCATATCCAGGAATTCCTGAACACGAGGCTCCCCATGTGTTTCCATTGTCTCCTGCCTTTTTGTTCTCAAAGTTTCTCCTCCTGCTAAATTTAGGTACTAAAAAAGCGCCGGAAGTTTAAATCCGACGCCAGGTGTCCTCTCTATTCGTTTTATTGGATGCTGTAAAAATCGTTTTTAGGGAAACCCGCTAATAAAGTTCGCATTCACCGGTTCCATCAAAGCTCGGTTCTGCTTTATAGGCAGGGTCGCAATACTCCCTGATATATTGTGCCGCATGCTGTTCAGCATATTTCGCATTCAGTACTCACCAAAGAAATGTAATCACTCCTTCTGTTGTTTCTCCGTTTTTCAATATATCTGTATTAAAATATTCGTGAATACGATTAAATGAGCAGGACGACAACCACTATACACGGGCTTTACTCATGTCAGAGTAATATTCGCTCTTATATCCGGTTTTGGAACTATCATACCATTTCCCCCACAATTTCAAATTTTCAGATCTATATGCTGGGAATTGTATATATGTCAAAAATTAAATTGCGGATAAACATCATATTCTTCCGGTAATTCATAATCGTAAAAGTCAAGCTGTTCAATAAGCATTGAGCGTTGTTCTGGGAAAAGCCACTCATTTAAATAATCAATAAAATCAGGAGCACCATAAACTGCAACCATTAGTCCGTCAATATTTTTTAACAGCTTTGCCCCTTCTGGATTTTTCCAAATCCAATTTGAGGCAAAATCCAAACAATATTCGTCTAAATGGTCTGCTACTTCATCAGGAACAGAATACATCAAAACCTTGTCATCGTGGCTGAGTAAAACTTTCTTCATTTGTTTATCTCCCCAACTTCCCATTTTCCGAAACAAATCTCAATTCCTAACTTGCCAGAAAAACATTCCCTCCGACACCGCCAGCTCTGATAGAATCTTCTGAATTTCTGGCCCAGGATTATATACCGTTAAGTTCAAAGAATCCCCCTCTAAGCAAAGAAGTACATTTTCTTCCGGAAACAGGAAATGAATATTCCCCTTCTTTTTCAGAACAATCTGCTCAATATAGGCCGCCAGTTCACGGATTTCCATATGCTCCATCCACTGTCCGCTGTATATTTCAAGATGATAATAACATTGCAGCTTCAAAATAATCCGAACAAACCGCTTTGCCATCCTTTTTAACTCTTTGCCATCCAAGAAATACTGCTCGACCTCAAAAAATCGTCCGGGCGAATCCCCCGGCACTTGCCGGGGCAAAAAGTCAATTACAAAGCCTGGCTTTTCCAAAAGTTTCTCCATCTGGCAATCCCAATCCATCATTCCCCGGCACCTGTTTCCTTCCTCTCGTCTACATTTCTGGCTCCTGCCCCATCTGTTTTCCCTGCTCAATCATACCGATATAACGATCCAGCTGCTGTTCCTCCAGTTCTGCTATCATATCGGCAAATGGGGACAGATTCCCTTCCACCGCATAGGCTTCCAAGGTATTAAAATATTCCAGGCGGTTCTCCTTGGCGATGGAGATCGGCAGAAATCCCTTTGCCATCAGCTGATAGTTCATGATTAGCCGGGAGGTGCGGCCGTTGCCATCCGGGTACGGATGGATTTTTACAAACTCCGCATGGGTCCATGCCGCCAGTTCAATTGCATTCAACACATCCCCCTTCCATCCCAAGTCGGCATAAAAATTCTTCACCTGCCGGTACATTTCATTGGGAGAAGGAGGCGTATGCCGGGCACCGGAAATATAAACATCCACATTCCTGTAAACTCCGCCAATTATGATATTACTCATCAGCAGGGCGTGAAGCTCCTTCACAATCTTCTCATCCAGAGCCATGCCGTTCGCGATACAGTCCTTCACGTATCGGAATGCCTTCTGGTGATTCACCTGCTCATAAATCTCCCGCAGCTGTTTCCCACCGACGGAGATTCCATCCTCCAGCACCAGCTTAGTCTCAATTAAGGTCAGTGTATTGCCCTCGATGGCGGTGGAGTTGTGGGTATATTCTATCTCGAATGCCTGCTCATAGCTGGCAACGGTTATCTGTGGAATGTATTCTTTTCCCTGCTGGTAAAGCTCTTTCTTTATTGACAATCGTTCAAAATCCATGCTTACCGCTCCTTCCTGCATCCTTTATTCAGAGTATACCACACTTTGTCCACCCGGTAACTGATTTTTTTCAAGTGTCAGCCGCCCGCTAAGCATAAAAACATTGGACTCTTTTATCACTCCAAAGAGTGGTTCCCCATCATCGGGTGGTTCTTTTCTTCATTCGTACACTGCAAAGGAACCAACTCCATACAGTTTTCACCAGAAGATAGGAGCTCATCAAGACGGCTGACCAGCTTTTCCATATGGTTCTGCCAGCCAATCCAGTTCTTTTTTTCGAACCATCCACCCCAATTATTTCCGTTTACTGCGTTCTCCCTCGCGTACTTCAACGAGTCTGAAATATAATCCCGAAGCCATTGAAGGGATTCTCTGGACGCGGTAAACGAGGTAATATTGCCAAACTTACGCTCCGGCACGTCATCCCAGCCGTTATCTATTCCATCCCTGTCCCCATCAAGGAATTTCACGATTATTTCTGCCAGAGCCATCGGACTGGTATGGGGTACGCCATCAGAAGCCTCCGGCGGCGCATACCATTCTTCCTTCTGTATGGCCTTAATGATTTCCCCCAACTCCATCCTGCCATCCTTTAACATCATTTCTCGGATAAACCCTACAGCGTCCAACCCTGCATCTGATTCAAATGCAGTTATTCCCCAGCATCCCATGATTCGCTTCCTCCTAACATGACATTCTTTTTCATGAATTAATCATCTGGTATGATCCAGCGCTGCCCGTCATAGTCCTCAAACTTTTCACTGGTCACATTCTGTTCATAGTACACAGCCAGAATCCGTTTGATATCCTCCTCTCCCGCCCGTTTCACCTCGAACCCCTGCTCCTTCAGGGACTTTTCGATGCGGTCTAAAAAGGAGAACATCTCTTTTCCCTTTTCCTCCCGCAGCCGGATCAGGATTAAAAATTCACGGGCCGTAGCCATCTGAATCTGAATCCGGTCCAGAAATACCTGGTCCTGTTCCAGCAGTCTCCGGATTACCGGGTTGCGCTCTTCTTCCGCCCGTTTCCGCAGAAAACTTTTGTTCTCCTCAAAATTTTCACGGCTGTTTAAACAGAGGATCTCAATCTCTGCCACCCCTTTCAGCACATTCATCAGCGCATAGATTCTGGCTCCCACACTGGCATCCGATAGAACCGACAGATTGTTCAGTGTGTCTCTGCAGGGAAGGGTGAGTGACGGGATCGCTGGTCTCGGCGGTGCCTTTGGAGGAATTAACAGTATGCAAACACCGAACCATCCTGTTCCATTTTAAATCTGGCATACGCTTCCGGGGATTTCCCACACAGAACAAGGCCAGGCTGGCCGCACAGATCAGGGAAAACCGTTTCCTCTGAATTTTCCCTTCCCATCTGTGAATTCCCCTTTGCCATCTGTGGAAAGGCCAAAAAAACGGGGCAAAAATCGGCCATTTTTTGCTCGATTTTTGCCTCGTTTTTTCGCCAAAAAACACTATATCTTGTGGTTCAACCTCCTATTTTTCCTTCAAACCACAATTCCGCATCTGTATTACCACCTCGACATGCTCCGTCCCCGGAAACATATCCACCCCCCACGCAGTTTTCGCCTCATACCCCATCTTCCTAAACACCGCCAAATCTCTGGCCAGCGTATCCGGGCCGCATGACACATAGACCACTTTTTCCGGTTTCATCTTAACTACCGCCTGGATAAATTCTTCCGTGCTTCCACTCCTTGGCGGATCCATAAAGACGACATCGGCGTGTTCTCCATTGTCCGCCATCCTGCTCATAAATGCACCGGCATCGTTACAGTAAAACTGCACATTCTTAATCCCATTGATCTTAGCATTCTGAGCTGCGTCCCGCACTGCATCGCGGTTTAATTCCACGCCGATCACCTGGCCTGCCTCCTGGCTTGCCACGATCCCAATCGTACCAATACCGCAGTACGCGTCAATCACCGTTTCTTTCCCCTTAAGTGCGGCCAGCTCCATCGCTTTCCGATAGAGCACCTCTGTCTGTACCGGGTTTACCTGATAAAATGATTTAGAAGAGATCCGGAAACGGAATCCGCACAGGATGTCCTCAATATAGCCTTTGCCGTACAGCACATTCTCCCGGTCACCGAGTACCATACTGGTGTCCCTGCCGTTTACATTCTGAACAATCGTCGTAATTTCCGGGTGCTTTTCTCTCAATGCCCGTACAAAATTATTCTTTGAAGGAAATACAGGAGAAGCGGTAACCAGAACGACCATAATTTCACCCGTTGTGAATCCCCGCCGTATCAGGACATGACGAAGGAGACCATATCCCGTGTCCTCATCATACGTTTTAATCTTAAATGATTTTAACATGCCTCTGATGGTTCCAATAATCTCGTCCGCTTTTTGATCCTCAATCAGACAGAACTCTACGGGAACGACACGATGAGTATTCGCCTCGTACACCCCTGAAACGGGATTTCCCTTTTTATCATGGTCAAAAACAGCGTGTACCTTATTTCTGTAATGGAAAGGATCCTTCATTCCAATAATTGGCTGCACCTTACAATAGGGCTTCAACAGTTCCTCCAGCTTTGTCTGCTTGATCTTCAGCTGTTTTTCATTAGGCATATCCAGAAGCTGACATCCGCCGCAGCGCAGAAACACAGGACATGCAGAAGTATTCTTTCTGACTGGCTGCCTGTCCACTTTTATTCCTTCCCTGCTCTGTAAATTGGAGTTCCCGCCAGAAGCTCTGTTCCTGCCTGTATCGTACTTCGGTTTCTGGCTGTCATTGCCCCAGTTTCCTTTTCCGCCTGCTCTTTGCTCCTTTTTAGGCCCTTTTTTCTGATCCGACGATTTCTCCCCCGAATCCGGCTTTCGTCCCATCTTCCTGCCTGTATTGGACGCTTTATTCTTCTCCTGCCTTGAACTGCTGTCTTTTGCAGCTTTATCATCACGCTTTCCTTTTGTCGCCTTTTCTGTCACTACTCTCGGTCTTTCCGCTTTCAGCCGGTTTTCAATCATTTGATTTTGCCTTCCTTTTTCTTCTTTTATGTTCATGGCGTATTTGGCTTCCTCCAACACTTTCCGCTGCTAAACTGCCAAATATGATAACTTCCTAAATATAATATTCAGCAAAAGCCATTCTATCGTTACAATCAATCGATAACCATTCCCTCTATAAAACTTATTATAATACAAGACGCTGTATAAAACCATCGAAAAAAACATTGCCCCGTCAATCCTGTATCAGTTACAAATCACGGCCCATTTATCCGTCTCCTCCGTCCGTTCTGCTTACCGTTCTGCTTACCTCTCTGCTTACTTGAGTTTCCGCAAATTGTAATTGAAAAATGAATATAGTAATCAAAGGTGCCAA
>OBXM01000113.1_pt1 | contig 110656 bp, 89 predicted proteins | sample 1538141 | NCBI WGS metagenome assembly OBXM01 (sample SAMEA2580153, study PRJEB22360) | human gut metagenome | biome: human gut; feature: human-associated habitat; material: faeces | place: Denmark | collected 2008/2010 | reverse complement strand
ATGGATATTGCCCTTGATGATTTAGAGAATCTCTAAATCATCAGGGCCTAAAAAGTGAGGTTCTTCCTAGATACAGGAAAAACCTCGCAATTTTAGGCGTTAGCGAGAGCGCTTATTCAATGGTGTAGGGGAGTGCCAACTTTTCTAAAGGCGCTTTTTCGGTTTCTCCGACAGCGAGATCAGCGTCTGCGGCACTCAAAAGAAGCGAATAGAGCACATAGGTGACGTTCGCAATGCGCGTGGCGAGCACCACCGCCCCCACTTCATCGTTCCCAGCAAAGACGGGGTCGCCAGCCATGGGGAGCACCCCACCCACGGTCTTTGCCAAGAACATGCGGCGACTCGGTTTCCCAATATGCTTCATGCGCGAGACCACTTCTTGCCCCGGGTAGCAACCCTTGGTGAAGGAAACGCCGTTTACTAAGTCTAAGTTCGTTGCCTGCGGGACAAAGCGACCATTGGTGGCAGCCCAAACACTCGGAATCCCAGCAGCCAATTCACTTGTTAAAAAGAGCGCGGTCATTTCCGTGACATCAAAGGGAAGGGCAGTTGCCTGTGGAATCACTAAGAGCACACGCACGTTACCGATATTGGCCTCGGGCAGGGGAGTCGCATCTTCAAGGCGCAGCACGTCCCCGTAGCTTGTGTGTGCCACTTCGCCTTCAGCAGGAAGCGCCACACCCATGGCAGAGAGCTTATCTGCCGCATGGTCAAGAAGTGCCACGACGCGGTAGTCAGCGTTAAGCACCGTGAGCGTTACATCGTCACGCAACACAAACATGCGTAAGCGTTTAATAAGGGCTTCGCTGTTGTCGGCGGGCATCAAGGCGAGCACACCTTCATCGCCCTCAAGCCAAAGGCGCATCGTGTCAAGCAAACGCCCCTTGGGGTCGCAGTAGCCAGCAAGCGCATTACGACTCCCAAGATGCATCACATCTTGCGTTAAGACGCGCTGCAAAAAGTCGCGCGTATCTTTACCCGAAAAACGCACCAAGGTGTAGGCGTCGACTCGCGTAGCCGAGGTGCTGGGGGTGGGTTGAGAGAGAAGCGTAGTATCTGTCATGGATATTCTTCCTTCTTTTTAAAATTCCATTTTTCTTTGGTTAGTTCTTTGCGCTAGGGGCTTTTGTGCCCGCAGGTTTCGTCCTGGGCTTCAAAAGGAATTTATTGACCGCTCGGTTGTGCGCCGCTAAATTCGTCGAAAACTCACTACTCCCGTCGCCCCTTGAGACAAAGTAGAGGTAAGGCGTGGCTTCGGGGTGCAGCGCTGCACGCAAAGAGGCTGCGCTCGGTGCACCAATAGGCGTTGGGGGAAGCGCAGCAATTCTGTACGTATTGTAGGGTGTCTCGGTCTGTAAGTCTTTTTTCGTGAGGTTTCCATTAAAACTAGGCCCTAAGCCGTAGATCACGGTGGGGTCAGTTTGTAGTGGCATCGCTTTACTCAAGCGATTATGGAAAACCGAGGAAATTTTGCCACGATCCTCAGACAACCCTGACTCTTTTTCAATAATCGAGGCAAGCGTGAGCGCTTCATAAGGGGTTTTGACTTGCACTGTAGCGTCTCTCTCCTCCCAGAGACGAGTGAGGAGCTTCTCTTGGCGCTTCACCGCCAACTTCATCACTTCTAAGTCCGAGCCCCCTTCCATATAGCGGTAAGTATCGGGCGCAAAAAAGCCTTCTGGCGTCGTGTAGGGGAGGCCGAGCGCGCTGGCGAGCTCCGCATCCGTCATCTCTGCCGTTTTGTGCGTGAGCTCTTTCGCGTCGTTAAAAAGTGCTCTCACTTCCCAGAGTGGGGCACCATCAGGAATGCGAAGCACTCCTTCAATCAAAGGACCACGATCAAAGGTGTCAAGCAGTGCCGCAGGCGTCACATTGGTGGCTATCTTGTAGCGCCCTTGGTGAAGTTTCGCGAGCGAATTCGGGTGTAGGCGTAGCGAGAGTTTCATCGCCCAATTCGGGAAATCAAAGCCCGCGTGACGCAGTTTTTCGGCAACGCTTAGTGAATGGTCCCCTTCTCGCACCGCGACGATGACAAACGTGGGGTGCGCGGGATCGCTATTAGGCGTTTTCACTTCCAGAGGAGCGTCTGGCGAAGGGGTTTCTTCGGAGAGCGTTGGCGAAAGCGCTGGCGAAAGTGTTGGCGAAAAGGGAATCGGGCGACTATTGACGAACCACTCTGCGCCCTTCCAGGCAGCAAAGGCACCCACGAGGAGCAAAACGCAAAGGGCAAAGAGCCATAGGCCCCAGCGACGTTTTGGCTTCTGAGGTTGAAGAGAAAGTTCGACAGTACTCTCTATGGGATCAGTGGGAGAATTTTGGCTCATCGATGCTAGCTCGCCTTCAGGTTCTCGAAAAAATGATTGAATGCGTTTTTTGGCATTTTAGCAAAGCTTAGGCGAGGCTCAGTGCGAGGAGCTCGTATCGGTTTGTTAAGTGAGTTTTCCTCCTCGTGATATCAATCCGCTAGAATAGATGGCGGACGGATGACGCGCGTCATCCTTTTTTCATAGCAAAAGAAGAGACTCACAAATGACAAGAGGGCGATTAATTACCTTTGAAGGCATTGATGGATCGGGCAAGTCGACACAGATCGCTCGACTCGAAGCCTTTTTAAAGGAAAGAGGGATTTCTGTAGTACTGACTCGTGAGCCAGGCGGCACCGAGCTCGGAGAGAAAATCCGCTCGCTTCTCTTAAACGATGAGATGGGCGTTGAGACGGAAATGCTCCTCTTTTTTGCGGCACGCGCAGAGCATATGACGCGTGTGATTCTCCCAGCGCTCGAAAAAGGGATTTGGGTACTTTCAGACCGCTTTACCGATGCGACTTACGCCTACCAAGTGGGTGGCAAGGCCTTCTCTGCAGAGCGCTGTGAAGCGCTTGAGCGCTGGACGCTGGGTGAGTTTAAGCCCGACTGTACGCTCCTCTTTGATATTCCCCCCGAAGTGGCCGCAGAGCGTATGGGGTTAAGAGCTGGGGCATCGGATAGATTTGAGCGCGAATCGCGTGACTTTTTCCGCCGTGTGCGTGAGGCGTACCTTGCGCGCGAGCAAAAAGATCCCGCCCGCTTTTTAACGCTTGACGCAACGAAAACGGCCGATGAGCTCACCGCCCAAATAAGAGAGGTCTTTAGCGAATGGTTGTAGCGCCTTATCCTTGGTTAGAAAACGCGGCGGCCTCCCTCTCCGCGATGGTTAAAGAGCTCCCCAATGCGGTGCTTCTGCACGGAGCGCCTGGCACTGGGGGCTTAGAGCTGGGGCTTGCCTTTGCAAAGAGCCTATTGTGCGAAACGCCTTTGATGGACGGTCGTCCCTGTGGCGAGTGTGCAGGTTGCCATTTGGTGGCGGCGGGCACGCACCCTGACCTCAAAATTGTGGTGAGTGAGCAGGTTGCAGAACTCTACGACCTTCCCTATACCTTTGATGAGCATGAGTCCACCGACAAAAAGAAACGCTCGCGTGGCCTACGTATTCATCAATTCCGTGCGCTCTCAGACTTTGTGGTGATGACGCCGCACCGTGGCGGGCGACGCATTGTGTTTGTCTATCCCGCGGACCGTATTTTGCCTGAAGCCGCTGCCTCACTTTTGAAAACCCTTGAGGAACCGAGCGCAGGGCTACATTTTATTTTGGTCGCAGACGATATCGATGGGGTACTCCCCACGATTCGCTCTCGCTCGCGCCTTTTGCGATTAACGCGCCCGACAAAAGAAGAGGCGCTCGCGTGGCTCAAAACCCAACGCGTTAAAGACCCTGAAATGGCGCTTGCCATGGCAGGGGGCTCTCCCTTAGAGGCGGTCTCGAGTAAAGAAGGCGAACAACTCTCCGAGAAAGCACAAAAAGCACTCCTTCACATCCTTTTTGAAGGGAAGAAATTAGAGACGGATGAGATTATCGCGACCTATAGCGTGGAGATGACTACGCCCGCCGTGGCGAAATATCTCTCGCGCTTTGCCTACGATCTGGTGTGCGTGAAGTCGGGCTTGCGTCCCTACTACTTCATTAAAGAAGATAGTGCAATGGCAGATTTAGTCGCACGTGTGCCCCTGGAGAAGCTTCTTCTCTGGCAAGAAAAAGTGGGTCAGATGCGTCGCTCACAAGAGCATCCTTTGTCGGCTGTGCAAGTCTTTGAAGCGATCTTTATTAGTTATAGCGACTGCTTTCGCTAAAGAGTTCTCTATTAGAGCGCTTGTTAAAGCGCTTTGAGCTGATCCATGGCTTGGCTCAACGTTTCGTCTTCTGGGGCTAAATAGCGCCCTGTGGTCGCGACACTCGCGTGTCCCATGGCGTGCTGCACCACGTTCACACTTATCTTGGAGAGCGCCGTCACAGCAAACGTGTGGCGCAACCAGTGCGTAGAAGCGGCACGCAATTTCGCAGCATCCATTGGGCGCGTGGTGGCGACTTCGTTGGCGACAAGATCGAAAAAGCGAGAGAGCGCACTATAGAGCCCCGCGCGAGAAAGGGAAGCGTTGGCGTTGCGGCCTCGTCCGAGGTTAATAAGGAGGGGCTCATCGGGCGGAATTTGACCCACTTGCGGTAAACCTCTTGCGGCCATCGCGGCATTGATAATGTCAATTTGCTCAGCATTGAGCGGCAGACGGCGCACTTTAGCGCCTTTTCCCACGACTTCAATCGCTAAGCGCGTACTATTTCCCAGTCGGCGTTCCACGAGCCAGTCTGCCCTTGCATCAATCATTTCGCTCGCGCGCATTCCTAAGCTTTTACCCATCATGAGAATCAACTTCATGCGCTCACGGGGCCAGCCTTCAGGCAAAAGGGCAATATGAGAGACGATTTCTTGCCACTGCTCATCGGTGAGCGACCGGTCCGCAAAAGCTTGCGGCACGCCTTCACCCTTTAAGAGTGGCACTTTGGGACTCACCTGATCAAAGGGATTGAAAATAAGATAGCCCGTTTTCTTTAAGAAGTTAAAGAGCTGGCGCACGACGACAATCGCGTTGTGGCGGCTCGATGACATCAAGGGACCATTAAAGGGTCGCCACGCAGGCGAGAGGCGAGGCATATTCTTGGGCCCAATCCACTGATTTTGGGGCACTTTCCAAGTGCGAGACCAAGTGGCTTCATCCATGCGTCCCAACTGCTCCAACCAACGTAGGTAGAGCGAGGCGTCGCCCGCCTTAATGGAAGAGAGCGCCGTGCGGCGTTCAATTAGGCACCAAAGGAGGAAACGCTCTGCTTCTTTACGATAGTTGCCACGCGTATTTTCGTTACTCGCGCGTGCAGCAAGCCAGGCCCAAATCGCTTCTAAGTCGTTGCGTGCTTCTAAAGAGCAGCTCCCCTGCGGGGCGCGATTAATCCCAGCCTCACCGTTGAGCTGAGAGGGGACGCTCAGAAGATCTAAGGGGACAATGCCGTAGTTGTCTTCCTCTTCCTCTTCCTCTTCCTCATCTTCAGCCTCGCTCACGAGTTCGCCAGTGAGTTCAGTAGCGGTGGCGCTACTTTCTTCCGCGCGAAGCGTGGGTGCAGCGCCAGGGAGGTAAAAGCGCTCTGTCACTTCTCCCACATTTTTCCCGCAGTCTGCAAACCAGTACATCAATTCAGTCGCGCAAGAGGCACTGATACCGAGCACATTACGAAACCAAGTTGCTCCCGTAGCAGCCACACACTCGTAGAGATCCTCTGCCGTGAGAAGCCCAAAGGCAGCGAGCGGTTGCGCAATCGCAGCAGGAAGCACGTCGGCGAGCAGAGTGTCGAAGTCGAGCGTGACTTGGGGAAAAGAATACTTGGAAGAGGTGGCTTTCTCTGACATGATGGTTTCTGGCGTGGCAAAATAGAACCTAATATGTTCATTGTGCCACATTGTGCTTTCGCTGGCGTTCTCTTTTAAAGTAGGGAACTTGAAAAGCGGCTTGGCACGAGAAGAAAGAAAGCCACTCATTTTTTAGTTTATGAAACGCTCCACTCATATCGTCATGGCTGCCCTCGTGGCAGGCGTGATCGCGCTTTTGAGTTTTAGTGCGCCCCAAACGGCTCCTGCGCAATCGGTCTCTTACCTCGGCATTAATGACGGGAAAAAGACGCCGAGCGAGTCGATTCGCGAACTGATGACCTATACCGATGAGCACCCCTCGGAGTTAGGGAGCGCAGAGATGCGCCGCGATCTCACAAGCCCTGAGACGATGACGCCCGCGCAGGACCCCTTGATTAAAGACGCGCCCTTTACGCGTCCGATTCGCTTAGGGGTGCAATCCTCTCTTTTGAAGAGCTCCCAGCGCGACCTCATTATGAAAACGCGCGACCATCTGGTGCGCCTTTATGGGTTGGGGAAAATCAACGTCTTTTATCTCGACGATCAGAGCCTCACCACCGCTATTCGTGCGGGGCAGGTGGACTTTTTTATTTCAGACGTGAATTACTTCACGATTGAAGAGGGCTTTGCCTTTGTGGAGGCCTTAGCCTCTCTTTGGCCATCAGACAGTGAAACCCCGCAAAATGCGACCGCAAGCGTGATTGTGGCGAGAAAAAATGGGGAGAGAGAGGCGCCAGATCTCCACGACTTAGCCACGCGCCCGATTGTAGCGGTAGCTCCCGAATCGTTAAGCGGGTGGCTTGCCGCGACGGTGGAACTCAAAAAGCACCATGTCTTTATGGGGGACGACCTTCTTGCGCACACGACGTTTGCTAACGGTGACGTCTCTGCGGTCTTTACCAAGATGAATATGGACCCGAAAGTCGTGGGTGTGCTCCCAGCCTGTGAACTCGAATACATGGCAGAAAAGGGCGACATTAAATTGCGTGACTACTGGGTAGTAAACCAGCAAATGAGTGATGGACTTCGCTGCTTACATTCCAGTGCGCTTTATCCGAGCTGGGTCTTTGCCGCGACAAGTGAGGTGAAGCCCGCGGTGAGAAAAGCGATCACCACAGCGCTCTTTACGATGGACGGGAAAAAAATGTCGGCCGAGTGGTCAATGCCAGTCTCTAACCGCCCGATCTATGACCTTTTCTATACGCTCAAGATTGGTCCCTATCAAGATTTAGCACAGTGGAGTTTGCGCCGCTTTGTGGAAAGCAACGCGCAGGTGCTCGCCTTTATTTCGCTCTTACTTTTTATGATTCTCACCTACGCGGGGACACTCTCCGTGCTGGTGCGCCGACGCACGAAACTTTTGCGCCAGGCCTTGGCTGAGCGCGACCAGGCTGACCAAGAAATGCAGGTTTCGCGCCAGCATATTGAAAACCTCGAACGCACGGGGCTCGTGGGGCAGATGTCCACGGTGATTGCGCATGAATTAAAGCAGCCCTTGGGCGCAGTGAGTAACTACGCGAATTCTCTTTTGAGACGCTTAAAGCGAGGCGACATTAATGAAGAGCGCTTTGAGATGGCACTCACGGAAATTGTGGAACAAACCGCCCGTGCGAGCGAAATCGTCGAGCGTGTGCGCTCTTACGCTAAGCACGACTATCCGCCACGCAAGGTGGACGATATCTCCGCCATTATTGATAGCGCCATTCAAACCTTCCGCCGCTCTCGCAACACGAAGGCCGCGGTGGTGGTGCGTATGCGTCCCAAGAGTTTAGCCGAGGTGGATGCCTGGGAAATTGAGCTGGCGATTTTAAACCTCCTTAAAAACGCGGCAGACGCGCTCGTCTCAGTCAATAACCCGCGTATCGATGTGCGCTTAGAGCAGGCGGATGAGAACGACTGGCGCTTAACCGTAGGGGATAATGGGCCTTACCTCACTGATGAGGAGCTCGCGCGCTTTTTCAAACCCTTGCAAACGAGTAAAGGCGAAGCAGGGATGGGCTTAGGGCTCCCGATTGTGGCCAATATTGCTGAGCGCCACGCCGGGAACATTACCGTTTCGAGAAATGGGGAGCGTGGGGTGAAATTCACCATTCTTTTCCCGCGCTATAACGATCCCAATTTGAAGGATCAGGTCCCTTGGCCCAAGGGGGACGAAGAAGTGATCGTCTACCAGGCAGGGGGTAATGGCCCTGTTTACCGTAAGACGCTTAATATCCGCTCCATGCGTGAAGCAAGACGCTTGAGTCTTGAGAGTATTGACTTAGCCTTTGATGAAGGGGAAGTGCCACGCACCGTGCACTCGAGTGTTTTGACGGACGTTGCGCGCGTGATGGAGATGGGTAAACCCATTTCTGCTGCGCAAAGCGATGTGACGCATGAGAGCAATCGCGACAAAGAACGTAAGTGGATTGATAAAGAGGTCGATCGGTTTGTGAAGGATGCGCTTGATATTGATGAGAGCGACGTGCCGAGAAACGCTTAAATCCTTAGGCGCTTAAAAGCGCTCTCACTTTCCAAGGAAACGCCACGCTAGGTGTCCAAACCAAAGTGTGGCGTTTCTTTTTCTTTTCGGAAAGCCTATGAGAGAAGGAAAGTTAGAATTTTGTCGGAAATGACACTTTTTTCACGATTCTGTTCAGTTTGATTGACCAAAAAGAAAAAATGGTTAAGTCTCGAAGAAAAGCCAAAAAGACTTCCCACGGCATTTTTTTGACCTCAATTTCTCGTCTCTCAAAAAAAAGAAGAGGGGACCTCCAGATTGCCTAAAAGTTGAGCAACGAAAAGCTTACCAACCTCCTAAACGTGAAAAAACATTTCTTAAGAAAGTCTTCTTTTTGAAGAAAAATTCCGCGCCAGATGAGAATTATTCTTATCTGAGAAAACCTCTCTATCCCTCATGACTATTGGTAGTTACCCTATGGCGATTTTTTATTTTGAGGCGTTAAAAAGGAAAAAGTTTTCTTAAGAAAAGGGGAGAAAAAACGTCAAAAAGAAAATTTTGTTACCTATCGATGAGAGAATTTCTATTGTTTTTATCTATCAAAAAAGCCTCTTTTGACGAACCATCGTTAAGAAAAAACCGAACGATTTTCGCTCTTTGTGAAGATAAACTTTACACGCAACCAAAGCTCAGTAAATGGGGTAGATCGAGAAGAAACACTCTCACTAATATCAAAAATGACAGTGCCTAATTTCAAAATTGATGTTGCTAAAAGGAATTCCATGAGAGATTTTCAGGGATTGAGAATCATTATCAAAAAGGAGTAGAAGAGACTTTCACTAAACGGGTGTTCGCTTCTTTTAAACACTGAAATTTTCAATTTCTCCTTTTACTTACTCTAAGAAGGAAAGAGAACGGAAAAAGCGATTTTTTCTTGGCACAAAAAACGCGAATGTGAGGATCTTTACTTTCCTTTGGTTTAGATCAAAAGTAGTTATTTCTCTTCTCCTAACGCACTATCTTAAGTGAAGATTAAGTAGTAGAGTGGAGCTGTAGCCAAAAGGTCCCCAAGAAACCTTTTGACTACATGACCTCAGTCTCTAAGAGGAAAAGCGATTAGCTCCTGAGCTGCGACGCTCACCCACCCAACTCGGTTGGGGATGATATTTAAGCAGACTCCAAGAAAACCGCTAAAAGCCCCGATTTGAGCGAGTGAGAAGAGCAACTCTCCGCGCGAACGCCTTTCTAAATAGAGATTTTTATAAACCCTGTCTTAAAAGAGACTTTAAGGAGCGCATTATGACCAAGCATTCCAAGCTTCTGTCTCTGGCCGCCTGTATCGGTACGTTGTTTGCTGTTGCCCCAGCCTCCGCGTTGGTGACGATTGACCTGCCACGTACACTCGATGGCTATGTAGAGCAAGACAAGGCTTTCTGGGACTACCTGAAAGCTAATCACCCGTACTTTAAGTCCTATCTGAAAGAAGGTCGCGTTGTGGGTAAGTTCACGATGTCTGACCGTCAGGAAGAATGGGTTGACTTCGGCGGTGGTAAGCAGTATCACGCAGATACTGGTCGTAGAGCGGCTGTTACTTATCGCTTACCGTTCGAATCCTTCCTTGACCTCCCGAACAACTTCGTAGGCCCGAAGAAGTGCGGTGAATGCCACCCGATCCAGTATGAAAAGTGGGAACGTTCCCGTCATGCTAAGATCATTCGCTTCCCGGAAGAAATCGTGGAATGGAACGGCGATTTGAAGAAACCGTTGTACAACTCCAAGGCTTCCGTGTTGCCTGAAGGTATCGAAAAAGAAGACATCTTCGTAGTCGTGGGTACGCCGCGTACGAAGTACGGCTTTATCGATAAATGGCTTGTCCGCGGTACATATCACGTCGAAGACGGTAGCCTCTCTAAGGGTACGGGTAAGATTGTTGCCGGTGGGAACCAGTTCTCGCGCGGCTGGGCGGAACATATTACGCCAGAAATGGCTAAGAAGATTAACGCCTGGGATCCAACATTCCCAACCAAACTCGAAGACTTCGGTGCTTCGTCCTCTAAGGTTTGGGGTATGACCTCTTACGGTGCATCTAACCGTACGCAGGCTATGTTCCAACCTGGGACCTCGTACTGTGAAGTCTGCCACACCTGGAAGTTCAACTTCAAGAGCCAGCAAGAACTCTTTGCTGCTTTAGGTGATGGTCAGAAACTTCGCGATCACGTCGTCACTAAGGGCGTGAGCTGCGAAGAATGCCACGGCGCAGGTGCTCACCTTTACGGTGCTCGCGGTGCTGGTATGCCGTCCGATTGCGAACGTTGCCACCAGCGTATCGTTTACAACAAGGACGATCGTGCGAAAGATCCGGCTCAACCGTTTAACGTTTACTTCAAGAGCTTCTGCCCGGCTTGCGGTACCGAAGGTTCGCAATACCTCTACACGAAGCACTACTCCAAGGGTATGCGTTGCACGACTTGCCACGACCCGCACGAAGTTACCAAGAACGATTGGAAGTCTTACTACACTGTCCCGCACATGAAGAAGACTTGCCAAGACTGCCACAGCACGGCTGCTGAATTCTTCGCTCAGGGCGGTACGCATAGTCGTAACGAATGCGCATCCTGCCATATGCCGAAGATGAACTCTTGCGAAAACTTCGCAGGTATCCAGCGTCCTGACATGGCCGGTTTCGACAACGTTCGCGCTTCGCACATTTGGCGTATTTTGGTCGATCCTGAAAAGAAGACCTTGAATCCGCCTGATGGCGCGCCCGATCGTAAGCTGACCAACAAGAAGGGTTGGCACGTCGCGAAGGATAACGGTCGCCCATATCTCGACTTGATGTGGACTTGCGGTCGTACGGCCTTCCCGGACAAGCACCTCGTTGACGCATTCGGTTGCCATAGCCCGATCCAGTCGAAGTTCCCAGAAGCCATGCGCTTCAAAGATCAGAAGACCATCTACAACAAGGTCGTTCAGTGGCAACAGCCCGTTAAGGAAGGCTACGCTAAGATCACGGCTGACTTGTTGACGATCTCTGACAAGCTTCAGACGACGAAACTTGACAACGCCGCGAAGGCTCAGATTCAGTCTTACGCCGATCAGGCTCGCGCGATTGTTGGCAAGATTAAGGCTGACGGTTCTTGGGGCGTTCACGGTCCGAAGTATGCCAAACAGTTGGTTACGGAAGGTGTGGTTTACACCGACCAGGCCCTGGCAATGTTGAAAGCTGCTGAACCAGCTCCTGCCAAGAAGTAATTCAAACGCAGAAAACTGGAAGTTCTCAACAACTTCAGCTAAGTGACAGCTCTTAGAGAGCACACGAGTGTCCCCCTTCTCACTCAACTGGGAAGGGGGAACCTCTAAAGCCACAAAGATCTAAGGAGTTTTCCCTCTACCGCACTTACCCCTCCATTCTTTATACTTTTGTCAATACGCTATAAGCCAAAGGCTTTTTATGAACATCAACCAAATTGAAGGTTGGTTCTCATAAAAATCCATTGGAAAGGTCTCTCAAGCGAGCACTTCTCTAATGTTTATCGGTTTGGGTTTCCTCGGTATTGTCTACTTTTCGTCCTTGGAAATACTGCTAGGAAACCCGCAATGTCAGAAATGTGAAAGAGGGAAAAAGCCCCTTGACACGCTTTCTGGGAGGTAAGGAGGATGATGGTTAAGAAATTCGCAATGTGCGTGGTGGCCTCGACTTTAGGCGCGATGAGCCTAGGCGTTCTGGCAGCGGATGCGCCAGCAACCAATAATGCGGCGCCTGCCGCGCAGGAGCAACGCGTACTGCAACCCCTGCCGCTTTCCACCGCGCAGGTCGAAAAGAATTTGGGCGCAGAAGGGCTTTACGTCTTTGACTGCAATCCGAAGAATTTGTATGACATGAGCCACGTGCCTGGTGCAGTGCATATCAATGTGAAAGAGTGGAAGACGCTTCTTCCTAAAGACAAGAAGAATAGCTACATCATCTTTTACTGCGTGAACCGCCTTTGCACTGTGAGCTGGGAAATCGCAAGTGAAACGCTGGCGATGGGCTACGAAAACGTTTATGTGATGCCTGACGGGATTCAGGGTTGGGTGCACCACGGCCACAAGTATGATGGCACGGGTAACACCGACATTGAACGCCAGAAGGCAATTGATGCAGCGGCTCAGGCGGCCGCTCAGGGTAAGGGCAGAGTAACGAAATAAGAGGAGTCGAGAGCAGGTTAAATACCAACTCTCCGCAAAAAACGATGTTGAAATCTACTTTTCTTTCCGGCATTTTGGTTGCCTTTTTGGGATTTAGTTTAGCTGCCGTGGCGCTTTGGGTTTTACCCATCTGCCATGGTCACGACGTCATGTCGTGCTTTTGGATGGTGCGATGCGCCGCACTCATGGGGTTGCTAGTGGGACTGTCAGGTTGCTTTATGCTCCTACTTAAACCCGCAGGGGCTGTTGGCGTACAGTTGATGAACATTCTCTTGGGCGCGGCGATTGTAGCGATTGCCACCGTGGTGATTGGACCCTGTCCAAGTCCCATGATGGCCTGTCACTCGGTCACGGGTAAGGTGCTCACACTTTGGGGCATCATAGTGATGGTTGTCGCCGCTGCGGATGCTTGGCGATTGAGTCGCACCTAGTTTTCTTCTTAAGCAGGGGTATGGGGTCACAATGGGAAGTAGCGAAGTGGTTTAACCATGTCGCCCGCTTCCCATTTTTGTTTCTTCGAGAAAAAAGACTCCTCACCTTTTGGTTAGTGATGAAAACACTAAGAGAAAAACGGCAAAAAAGTCCATTTTTTCATGGTTTCTGAGCATAGCCTTAAGGAAAACACCGCTTTGACTTGCTAGACTTTTTAAAAGTCACGAAAAAATCGTGACAAGACACAAAAATATCGAGAACATCATGTCCGAGCAGACCATGCAAAAGCCTCACACCCCAGAGCCTGCACTCACTGCGTTGAGCGCGATGGCGCTTGCGCGTGCGAATCTCTCAGGGCGTCCCCTGCGAACCGTCCTTCTTGTAGTAATTGTGGCGGTTTTCTCCCTCCTGCTTTTCACAGGCGCGATGATGGCCGCCAATTGGCAAACGGGTGTCTCGTCTCTCTCTGCTCGTCTAGGGGCAGACCTCCTCGTGGTTCCACAAGGGCAGGGGAAAAAGATTGAAAATGTGCTTCTTCGCGCAGAACCCAGCTCCTTTTATTTAAAAGGCACCATTGTTGAGACCGTCAGAAAGGTCCCCAACGCCGTGGCTGTGACCCCACAACTCTTTATCTCTTCGCTTGACGCGCAGTGCTGTAGCGTCAAGGTGCAGTTAATTGGGATTGATGAGGCGAGTGACTTTGTGGTGAAGCCCTGGCTCAGAGCCCCCCTCTCGCACCCCCTGGCAGACGATGAGGTGATTGTCGGGAACTATATTGTTGGGGGCGTTGGCGCAACGGTCACTTTCTTTGATCAGCCCTTCAAAATTGTGGGAGAACTCCAACCCTCTGGGATGGGCTTTGATAGTTCCGTTTTTACGACGATGGCAGCTGCCAAGCGCTTAGGCGCGATTAAGGATCCCGCGAGGGCAAAAGAGATTGAAAGTAGCGTGAGCGCGGTGCTCGTGCGTGTGGCGCCGGGTGTTGATCCCTTGACGATTTCTGATGGAGTGCTCGATCAAGTAGGGCTCAAAGGAGGTGTGAACTTCGTGTTTGCCTCAGCCCTGATGAGCGATACGGCAGCAAAACTGCGTCAACTCGTGGGCGCAATGTTAAGCGTCGGAGCGCTCCTTTGGCTCACCGCCACAGGAATTCTCTTTACCGTTTTCTCATTTGCCTATAACGAGCGCGCAGCAGAGCGTGCGACGCTTCGAGCGCTGGGCGCTAGTAAAGCACTTGTTTCTCGCATAGTGATGCTTGAAGCCTTCATCATTGGGCTTTTGGGCGCGGTGTTGGGGGTGGCGTTAGGCGAAATCGTCTTTATTCTCTTTACCGACAATATGGCGCAGTTGGTGGGACTTCCTGGCCTCTTCCCAGATGCCCTGCTTTGGGTAGGAAATACGGCGGTCACGCTGCTCGTCGGGATTTTGACGCCGGTCCTTGCCTCGCGCCTTATTCTCTGGCGCTACGCGAAGCGCGATATTTCGTTGACGATGAAGGAGGGCTAGGCGATGAGCGAAACGTTTTCAACTAAGTCCTTCATCGTGGCTGAGAATTTAGGCAAAGCTTTTACGAGAGCTGGGCTCACAGAAACTACCTTCTGGCCCTTGCGTGGCGTTTCGATGTCGCTTTACGCAGGAGAATTAGCCACGCTAAGAGGGCGCTCTGGCGCCGGGAAAAGTACGCTTATTCATGGTCTCTTGGGGTTACTCAAGATGGATGAAGGTGCGGTGAAACTCTTGGGGCATACGCTCTCAGAGTTGGATGATGAGGCCCTTAGCCTTTTGCGAAATCAGCACGTGGGTTATGTGCCACAAAATGCGGCTCTTATTAGTACGCTTTCAGTCTTAGATAATGTGCGCCTACCCTGGTATTTGTCGCCCCGTGGGGCGGAGCCAGCAGGGCGCGCGAGGGAACTTCTTGCCTCCGTTGGCTTAGAAGAGTATGCCAGCGTGGTGCCTTCCCGGCTTTCTGGGGGCGAAACAAGGCGTGTGGCCCTTGTGCGCGCGCTGATGTGTGAGCCCGAAGTGATTATCGCGGATGAACCCACCGCAAGCTTAGACGAAGAAAGTGCTCGCACGGTGGTGGGACTTTTACGTGCTGCAGCGGATCGAGGCGCAGCGGTCTTGAGCGTCACGCACGATGCGGTAGGGCTCGAGATGAGTGACCGAATTTTTGAATTAAGTGAGGGGAGATTGAGCCCCCTTGAAGAATTGCCTCGCCAGGCGACTCAGCTAGAGAGTGCTAAAGCGAAGCGCGGATTAACTTTTTAGGAAATACGCTTTTTTCCACGGACCCGAAGCGCATTGCGCTTTCGTGAGAGAAAGGCTTTTGGTATAAGGAGAAAAGACAATGAAACGTCGTCAAGTCGTTCAAGCTGGAGTGGCTTTTAGCCTTTCGATGAGCGCCGCAAGTGCACTTCTCGCGAAAGACCCTTGGGGAGAAGATCCTTTCCCAGTCAAGGGCAAAGTCACCGTGGCAGAATTTGGTGCTAAGTGGTGCGCAGGCTGCCCCGAAATGGAAAAGATCTTCAATAAGGTGAAGGGTTACTACGGGGATCGTGTCGCGATGGTCTACGTGGATCTGGATATCTACAAAGGCATTGAAGACAAATATTTGATTGATCAGATGCCCGCACAGCGCTTCTTTGATATTCATGGGGAACCCATTTGGCATCACAATGGAGCGCTCTCCGAAGAAGAGCTCAAAGAGCGTATTGAAATTCTTTTAAATGCCGCGGAAGAAGACCGTAAGGCTGGAAAGATCTAACGCAAAAAGAAAGCAGAAAAGGCCAGTGTTTCTTTAAGGAGAAGCGCTGGCTAATTTTTTGTCTGCTTTTTTAACAAGCTTAAATACGCTCTAGGAGAGAGTAGAAAATTAATTTAAATTTCTCGTTTAATTATTAAGAGATTAATAGAAAGTCTTCTCTAAGAGGCATTTTTATTGGGTTGAAGTGAAAAATTTTCGTGAAAAAGACGAGAAATCTGTATACTTAAAAAGTAGCTAGTTGACCACTAGCATTTTTTAATCGAATGCTATTTAGACCACCTTTTCTCACTTGACACATCTGCGAGAGAACATCTCTTTTTTCTTCAAGAAAAAGTTTCCTCATTTTTTTGTTCTTTGGGTGCGTGAGAAAGCTTTTTCTCTGGAGACTCTTCACGCCATCTTCTTATGCAATGAATAAAAAACCGCTTTTCTTAGCCGTGTTGCTTGCCCTTTCTGCTGGCGCCGAGGCAGGCAACAATGACGATCCGTATTTCAGTGCAGTGAGCACGACAAATGCGGTCACTTATAACGGCGAGGAACTGACGCCCAGTCCACACAATGATGGTGAGGCCATACGTGTCATTAATGGAGGTGACTTAACACTCACGATTGCCGACGGGAAAACACTCAAAATCGATTCACAAGTGAGTCGCGATGCGAATCTCTCTAACCGCACGTATGGTAGCGTGATTCAGGTGGTAGGAAGCAAAGCCAAGATTTTAGGTGGCGCTTTTGAGGCGAATAAGGCGGATTCTTACGCGGCGGAAGAAAATACCGATCCTCAAAATCAAAGCTACTTTTGGATGGACGGGAATTCTGGAAATGCGACACTCAGTTTTGAAACAGCGAAGACGAGTTTCACTGGTTCTGTTCGCTACGGTGCGGTGACGCAAGGCAAAACCGACCTCACTTTTAAAAATGGCGTCTCGATGGAGATTGACCGAAGCGAAAGTCTCTCTGCAACGACTGCCTCTGCGCTTTATATCTATAACACGAGTTTGTCGACGCCAAGTACGCTTACGGTAGGCGGGGATTCTACATTCACCATTAGGACAGGCGTGAACGATACCTATGCTCAAGGCATCATGCTTTTTATGGGCGTAAAGTCAAGCTTTAACGGAAAGAATACGCTCACAATCGATACCTCAAAGAGCGCGAAGTTGAAGTCTATCACCGCGTTGCAGAACTATAACCAGAGTATTGATCCAGTGAAGAACGATTTCATTTCGAATGGAGCGTTCACGATTGATGTGACTAGTAATGGCGTGGCACCAGCGTTAGGTGTGGTCAACGTTGGAACGATGAGTTTTGACGACTTGAATTTGAAGTTTGATCAGGTAGGAGTTGGCTCCATTGGCATCTTGTCGCCTGCGGCTGCCCAAAATAACCGCATTGATATTGACCGATTAACCTTTAATGCGACGAACACAAAACCTATGCAAGCGCTTCAAGCGGGCGCTGGCACGGTGAATGTGCGAGAAGCGACGATTAACTTTGCCGATCCAAGTTCAAATTTAGCCTTAAATGCTTTTGGCGCAGGTTGGATCACGGTTTCAGACAGTTTGAGCATCAAGGCGGATATCGCCATGCGCGCGAAAGACAAGGCGCAAATCGATGTTAAGAAGAATTTTGAGACAACGAGCGACTCGCTTCTTTTTGCAGGCATCTTTGATAACGAATTGCCGCAGGCAACAGCAGAAAATCCGAACCCAGTCAAGCCCGAACAAGCACCAGTGGTGAAAATCAACAGTAGTGGCGAAGGTTTAGTGCGCTTTACGGGCGCCACGATCCTGCATAACCATGATGCAGGCTCGGCGCTTGAGATGACGGTAGGCTCCATTAATACCGCCCTCACGGACCAGTCCTTCTGGAACGTGACAAGTCCCTCGCTCTTAACAAAATTAACGCTCGGGAAAAACGCGCGGCTCAATTTCTACATTGACGATAAGTCACCTGTCTACAACGTCGAGGAAGCCTCGATGATCACGATTGAGGGGAATAATCCCGTCACGCTCACGAAAGACTCGGGTAGCGGGATTTCGCTGGTGGTTTCTGGTGTAGAACTCAAAAAAGACGATACCTTGGGCCTTATTTTGAGTCCTGGTGGCTTCACGCTTGATGGAAGTACGCTAGCGGCTGGCGCAGACCTCGAAGCCTTGAAAAAAGAAGATTTGAGCGTCACGGAAATTGCCTCTATCTCGCGCTTAAGTGAATCGAAGCTCACGGCGGATCGCTATGACCTCTTGATGCAAACCGATAAGCGTCTCATTGCGAAGATTAAGGAGAAGAAGGTTACGCCGCCTGATCCTAAACCAGATGCGAAGCCCGATCCGAAGCCCGGTCCCCAGCCGGATCCTAAGCCAGATCCTAAGCCAGATCCCAAGCCTGAACCCAAACCGTCAGTCATTAATCCGCAAACCGACTCGCTGATGGAATCCTCTGTCTCGACCTTCGGGACACTCTTTGCGGCAGATGATCTTTTTGTGGACAGTGTTTTGCGCTCGCGCGATGGAGCACATCAGGAAGGTCTCTTTGCCGTGGCAAGAGCTGGGAAGTGGTCCTTGAACACCCGTACGGACGTCGATATGACAGCCGTCACTGGGCTTGTGGGTTATGCGGCACGCGCTGGTGCAACAGAGTTTGGTGGATTCCTTGAAATGGGCCACTCCTCCTACGACACCGTGACACCTGCCAAATTAGGTGATGTGAAGGGCACAGGTCGCCACAATTATGCGGGCCTTGGACTTTATGTCGATTACGCCACGCCAGTCGACGGTTTAGCGTTGACGGGTTACGTCAAAGCAGGTGCATTCTCCAACCACTTTAACGCGACGCTCGTGAACGAAAAGGTCGACTTTGACCGCACGAAGGTCTATTGGGACATGCATTTGGGCGCGCACTACGATTGGAACGTGGCGAAGTTGCGTAACCGCACATTCTTCTCGTACTTCTATGACGGCACAGAATCCTCTTCCTACCGTATCGCGGATAGCGAGAAGGTCTCGGGCGCTACGTTTGACTACGATGCGCTCAATGCGCACCGCGTGCAAGTCGGGAACTTGATGGAATATGCGTTAAGTGACACACTTCGTCCATACTTTGGCGTGACGCTTGAAAAGACGTTGAGTGCCAAGGCGAAGGGTAGTGCCACTGATTCCGAGGGCACGTTGGCACTTCATTCGAGCACCATGGATGGTACGACTGGGATTCTTTCGGCGGGTTGGAGCTACTTGAATCCGGCTGCCACCTTTGAGTTTGGCGTAGGAGTAAACGGCTACATTGGCGCTCGTCAGGGCGCAACCGCGCAGGTGCAAGCGAATTGGAAGTTCTAAGCCTAAGTAGACTTTCACGCTAGGAAGAAGAGAGGAAGCTGAGCGAAGAGCATTTCGCAAAGCTTCCTCTTTTTTCTCTCGAAAAACCGACTAGAAAAAAGCTTGGTTTGTCAACCTAGGGTTTTCCTCGATAGGTGAAACCTTTATGGCGTAAACCCCTTAGGACTATTGCCTAGAAAGTTGAGCTAATCTCATAAAAATGCTTACTATTGACGAAAAATGAGTGAAGAAAAGCACCTTTTGTCACAAGAAGCAATTTTCTCAACGTAAGATAAATTAATGGTTAACACCTTCTCTCGAGATGCGGAGGTATCTGCCAAACGTTTCTCCGCGTCCCTTGGCCCCATTTGACTGTTATGAGGACTTGATCTATGAAACTCACTCAGAAACTTCTCGTTGGCGCTGTCGCGTCGCTCTTTGCTACCGTGGGTATGGCTAAAGGTACCTTGGTTTATTGCTCGGAAGGTTCGCCCGCTGGGTTTGACTCCGCTCAGTACACCGCAGGGACTGACTTTGACGCTAGCTCCTACAACGTCTTTAATGGCTTGGTGGACTTCCCGCGTGGTGAATCGAAGGCTGCACCCTCGTTGGCGGAAAGCTGGGATGTCTCGCCCGATGGCTTGACCTACACCTTCCACCTTCGTAAAGGGGTCAAATTCCACACGACCAAATACTTTAAGCCAACGCGCGACTTTAATGCCGATGACGTGGTTTGGACGTTTGAACGTTTGGCAAATAAAGACTTCCCGTTTAACAAGGCCTATCGCGTTGCTTTCCCGTACTACAGCGACATGGGTCTTGACACCACGATTAAGTCCGTTGAGAAGGTCGACGACTACACGGTGAAATTCAACTTGAATAAGGTTGACGCCTCCTTTATTCAGACTTTGGCCATGGCCATTGCCTCGATTCAATCCAAGGAATACGGTGACCAGTTGCTCGCTCAGGGCAAGGCTGAAATGATTAATCAGCAGCCAATTGGTACGGGTCCTTTCCAGTTTGAACGCTATCAGAAAGACGCCTTCATTCGCTATAAGGCTAACAAGGACTATTGGGATAAGGAAGATGGCCCTAAGGTTGACAACCTGATTTTCGCGATTACGAAGGACGCCTCGGTGCGCTATCAGAAGTTGAAGGCTGGCGAATGCCACATCATGGCTTATCCGCTCCCGGCTGACGTTGACAGCATGAAGAAGGATCCCTCCCTGCAGGTGATCACCTCGCCTGGCTTTAACGTGGGGTCGCTCTACTACAACACCGAAAAGGCTCCGTTTGACAAGGCTGAAGTGCGTCAGGCTCTTGACTATGCTTTGAATAAACCTGCCATTATCAAGGCCGTTTACGGTGGTGAAGGCGAACAGGCTGTGAACCCCATTCCGCCTACCCAGTGGTCCTACAACAAGGATATTAAGGCTCGCGAACAGAATATCGAAAAGGCCAAAGAACTCTTAGCCAAGGCGGGTTACCCCAATGGCTTTGAAACGACGCTTTGGTCCTTGCCGGTGCAGCGTCCTTATAACCCGAATGGCCGCTTGATGGCTGAAATGATTCAGGCTGACTGGGCCAAGATTGGCGTCAAGGTGACGATCACCACCTACGAATGGGGTGAATACTTGAAGCGCGCCAAGCAGGGTGAACACCAGGTCGTGATGAACGGCTGGACGGGGGACAACGGTGACCCGGATAACTGGTTCGGTAACCTCTACTCCTGCGCTGCTGTGGGTGGCTCCAACTACTCGCGCTTCTGCTTCAAGCCCTTTGATGACTTAGTCGTTAAGGCCAAGCAGATTACCGATGTGGGCGAACGTACGAAGCTCTACGAACAGGCTCAGGTGATCTTCTTTGAACAGAACCCGGCCTCGCCGATTGGCACCTCGCTCTCTAACGAACCGATGGTCAAGGGCGTGAAGGGCTACAAGAGCGAACCGTTCGGTCAGCACCGCTTCAAGGGCGTTTGGGTTGAATAAAGCCTAAACTCCTGATAATCTGGCTTGAAGAGTGAATGCTCTTTAGGCCCATGGTTAAGGGGAGGCCTTCTCTATTCCCCTTAACCGCCTTTCCCCTGTCAGAACTCTTTTCTCGTCCCCAAAGAAAAGACAAAGAATAAAAAGCTTTTCCTAGCGAAAAATACATCCTGGTGTTCTCGGACACAGACTCAAAAGGATGCAAGCGAGAAAAAGGTGCAGTAACGCACCAGAGGCAAGAAGCGACACTGCTAGCGTAAGTCGCACGCCGCACGAGTCCCTGACCCCCTTGACAATATTGGGACAGCCTTATGTTTTTGTTTCTAGCCAAAAGACTTTTAATACTGATTCCCACGTTTTTCGGTATTACGATTCTTACCTTTTTGCTCATCCACGCGATTCCGGGTGACCCGGTGCAGATTATGTTGGGTGAGCGCTCCAACGATCCCGCGGTGTATGCGGAAATGATGCGAAACTTAGGTCTCGATCAGCCGCTCTACATTCAGTATTGGGACTATCTTGTGAAGCTTTTCCACGGCGACTTGGGCAAATCCTTTGTGACGAGCACGAGCGTGTGGACCGAATTTAAAGCGCTTTTCCCCGCTACGCTTGAATTAGGGACCTGTGCCCTTATTTTTGGCGCATTCTTTGGGATTATTTTGGGCGTCTTGGCTGCGGTAAAGCGCGGCTCCTTCTTAGACCACGGGGTGATGGGTTTGTCGCTCGTGGGCTACTCGATGCCGATTTTCTGGTGGGGCTTAATGCTCATCATGCTCTTTTCGAGCATGTTAGGCTGGACCCCCGTCTCTGGTCGTATTGACCTTCTCTACGATATTGAACCCTACACGGGCTTTATGGTGATTGATGCGTGGCGAGCTGAAATGCTTGACCCAGAAATGAATGCTGGGGCCCTTTGGGACGCAATTCACCATTTGATTTTGCCCACCATCGTGTTGGGGACGATTCCGATGGCCGTCATCTCGCGTATGACGCGCTCCTCGATGCTCGAAGTGATGGGTGAAGACTATGTGCGCACGGCGCGCGCTAAGGGTCTCTCGCCTGCGCGCGTCATCTTTATTCATACTCTTCGCAATGCCTTGATCGCGGTGGTGACCGTGATCGGTCTTCAGATCGGGACCATGGTGGGTGGGGCAGTGTTGACTGAAACCATCTTCTCTTGGCCCGGCATTGGTAAGTGGTTGGTGGATTCGATTTTCCGCCGCGACTATCCCGTGGTGCAAAACGGGCTCCTCATTGTCGCCTTTGTGGTGATTGGGGTGAACTTGTTGGTGGACGTGGTTTACGGTTTGGTGAACCCGCGTATCCGTCAGGAATAAGAAGAGGGAGGTGAATCAAAAATGACTGAAGTTGTCGTTAATAACAAAATGCCCGCCTCGGAACCGCATCACACGGAAGACGCAGCGAGCTTTAGCTACCCTTCGCCCGTTAAAGAATTCGTGATCAATTTCGCGAAGAATAAGGGCGCAGTAGTGGGTCTGATCTTTTTACTATTCATGGTCATCGTGGCGATTTTCGCCCCGCAGATTGCGCCGCACAGTCCCGTTGAGCAATTTCGCGAACATATGCTCCAAGCGCCAGCATGGACTGCTGACGGGACGCGTGAATTCTTGCTTGGTACGGACGAAGCAGGGCGCGATATTCTTTCGCGCTTAATCCACGGGAGTCGTTTGTCGCTTGTGATCGGGATCTGCGCTGTGGTTTTGACCATGATTCCTGGGATTCTTCTCGGGCTCTTGGGTGGGTTCTATCCCGATAGCGTGGGCCGCGTGATTATGCGTGTCTCTGACATCATGATGGCGCTCCCGTCTGTGCTTCTCGCCATTGCCATTATGGCCATTTTGGGCCCCGGTATTGTGAACGCCATGATCGCTATTGCGGTGGTGGGACTGCCTGGCTACATCCGCTTGGTGCGTGCCTCGGTAATGGGTGAACTGCGTAAAGACTACGTTGTCGCCTCTCGCGTCTCGGGCGCGGGGCTCTTGCGCCTCATGTTTGTGGCGGTGCTCCCCAACTGTATGGCGCCGATTATTGTGCAGGCAACGCTGGGCTTTTCCTCTGCCATTTTGGACGTGGCAGCGCTGGGCTTTTTGGGTCTTGGCGTGCAGCCACCAGCGCCTGAGTGGGGGACGATGCTCGCCACGGCTCGCGAATACATTGCGCGCGCCTGGTGGGTGGTGACCTTCCCTGGTCTCACGATTCTCTTAACCGTGTTGGCAATTAACTTGATGGGTGATGGGCTGCGCGACGCGCTCGATCCGAAGTTGAAACAGTCGGCTTAATACCAGAGAGGAGTGAACAAAATGAGTCTATTAGAGATTGAAAACCTCTCGGTACAGTTTGGGAAAAAAGAACGCCCCTTCCGAGCGGTCAATGATGTGAGTTTCACCGTAGATGAAGGTGAAGTCTTGGGTGTCGTTGGGGAATCCGGTTGCGGTAAATCCGTTGGGATGATGGCCTTGATGGGGCTTCTGGGAAACCAGGGGCGCGTCACTGCCGACAAGATGATTTTTGACGGCAAGGATATGCTCAATATCAGCCCGCGCGCTCGTCGCAAAATCATCGGGAAAGATATTTCCATGGTGTTCCAGGACCCTATGACGGCTTTGAATCCGAGCTTCACGGTGGGCTACCAGATTGAAGAAGTGTTAAAAGTGCACTTAGGGCTTTCTGGGAAGGAATTAAAAGAGCGTGCCGTGCATTTGATGGAACAGGTCGAAATTCCTGAACCCCAAAAGCGTCTTTCCTCTTACCCGCACCAGATGTCGGGTGGGATGAGTCAGCGTGTAGCAATTGCCATGGCCATTGCCTGTGAGCCAAAGCTCTTGATTGCTGACGAACCAACGACGGCGCTAGACGTGACGATTCAGGCGCAGATTTTGGATTTGCTCCAAGCCCTGCAGCAAGAAAAGCACATGGCCATGATCATGATTACGCACGATTTGGCAGTGATCACGGAAGTGGCGCACAAAGTGAACGTCATGTATGCAGGCGAATGTATTGAAACGGGGAAAGTGCCCGAAACGTTCTTAACGCCTTCGCATCCTTATACCGAAGCGCTTTTGTCTTCTTTGCCAGAATCAAGCCAAGGCGAGCGCCGCTTGAAGACGCTCCCCGGGATTGTGCCTGGACCCTACGATCGACCGCAAGGCTGCTTACTCTCGCCTCGCTGTCCTTATGCCGATGAGGCCTGCCGCAAGGGAGCAATCCCGATGCGCTACTACGAAGGTCGTGCAGTGCGCTGCTTAAAGCCCCTGCAAGCCTTTAAGGAAATTGTGCCAGTGGCCAAAAATGAGGAGGTGAATCATGGGTAAGATCGTACTGAAGGTCGATGACCTGAAGCGTTTTTATACGGTCTCGACGGGCTTTATGAAGCCCAAGGCAACGTTAAAAGCCTTAAATGGCATTAGCTTTGAATTGGAAGAAGGGAAAACGCTCGCCATTGTGGGTGAGTCGGGCTCTGGTAAGTCGACCATGGCGCGTCAGTTGACCATGATTGAAGAGCCCACCTCTGGGGAATTGGAGATCGATGGGGAACGCGTTGAGCATCTTTACCCCAATCGTATTCGTGAGTTGCGTAAAAAGATTCAGATGGTGTTCCAGAACCCCTATGGGTCGCTTAATCCGCGCCGCAAGATTGGAGATCAGCTCTCTGAGCCCTTGATCATCAATACGGATCTCTCTAAAGAAGAGCGCCGCGCACGGGTTGACGAAATGATGAAAATCATTGGTCTTCGCCCTGAGCACTACTACCGCTATCCGCATATGTTCTCGGGTGGTCAGCGTCAGCGTATCGCCATTGCGCGCGCCATGATTCTGAACCCCAAGATCGTGGTTGCGGACGAACCCACTTCTGCCTTGGACGTCTCGACGCAGGCGCAGGTTTTAAACCTCTTCTTAGATTTACAAGAAGAATTTAAGACGGCGTATGTGTTTATTTCGCATAACTTGGCCGTGGTGGAGCACGTTGCAGACCATGTGCTCGTGATGTATTTAGGCAAAGCTGTGGAGATTGCGGACAAGCGTACGCTTTACTCGCAACCCTTACACCCCTATACGCAGGCTCTTTTGTCGGCGACACCATCGGTCGACCCCGCCAAGCGCACGAAGAAGATTCCCCTCGAAGGGGAACTCCCGTCGCCCATTAATCCGCCCTCGGGCTGTACCTTCCATCGACGCTGCCCGTACGCACGTGCGCGTTGTATGAAAGAAGAGCCCCAGTTGCGCGAAATTGCGGGTCGTCAAGTGGCTTGCCACTACGCTGCGGAGTTTGCCTATCCGGCTGCCGCGGATCGTGAAGAAGAGGTTGTGGTCGTGAGAGCACCTGAACGCACGATTTTGAAGGCTACGGGTAAGGTGCCCGCAAAATATACGCCGCCCGCAGAGAAGGCGGTAGAAAAGGGGGCAGACGTCGCAAACGAGCTTGACGACCTTGCGTAATTAAACCCAAACGAATGTTCTTTCCAAGAGGAGATCCTCACGATGAGGCTAGACATCGTGGGGCAATCCTCGGACACCAGTTCCTCGGGAATTTTTCTCTGGGGGATCGGTGTTTTTTTGTCTTCTTTTTTTGCTCTTCCTTTTGCCGCGCTTTTTGCTACTATTTGGAAATCAAGGACTTTTCTCCAAAAGGAGGAGAAACATGGCAGTCAAAAAGAAAACGACCAGCGCCCCAAAAATTGGCTTTGTGGGTTTTGGCAACATGGCCCAAGCGATGGCCAAAGGCTGGAAGAGCGCAGCTGCGGGGGTGGAACTCTTTGCAAGCTCGCGCCGAGCAGAGGTCCTCAAAACGGCAGCCGAGGCACTGGGCGTCACTCCAGTCGCGAGTAATCGTGCGCTTGCAGAAGCGGTGGACGTGGTGGTTGTGGCAGTGAAACCTTATCTTGTTGCCGAAGTCATTGCCGAGATGGGGGAAGCGCTCAAAGGAAAACTCGTCATTTCGGTGGCCGTGAATGTCACCAATGCCATGCTCTCGGAAATGCTTCAAAAGGCAACGGGAGAGAAGAAGACCGCACACTTGGCGATTCTTCCCAATACGCCAGTTGCAGTCAATGCAGGTGTCCTCTTAGCGGAAGAAGGGTCGCTTAATGCCACAGAGAAAAAACGCGCGACAGCGCTTCTTTCTAGCCTAGGGCGTGTGGTTTTCTTAGCGCAAGAGAAAATAGGCGTGGCAGGCGTCATTTCTGGCTGTGGTCCAGCTTTTACCGCACTCTTTATTGAGGCGCTGGGAGACGCGGCAGTCAAATGGGGACTCCCCCGTGCGACCGCTTATGAACTCACCTCGCAGATGATTCTTGGCACTGGCGCACTGCAGCTTGCCACAGGGGCACATCCAGGCGTCATGAAGGATGCGGTTTGTAGCCCAGGCGGCACCACCATTCAAGGGGTGAGCGCATTGGAGCGCAAAGGCTTTAGACGCGCAGCGATTGCGGCGGTCGACGCGGTGATGAAAAAATAGTTAAGTTTAGGCTAACGCGAAAAGACTAAAATTAACGCCAAAGGGGAGTGGCACGGTGAAGAAAAAACGCGCCATCTCCCGAAAGACCCAACAAACCAATTCCAAGCCATGCTTTTTGAGGAAGACCTCCAAGATGAAGACCTCTAACAAAAAAACGCTCTCTTTTTATTCGCTCTCTCTTCTCGCTTCCCTCGTGCTCGCAGGTTGTGCAACAGGCCCTGTTCCCACAGAACCCGAACCCAAGATTACGGAAGATGTGCACGCTGTGATGGCGCTCCCCGATGTGGGAAGCGCTACGACTGGTCCCACGACGCTCGCAGGGCTCTTTAAGGCCTACACAGGCTGCCAAGACTCCACCAAGGTGTGGGAAGAAATGGAACCAGGCGTTATTTTCTTTAGTTGCCGAGAACCCAGAGCAGGGATCCTGCAGTTTATTTGGGAAAAAACGCCAGAAGGGAAATTTGTCTTTAAGAAGTGTGTCGCCACGATGATGGCAGACCAAGAGTGGAATGCGATGGAATTCCGAGGCGACGATGGTCTGGCGATGCTGGAACGTGTACGTCGCAATGAACGCATCATTGAAGAGGCGGAAGCTTCGCCCTTACCCGCACGAAAAGGGCGTTCTGCGCAACCTTAATCGACAAAGAAATCTCAAAAGCGAAAAGGCGCTCCAACACCATTGGAACGCTTTTTTTGTGCTTGGGGTGTTTGCGGGAGTTTAGCCCCAACTTTCTCTAAAGAGAAGCGCAATGGTATCGAGCCCCGTATAGTGCACGTGGCCCTTAGCCGCCGCGACAGCCGGGGCTTTCGCGTGGTAGGCAACACCATAGTGCACGGCTTTGAGCATTTCCACGTCGTTTGCCCCGTCGCCCACTGCCATAGCATGCTCAAGCGTTGTGCCGTGAAGTTGCGTCAAGATTTCAAGCGCTCGGCGCTTCCCATCGGCATCAAAAAGGACACCACCCGCAGGACCCACGACTTCGCCCGTCAGTGCGCCATATTTATCGTGCACAAGTTCATTGGAGACTGCGCCATCCATGCCGAGCCACTCTGCGACGCGCGAGGTGAATTCCACAAAGCCCCCAGAGGTGATATAGGTTTTAATCCCAGCGCGCTGACAAAAGGAGAGAAGGCGCTCTGCGCCAGGCTGCAATTCAATCGCGCGCACGGCTTCTTCGACTACTTCAGGGGTGAGCCCTTTTAAGGCACTTACGCGCGTCACTAAACTCTCGGCAAAGGAGAGTTTCCCAGCCATGGCCGCATGGGTGAGCGCTGCGACTTCTTCTCCCTTGCCTCCCAGTTTTGCCATATCGTCGATACACTCGTTGACAACGAGCGTGCCATCCATATCAAAGGTGATGACATGAATGTCGGTGGTGGAAAAGTCGTGTGGGACGCTGAGAAGGTCAACCTTGGCTTGAGAAGCGTTGAGCTCGGCTAGAAAAGCGTCAACACTAGGGCGCAATTCTTCAGCGATCCCGACAAAGCGCACTGCGCCAGCGCGCGTTTGGCGGCGTGTGTCCGCAGGAAGGAGCGCCGAAAAGCGCGTGAGAACGTCGCCCGATAAGTCGGGTCCCGTGAGAAGCGTATCAAACATGGTGTGCTCTTTAAATAAAAACATTAGGTAGAAGAAAGTTTAGCGCAGGAGAGCGCCGCTCGCCAAAAGCAATGGACTTGGGGCGGGCGGGTTTTTCGTGCATTTCCTGCCAGAAGATTTGCCAACGCTGACAAAAAAGGCGTGAAGGAAAAAGCGAGGAGGTTTTGAGCCATCCTTTTTCTACCTCTTTTGGAGGATAGGTGAGTTAAGCCTCTGGAGGATTGAGCGGAGGTAGGAAGCCCGTATAATTAAAGGATTGAGTGGGAGGTGCGAACCTAAATGCGCACGCTCAACCGAAGATAGAAGAATTTCCGATATAGGGAGACCCCAAATGGCCGATTTACGAGACCAATTCTTAGACAACATGGAGGCCTTAAAGCAAGAAGCGGCTGAGAAGACCGCCGAAAACTTGAAGGGCGACAAACCTGAACGTGTGAACCCAGAACAGTTCACCGTCGAAGTGCAAAAGCTCTTTAAAAAGGGCTGGGAAGAAGCCGGGGGCTTTATGGGGGATATGACGGCGGAGTCTCCCCTTTTTGCGCCCTGGTCTCGTGATGAATATATCGAAGTGCGAGGGGAAGATCCCGTTCGCTGGGGTCGCGACTACTGGGACTACCGTAAGGAAGAGCTCGCCAACGCGGCTTTGATGGAAGCCTTTGACGCGCAAAAGGGAACGATTGCCGAAGCGCTCATGGTCTCTATGGTGATGCACGAAAAACCCGATGTGACGCTCTTTGGGAGGGCCCACCGTACGGTGACGCCTGCCTTTGAAGCCGAAGTGATGATTGAACCCTTAAACGTTTTCTCTGAAAGCGTGATGAGCTTGTCGCCTGCGCGCTTAGCAGAAATGGATGTGAAAGCGATTGAAGACTTTGCCAAAGAAACCGGTGTGCATTTAGATGTGGCCGTCCTCTATCGCTTTAGCGATGGCTCCTATATGGTTCGCAACCGTCACGACTACACTGCGCTCTCACTAGAAGAGGGTGAGAAGCTCGAAGCGAAGCTCGCCTAAAAATAAAACAGCAAACCAATAAGCAAAACGAGTGATGTTGAAAAAACACCACTCGTTTTTTTTCGGACGTCCTTAAAAACGACGGGACGCCAACGGGAGAAACTGATATCAAGCGCTTTTTAGGCGTTCTCTAGCTCTTCGCGCTCTTTTTGCTTCATGCGCATGAGTAGGAGAATGGGCGTGACCACCACAATGCAGAAAAAGCCTAAAAGCCCGCCCGAAACAAAGGCGGAAAAAGCGAGACGCCGTGCACATCGGCAAAGCTCACCACAACTAAGTGCAGTAGCGCACAGGCAACGGAGGAGAGCAACGTTACCGCGATGAAGGCAAGCGTCCAAAGTAGTGAGGGCGACAATTGATCATCGTAATGCGAGAAAAGAAAATGGCAAAGACCGTAGGAAAGGATACACGCCGGCAGTACACCGACGAAAAATACATCAATGAAGAGCGAAAAATCAAACATTGAGGTACCTTTAAGAAAAAGCAGACCGCGATAAGTGCGGAACAACCCTAACATACTAGGTTGCGAAAAATTTGTCAATTCAGTGTAAACCCGTGTGCGAGAGGCGATAAGAAGGTTTAATGAGAGTGATTATCAAGTGGCAAATTTGGTCTGTTTTGGGCGTGTTTGTGCCTTTTTCTCTCTTTCTTTTTAACGAAAAGCTCAAAGAAAAAGGCCACCTCGCTCTTCTGAGATGGCCTCATTTAAGTTAACTAACTCGTCTCAAATTAGGCAGCTTCAGGATGCTGCTTTTTGGAGCGTTCAAAGAGCGGGCTCTTTTCAGACTCATCCTTGCGGCTGGCAAAGTAGGTGGCGATCAGCGGACCCGTGATATTGTGCCAGAGGGCAGCGATAGCGCAGGGGAGCGCGGTGATTGGGCTCGCGGCAAAGTGAAGACCAGCAAGTGCCACACCTAAACCAGAATTTTGCATACCCACTTCAAAGGTAAGGCACTTCGCTTTAGCGTAGTTCATACCCGTCATCACAGCGATCAAGTAACCCGCACCCATACCGATAGCGTTATGCACTGCCACGGCGCAGAAGACCAAGAAGCCAGCAGAAACGAGTTGCGTTTTCGTGGCGGCCACGATCGAGGCGGCAATGATCATGATCACCAAGGTGGAGAATGCAGGGAGCATCACCACAACGCTTTGCACCTGACGGTGGAAGAAGCAATTGATGAGCACACCAGCGACGATAGGCAACAAGATGATTTTCACGATCGACATCACCATAGCGGCGGGTTCGATTTGAAGCCACGTGGACGCTAAGAGGTACATGAGCGCTGGCGTCATCACAGGAGCCATGAGCGTCGTGCAGGAGGTCACCGTCACCGAGAGGGCCACGTCACCACGAGCAAGGAACGTCACCACATTAGAGGCCGTCCCACCTGGGCAGCAACCCAAAAGGATCAAGCCTACGGCGATTTCTGGGGGAAGGTCAAAAGCTTTAACGACCAACCATGCGCCAAAAGGCATGATGGTGAACTGACCGAGAATCCCGACGAAAACGTCTTTTGGACGACGGAATACTTCACGGAAGTCGGCGGGCGACAACGTCAAGCCCATACCGAACATAATGACCCCTAGCCCGTACGGAATCCATGGACCGAACTGCTTGAAAATTTCGGGGAAAATGAAACCTAGAATCGCAAAGACGACTACCCACAAGGCAAAAGATTTGCTAAAGAAGTGGCTCACATTTTCGAGAAATTTCATCATAGTTCTATCCCAGAGATTTAGTATGTCTCTGCTGGGCTCCATTGGCTAAAGGTAAAGCGTTTCATAGCGAAGTGCGGCAAGCGTTGAAAGTGGCTTGCCCTCCTATTCGTGGCTTTGGATTAAAAAGGAAAATTCGTTTGAAGTGTCTTTAGGGAAAGCAAAAGAAAAAGGGGCTTTCGTCAAAGAACTTTCACTTACTTTACCTATTTAAATCGCCTCTGAGGGGCGTGAAATGGGGAAATCTCTCCACTCACTGACACTATCCAACTTTCGTTGGGAAAAGTGCCTAAGGAGAAGTGTAGAGGCGAGAGGAAAAATGCAAAAGTCCTTAGACTTTTTACTTAGAGCCTTGTGTGGGACCATTCTTTTATTGCGGGAGGGAAGCGCCTAAGCATAGAATAGGGGGAAGAAAGGGGGAGAAAAGAAAAAGCCTCCAGAAAAGAATTACGTCACCCTCAAACTTTCGATCACCTTATGCACGACTTTATTGCTCGCTTTGGCGTTATTTTGCTTGATACGCTGGTCCCCATTGGGATCGGCTTTATTTTGCATAAGGCCGATCTTATCTCGAAAAGGGGCGTGGACCTTGTCATCAAATTCAATGTCCGCGCGATGTTCACGATCCTTTCCGTTTTAGCCTTCTGGAAATTAAAGATTTCCGCAGAGCTCTTAATGCTGCCTGTGGGCGCAATCGTGATGACGCTTGTGCCTTTCTGGGTGATGAGTTACTTGACGCGCAAAAATCCCGATCCACTGGAGCGTGGCGCACTCGTGACCGCGGGGATGCTGGGGAATATCGGGACCTTGGGTGGCGTGATTTCCTTTTTGATTTTGGGGCCTCTAGGATTCTCTTACGTGCAGATTTTGGCAACGATTGCCAACGTTATCCTCATTCTCTTTAATTTCCCGCTTTGCCAAAAGTATCGAGAAGCCGCAGAAGCGATTCCTGGGACCTGCTGCAAGAATCGTCGTGTGCCGCACCAAGAGCAGAACTTCTTCTCGCTCTTTTTCACCTGGAATCAGGTGGCGCTCTTAGGAATGATTTTAGTGGTGGTGCTGTCAGTTAATGAAGTGCGTCAGCCCGAATGACTCACCTCGCTCTTTGCCCCCATGGTGCATGTCTCCGCCTGGATTGCTTTCTTGCCGGTGGGACTACTTTTGAACTTTAAAGCCGCTGCGCGCGAAATGAAAAAGACCATTCTCATTTTGCCCGTGAAGTTTGTGCTCCTTCCCATCGTGATGTGGCTTTTCTGCTATGTGACGATGGATGACCCAGTGATGATCGCAACGCTTGTGATCTGCTCGGCTTGTCCCACGGCGATTAATTCCGTCCTCGCCTGTGCGCTCTATGGGCTCAAAACCGATATTGCGATCTCTTCCTTGATGACCTCTACCTTTGTGTTTGCGGTGGTGGTGTGTCCGGTGCTGGTGGGCATTTATCTCTAAAAGAGACCTTTAAGAAGGGCGTGCCAGAATAGGCACAAGCATGTCCTTTGCTAAATGAGAAAAAGACCAATTCCTATGACCTCACACCGATCGAAAATGCTGGGTTGGATGACCTCTCTGGCGAGAGGCTTGCTCAAATTCTCAAAGAGGCACGAAAATCGTGCCCAGAACAATTTGCCGATGGTGAAGAGGAGGCGTTGCTTTACAAGTTGCGAATCCTCACGCCGCTCGGCGACAAACTGGTTCCCACGCTTGCCGCTCTTTTAGTCGCAGGAAGAGCGCCAGAAAAGTGCCTTCCTCACTTTGGCATCACGGTTAACCGCTATCGAGGACGAGAGAAGACAGGAGAAGCGCTTTTTCTGAGAAAAGAATTGCGTGGCACGATTCCTGATTTAGTGATTGAAGTTTTAACGCTGATGCGCAACGCGATGAACGTGCGCGCTATTGTGAAAGAAAATGGTCTTCGATATGACGTCGCCGACTATTCTCTAGAGGCCGTGCGTGAGGCGGTAATGAATGCCTTAGCGCATCGCGATTATTCGCCATGCGCTTCCCGCCCTGTGGAAGTGTCGATATTTTCTGATCGACTAGAAATCGAGAATCCAGGCGGTCTCTACGGTCCAGTGACTCTTGACGCTTTAGAAGAAGGACTTTCTGCGGCGAGAAACCCCCATCTTGTTAAACTCCTCTCCTATACGCCTTTTTGGGGCGAAACCGTGTCGCCAAATAAAGGGATTGGGTTTGCGCGAATACGAGCCGCACTAGCTCGAGAAGGGCTCCCAGAGATGAAGCTCGAAGCGAGTGAAAACGCTTTTAAGCTCATCTTTGAAAAGAGAGCCTCTTAAAAAGAGAAAAAAATGGCGAAGAGACCACTCAAAATCTCTTCGCCTATTTTTTTTGCTTTTAAATAGCCTAGTTTAGGCAGCTTTGGCTGGCGTGCGTGGCATAAAAAAGCCCAACGCAATCCCAACAATCGCTGGCACCACCCATTCAAGACCAATGCTGGAGAAGGGGAGCATTTCAAGCGCGTGGTCGAGCGCCTCAACAGAGAGACCACTCATTTTCAAGGCATCCGCCACACTCGTAATCCCCGTGAGCAAAATGGCAGAGGGGTAGATCGCTGGGAACTTTTCAATCCAGTGGTGAGCCAAGGCCAAGACGATCAAGACGATCGAAATCGGGTAAATAGCAACCAAGACCGGAATGGAGAGCTTCAAAATCATCGTGAGACCGGCGTTAGAAATAACCACGCTCGTTAACACGAAGACTAAGAGCCAGCCCTTGTAGCCTAAGAAAGGCAAAATCCCTTTGAAGTAATTGGAGCAGCAAGAGAGTAGGCCCACGCAGGTATTTAAACACGCAATAAAGAAGCAGGCACCCAGAATAATCACGCCCAAGGGACCAAACTGCACTTTAGCGAGGTCGCTTAACGTCTGAGCGCCGTTTGCCGCAGTAAAGCCCGCCGCACCACTCTGAGCCCCCACCCAAGCAAGCGCAGAATACACAATGATAAAGAGCACCCCAGCGATGACGCCAGCCTTCATGGTTTCAGAGACGACACCATTTTCATTAGAGACGCCAAAAGCGCGAATGTTCATGGCGATAATGAGACCAAAGTTCAAGGCTGCAAGCGTATCCATCGTCTGATAGCCCTCAATAAAACCACGGAAGAAGGCCGAGGTCTTATAGGGGTCCTGCACAGCAACGAGTTGAGGAGCCAAGGGGTTAAAGAGCGTGGAGAAAAAGAGGAGCGCAATCAAGGTTAAGAGCATTGGAGCCAAGATTTTCCCCAAGCGCTGCGTCAATTTTTCGGGGTTAAGCGCAATGAGCCCCGCGAGGATAAAAAAGCCCACGGAGTAAATGGCCTGCGCGACGACGCTATAGTCTAAGCCCATCACCGTGCCCGTTAAGGCATTTTCGCCCATAAAGAGCGGATTCACGACCATTTCAAAGGAGGTGCTCGCCGTACGAGGAATGGCTAAGCAGGGACCAATCGAGAGGTAAACCAAAAGCGTAAAGATGGCAGAGAAAATCGGATGAACGCGGTTCCCGAGCGTTTCGAGCCCCCCAGAGCGCGCCACAGCCATAACACCCAAAACAGGGAAGGCAATGGCGGTAACGGCAAAGCCTGCCATAGCGTGCCAGGTGGATTCCCCAGCTAAGAAACCTAAGTAAGGCGGGAAAATCAAGTTCCCAGCCCCAAAGAACATACTAAAGAGCGTGAGCCCGATCAGACATCGTGCTTTAAGAGATAAAGGCGTCATAGGATGAGTCTCGAATCAGAACACAGGAGGGTGTGCTAAGAAAAAATGACGTATTGAAAAATGAATTTTTGATTGGTGCGCGAAAAAAGATTTTCTCGCAGGATTCACAAGATTAGCACAAAAGCACTCAGTAGCTTGAAAATGGCTTAGCTCTTTTAAGGGAAAAGGGAAAGGCGGAAGAGGAAAAAGCAACGCTCGTCACCATTCTTGCGTGGAGGAATTTTCTTTTTGTTTGGGAAGGAAAGAAAGAACACGCGAGAAAAAGTGACGAGCGAAGACGGAGAGGGTGAGGGAAGAGGTTGCTCAGTCAACTCGAGCACCTCTTCCTTCTAGGAGACGAAAATCGTCGCGAGGATTACTTCAACGTTTTGATGTATTCGCTTGCGCTCTGGCCTGAGATACGGCCAAAGGTGATGATGTCAGCCTGAGCGTTAGCGCCTAAGCGGTTACCACCGTGCACACCACCCGTGACTTCACCCGCAGCGTAGAGGCCAGGAATGACTTTGCCCTTGGTGTCGATCACTTCAGCCTTGGTGTCGATATGCACACCACCCATCGTGTGGTGAACAGCAGGCTGAACCTTCACAGCGTAGAACGGCGCGGTCACCAAAGCCTGAGGCATATTGGCGCGACCGAAGTCTTCGTCCTTACCAGCCTTTTGCATTTCGGTGTAGCGCTTCATCGTGGCAACGAGGGCATCAGCAGGAACGTCCATCTTCTTGGCGAGGTCAGCGTAGTTGTCAGCGGAAACGGCAAGACCCATTTTGATATATTCGCGAATGACCTTAGCAGTCTTCGAGGTTTCAGCGTCCCAAACGATCCAAGCAAAGCGACCAGGCTGCTTCAATTCGTTGGCCGAGACAACGTCACGCGTCAAAAGTTCGTTCGTGAAGCGCTTACCTTCTTTGTTAACGAGCACAGCACCGTCACCGCGCACACTTTCCGAAATGAGGATACCGTCAGGCGTGGCCGTCGGGTGAGCCTGGATCTGGTCCATATCGACTAAGCCAGCACCAGCGCGTTGGGCTAAGAGAATGCCGTCGCCCGTAGCACCAGAGTGGTTCGTCGTGGCGTAGCCCTTAAGCATCGGTTTGTACTTCACAACCATATCTTGGTTGGCACCAAAGCCACCAGTGGCGAGCACCACAGCCTTGGAGTCGATCGTGTAGACCTTGCCGTCCTTGCTCTTCACTTTCACGCCCACCACAGCGCCAGCCTTGTTCTTCACAAGGTCAAGAGCCTGCGTACCTTTGCGGATGTCGAGCTTACGATCCTGAGCAGCCTTGTAGAGCGTCTTCATGATCATCGGGCCCACGGCAGAACCGTCAGAAGGACGGTGAGCACGGTTATATTTAGCGCCACCAGCGCGACCCACCACGCTCAAGTCTGCGCCGAGGCTCTCTAACCAAGCGATGGAATCCTTGGCGTGCGTCGTCATCGTACGAACGAGGCGAGCGTCATTGATATCGTGACCGCCCTTCATCGTGTCAGAGAAGAACTGATCGACCGTATCAGGAATACCAGCCTTTTTCTGCTGCGGGGTTTCAGCAGCGTTGATACCGCCTTCGGCACGGTTGGTGTTACCGCCCACAATGTTCATTTTTTCCAAAACGATCACTTTGTCGCCCAAATCGTGAAGCGTGACAGCGGAGGAAAGACCAGCGCCACCAGAACCAATCACGACGACGTCCGTCTGAACGTTAGCGGCATAAACATTAATGGCAGAAGAAAGTGCCAAGGCAAGAACGAGTTTTTTCATGATGAAGTTTGTCTCCGTAAAGTTTTCATCAACATTAAAAAGAGAAGGCTAGTTAACTAAGACGCTAGAACTACGCCATTAGGATGGAAGAGAGTATGCCGATTTTAGAAAAGCGCTGTCGTGAGATTTTTTTAAGCGCGACTTGAGGAAAAGTTAAGACTCCTTCTCGCAGAAGGGAAAAAAGAAGGTAAGGGGAAGGGACGCGAGGCTAGTCAGGAGAAGCATTTGAGAAGGATTCTCATTGAAGAAAAAGCAGGATGTTTTGGGGGTGAAGAGAGTGGTGTGGTTCTTCAAAATCTAGGGAAATCCCTAATATCGAATGGGAGAGCGTAGGGAAAGAAAACGTGTTTTTTGAGTAACGGCGAGAAAACTCTCCAGACGGAGTTTCTTTTTAGATCAATGATTGATACACTAGAAAAACTTCGATCGATTTTTGTGAGATAAAGACGCCATGGCAGAAGGGAAGGAAGAAGTGAAGGGAGAGACAAAGGCAAAGACAAAAACCAAAGAGAAGAAGGCAATTTCGCTCGACTTCTCGGGACTTAACGCCGCGCAGCGAGAAGCGGTGATGGCACCTCCTGGGCACCAGCTCATTTTAGCGGGCGCGGGCACTGGGAAAACGCGTGTACTGACGATGCGCTTGGCAGCACTCGTGGCCGCTGGGACGCCACTTACTTCCCTGATGGCCGTGACCTTCACGAATAAGGCAGCGCAAGAATTGCGTGAGCGAGTAAAAGTGACGCTCTCAGAAGAGGCGAGTAATCTATTTTCTTCTCTTTGGGTGGGCACCTTTCATGGGATTTGCCACCGAATGTTGCGCGCTTATGCCAAAGAAGCTGGACTCCCAGCGCACTATCGCATTTTGGATGCAAAAGAAGCGCTAGCGCTTATCACAGAGCTCCTCGAAGGAGAAAGCGAAGAAGGAGAGGAAAACTCTAACGGAGTTTCGCAGCGAGAGCTCTCTCAAATGGACGACTATGAAGGGCTTCTCGCGATTAAGCCCTCAGACGTCCTCACTTTCATCAACTGGCATAAAGAAGAGGGCGTGCGCGCCAAAGACGCGCCCTTGCCACTAGAGAAATGGTCATCCAAACCCGTGCCCGCGAGTGTACTTGAGCGATATGTTTCGCTCTACAAAGCCTACGAAGCGCGCACTGAGGAAATGGCCGTCGTGGACTTTGCGGAATTAATTCTCCGTGTGGTGGAACTCTTTGAAACCCATCCCAAAATCTTGAAGGCCTATCAGAGGCGCTTTGCGCATATTTTGGTCGACGAATTTCAAGACATCAATGCGATGCAGTACCGCTGGTTGACGCTTCTTTGTGGGGCGGGGAAAGCCGATAGCGCAAAAACACAAACGAAGGCGAAACCAAAAACGAAAGCCCCAGCGCTTTTTGCGGTGGGTGACGATGATCAATCGATTTATGCCTTCCGTGGTGCAAAGGTTGAATTGCTCTCGGCAATGCTGACGGACTTTGCCGAAGATAGGGCAACGCCCATTGCGCCCATTCGCTTGGAAGAAAACTATCGCTCAAGCGCGACGATTCTGGCAGCAGCGAACGCGGTGATCGCCCACAATAAAGAGCGCTTAGGAAAGACGCTTCGCGTAGCAGAGGCGCGTCCACCTTCTCGCAGTGCGGCAATTCGCTTGGTGATGAAAGAAGACTCCCGAGCGGAAGCTGATTGGGTGGCGCATGATGTGGAAGCGCAATTAGAAAATGGCGTCCCAGCTGAAGAAATTGCCATTCTCTACCGCGTCAATGCGCTCTCTTCTCCCTTTGAAATGGCATTTCGTCGCCGACATATTCCGCTATTAGTAAACGGTGGGCCGCTTTACTTTCAACGTGCGGAGATTAAAACGCTACTCTCCTACCTTGCACTCCTGCTCGAGGATCCACACGATATGGACGTCTTGCGTGTGGCGAACGCGCCTGAGCGCGCTGTGAGTGAAGAAGCGATTGAGTCGCTAAAAGCGTTTGCCAAGCGTGAAGGCGTGACGCTCTGGGAAGCACTGGGAGGTCAAGACTATTCGGAGAGTCCTTATGCCGACGAAATGCTCCTCTCGATGAGAGCACTTCTGAAAGCCATTCGCTATGAAGCAAGAAAACTTCCTTTACCAGATGTGGTAGCGCTCACGATTTTGGGCTCGGGGCTAGCTGACTACTACAAAGATATTGGACGGGAAGAGGCGTTGATGACACTCAATGCACTCACTGACTTTGCGGAGAGTTTTGTCGAGAAAGAAGGGCTCTCGCTTACCGATTCGGCCTTTGAGGGAAACGAGGATACCGCCTCTTCCTTAGCCACTTTTATGGACTATGTGGCGCTCGTGAGCGAAGATCAACGAGAGGCGACAAAACTTGCCAAGACGCTAGCGAAAAGGGGAAGTGTGAAAAAAGCGCAGGAAGAAAACCCCTTAAAAGCCGTGCAATTGATGTCGGTTCATGCGGCAAAGGGGTTGGAATTTAAAGTGGTCTACATTGTGGGGGCAGAATATGGACTCTTCCCACACTATGGGGCGCTGCACGATCCCAAGTGCGGTGGCTTAGAAGAAGAGCGCCGCTTAATGTACGTGGCCATGACGCGCGCTAAAGAGAAGCTCTCGCTCGCAATGAGTGCGTATCGCGCAGAGATGAGCGCCTACCCAAGACGAAGCGCTTCGCCCTTTTTAGGCGAAATCCCGGCAGAACTCTTGGAAGCAGAAGACTATTAGAGGTTGAGTTCGCTGAAAAAATGCATTGAGGCAAAAGAAATCGGGCTCTTCCATGCGTAGGAAAGCCCGATTTTTGAATTTGCTTAGTTTTTAGATCATCTGGATCTGTGGTGTGCCATTTTCTCTAAAGGAGATATAACCACTTCGAGCAGAACCTTCGTTGGGGTTATCAAGATCCCAATTAGGCACCACCCAGCGTTCAATGAGACCATTGACACGAGCGCCAGGGTGCATCGTGTGTGCATGAATCACCACATCCACGGCCATGGAGCGCGCTGCCTCAGCAATTGCACGCTCGCTAATACGCTCATCACCAATGGGCAATCCCGCCATTTCCGCTTCTTTCACACAGAGCTCATAGAGGTGCGCAATGATTTCACGACGATCGTCTGGGGAGTGGCGAAGGATTTCGCGCTGCCAATCGGGCTCACGAATCTTGTTGCGCATCATCTGCAGGGCATAGTTTCCCGTGCACCAGAGGTCTCCATGGCTAAAGAGAATGGGGCGGTTTGCGACATCAATGACAATCGGGTCATCAATTAACTCTGCACCACACTTTTGTGCAAAGGAGTGACCCAAGAGAATATCGGACTCTCCTCGCATGATAAGCACACGGCGACCCGTGGAGGTGTGAAGCGTTAATTCTGCGGCGATCAAATCGTCCGCATCATTGGCATCATCTCCCACCCACTGGTCAAACAAGTCCCCAATGATGACAAGCTCAGCATAACGACGGGCGATATTTTTCATAAAGCGCAAGAAACCCATAATCGTTTTGGGTTTATGCACATCCAAATGCAAGTCTGCAATCACAATCGGGTTGGAGAGCGGAGGCACGTGAGAGAGGGCAGAAAGCGCAGGAACTTGAAAGTCAGCCATATCGATATCAACCAGTCGGAATGTCGTCAGTCATCAGTAGTGAGATGAATTCAGGTGAAGGGGGACTCTTGTGTCCACACCCCTCTAAAGCTAACAGTTTAAGCGATTTGGTGTGGTGCTGTGAGTGGCATTAACATTTTGAGCACAATTGCTCAAAGCGGACGCGAGGGCGAAAAAAAGAGCACGGGAGAAAGACATCCCGTGCTCAAAATCATCTGTGTGAGGCAGATGTCAGGTATTTTAGTCGATGATTTCAGCTTTTTCAATCACAACGTCTTCGCGTGGCACATCGTGGTACCAGGAGCGAGATTCGGTCGGGACAACAGCGATCGTATCAACGACATCCTGACCAGCCACCACACGGCCAAAGACCGCGTAGCCCCAACCCTGAGCGGAGGGAGAAGTGTGGTTCAAGAAGTTGTTGTCGTTCACGTTGATGAAGAACTGAGCGGTAGCAGAGTGCGGATCGCTCGTACGAGCCATGGCGATCGTGTACTTGTCGTTCTTCAAGCCGTTCTGAGCTTCGTTTTCGATCGGTTCATGGGTTTCTTTTTCTTTCAAGCCCGGCAAGAAGCCACCGCCCTGAATCATGAAGCCTTTGATGACGCGATGGAAAATCACGCCGTCATAGAAGCCTTCACGAACATAACGTTCAAAGTTAGCACTGGTAGCGGGGGCGTTGTCGTGATCGAGTTCGATATCGATAATGCCTTTGTTGGTTGTCAAACGAATCATGGGGTGGTTTCCTTTAACTTATCAAAAGAAAAAAAGTCACTTAGTTTTCTCTTGGCAAAAGAGCTTGGATGGTGCTTGTCTCTCGTCACCCATCCTTCACCCTTGCCATGACTTCAAAAGTGTGCCGTACATTGTGGCACAAAATGGAGTGCTTTGGGGAGGCAAAAATTCTTTTCTTCACGGAAAAAGTGTGAGAGAAGGTGGGGGAGAAGAGTGGGTTAAGCAGAGAGTAGGAGGAGGCGTTCAGCGCACTTTCTCTCTGCGAGAAAGGAAAACGAGTGAAGGAGTCTTTCCATCACTTCACTCGTTTCCAGTATCTCTAGAGCTAAGAGGCTAAGACTTAGGGAAGTACTTTAGCGTCCAAAATCACCACAGGCTTCACAGGCACATCATTCATGCCTTTTTTGGAAGTCGTTTCCACTTCAGCAATCTTGTCGACCGTGTCGGTCCCACTCATCACCTGACCAAAGACGGCGTAGCCGTAACCATCCGAAGCGCGATCAGCGTTTAAGAAGTCGTTATCAGCAACGTTAATAAAGAATTGACTTGTAGCGGAGTGGGGGTAACCCGTGCGAGCCATGGCGATCGTGTACTTGTCGTTACGAAGACCATTGCGCGCTTCGAGAGGAATCGGGGCGCGGGTTTGCTTTTGCGTTAAGTCTTCTGTGAAGCCACCACCCTGAATCATGAAAGCGCCAATCACACGGTGGAAAATCGTTCCCTTGTAAAAGCCATCGTTCACATACTGAAGGAAGTTTTTCACTGTCTGCGGGGCACGGTCCGGATTCAACTGCACCACGATGGGACCTTCCGTTGTAGTAAATTCCACACGAGGCGCAGCAGCATAGGCGCTCCCCATGAAGAGAGCAGAGGCCATAAGAGCAGTCAAAGACTTAGTAAGAGAAGAAGTCATAATGGGAAAAATCCTTCCTTAAATAAAAAAACACAAAAAACAGAAAACAAAATGAGAAATCAGGTCTCAATTAGCGCAACGTTGTCGAGTGTGGCGTTGCGGTATCAAATTCAGACGAAAAATTAAGGCGCTCACCTTCAGCGGCTTTCTTCGCTTTCAAGGCCTCCTCTGTCGCAGCCTTTTGCTCACTTTCACGCGCCTTTAAAGCGGCAGCCTCTTCATCGTGACCAAACCACTTTTCAAGCGTGGCTAAGCGAGCATTCAATTCACGATTGTTTTTAATCGCTTTGGCGGCAACTTCGTAGTTTTCCAGTGCGCGTGTGAGGTACACATCGCCCAAATTCTTGCGAGCAATCGCAAAGTCAGGCGAAATGGAGAGCACTTTCTTTAAGTAGCCTTCGGCTTCATCGAGCTCACCCTTTTGCGCAAGGATCACTGCTAAGTTGTTATAGGGTTCTGGCACTTCTGGGAAGTCTGCGGTCATGCGACGAAGTTCACTGATCGCTTCATCCACACGATCCAAGCGCTCAAGCGCCACTGTGCGCATAAAGCGTAGTTTCAAGTTAGTGCTATTTTGCTCCAGCCCAGCATCTGCCAGGGCAAGGGCTTCAGCGTTGCGACCACCCGTCAAAAGGCTCTCGACTCGCCCTGGTACATCCGAGGGTTTCAACCCTTGAAGGAGGGGGTTCACTTGGGCGATGGTATTTTTACTCACATCGCCCTTAGTGACGGCCAAAGCCGTTGAGGGGGCGGCAAAAGAGAAAGCAAGACAAAGCCCTAAACTGAGGGCAGTGAGTGAAGAAGAAAGTCGGGCGGGCATCATAACTCACGCTAATCCAATAAAAAATCGATTCACGAAAAAAAGTGTGTCTCAAGTGTGGCGCAAGAGCCTTAGAGGATCTTGAGTGTAGAACACCTCGATTGAGGCAAAAGTATCGAAGAAAAAGAAGCGAAAATGAGGCGCGCTAGTGCAAACACTTCGCCTTCTCGTCCATTTGGCTGAACGAAACTTCTGCCTAAAGGCGCTCGCCTTCGGTATACTGTGAGACACTTTTGCAATGCATTGTAGCCGATTGTGCTCGATTTCGATTGACTCCTGAGAAGAGCGTTTGCGCGTTTTACGCCTTTTTACGCTTCTCAACACGAGTGTAAATCGGCGAAAATGGGAGAATAGCGCCTGCGCTTCGCTCTTCTTTTTTAGGAAAGAGAAAAGGGGAGGAAACGGCTTTCGATGAAGAAAGTGCCTCTCATGCTGCTCGCGCCTCTTTTTCAAATTTAGTGAAACAAAACCCAAGAAGGAAACCTAAGGTCATGTCGCTTTCGATTTATTCGACATTAACTGGTGAACAACAACCCTTTGAACCCTTAGAACCTGGACACGTAAAGATGTACGTCTGCGGGGTGACGGTCTATGACTACTGTCATATTGGACACGGTCGCACGTTTGTCGCCTTTGACGTGATTCGCCGTTGGATGGAAGCAAGTGGCCTCAAAGTGACCTTTGTGCGTAATGTCACGGACGTGGACGATAAGATTATTCGTCGTGCCGCAGAACGCAACGTTTCGATTGATGCCTTAACGGAAGAATTCACTCGCGCCATGCAAGAAGACATGAAGGCGCTGGGGTGCTTAGCCCCAACGATGGAGCCACGTGCGACGGAATTCATTCCTGAAATGCTTAAGCTCGTTGAAGTCTTAGAAGAAAAAGGCTTGGCTTATCAGGGAACCGACGGGGACGTGGACTTTGCGGTGCGTAAATTCGCTCCCTATGGAAAACTCTCAGGGAAGTCGCTGGACGACCTGCAAAGTGGCGCTCGCGTCGATGTGAACACGGGTAAGCGCGATCCTCTTGACTTTGTGCTCTGGAAGAGTGCTAAACCAGGGGAGCCGCAGTGGGACTCGAAGTGGGGTAAGGGGCGTCCAGGCTGGCATATTGAATGCTCGGCGATGTCCACGAAACTCTTAGGGGACACATTTGATATTCACGGGGGTGGCCCAGACTTAGTCTTCCCGCACCACGAAAATGAAATTGCGCAGTCAGAAGGCGCAACAGGCAAAACCTTTGCTCGCGTGTGGATGCATTCTGGTCCCTTACGTGTACGCGATAAAGACGGTCACGAAGAAAAGATGTCCAAGTCCTTAGGGAACTTCTGGACCATTCGTGATGCGTTAGACGACACCAACAAAACCTATGGGGAAGGCAACGGCGCAGAAGTGCTTCGCTTCTTCTTGTTGCGTAGCCACTATCGCTCCCCGATTTCTTTCTCGCCTGTTTTGATTGAAGAAGCCCAGAAGGGTCTTGTGCGTCTTTATGGGGCTCTTGAAGGCGTTGCCGTTGCAGAAGGCGGGGTGGACTGGTCAGAAGACTATGCCAAGCGCTTTAAAGCCGCAATGGATGATGACTTTAATACGCCACAGGCAGTTTCCGTCCTTTTTGAATTGGCAACGGAAATTAATCGCACGAAGGACCCGGCCCTTGCTCGTCAATTAAAGGGCTTGGGTGGCGTCTTGAATCTTTTGACGCGTGACCCGGCTGATTTCTTAAAGGGTGGGGCAGATGATGCCGAAGAAGCGCGTATTGATGCGTTGATTGCTGAGCGAGCGGAAGCCAAAAAGGCCAAGAACTTTGCGCGTGCCGATGAAATTCGCGCACAGTTAACGGCCGAGGGGATTGAACTCCTTGATACCCCGCAGGGCACGACCTGGCGTCGTCTTTAAAAATTTGAATTAAAGGAAAGAGTAGTTTTGCTATGGCAAAAAATGTCTTTTTAGAGTTTGAAAGCGATATTGAAGCCCTTGAGGGAAAGATTGCGGAGTTGCGTGAATTAGAAGAATCCACGGCTGACCATGAACAGCGTGTCTCGGTGGATAAAGAAATTCAGCAGCTGCAGAAAAAAGCGACGCAACTCGTCAAAAAGGTCTACGCAGACTTGACGCCTTGGCAGATTTCGCAAGTCGCTCGCCACCCTAATCGTCCTTATACCTTGGACTATATTGAGTCGATTTTTACCGATTTCCATGAACTCCACGGGGACCGTGCCTTTGCAGACGACAAGGCGATCGTAGGCGGTTTGGCTCGCTTAGCCAACATGAATGTGGTGGTGATTGGACACCAAAAGGGGCGTACGCTCAAAGAACGTACAGAGCGCAACTTTGGGATGGCGCGCCCAGAAGGCTACCGCAAAGCGTTGCGCCTGATGGAAATGGCAGAAAAGTTTGGGTTGCCTGTCGTGACCTTGATCGACACCCCAGGCGCATATCCTGGGATTGATGCAGAAGAGCGTGGACAGTCTGAAGCCATTGGCCACAATATCTACAAGATGGCAGAACTCTCTGTCCCGATTCTCTCTTGCGTCATTGGTGAAGGGGGCTCGGGTGGGGCACTTGCGATTGGGGTGTCAGACACGATGCTCATGCTCCAATATGCGACTTACTCTGTCATTAGCCCAGAAGGCTGCGCCTCCATTCTTTGGAAGTCCGCTTCTGAAGCACCACGCGCTGCAGAAGCCTTGGGGCTCACGGCAGATCGCTTAAAGGAATTGGGGTTAGTCGACCGTGTGATTACCGAACCCTTAGGTGGGGCGCACCGTGATTGGCAGCTGATGAGCATTAATCTCAAAAAAGCAATGACGGACGAACTTCGTAAGCTGACAAAACTCAGTCGTGAAGAACTCATCGCTCGTCGCCATGAACGCTTGAATAGTTTTGGGCGTTTTTTGGTAGAAGCTGTGAATCGTTCTCAAAAAGGCGCTAAAGAAGCGAAATAATTACTAGGGATTTCCCTAGTTTTTGGCTGATAGCGCAAAAAGCTGACAAAAAGTGCCATAAAGAGTGCTAAACTTCAGCCAACTTCTCAGACATTAGCTGAAAGGATTAGGATTTTGGGCAACGGGAAGTGAAAATTTCTCGTTGTTTTTTTGTTGCCTAACGTTTTGGCAGTGTCTTTGATTGAAGTGCTTAAAAGCTGCTTCCCAACGAAGTAGACCCGCGCGGGTAGGTTTCTCTGAAACCATGACTAAGTATCTGCGCGAGAACCTCAGAGTAGTTAGAGCTCACTCTTTGTGGATGGTTAGCACAGGAGGGTGAGAAACTTCGGCGGCATGTGCCATAGAGACCTAAGTGTGCCCCCCGCTGATGACCAACAACTACTCGACCCATGGCCTGAGATGGTTAGGCCAGGAAGAATCGACCAACTGACTCCGAGGTGATCGTGAGACGGTTGGTCGTTCGCTTTATGGGTAGCGAAATCTACCTCTGCCAGGACGGGTTGCTGTTGTCTGTGAGATGCGACAGCGACCCGTTTTGGCATTTTTTTTCTTTTGCGATTTTTTCTTTTTTCTCTCCTCCTGACAAAGTGACAAGGATGCTTTTTGAGAAAGGTTCTCAAAAAGATCAAGAAACGCGCCGTTGTCTAGCTTAAAATCGTATCAAAATCAAACAGAAAATCCTACTAAATCAAGCTTTTTGAGCTTTCCTTGAAGAAAGTGAAGTCCACCCCCTAAATTTGGGATAAACCCTAGGGAAAATAGACTACAATAAGAACGATTTTTTTTGCATTGTTTACCCGAAAAAGACACTGACACAAAAGCTTGCGTTTCGTCTTTGTCTCATGAGATAGGCTAGGAGAAGCCTCCGAACGTGAATGATGCAATTTTTTTATTGAAAAGAATTGTCCTTTAAGCCAGACGAAAAGCGTTTTTTCAGGAGAAGAAAGACGCGGGAGGCGACTGGCAAAGGGTATTTAGCAAAAGATGGAATTTCCTTTATTGAACCCCGGGATCAAACGACTCGTTCGCTACATCGTGCCTTATAAATGGCTCGTGGCGGGCGCAGTGCTCTGCATGGTGATTGCAGGGGCTTCGTCGTCCTTGATTGCCTTGCTTTTAGGCAAGCTGACGGATCTCGGCTTTTACGAACAAGCTGCTTGGGTGGTGATGGCGGCGCCGATCGGATTGATTGCGATTGCGCTTTGCCATGGGAGCAGTATGTTCTTAAGTAACTACTTGTTGGGTAAAGCGAGTCAAAACGTCCTTTATACGTTACGCGCTCAGATGTTCAACAACATGCTCCACTGGCCTGCGGCAACTTATGCCCGTAATGGCAGTGCAGCGATTGCCTCAAAGTTTGTGTTAGAAGCCAACGTGGCGCTCTCTAATGCCACGAAGTCTTGTATTACGTTGGTGCGTGACTCTTGTCAAGTTGTGGCATTGGTCATTGTTCTTGTTTGGCACAATTGGCAGTTGGCTATAGTGAGCCTTATTCTCGCGCCTTTGATCTGGTGGTTGCTACGCGGAATCTTTGGTCGCATGAAGAAGGTGATGGAGGCTTGTCAAGAATCGATCACTTCTATCCTTGTGCATGTCAAAGAAGTGTATCAAGGGCACAGACTCATTAAATTGTCAGATACATACGAGCAAGAAAAGTCGACCTTTCAGAATATCAATGATGATGTTGAAAAAATGATGGTGGACATGTCCAAAGTATTATCTGCATCTGCTCCCTTGACTCAGCTTGTTTCTATGATTGCTGTGGCTGGTGTGCTTGCGTTTGCTATGTACCAGACACATGTCGGGATGTTGACACTAGGCGAATTCGTGACTTTCTTGGCAGCTCTTTTACTTTTAATGCCTCCTCTTCGTAACCTGACGGAAGTAAATGCTGGGTTTATTCTCGTGGGGGTCGCTTGCGAAAGCCTGTTTGCGACTATTGATGAAACCCTTGAAGAAGATAATGGGACACAAGAATTGAACTCTTGCCAGGGGGCTATTCGTTTTGAAAAAGTGTCTTTGCGCTATCCTGGCAAAGATATTGATGCTGTGCAAGATTTTAATCTCACGATCAATCCAGGCGACTGCGTGGCAGTCGTTGGTTTGTCGGGTGCAGGGAAAACTTCGCTTATCAATTTATTGCCTCGCTTCTGGAATCCCACTGCTGGGCGTATCGAAATTGACGGCAAAGATATTCAAAATGTGAAGCTCGAATCGCTACGCAAGGCGATTGCGATTGTTTCGCAGGACGCGCGCCTTTTTGACGATACTATCCGTAATAACCTGACTTACGGTGTAGAAAATGCGACTGATGAAGATATCCAGAAGGCTATTAAAGCAGCTTCCATTGAAGGCTTTATTGCTTCGCTTCCCGAAGGGCTTGAAACGCAAGTCGGGGAAGCAGGCTCTCGTTTATCTGGCGGTCAGAAGCAGCGTCTCTCGATTGCTCGTGCTTTCTTAAAGAATGCGCCAATTTTGATTTTGGATGAGCCCACCAGCGCCCTTGACCGTGGTAATGAAGAAAAAATCAAGGAAGCCTTGAAGGATTTGATGAAGGGGCGCACGACGATTATTGTGGCGCACCGCTTTAGCACGATTGAAAACGCAAATGTGATCGTGGCGATGGAAAATGGCCGCATCAAGGAAATGGGCTCTCTCGGAGCGTTGCTCGAAGCAGATGGTCTCTTCGCACATCTCTATCGCTTGCAGCAGCCTCAACTTGCAGCGCAAGAGGGAGGTGCAGCATGAGAAAGCTCTTAAATCGCATCGCCCCGAGTTTGTGGCGTCTCTACGCGTACTTCCTCGATTACAAAGTCACGTTAGTGGTGGCAACAGTCTTCATGGTGCTTTCTGCGAGTACCTCCTCGCTTACCGCTACGCTTTTGGGGCAGCTCACTGATATTGGTTTTTATGGGAAAGAAGCCTGGGTGATTTACGGAGCGCCATTGGCTTTGATAGGAGTGACCCTCCTTTATGCAATTTCCTCTATTTTGAGTGCGTATTTGATGGCTAAAATTAGCCAAAGAGTGCTCAAGGGAATCCGTATGGAGATGTTTGACTCCATGCTTCACTGGCCAGAAGGTGAATATCTCAAACATCCAACAGGGACTATCTCGGCGAAATTTGTCAATGAGGCATCTTTGGCCTTAGGCGGTGCTGCACAATCAGTCATTGTTTTAGTTCGTGATGTGGTGCAAGTGATTGCTTTACTTGGGGTTCTCTTCTGGTACAACTGGCAGTTGACATTAGTCACGTGCTTGGTTGCTCCGATTTTGGTTTTTGTCTTGCGCAAAGTGTCAAAGCGTGTTCGCCGTATTGTTGCAGAAAACCAAAATCAGGTCGGGCAAATGGTTTCTCGTGTCCAGGAGGCACATGAATCAGAACGTTTGGTCAAGATTAGTCAGGCTTATGAAACTGAAAATAGTCAGTTTGACAAGATCAATCATCGGATTCGACGCCTTAGTCTGAAGACTATTCAGATGCAGAGCATAGGCACTCCGTTGACACAACTTTTGGTCATGGTCGCTATCGCTTTTGTTGTGGGTGTTGCGCTTCTTGAGGCGCAGCAGGGACGATTGACATTCGGAGACTTTATTACGTTCCTCTCGGCCATGCTCTTGATTAAAGCGCCGATTCAGCACTTAGCAGGACTCAATGCCACTTTTGCCATGGTGGAGGCTGCTGCTAAGAGTATTTTTGCGGTGATCGATACAGAGTGTGAAAAGGATACTGGCACGATTGAGCTCAACAATGTGAAGGGCGATATCGTTTTTGAGAACGTCACTTTCCAGTACCCAGATACCGAGAAGCCCGTCTTGCAAAATTTTAATTTGCATATTTCTCCAGGTGAAAAATATACCTTACGAGGGGAGTCTGGTGCAGGGAAGACGACGCTGGTCAATTTGATTCCTCGCTTCTGGGATGTCACTGAAGGGAGAATTCTGATTGATGGCATCGACATTCGAGATATGACACTCTCTAGCTTGAGAAAGCAAATTGCTATGGTTTCTCAAGAGGTGTTCTTGTTCAATCGATCAATTTACGCCAATATCACCTATGGTGCAGATAACCCAACTGAAGAAGCTCTAACGGAAGCTTTGGATGCAGCACGTTTAAAAGACTTGATTGGAACCATGCTAGAGGGCTTAAAGCAAGGGGTTGGTGAATCTGGACAAGCTCTTTCGGGTGGGCAAAAACAGCGGGTAGGTATTGCGCGAGCGTTACTTCAGAAATCGTCTATTGTGATTTTTGATGAAGCAACTAGCGCTTTGGACGCTGAAAATGAACAGACAATACAACGCGCTGTGGAAGAGCTAATTAAAGGAAAAACGGCCATTTCTATATCCCATAAAGAACAACTTAAAAGCGGATTTGATGCGAAAGAAGTGGTTGTGAAGTAAGGAGAGAGACGACATGTCTAGTCAAGATGAAATGAAATATATTTCTAGACCCCAGTTGATCAAGAAGCATTTGAAAGCAGTGGGAGCCACTACTGGGTTTCATAAAGTGAATTTGGGGAACATGGAAGCATACTGTTTTCAGAGTGTTCCGCTTTTTGTGAAGCAATACAACCCAAATTTTAAAATGAAGTACTTTGTAGGTACTGTACCTGTCATCTCGACAAAACGTGCTCCATTGGTGAAAAGTACCCTAAAAGAAGACTTTTCTGACAGGCAAAACCGTATATATCTCAATTTAGGTTCTCTGCCGTTTTTTGACAATAGATCGGGAATTCCCAGAGTTGCCAAGGAGCTCTGTAAAGTTGGCATTGAAAGAACAGATGTTTGCGTCGTGCCAGTTTATCCAGACTCAGTAACAGGGACTTATCGAGTCGCAGTTTCATGGCTTCGTTCTCACGGAGCCACTCCTACGTTTCCCGAATGGGCGGAACTGGAGAAGGAGGATGATCCGGAAATCACGGTGAAATCTGGGGATTGGCTAGTGAACACGATGGTCAACAGCAATGAGTTGGACTTCATGGCAGAGCAACTACGCTTCTTTAGAGATAAAGGGGGGAAAGTAGGTTTTATTCTTCACGATCTCATCCCTGAAGATTACCCGAATTTCTACAAGTCTAGAGACGTCAAACTTTTTCGCAGATGGCTTAGAAACATCACGAAGTATGACGGAATTTTTGCTATTTCGAACGCAACCAAGCAAGCATATTTGGACTGGGCGGAGCGCAATCATATCGAAAAGCACCCAAGGATAGATTATTTCCACTTAGGTGCGGATTTTAAAGGCAAACTTTCCCGTCAAAGCAAGCATAAGGTTTTTAGTATTGAAGGATCTTTTTTCCTTATGGTTAGCACGATAGAACCTCGCAAAGGTCATGCACAAGTTCTGGAAGCGTTTGAGAATTTGTGGAAAGATGGCTTTGAAGGAAAGTGTGTTTTTGTGGGACGCCAAGGGTGGAAAGTCAAAGAATTAATTCTTAAAATTCAAAGACATTCTGAATTAGGAAAGAGATTGTTTTGGCTCAATCGCACCAGCGATGAGGAGTTAGCCGAGCTTTACAAACAGTCATCGGCAGTCATCATTGCTTCAATCGTTGAAGGATTTGGACTTTCTATGACAGAAGCTCTTTTCCACCAAAAAAGAATTATTGTGAGAGATATTCCCGTATTTAGAGAAACAGCACAAAATAACGCCATATATTTTAATGGGAATAATGCTCAAGATTTAGCAGACAAAATTCAGAAAACATATCAAGAAAAGGATATAACTCACCAAGAAGTCCACATAACTTCTTGGGAAGAAAGTTTTAGCAAATTGATAGGAATTATAAAAAATGAAGATTAAATCCGTAATTTTGTGTGGTGGATCTGGGACACGTTTGTGGCCGATTAGTCGCTCAGATCTCCCAAAACAGTTTGTTAAATTCAAGCCTAATGAAAAGAGCAATACTCTCTTCAAACAGGCTATGTATAGGGGCACACGAATCAGCGATGAGATTCCGTTGATCTTAGCCTCGACAGAATATCGCTACTTGATTGCGGGTCAGTTGAAAGAAATGTCTCTGAAAGCGGAGATATTTTTCGAACCTGTTGCCCGAAACACAGCACCATCGCTCACAATGGCGGCTCTTTCCTTATTGGCGAAAGAAGAAGATGACCCGATTATGGTTGTCTTGCCTTCGGACCAGTATATTGACGATCAGGAGTTTAAACGAGTCCTGGAGCTTGCCTTCCCTGCTTGTAAAGAGGGGAGTATTGCGCTAGTAGGCATCTCGCCAAAATATCCAGAAACTGGATACGGATATATAAAAGCCAAATCCAAAGAAACGTTGTCTGAAGTGGTCGAGTTTTGTGAAAAACCCGATCTGGAAACCGCTAAAGAATATCTGCGCAGTGGGTTGTACTTCTGGAATTCAGGGATCTTTGTTCTGAAAGCTTCTACCTGGATGAAAGCGCTACACGCTTGCAGACCAGACATTTACACAGCTTCGCTAGAGGCTTTTGAGAAAAAAGAAGCTCTTAGTGACCATGAAATTTCGGTTGGTAAAGAAGTATTCGAGAAGATTCCATCAGAATCGGTGGACTATGCAGTATTAGAGAAATGTGCGGCAAAAGGTATTTCCTTGAAGGTGGTGCCCTTCTTCAAACACTGGAATGATTTAGGGTCTTGGAAGTCTGTTTACGATGCCTTGGGTAAGGATGCTGAGCACAACTTTGTGCAAGGCCACGCGGTAGTCAACGAAACAACAGGCTCCTTGGTCGTTTCCACTTCGCGTCCTATTGTTGTTAATGGTCTCAAAGACGTAGCAGTCGTAGAAATGAATGACGCAGTTTTGGTGACTGCTTTGAACGAAAGCCAAAGTATTAAACAAACTGTAGACCAACTGAAGAGTATCTCAATCCCGGAAGCAACCCAACATAGAAAAGGATACCGCCCTTGGGGGTGGTACGACGTGTTAGAGGAAGGAGATACATTCAAAGTTAAACGTATCTATGTAAAACCAGGAGAATCTTTGTCGTTGCAGCGCCACTCTCGGAGAGCCGAGCATTGGCTTGTCATTGGTGGAGAAGCAACAGTCCAGTTGGGAGAAACAGTGTTGCATCTCAGTACTGGTGAATCTGTCTATATTCCTAAACGAGAAATCCATAGACTTAAGAACGAAACCCAGAATCCTGTTTACATCATTGAAACGCAGATAGGCGACTACCTGGGAGAAGATGATATAGAAAGACTTGAAGATATTTATGGAAGAGGAAAATAAGTAGAAGACTCTTTGAGTAAATTATCTTTCAAACATTATTTTGAGTAAATGCAATGATTGGTAAATATATAAAAAGAAAAATATTTCTTAAAGCTAGTAAAAAATTAAAAAAACTTTCGGATAAGTTTTTAAAGAAAGCTTTAAAGATTAATGACGAGATAGCTTCTTTTGAAACAAGAGAATGGACGAGTGCTCATGCCGATATTCAACATATCAATGAGAAAGTGTTGAAAAATGATGGCAAAAAGAGAGTTCTTGTTTTGGAATTAAATGATTTCCATGGGGCAGTTTATCCCAACTTCGTAATCTATTTTAATAAGCTAGGCTATGAAGTGGATTTATTACAAACTTTTGGAAATAATGTAAAAATGGAGTGTATGTGTCGAGTTCCCAAGAGCATTTTTAGAATGTATACTGGGATCGTTTTTGATATATACAAATTTTTGAATAGAGAAGAAATTTCTCAACATTATGATTACATTTTCTATCACACTACATTTACAGGTGAAAAACAAAGTGTATTCTCTGTGCTGAAAGGAATTCCATCTGGAAAATATGGAGCTTTCTTGCTAGAGCATAACCCCATTCCAAATATTGAAGTATTTCACGAGAAATATTTTATTGAACAAGAAATGTTGTTTACCTTGGGTGGTCAAGAAAATACAAGAAAAGTTTCGTGCACTCAAATGGGTGATGTAAAGGTTAAACATAATTTGAATAAAGCTATTAATTTTTTGTTAGTAGGGGCTATAACAAAAGATAACAAAGATTTTGAAAAATTATTTAATGGCATTCACTATTTGATCGAGAAGGGATTTAAGAACTTTTATGTCACGATAGTTGGCCCAGGGAATATTAACGTTCCAGAGGATATAGCTCCTTTTGTTCATTTGAAGGGCTTCTTAACTTATCCAGCAATGTATGAAGTAGCCGAAAAATCTGATTTTATGCTAGGGATGTTCTCTTCGGATAACGAGAAGCACCATAAGTATTTAGATAATTGGTATTCTGGTCTGCGCTGCTTATCTCTACAGTTTAGGAAACCTATTATTATCGAGAAGGCATTTGCAGAGTTTTATGACGTCACTTCTGAGAATGGGATTGTTTATGAACATTTCGAGAAGGCTCTTTTGAAGGCGATGACGATGTCGCAAGATGAATACAAAAATATGGTACTTGCTACTGAAAAAACGTGTGAAGAGCTAGAGCAGAATAGTTTAGAGACTTTGAAAGAAATGATTTCATATCGGGAATCTCTCTACAACAAGGATTCTTAAAAATGATTGCTGATTATCTAAAATATATTTTAAATAAATTGAAATATAAGATCACGGGTCGATTGGACGATCAGGTACGAACAGAATATTTCAAAAATAAATTTCGTTTAGAGAAGGCTAAAGTTAATAAAAATACAGTATATGTGATAGGTGATTCACATACTGGGATTTTTTGTCATAACCGGTTTGACAAAAATCGAATGATAGCAGCAGCGGAAAAGCAATGGTTTTTGGCGGCTAACTACACTCAAGCTCCGAGAGTAGTTGTGTATCATCTAGATGCAGCATTGGCAGTGAATGCGTTTAAAGAAAAGTCGTCGACTCGGGTAAGAGAAAAAATAGAATATTTGTTGAAAAATAGTTATCTTATCCCTAATCATAAGTTAATTTTATCTTTTGGTGAAATTGATTGTAGAGTACACGTAAAAAGACAGAGTGAATTGCAATCGAAAAGTATTTCAGATATTTTAGATGATATTGTTAATAATTATGAAAAGTTAATTAAATATTTAATTTCTAAAAATTTTGAAATTATCCTGTATGGTTCCCCAGGACAACAATCAGATGCGGTTCCAATTGACCCTGTTTATCCGCGTTACGGGTCTGAAGAAGAAAGAAATAAAATTGCTGAAGAATATAATTCGAAACTTCAACTTCTTGCTGAAAAATTAGGATTGAAATATTTTTCTATGTATGAAGAAACAACAGAGAATTATAAAACGAAAATAGAATATTACCGAGATGGAGTACATTTAGGAGATTATGTTTATAAAGATTTGATGGAAAAAGTCAAAAAACTTTAAAACACTACACCATATTCCATTTGTAGGAGAATTTTATGATTTCAGCACAAGAACTTTCTTTTTTGGTTCAAGGCCCAATAGTTCCTGAAACCAAAAAAACAATACAATCTATCAAAGAATTTTATCCAGAATCTTCAATCATATTGTCTACGTGGGACGGCATGGATACCTCTTCTCTTCTCGCGATTGAAAAAGACATCACCGTTGTATACACTGAAGATAACTTTGAGAATTATTTAATGACAAAGTTAGAGTATGCTGGGAAAAAATTTGATAAAAAGGGGAATAATCTTCATCGACAACTTGCAACGATCAAAAAAGGCTTGAATTTTGTAAAAACCAAGTACTGTGTGAAGCTTAGAACAGATTTTGAAGTAACGTCTGATGCCCTCCTTCAAAATATCTCTAAATATAAAAAATTTAATTTGAATAATGACTATAAATATTTGACGGAAAGAGTTTTAATCACAGGATCAGATAAAAATTTTCCTTTCTTTTTTTTCGACTTTGTATATGCAGGCTTGACTTCTGACTTGCGTAAAATTTTTTGTATCGATATACCCGGTAGAGAATATTTCAATTATTTTGAAAATCATATTCCGAAAAATATTTCGACATATCTAGGAAATCCATCTTTTTATCAGTGGATTCCAGAACAGTATATTGTGATAGGCAGTCTCTTGCAAAACGGCGTGAAGATAAGAAAGGATATTGAAAGACTGGATTGGACATATGTAGATCCAGAATTAATCGGGATCAGTAATCTTGTTTTAGCCAGCAACTTTTGCATACTTCAGTTTGAAAAAATTGGAATTATGCCGAGAAAGGATTCTTTAAAGTGGTTGTTGAAAAAAAATGAGAGTCATGCAAAATTTGAGGATTGGATGAGTGTGTATACTCTTTTATAAAATTTTCAAAACATGATTTTTTTGATGTGAAAAAAGATGACAGAACAAATAGTAAAAGAGCTATCGGGACATAGTGGTTGTAAGATATTCCTGTGTCAAAAAGACAAGATTTTTTTTGTTCGGAAACAAGCGACCGGAACATATGTTCCTAGATTATATAACCAGTTCGAAAAACAAAAAAAGCTCTGTTTAATGATAGAAGAGAGAACAATTAGGAAAATATTAACCCCGAAAGTTCTAGGAGCTTCCTCTATTGAGAAGCAACCTCAAGATTTTTCTTTTGATATGCAGTATGTTCAGGGATATACTCTGACGGAATATATAACTAAATATAATACTATTGATACTGTTAATATTGCTCAAAGGATCATCCAGAGTTTAGAAGAAATTAGCCGAATCCCAGATGTTATACCAGGCTCTTCAGTACAGGAAACTATTTATCGAAAGTTAGATTCGCTAGAAAGATTGCTTCCCAAACATCAGGATGTGATCAATAAACTTAAATTTTTATCGAAAAACCTAGATATTAAACCGACTTTCTGCCATGGGGATTTATCCTTAGATAATATTATGGTAGGAGTTGATGGGAATATTTATTTTTTGGATTTGCTCGATTCTTTTCTGAATTCCTGGATAATGGATATTGCAAAAATTCAGATGGATCTTGAGGCGAATTGGAGTATGAGAGGCTACACATTAGACTCTAATGTGATGATTAAACGAAAAATGCTTTTAGACATGCTCATGGAAACTTTCAAAGATTATGAGAAAGAAATATCTTACTTCAAGATATTGCACGCTTTGCGCATCCTTCCATATGCAGCAGATGTCAAGTCTTTAGAAACGCTCAATACATACATTAATAGCTTTAAGTTAGGAGAGTGATATGACAACGCTAATTATCCCGTGCGGAGGGAAGTCATCGAGATTTCCTAATATGAGACCGAAATGGTTACTCACTCATCCAGATGGGAAATTGATGATTCAAAAGGTTTTAGAATCTTTTGATCTCAGCTATTTTTCTAGAATCATTATTACTCTTATTCGAAAACACGATGAAGAGTATAATGCTTCGTTAATTTTAAAACAGGCACTTGAGGGAATCAATTTCGAGATTTGTATTTTGGATGAATTCACAAAATCTGCCTCTGAAACCATTTATCAAACAATTAAAAAGATGAATGTTTCAGATGACTTTGTGATCAAAGATTCGGATAATTTCATAAAAGTCTCTGATGAGAATGCTCTATTAAGAGCTAATGCTGTTATTGGTTACCCCATTAACAATGGAAAGGTAGAGATTACAAATATCCCAGGGAAAAGTTTTTTGTTGGTTAATTCACAAGGAATTTTGATTGATATTGTTGAAAAGCAAATCGTGTCAGATATCGTTTGCTTGGGAATTTATTGTTTCTCCGATACAACATTGTTCTGTGAAGCTTTTGAATCTCTAAATAACGATTTCATTTCTGGTGAACTGTATATATCCAATATAGTTTCTTATCTGATTCACAAAGAGTCGACTATCTTCAATTATGTGCCTGCAACGGATTATAGTGACTGGGGCACTTTTGCCGAATGGAAGATTGAGCAAGAGAAACGAGCGACCTATTTTGTCGATTTTGATGGTGTTTTGATCAAAAACTCAGGAAAATACGGATTAACAAACTGGTCGAATAATTTCGCCGTTTTGAACGAGAATTGTGCTGCAGTTAAGCAACTCATTGAAAACGGAGCTCAGGTGGTTATCACAACATCTCGCCCTGAAAGCTATAGAGAGCAAGTCTTGCATATCCTTGCAGATGTGGGAATAAAGCCCTATGCAATGGTCATGGGGCTGAACCATGCACCAAGAGTGCTTGTTAACGACTTCGCTCCTTCGAATCCATATCCATCTGCAAGAGCTATTAGTTTCCCGAGAGACTCGAATCTTGGACAATATCTCAAATAATTAGTTTTTGACTGTTTTTTAACTTTTTCTATAAAAATCTTTAACGAAAGTAGGAGTTTTTAAATGAAAACTGCAATTGTGACCGGAGTGACGGGCCAAGACGGGGCTTATCTCTCTAAGTTTCTTCTCGACAATGGGTACAAAGTGTATGGAACCCAAAGACGTACTTCCTCGGTGAATTACTGGCGAGTGAACTATTTGGGAATCAAAGATCATCCCAATTTTGAATTGATTGATTTTGATCTTACGGATCAAGGCGCGGCAATTCGGATGGTTGAAGATACCCAGCCAGACGAAATTTATAATTTAGCTGCTCAAAGTTTCGTTGGCGTGTCTTTTGAACAGCCAGAAACCACTGCCCATATCACTGGATTGGGTCCGCTGTACATTCTTGAGGCTATCCGCTTGGTGAACAAAAATATCAAGTTCTATCAGGCTTCGACTTCCGAAATGTTTGGCAAAGTCCAAGAAATTCCGCAAACCGAAAAGACCTCCTTCTACCCGAGAAGTCCATACGGTGTTGCTAAGTTGTTTGCTCACTGGATGACCGTGAACTATCGCGAAAGTTATGGCATTTTCGGTGCAAGCGGAATCTTGTTTAATCATGAATCGCCGTTGCGTGGTCTCGAATTCGTTACACGCAAAATTACCCGTGCAGTAGCAGCTATTGCAGCAGGTCGACAAGAGTGTGTAGAACTTGGAAATCTGAATGCTCAGCGCGATTGGGGCTTTGCTGGGGACTATGTGGAAGGTATGTGGCGCATGCTCCAGGCAGAAGAACCGGATACGTTTGTTTTGGCGACGGGAACAACGACCACCGTTCGCGAATTTGTCCGTATGGCATTTGCGGCGGCAGGTATTACGGTTGAGTTCAAGGGCGAAGGTGTTGAAGAAGTGGGTATTAATCAGGCGACTGGTAAGGTGGTTGTCAAGGTGAATCCTAAATTCTTCCGTCCGGCTGAAGTGGATTTGTTAATCGGCTCTCCTGCTAAAGCGAAAGAAAAGCTGAACTGGGAACCGAAGGTTAATGTTTCTGAATTGTGCGAAATGATGGTCAAAGCAGATATTGACCGTGTCGCTAATAATTTGGTTTACTAACTTTGTACGAGAGGAGGGCGGAAGCTCTCCTCTTTTGTTTTAAAGTGGTGCGACGAAGGGGGGGTACATCTTTTTCTTGGACCCCGATGACAAAATCGTTCCTACGGCAATTGAAACGCTCGTGAAGAAAGTAGTAGGAGGTCGCTTTGACTTAGTTTGCTTTGGTGCAGACAAGTTCCTTCATGGTACGAATAAGTTGGAAGTGCATACGCACTACGAGAATAAAGGGCTTGAAAGAGAAGAGACCTATAAGGCTCCGTACCAAATTAACGAGTCGGTCTGTTTTAAGTTCTACCGTCGAGAGTTGCTCTTAGAAAAGAAAATTCGATTTGTGCCAGGTCACTTCTACGAAGACGTGTCGTTTAACTGGAAGTGTCTCTTGAGCGCAGAGCGTATTGCTCTCATTTCTGAGAGCCTCTACCAATACCGCATGCGTCCTAACTCCACGATGACCAATAGCGTCATCAAGAAGTCTGGCATGGCCATCCATCACCTGTATGAGCTCGAAGAGATCTACCGCTTTATGAAGGTGCAAAAGCTCTTAGAAGATAACCAGGGGCTCTTTGCTTCCATTCTGGAACGTTATGTGGAATCGGGCTATAAGTTCTTGGCTGCAGAAAATAAGAAGGCTTATGTGGAGGAAACAAAGCGGTTAGTGGCGAAAACAGGGATTGAGCCCCATCGATTTACGCTTTGCTATGACCTTGTTCATGGGAAGAAGGTTCGCCGTAATGTTTATCGATGGAGAAGGTCGCTGCGACGCAAGCTAGGAACGCTTGATTAAGGGAGGCAGTAAGCAGAAGAGTAGGGTAGATAAAGAGAAGCCCCGGCGTGATTAATGTGCGGGGCTTCGTTGTCACTAAAGCCATCACAACAGTCGAATGACGCAGCGAATGGACAATGTAAGTCGTGGTATGGAGGAAAACTTCTCAACGGCTTCAGTCATGCCTTTAAGCCTATATGTGTTCAATAAACACACACCATTCCATACCTTTGAAAAAGAAACGCCCCCCAAGTATGCTGCCCGAATGAACAGGCTCGCCTGAGAGGCTTGTTATGAGTAATTTTAGCAACTGTTTTTGCTTTGTGTTGAAAAGGGAAGAGTTTTTGTAATTAAGATAGCCCCCACGGACTATTTTTCGGTTGTAATTTTCTGAGGCTAGAGCAGCATGTATTGGGTAGGATCAAGTCTAGAGTCTTTACAGAGGACTCTGTCAATGGATATACTGGGACTATTGTGCGAAAACGGCTGAAATTGAGCTTTTTTCTAAGAATTCCTCAAATTGATAATAGGGGAACCGAGATAAGCAGGATTCATCCGTTTTTGCGCAATTTTTAATGAGTTATCAACACACAGGATTTTCGCCATGGATTTTAAAGACGATTTGGCTGCACTTGGAGAGCGTCGCCGCAGACTAGCTAGTAACCTTACTACCGAAGAAGCGACTAAGACGGCGCTTATTTTACCTTTTATTCAGTTGCTTGGCTTCGATGTTTTCAACCCACTTGAAGTCATCCCTGAGTTCCAGGCAGAGACTGGAGTGAAGAAAGATCAACGTGTGGATTACGTCTTGCCAAAAATGGTTCCGCAATTATTTTGATTGAGGCCAAGGCCTATGGCGAAAAATTAGAAGAAGTGCATGCGGATCAGCTAAAACGCTATTTCCCCTTTGTCAAAACGGCTCAAATCGGTATTTTGACGAACGGACATATCTACAAGTTCTACACCGATCTGGAGCAAGAAAATGTGATGGATAGCTCCCCCTACATGGAGTTTGATATTGAAAAATTCTCGCCAGAGCTCATCAGTAAGCTTCAGGAACTTCACAAAGATCGATTTGATGGCGAAAAGGCCATCATTATTGCGGAAGAATTGAAATACACGCGTCAATTTAAGGCTCTGCTTAATAAGCAACTTGAGCAAGCAGAGGAGGAATTCGTCAAATTCTTCGCTCGTAAGGTTTGGAGTGGCATCATTAACCAAAATGTTAAAGATAAGTTGACGCCGTTGCTCAAAACTGCATTTAAACAGTTCATCGAGGACAAGATTACGGAGCGTTTGATTAAAGCTGCTGGTGCATCTGAAGTCGATGTTGAAACGACTAACGTTGAGGAAAAGGTTGCTGAGCAGGTAGTGGAAGAAGTCCCTGCGGAAGCAGCTGAAACTACAGAGAGTGAACGCCTCGGTTTCACAATCGTCCAAGCGATTGCAGCGGGGATTACAGATCCGAATCGCATCGCGATGCGTGATCGCAAGTCTTACTGCGCCATCCTGCTTGACGACAATGCGAATAAGACGATTCTTCGATTGCATTTCAACTCTGAAAAGAGTTTGAAGCTGCGCCTTATTGGTAATAATCCAGATGACAAGCCGTTCCCAATTGATCAGGTGTCGGATATCTACAAGTATTCAGCAAGAATCCTGGAGATCATCAAAGAGTATGATGAAGGAAAGAAGGTAGGAAAAAAAGTCAAAGATAAGGAAGCTGAATAGTAAAATTAATAAAAGGGCAATTTTTATATATTGCCATTTTATTTTATATAGAAGTAAACTTTAAAATTAGATAATAGAATATATATTTAATAACAAAAATAAGAATAACCGCCATTAATGACAGACAATATATCCAACTAGGTTTTGGTTGTTTTATATATTTTTCAAATTTCTTCACCCCTTGTTCTCCAAATAGTAAGCTCTCAGAATAAAGTTATTTTATGGTCTTATAATCCTTATTAAGGCTATATACTTCAATGAAATAATTAAAAAGTATAAAAGATAGAGAAATCGCTAAAATTAGAAAGAAAAAACCAATATCTTTGGATTCTGAGAAAAATATTTTATGAAGAGTATCGCTAGTCCCCGATGAAAAAATATTTTTAGAAATTTCAGATGCTAAATAAGTTACCCAGGCAATTAGGGCAATGTGAAGAGTTCGCGATGCCTTCTGAATAGATTCAGATAAATTTAGAAAATCATTTTTAAGCTGATAGACATCATTGAAATATCTATTTGTTTTTTGTGAAATAATTCTTTCATAAATAATTTTACAAGAAGAAGCTATTTCTGAAATTTTCCCCAAGTCTTTTGTTCTCGCGATCACCTGTCTAACAATATTTAGTTTTAAGTTAAAAGAGTTATTATACTTATCTTTGTTGAATATCCAGTCGTATAGTGGATATGTGTCGATAATTTTATCACATTCCCTAATATTTAATTTTAATGAAAAAATTTCTTCGTCAGATAGAAAGGATACAGAGAATTCTTCTGCATTGAATCTTATTTTGTTTCCGATGGCGGTTAATATTAATATATTCTCGATAAATTTTAACTAATTAGATTTATTTTTTAGAGAGTTTATAGCATTTATGGAAATATTGAAGTGCCTTATGTCAGCATAAATAATATTTTGATCGACACACTCCTGATAAGGCTTTATGTCAGAAGAGTCAAAATTAATAATATTAAATTGAAGCGACGTGGAATCTAACTCCTTCAGCTTTTCTGAGTATTTTTTTGGTATTTAACTTTTCTATAATTGCATTTATATTTTTGATATTCGAAGCAAATATATCTTCAAAGATAAAATAGTTTTTTCGGTTCTCTAAAATAACATCATTGTCTGCTTCAATATCCCCTCTTGGTTGGAAGGATATTTTTTCTGCTTCGAATAGCGCTATAAGCTCTTTGTGATTTTTTGGAATTACTAGAGAAGTTCCTTTCCATGCTATGTTTAGATCATTCATTTTGGAAATATCTCTTCTAGACGGTTGAAAGATTCTTCTGTTAATGGGGAACTTAGCTTTTTATTTTCCCTATCAAGTTTAATTTGATTATTGTTAAAAGCATTATGGTAGTTTTTTGCTACTATAGTGATTTCATCAGAGATTTTTATTGTTATTTTATATTTATTGTTAATGATGTTTTTGTCTATCTCAAAGTCAGAGTCAATCTTTTGAGATTTTTCAGAAAATAAATCACTTTCTGATCCTAGACAGGTAAGGTTATTAAAATTTAATTGATCAAATAGATCTGACTTATCAAAATTGTCGTGTTTGCATATGTATTCTATGGTAAATTTTTTTATTTCATTGTAGTTAAGAGCTTTATTTATTTCGTCATTAAATAATGAATTGTTATCGATGAGTTTTATTAAATCTTCGGTGTTCAAACTTGATGTGCGGACTCTGTCTAATTTTAGGAATTTTTGATACCAGTATTTTGCGGCTGTTTTATTTTTATCTATAACATCTATATCATTATAATTATTTTAAATATGCATAATTTAAAATAGTCTTTTTTCTAAGCTATTTACGGGTTTGTAGGTGGTTGTATCTATTACTGATAATTCTTCCAATTTCATTATTGTAATTGAATTACCAGAAGTTTTTATAAAAAGTAACCCTTCTCTAATCGTGCTATTTCGCTTCCCATTAGCCTTGATCTCGGCAGAGAATAAATCTTGAGCAATCCGCTCAAAGAAAGAATCATTTCCTGTTTGATTAAAATAATAAAGTGGACTATCTTTATAATTTGAGTTTTCTTTATTTAATAAACATTTCGTTGTTAAATGTTTCTCTTTGAGTATTACGGAAAACAAATCAGAGATTTCTTGTGTTTTAGAACTTGCAGTTTTGTCTTCAGTTATTTGATTTCATATTTTAAATACTCTTATTTTTTCAGTCATAGATTACCTGCTAAATAGTGGTGCGAATTGGCAACAATAGGTCGTTTTGCTCTTGCAAGTGACTTCAAAAGGGAGTTCAGAAGTTGGTCTTTTTTACATAAATTTGATAACGTGGCTTAGTGAAATCAAAGATTATGAAACTCTCCATCTTCCAAAGTGAGGGTCTAAACGCTATGAGAGAAGCCAGTTTGATCTCTTTCCCATAGAAGTATATATTTCACATTATGCAAAAAAGTGGGACGTTGCGTAGCCTCCATCCAAGCCCAGACAACGTCCCACTTCATAGGTGCATCAATTTTTAGCTCAACCTAGCCCTCATTGCGGGTGAACCATTTTGGATGGATCCACATACTGGTCGAACTGTTCTTCCGTGCAAAGACCCAATTCTAAAGCAGACTGCTTCAAACTCAAGTTTTCAGCGTGAGCGTGCTTGGCGATCTTCGCAGCGTTGTCATAGCCAACGAGCGGGGAGAGGGCAGTCACAAGCATCAAGGAGCGCTTCATCAATTCGTTGATCTTCGCTTCGTTAGCCTTAATGCCAGCGGCGCAACGCTTATCAAACGAATCCATCACGTCGCCCAAGAGGCGGATACTCTGAATCAAGTTATAAGCAATCACAGGCTTAAAGACGTTCAATTCAAAGTTACCCTGGCTAGCAGCGAAGTTAATGGCGGTGGCGTTACCCATCACCTGAACAGCGACCATCGTCACGGCTTCACACTGGGTGGGGTTGACCTTACCTGGCATGATGGAGCTACCCGGTTCGTTAGCCGGAATAATGATTTCGCCCAAGCCGCTACGCGGGCCAGAAGCGAGCCAACGAATGTCGTTTGCAATCTTCATCAAGTCAGCAGCTAAGGCAGCGAAAGCACCTTCAAGGGCAACGATTGCGTCGTGGCTCGTCAAGCCGTGGAACTTGTTGGGGCTATCGACAAAGCGATGCTTGGTGCTTTCGGTCAAAAGAGCGGAAACCTTTTCGCCAAAGCCTTTAGGAGAGTTGATACCCGTACCCACAGCCGTACCACCAATGGCGAGTTCACGGCAGCCGTCCAAGTTGGAGGTGATCAACTTCAAGCAATGATCAAGCATGGAAGCGTAGCCAGAGAATTCTTGACCGAGGGTCAAAGGCGTGGCGTCTTGCAAGTGCGTACGACCATTCTTGATGATGTTGGCAAATTCTTCAGACTTGCGATCTAGCGTGGCCTTCAACTGCTTGAGGGCAGGGAGGAGATGTTCTTCCGTTTCAATCACGGCCATCAAATGAAGAGCAGTCGGGAACGTGTCGTTCGAGGACTGAGACATGTTGACGTGGTCGTTCGGATGCACGAAGTTTTCTTTTGCGATTTCAGCCTTGTTGCGGAAGTCACCGTTGATAATTTCGGTGGCGCGGTTGGCAATCACTTCGTTCATGTTCATGTTGGACTGCGTGCCAGAGCCCGTCTGCCAAACGGCGAGCGGGAAGTTGCCGCAGAGCTTACCCTGGAGAACGTCTTGGCAAGCCTGAGTGATGGCCTTGTAGCGACGTTCATCGAGCTTACCAAAGGAGAAGTTCGTTGCAGCGCAAGCTTGCTTCAAGTAGGCAAAAGCCTTGGTAATTTCTTTCGGCATCTTTTCAATACCGATCGGGAAGTTGTTATAACTACGCTGCGTTTGAGCACCCCAGTACTTGGAGTTGTCGACTTCCATTTCGCCCATGGAGTCTTTTTCGATACGAACTTCTTGCATGGTTTCCTCCTAAAGAATAATGAGTATCATTTAAAAAATGTAAGAGCATTATAGCACTTCTATTTAGAAATGATTATCACTCTCAACCGTTAGACCTAAATCAATATCTCTAAATTGGTAGGGAAAAACGCTAAAAAAATGGGAGAGAGGTGAATTGCCTTCTCTCCCAGTCCAAAAGGAATTAGTCATGCAAAAGACGAAATGCCACAAGATGGTTGTGCGCTTTCAAGTCAAGCACAGCTTTGCGTCTCATGAGCGCAATCGCGGCCATTGAGGCTGCTACCCAGAAGATGGTGTTTCCTGTAAACGTAGGAATGAGCGAGGGAAGCGGGAGCTTCACTGTGACGAGCGCTTTCACATCCACGCGAGTGATTGGCGAGTGGTTAACCACAACGCCTTTACTCGTAACGATTTCCTGTACTGGCTCGCCATCGTCCTCGTCTACTTTCTCCTCCTCATCGTATTCATCTTCGTACCAATCTTTTTCACCAGACCAGTTGAATCGACACCAGGGGGCAGCTTTTTGGACGCCTTCTGGCGTCCCAAAGGCTGTGAGTAGGGGAGCAGTAGCGAGTCTCACCTCTACCCAGAGAGGAGCAGGGATCCCGTCGTAGCTTGATATGCGAAATAAAGCCTTCATCCCAGTACGAACAGAGAGAATGGTTTGCTTTTTCTGCGCCTTTTTTCTCCCGACAGAGACTATCCAGAATAAGCCTACCGTTTCCTCAAGACGAGGAATCGTCATTCTCACAAAAGTACGCGCGGCACGAAGAATATCATCTTTTTCAGGACGAAGCGCCAGCATGTCCCATTCATCGACTTCATAAGCTGGAACCCTTTTACCAAGTCTTATCCATTCGTTATGCACCGTTCTGCGCTTTGCAATGGCCGCGATAAAATCGTTTTGCTCGTAGTAGGGGATTTTGCGATCGTACTCACTTGTGTAGCGTTTCCTTGCCTTGTTAGGAGAAGGTTGCCCCTGGTAGTTCGCGACAGGAAGATCTAAATCTAAGGCACGATGAATGCAGGCAAGCTCTTCAGCGTCGAGTTTCTCTGGTTTGAAGTGGCGGTAGGCCAAATATTGCATGCGATAGGCGTCCTCCCAGACATGCTGGGTATGGCGAGAGGAGACATTCTTTGCCTGACCAATGTAGATTTTTCCGTCATAACGGAATTGGCAATAAATACCAGAAAGAGGCTCTGGTTCTTTGCGTTGTGACTTGGTTAAGCAGGGGAGGAGCAAGTCTTTGGGTGCATGCACTCCAGCCACATCAATTAAGTGAGGAAAAAGGAGCCGTTGTGCAATGGCTTGGGCTTCTTCTTTGGTGTATGACATTGGTGAAATTTCCTTATTAACGGTATTGATTTTTGTGTTTTAGAGGTCTAGACTGGTGATATCAAATTGATAACCCCAACCACTTTTACTTGTGTGTTTTTCGATAAAATTCATAAGGTTGTGATTTATAAGATTTTTTCTGTTTTGTTGATTGGTAATTATGTTTTTTGTCGATGAACAGTCCGATAAAGTTATCGTCTACCGCGTCTCTTCACTGAGACTGGATTTGTGCTGGTACCTGTTTGTATTTTTGAATCTGCTTCGTCTCCCGTTTTTCTTCATTCGAGGGTGGAAAGCGGATTTCAGCGATGACGCCTTTTTAAAATGGCTTTCACAGCGTGTCTCTTGGTGGACTTCACAAAAAATTTATCCACCAGGGACAAAAATTCACATCAAACCAGCAAAGAGAGGGCCAATGAGAGGGCTTAATCCTTACACTGGCTCTTTCCCGCACTATCGTCGATAAACTTTCGAAAGTTCTTTGAAATACTCCTCGTCTGAAAGGTTGGAGTTAAACGCTTCAGCCTTCAAGAAATTGGCTAGCTCAGGGTTGTGGCTAGCCTTATTTTTTAAGTCGCTAGCCATGACATCTGGAGATTGATAGGAAAGGTTCCCTCCAAAGAAAGAGCGATCAATACTGCTCATCATCCCAGTTTGCTCATACTTGAAATAAGTTTGAGCCGCTCGAACAACCCCTGCTTCTAGCTGATGCGCTGCTTTTTCTGCAGAGGAATACGCAGGTTTTTGAATTTGTGGAGTAAAGCGTCCAACAGCCCCTGACTGTGTATTTACTTGCGGTAATTGCGTGTTGTTCTTTTGTGCAGAGAACGAGTTCATGTGAGACTGACCGTGAGATTGAACACGAGCTTGTGTTCCCCCTCCAAGATTCCCCAAATTGTCTGGTAATTGGAAATTTGCATTCGCCTGTCGTGCAAGTTCATCTCTGCTTTCTTGGCTTTGATTTAAATTCCACAATGCATCGATAGCGCTACCTTGAGACTGCTGAAGAGCCATCGCCAAGGCAACGGGACTATTGTTGACAGAGGCGCGTTCTCCCCAGGTTTCATCAGTGTGAGAACCTTGGGCACGATTTGTACTGTTGGCTGTTTGATAGCCAGATTGATTCGAAGCAGACGCGTTTTCAGATCTCCCATCTGTGTTGGTGTAGGTACTTCCATCTTGCGTACGCATCCCGTGTGAAAGAGTACTTGTGTCGTTCAGTTTGGTGCTAGCCGTCAGTCGGTCTCCACTATTCTCAGACGAGGAGGCGCTACTGTTAGAGTTTGCAGATTCGGAGTGAGTGCCTGCCACTCGCGTACTTCCACTTAATTCGAGACCATTGGTTTTGAATTTATCTCCCCAGGAGTTGCTTTGGTTAGAAGACGGACGTTGCTGAGTTAAACCTGCAACATTGCTGGAAATAGATGGCAGGAATCCCATAAAAGATCCTTCTTCAAAATGAGGCACTCCTTCAATTTGATCATTACGAGTAAGGGCTTCACCATAACGCAGAGCACCAGTTAATGAAGCCCCGCCACCAGTAGACACAGAGTCACTAGCCTGCCCACTAGACCCATAACCATGCGATTCGGTTCTAGCCAAACTGCTCCCCATAAACGACTCCTGCCCACTCGAATACGTCTGCTGCTGACTCTGCATATTGGAGCCCTCTGTCGAAATACTTGCTCTCGTGGCATAACTCGTATTGCGTGTCATCCCCTGGCTATCCGTCATGGTGTAGCCATGGTTCACATTGGTCTGCGCACTAGAGCTCCACTGATCCGTCGATCCATAGGCACGACTTCTGGAAGAACCCATATCCACGCCCAACTGCGATTGATTAACCGTCATGGCGGTCACCATCCCAGAGCTCGCTTCTCGACGAATCGAACCCGCGGCGTTACTGGTGACATGCATGTCGCTTCCCGTGTAGGCAGAACTCATGTCCTGGCGGTTTCCAGAGCGATTATTAATCGAGGTGTTATCGACCGACGCATTCCCCGCATTGATATTCCCCATCGCAAGAGAAGAGCCTTGCGCTTGAGCGGCAGACTGAGCGGGGCTTAAAAGCGAAGAAGACATCGAGGTAATGGCCATATCAGAGCCCTTCGCAATGGCGTAGGCTAAGACAGGCACAATCCACAAAAGGGATCCAGCCATCGCTTGCGAAGATGCGCCCACTTCTCGAATGAGATCAATCGCTTCTAAGGTCATCCCACCATATTCCGCACAGAGGCGGTTCATGGGTTGTGCATCCACGTGCACCATGAGGTAGTTAATCACGGCAGTGATCGGTGGCCACAAGGCAGTGGAGAGGAGAATCGTGTAGTAAGCACGCAAAATCCCTAAGCCAGAGCCACTCATCACAATCATCACGCCCACAATCGGAAAGAGCCCAATCATGATGAATTCAAGCAAGTTTCTGATCTTAGGGAGTGAATCCTGCGCCATTTCGCCCAACGTGCGATAGTTAATTTCGCTCGATAAATTCCCCTGTGCCTTGGCAATGGTGATCGCCACGCCCATCGGCGACTGATTGTTCGCGGTATAAGCCGAAAAGGCGTTGGGGAGCGAAGAGAGCATCACGGTGTGCTTAAGCGTATCGGTGAGCGTTTGAGATGTCCCCAACATAATTTCCGTTGCGCCTGGAATCACGCGCGCGAGCATGCCGTTTTGTAGCGCATTCTCTGGCAAAGAGAGTTGTGTCGCGAGGAGTCGCTCCATCTTGGGGAGCTCTTCGTTATTTAAGTACGTCTCAAGCGCACCCACCGCCTGCGGACAGGTCGTGAGCGTCTCATCAATCATCACGCGACGTGCAGGATTCACCCACTGCGTAGCACTCACAGTTTTCCAGAGGTTGGGGCTTGTGAGAATTTCATGGCGCTTCACGGAGCTACTTAAAATCTCAGGGACCACACAGTGCTCAATAAAGTTTTTGAGCGAATCTTGCCCCTGTGCGGTGATAGGACCAGAGACCATCAGCGCTTTAATCGTGCGCTGCGGAAGACTCATTCCAAAGCGCGTAAAGTGCGTGGTATCGGGCTCTTGGAAAGCCGCTTCAAATTCAGTGGTCATCCAGTAACTTACTTTCGAGAGCATAGAAACGGACCACCCTAAGCCCATCGGCACGTTTTCCACTACTTGATCACTCTTGGCGCTCACATCGTGCACAATGACGCTTACCTTCGGGATAAAGAGAAGGTAAGCAATCACCACCACACTCATAGACCAAGTGACGGCCTCCATCCCGCGGTTTTTAAGGGCTGATTGCATCATCACAAAGAGAAACCCAAGGAGCACCGCACAAACAAGCAAAAACGCATAGTTTGAGGTGGAGGTGATCCCGACCACCGCATGAAAGAGATCCGCTACTTCGGAGCCATTCCAAAACGCATAAAAAGTCACAGACATGAGAATTCCTTCTTTCCTTTTATGCGTTAGCGAAGGTTGCCCGCAGGCAACTTCCCGTAGAAGGTGTCAGCTTCTTTACCGTAGAGCGTACGGCGCAGGTGCGAAACCTCATCAATAAAGTCTGCGACGCGGCTCATGCGGTTCGTGAGTAGCCCCTCACGACGACGAATATCAGCGGTTAATTCATGCACTCGCGCTTCTAAATCCTTGGCGTACTGCGCTTGAATGGTATTGACGTCTTTCCCGCCACCCGTGACGAGTTGTTGAACTTCTTCGGTGAGGCTAGAGAGCGCTGCCAAAATCGCTTCATAGGCTGCCGCCTCGGCATAGGTTTCCATAAAGGAGTCGGAGAAGGAGATCGCTTGAGGTGTTGCTGTCAATTCCACAAAGGCTAAAAGCGGAATCGAGGAAATCACCGCCATGTGTTGCAACTCTTCTTCCGAGACTAACGACGGGTTACGCTCCAGAAGCGACTGGCGATAGTGCACCATGGCGCTATAGAGCGCCGCGGAGAGATTCAAGTCCGTCGTTTCCGTTAACGTTGGATTGAGGCAACGATCTTCGGTATCGCACCGATACACCTTGATCCCCGTGTGACGCATTGCGCCTCGAGGCGTGCCGATCAAGGATTCGAGCAGTGGTTGCGCTGCCAAGGGGATCTGGCGCACGGTGGTATCGTCTCCACTTCCTGTTTTCTGATAAATCACGCTCCCCACGAGCGTCATCAAGAGTTCTAAATGCTCTTGCGGCAGGCGAGCAGTACTGCGTCCTGCTTTGAGGAGTGCCCAGGTGAGATTCATTTCAGCTGCCTGCGCAACGCTTCCCCCAGTGGTGCGACGCTCTGGCACAGAGGCGAGCGTCGTTGCCCCATTGGTGCGTGTCATGCGCATCGCATCCGCCGCATCTTCTGCACGACCCGAAGAGCGCAAATAGTTGCGTGCTTGGTAGCCTGTGTTGGCAAGCCACGCAGACGCCCCTGTCGCATCCATTAAACGCTCTGTTGCTTGGCAGGAGTCGCCCATATCAGAGCTCAAACTCATCAAGAGGTCGCGATACTGCGCCAAGGTTTCGTTTAATTCTGGGGCCATGGCATTGAGGGCTACCTGAAAAGCCACGCCTGGGAGCGCTGTGCCAATCGAGCGCAGAAAACTCATGAATTCGTCTTGGCTAGGAATCGAAAAAGCGCCCAAATAAAAGTCAATCCCACCACAGCCAGCTTTCAAATGCGGCGCATCAATCCCATAGAGTTGAAAGGATTGACGAGGCGTTTTCGTTACAAAGCGCCCACCAGTGATAAGCCCCAGGTCGCTACTCGTGTAAATCCCTGCGGGCGTGACACTTGTTTGTGCGGCAGAGTCTCGATAGAAATCTTCCACAAAGCCCGCTTCCCCTGCGAGGGGAAAGAGAAGAGACCCTGCCGTTAGTGCGCTTAAGAACTTCATTTTGAGGCTAGGGGTTTTCAGTTCATTTTTCTGTTTTTGGGTTTTCATCATTTGGCGCTTTCCTTGTTGCCTTCTTTGTTGCTTTCTTTGGTGGTTTTCGTCTGTGTTTTCACTTCTGTTTTCTCGTTTTTGCTCGGCTGACTCGCGCTCACGCTTTCTTCAGCACGCTTTTGTGCTTGCTCTTTAGCTTCCTCTTTTGCCTGCACTTTGAGCGCGATTTCCGCCACACGTTCATTCATCGGAACCATCGCGGGATCGTTATCGCGAGGCGTAGGGTTAGTGCGCAAAAGTGAGACCAATCGACGCTCGCATTCCGCCACGGACACGACGCCTGTCGCTACCAAGAGGGGACGAGCGGCAGAGCTGCTGGTCGCAGGAAATGCCCCGTTCCCAAGCGAGGTGCCATTGGCTTCCGTCAACCCAGGGAACACTTTCCCCGCCTCTTTGTTGGGAAGAAGGAGTAGAGCAGGGAGCGTTTTAAGCCCCAAGCGCTCTGCGTGCCCAGTATCGAGCTTGATGGGCGAGAGGTTAGAGAGGTAAGCAGAGAGCGCTTTGTCGTCCAGTAGCCCCATCGCTGCCATACGGCTTAATTCCCGCGGGCGCTTCACAATCACGAGCACTTCAAAGTGGTGCGTATCGGCCAAACCTTTAACGGTCTTTGCCATCAAGGGAGCCATGGGGGCTGTTGGGTCCACCACCAAAATCAGGGCGGAGACTTGGGCGAGCGCTTGCATGACTTGCGTGGTTTGCGTGCGCTTTACTTCACTCATTTCTGCGCGAGCAAAGTTTGAGGGCGAATGTGTGGCGGTCCAGTCGTATTCAGGATTGGCAAATCGTGCTTTTTCCCAAGCCGAGGCAAAGCGATGAGCAAGTCCCAACATGTAGGCATTCACTTCTTGGTAGCGCACCATGTTTTCTGCTGTTGGGTTCATGATCGCGATTTCCAGACGCGCTTCACGCTCTTTTTTAAGTTCCGCAATTGTGGTGATCGATTCGAGTTCCCGATAACCCACTTTCGCTTGATTTCCTTCGCTAGCAGTACTCTCCGTCTTGGACGAAGAAATAAATTTTTCTCTTTCGGTTGATTTTTGACGAGTGGGATTCACTTCTTTCCCCGAGCGAAACGGTGCTTTCTCAAGACTTTTCTCAGCGTCTTTTTTAGCGTCTTTCTCTAGGGTTTTTCCTTCGGGGACGACCACGATCACGCGCTTTTCTTCTCGCGTACTGTCTCTCTCTCTTGCCCCTGAGAGGAGGCTTCCCCTTCAACCGTGACTTTGACGTCATCAAGCGCTTTAGGCTTTTCTTTTTCCACGCCGTAGTAAAGGAAAGGGCGGTCTGGATCGTGCCAGACGTCGGTGCCCCACCAACCACGCGAAGCGCCCGCGCTTCCTCTCGTAATTTCTTCTGAAGGGACGCCGTCTCTCGTGGGTTTCTGAGCTACGCTACTTTCTCCCAAGAGGAGCGCAGAGGGAGCAGTAGGCATAGTAGGGGTGGAAAGTGGCAATTCTCCAGCGACTAATTCCCCCGCCAAGAGCATCCCTGTCACGCTCATCAAGACCCAGAGTGGGACTGTTCGGTGCGCGAAAGCGCTCTCCCTTAACAAGCGATCGAGTTTTTGCGCTCAAACGTCATTGTTCTTTTTCATCCTTTTCATCCTTTTCTTTGGCATTTCGCTTTGCTTTTCGCCTTGTATTTCGTTTTGCGTTTTTGCTGTTTTCATCTCTTCGTTCATTCCTTTTATTTCTCTTTACTTTCCCTTGGGATGCGTGGGCGTTGTCGCCGTAGGCACAGTGCCTGTGGCTTTTCTCGTGGGTGCCCAACGGCTAATTTCCCCCGCGACCATCTGGCGAATACGCTCTGCGGCGTTTTTCGCTGCCAGAGTGGGATCTTCTCCCTTGCGATTCGTGACGCTTTTCATCACGTCGTTCACAAAGTCCGTAAAGTCAATTTGTGTGAAATCGAGCTTTTCAATTTCTTCCATCGTGAGCCCGCGTGCGATCGATGCCTCAGGCGTTCCCCAAGAAAGTCCCAACTGTTGGTGAGCAGCTTCATTAATGGTTTTGGAGAGTCGTGAGTTAAAGCACACATAGACTTGATGGCGCTCGGTACAACCAAGCCCTGGCGTTTTCTTCGCACACCGCTCACCCACGTAGTGGCAAAGCCGCTCGCCCTTGGCGAGCGACACTTTGGCATCCTCTGCTGTGCAAGCAGACCACCGGTCGTAAGCCGTCAAAGCCGCCGTTGCCAAAAAGCCCGAGGGCGAGAAAGAAAAACTCCAACCTGCGCCTGCGCTATAGGTCGCGGTTAATCCCCAATAGGAAAAACTCGGGCTATAAGCGCCAGAAGTGGCATCGCCATAGAAGTGGTTCAAAAGCGTTTCTGTTTTGGGAGACCAAGCAAGCGCGTCGTAAACAAAGGGGCTTCCCACGTACTTAATCCCTTCGCTGATCGCCTGTCCCGCGAAAATCACCGCTTGCCCAAAGGCAACGTTAGAGGCCTCAGAGCGCACTTCTCGCGCACAGCAAGAGGACGCCCCTTTGCGGTCACGACACTTAAGTCCTTCGCCTTTAAAGAACGTATTGCTGGGCACATCGCCGTAGGAAGCGAGCTGTCGACCAAGTTCAAGTTGCACCAGAGAGTTCACCAACTCTGGGTCTTGGAGGTTGGTGCTCGGACGGCAAAGGTCGCCCAAACAATCCTCACCATCGCACTTGGTCCCGATGTTGTAGGAGGTTCCCTTCGTGCGACAACGATAGGTTCTCGTGGGATTGGGGCAATTCGCCTCTCCCTTGGGGCACGTGGTTTTGATGAGTTCACAGCCTTTTTGCTCTAGGGCGGCACACTCCGCTACCCCACCATTGGTGAGACAACGCTTTTCAATCGTTTCTTCCCAACAGGCGCGATAGACTAAGCGCCCATCCACCACGCGCCAACCTGGCCCCGCCGTGCAACGGCGAGAGACTTCACTGCAGTTGGTATAAGCCTCTCCCAGAGGCGTTTTCGTGAGTGGCGTTAACTCTCCACCCACGAGTGTCCAGGTGGGGACCAGTTCTGTCACTTTCAGAAGTGGCGCAGCACCCTCAGGCAAGGGGAGGGGTTGGGTGTTGGTATTAAGACACACCAGCGTTTCATCTGCTCCCACAAGCGCGCGTTGCCAAGAGGAGTCAGTTAGCGCCTCCACATTGGTACAAGCGGGATCGCTCTTTAAAGGCGCGAGTGACTCACAGTTCCCAGGCAGGGCTTTTTCGCAATGCCAGTCAGAAACTTCTTCAACGCACTCACCCGTCGCTTCATCTTTTTTCGTGCAACGCGTGGTTTTTTGGCACTGCCAAGCGTTGTCTTTGAGTGTCGCTTCTTTTCTAGCGCACTCTTCTTTATTCCATTCACCCACGACGGTCACGGGGTCCCCTGGGTGCACGTCACCCGCGGAAATCCCGTCGCCCGATGGTTGACTCTGACAGCGATAGGTCGCGCCATAGGCAAGACACGCGCCATTGGCGTCCGTTTTCGTGCAGTGCACGGGTTCAATTGCTTCGCACCCAGCGGCGGCTAAGGTTTGGCAAGCAGGAGACGAGGCAGTCTCTGCGTCGCCAGGCACCCCTGTGCAACGATAGGTTTCCGTCTTTTTCCAGCAAACGCCTTCTACCGTTTCAAAAAGATCGGGGGCGTTCGCAATGGGCACTTGACGAGGGCTTGAATCCAGACACTCCGTTCTCGTTAAGGTGCAAGTGGGGCCCACGGGGGTGGTGATATCTGCTTTGGTTTCTAAAACGCGTGTGGGTGTCACCACAGGCGTGGAGAGCTTCGCCCCAGAGGGAGTCTTTGTGATGCGAGAAGTGCACTTTAAGGGCACACTTTTCTTTAAGCAGACGTCGTCCACTTCTTCGAGGCAGCGAGGGGGCTGTGCTTCACACGCGTTTTCTTTCGCGACTGTTGCGCATGCGCCAGCCTCAGCGGTGGTTTTAAGACACCGGTAGGTGTTTTCCCAACGCGCACAAGTGCCGTCAGGCAAATTCTCCGCACAGGTGCGCGCCGTACGCACACATTGGCGTTGGGGTTCATCCGCCAGCGCCAAGGATGAAAAGAGCGTTATGAAGAAAGCGAGTAGCAGCGCACTGAGTGCTCCAACACTCACTTTGTGACAAGGCTTGATATGCATCACTCTCTACTCCCTGTGTTTTGAGTACTTTTTTGGCTCGTTTTTTCAAACGCTGCGCAATCATCGACCCAGGTGATGTCTTCCACTTTCGCGTCATCCTCAGGGAAAACAAGCACCCCCGTGACCGTTTGCATAATGCGCTGGTTGTAGCGAAAGTCTGCGGTAACAGTGGCTAAGCAACTCCCTTCCTCACACTTCAAGGATTTAAACGTGTAGCGCACGCCAGACTTTGCGAACCCCGTCAAGTTTCGCCACATCCCAGGACGTCCCACGGCCATTTTCTGCGCGGGACTAAAGGGCGTAGAGAGCATCACATAGCCTTTTTCCCCACAGCGATGCGTGGCGGTAAAGGGAACTTCTCTATTTTCTAAAAAACCTTTTTCTTCAAAAGTGGTGGAGATCACTTCTCCAGCGGGGCAGGCAGGGCGAGTCGTCACCACTCGCTTTTGCGAGCAGGTGACCGTCTCCACCAACGCGTCAACTTCCGTGCACTGGTAGCCAAAGGAGGCCGTGACCGTGGCGGTCGTGGTTAACACACGCGTCGTTTGCGTACTGGGCGCTGCGACCGCACAGCGCATGTCGTAGAGCAGGGGCGTTTCGGTCGTCACCTCACGCTTAGCACTGCAGGTTTCTGACAAGGTTTCGGTGTGTGCATTGGTGCACCCCCACCACGTAGCGAGGAGACTTCCCGTTTTCTGCGCGCCTAAAAGCTCAGTGACGGCAATTTCGTGCCCTCCTGGGCGACAGACTTCTTCAGAAACGCTTTCTGGCAACTTAACCGATAGGGGTGAGCAACCCCCAGAGGATGAGGTTGGGCGCTCAGTGCTCGCATTCACCAACTCATCACGCTTGTCGTTGAGGTCTGGCGGAAGTGTCGCCACGGTACTGTCTTTTTCAGGAAACCCACGATCAATCATCTGTACCGCACGGCACGTTGGGTCGGTAAGCGTGCGACAGCGCACCACCTCTGTGAGCCCTGGCGTAAAAAGTTTCCCCGCGCCATTGGCGTAGAGACTTTCGCGCTCTGCCAATTCAGGATCCGTATCGCTCGGAATATTGGCAAGCAGCCCCTGCGGGTTTCGCATAGCACTGCGAAGCGCACTCTTGTCTCCCATGACGCGCTTGGCATCATTCCAGACCGAAGCGGAGCTCGCCCCTAGGACCTCAAAGCTGGGCCCAAGGAGCAGCAACGCGCAGATGAGCGAAGTTTCTCTTCTTAAAAAAGACATAGTGAAGCGTTAAAAGAAAATGAGGAAAAACGTTATTCAATAAATAGTTAGAGTCGTTTGAGTCGCTCAAGACGGCTCACACCTGCTTCCCACTCAAGGGGATCGGGTGGCAGGGCGCGGCGCGCAAAGTTTGTGAACTCTGCAGCGTTCTCATTAGGAGTGACTGCTGGGTCGCTACTCATGACGTTCTCAATCCAACTCACAGGAAGCTCTAGCGATTCCACTGTGCGTTGTACTTCTTTGGGGAGCGCTCCTTTGCCAGCCTCCCAAGCATTCGCAGCACTCATTTTGCTGAGCGCTAAGCGCGAGGTATCGCGTCTTGAGGTGGGCAGAGTGTCTTGTCCTAAGAGAAGAGCGAGCTCCTCCTTCAAGGCACTTTCACGCAAAAGAAGCCCTAGAGCGCGTTCTACTGAGCTCACCCCATCGACAAAAACGCCAGTCTCCGCGGTTTCAACCCACAAAAGTGGAGCAGGAGGCGTGGGCGGTAAGCTCCTAGCCTCTCCCTCCGTTCTTCTCTGCACAGAGGCGTTTTTCTTCTGTGGCCACACCGTGCCCAAAAGGTCAGTCAGTGCTCGCACTCGTGGAGGATCAATTTCCAAGGTCAAGCCACGAAGCAAAAAGGGGCGCAACTGCAGGAGTGCGGCTTCTCGCACTTTGTCTGGGGCGTGGTTGAACATTTTGCCAGGGAGTCCTCGCAGAAGCACTTGCACTTCGAGCCCCTCTACATGCGAGAGGCGCTTTAGTTCCACAGCCAAGCGCTCTAAGTGAGCGATGGACAAGTGTGTATCGAGCGCAAGCGTCAAACTCACACGCGGCAGCTTCGTATAAGGGCGGGTTTCTCCGGCAAAAGCTGAGTTCGTGCCCGTTAAGGTGCAGGCTACTGTTTCCAGAGACACTGAGTCCCTAGAGTAGAGGCTTGTAGCAGTCCAGAGTACTGAGCCCACGAGTGCCACTTGAAGGGCAACAGAAAAGAGCTGACGCCAAAAGCTGGGACAAGTGGACTTGGCATGCTCCCAAGCGCTAGACACTATGCGAGCAATTCGGCGCAGTAAATAGGGGAAGGGTGCATTGGAAAACGATTCCTTTGGCAACGATTCCACTGGGTCTCCTAAAGTTTTGGACTCCAATTTGCGGTGAGACATGAGAAGTAATCTCCTAAAAAACGAATGAGGGGTAGGTTGGGACCTTAATGGCGCATGAGCGCAGCGACTTTTTCGGGAAGTGCATCGAGCAAGTCGCCGTCTTGCGTGAGCGCAGGTGTCCAGAGCGTGAGCGTCTCGGGGGTCATCTCGACTAACGTCGGGCTAAAGCGCACTTGGCATTTCGCTGAAAAGCGTCCCCACTGATCGAAATAAAGCTTCATCTCGGGGTGGCTCGAAAAAAGAGGAGCGAATTCCGAGCGGAATGCCGAGATCGAGCCCCCAGTCAAAACGAGGGTGTAAGGGTGTGGGTGGTCTTTAAGCCAAGAAAGTGCAAAAAGTCGCTGGGCTTCGACGCTCCCATCGACAAAAAGGTAGGTGCGCGAGAAGCCCTCGAGTGCCGTAGCAACACTAGGGAGCAGCGCATTAGAGGCGCCCACTTTGGCGCGATCGCGCTTTAATGCTGCAAGTGGGGTTTCGATTTCTACGAATTGACTCTCGCGCACCATGGGAAGGCGCACACCTTTGGGCGCATCGGCGTAAGTGAGAAAGGCCTCTTGCTGAGCGCGTATTTCCCTTTCCCAGGAGCCATCTTTAACTGACTCTTTCACAATGCGCTCCATCGCGTCCAACCAATCGGGATCACGCACGCCCAAGGGTGGCAAATCGTCCAAGTGATGCACTTCAAGGCGCTGAGGGATTGCGTTGGGTTTCCCTTCGCAGTTGGGCGCGGTTGTTGGCAAAGAGCCTTCTGCTGCAAGGGCCACGTTTGTGCCCCAAAAATGAAAGGGAGTAGCGAAAATCTCGCGCGAGAGACGGCTCTCCGTGCGAGTGTGTGCCTGGGAGTGTGCTTTTGCTTGAGACCCAGTCTCCTCGGCATGAAAAGCGGTATAGAGCACATACGTGGGAAAAATCACCATCGCGGCAATCGTTGTCCAATAGACGAATCCAAACGAGGGGCGTCTAAAAAGGCGCGAAAAGCGTGGGCGCACAAAAAGGCTAAAGGAGCGAGGTTTGGCTCCTCGAGAAAAAAAGCTCAACATAGTGTGTTTTCGTCGTTTGAGGTTAAATCGAGGTTAGTTCAGGGTTCACGAATTAGTTCATGGCACTAAAGGGCGAAGCGCGTTCACAGCAGTCTTTTCGGGACCACAAAAGCACTGCCCCATCAGACCCTCCAGGGGGCAAGACTCTTGCATCAAGACTCACTGTTCTCCCCCAAGGGCGACAACAAGCGCCATTGTCTTTGCGCGATTCCGCGCCACCGGGGTGCACAAATTGAAAGCGCCAGACGTCTTTACGCAAAATCGGCTGAAAGACGGGACCACATTGCCCATCGCGCCCAACTTGCGAGAGAAGGAGCCCTTCGCGTGCGAGCTTGGTGGCAAAGCGCTCGGTTAAGAGCATCCAGCGCGAGGCGGGGTTCGATTGCCCACTCATCCAGCCAGTGAGGGGATAAAGAGACCCCTGACAGCCCGCACACCAGAAAAGCGCGTTAATGGGAAGCCCCGCGCTTGCTACCACACAATCCGTAATGCAGGCGGCTTGCGCAATGGGGTTCGCAAAAAGGGCGGCTTCGGGCGAGAGAATGAAACTTGCGAGTGAATCGTTCCACAAGGGGTCAAGCTCCGAGAGGTAAGCCAAATCAAAAGGACTCGTTTCAAGGCAAGCACTATCAAGCAGCGTTTCCATCAAAAAGATCCACGGCGTTACAAACCAGTGCACGTGATAAAACGACGTCAAGCGATGCGCCCCATCGCTCATCGCTTTTTTGGCTGTGGTGATTCCTGCGCCCGCATGTGTGGGGTTCCCAAAGGAGACGCCACCCATCGTGGGCGAGCACCTAGGTTCACTCACGATTTCCGCGGTTCTCACAGGTTCCCAATAACTCATGTTGACGCCCACACGACGTTTAATCCCTCGGCCACAGGCACAGATGGGGCTCGCGTTGGTGGCTGCATCGGGGAGCGTCACCGCACTTCCCAACTTGATCGGGAAAATGCAAGACCAGCACACATCGGTCACGGGATTAATAAAGCGTCCTTTGCAGACAGCAGAGCCGCCCGCAGCCAAAGCGCTCGTGGAGACCATTGCACTAAGACTCGAGACAAAAGCGAGGAGCACAAAAAGATGGTTTCTCACGGCTGGGCGCTCCCTGTGGAAAGTCCCTTTGTCGTTTCTGGCATTTGATTCTCACGGCGCAGTGGCAAGCTCTTTAAGGTGTGAATCGCCCCACGAGCGCGAGTGGCTTTTTGTGCAGGGGTTCTGACTTTCCCTTCCGCTACCCAGCGCGTTAAAAGACTCATCGTCTCAGTGCGCATTGCTAAGTAGGGGTTGCGCGCCTCTGTGGCGCGGGCTCTTTCTTCTTCTGTGAGCTGACGCTCTGGAATTTTGAGAGGCACTTTTTGCGCTAAGAGCTGATAGGTGCGATGCCACGCGGCGCGCTCATCGCGAGTCATTTGGTCTCCCTCAGAAGTCATCATGATTTTTTTCATGACGCGCGTGTAGCCAATCTCCGCCAAGGTCTTGACCCAGGGGGCGACAGAAGCGGGAAGCTTTTTATTCAGTTCCACATAGCCCGTTGCCTGCGTGATGCTCACGCCGCCAAGGATATGTTCCACAACAGCAGGAAGTCGGTCCGTGGCAATTCCAAGCATCAAGGGAATATAGGCTTCACGGTCAAAAATCACCGGCACACCCAGGTTCACGGGCGAGAGGTGACCTCGCGGGGGCTCTTCTGTGAGCACCAGTCCCACACGGTTATCACACACCCAAGCATCGGTCACTAACTTTTCGACTTCAGGCGTTAAGTGCTTTGCGATAATGAGAGGACGTTTTTCGGCCCAAAGGTTGGCTGGGCGAAAGCCAATCCCTAAGGCACTACGACAGACAAAATCAAGACGCTCTTCGCTTTTGGTGGACAGCGCTCTTGCGTAGCGAACGAGACCTAAAAGGTAGGCGGATTCTCGAGAAATTAAGTGCCCATCGTGCACGCTATCCCAATGCATGGCGCGCTCTGCGGGGTCCATACGCCCAAGGGCTTTGGGGTTAAGTGCCGTAAGGAGCGTTTCCACGTCTTTGGTTTCGTCCCCAGTGAGCGTCTTTTTCACGTCCTTCATATGCAAAAGCGCCACCGATTCGCAGCAGTTAATCACATGCTTAAACTGCCCACGCTGGTAGTTTGCTAGGCACTTCACCATGTCGGCTAAGCTCATGCGATATAGGCTCTCTGAAGCGAGCGCAAAAAGCACGGCCATCACCACTTCCACGGACAAATTGGGTTGCGTGTGTAAAAAGGCAGAAAGCTTCGTCTTGAAGAGCTTTTGCGCAGCGTGCCCACCCGCGCCCAAGTGACGAGCGCGGCGCGCGGCGTCGTAAAACTGGCGCTCCGGCTGATAAATCTTGGTGTCAGTAGGCATCATGACTTTTCGCTTGGGGAGTGCCTTGCGAGGCGAAAGGGTAGTGGACGTCTCTGAGGTTTCAGCAGAAGCGCTCAGTGCAGGAGCCTCTTTGGCGCTTTCTTCTTTCACTTCTTCTCTGTTTTCTTCAGTGTTATCTACCTCAGCGTCAGCCTCGTCCGAAGCTTCTTCGGAAAGTCCCTCAGCGTCAAAAAGGGAAGAAAGGTCAGGGTTAAATTCCTCTTCACTCTCTTTGGTGTCATCGGTCTCTTCGGCCTCTTCCATCTCAGCAGAGGCACGCGCAATTTCCGCTTCAAAGCGGGCTTCCCAGTCAATGTCGTGAAGCAGGGGTTTGTCGTCAGTCATGAGTGTCCTTTAGGATTACGGTATGTTGGGTTTCAATCAAAATTGGGGTGTTGCATGCTTACTTTTTCGCGCTTAAGCCCTCGTCCACTGGGGTGAGCTTTTGACGCGAAAAGGGTTCAACTTCTTCTAGCGTTGCCGCTCTCGGGAAGGCGTCCTCAGCAAAGACGGCTCTTCCTGAGCGATAGGGCTCGCCCAGCGGGTGAAAAATCGGATCCACCACGATGGGTTTATCAAGGCCATTGACGCCTCGCGTCCATTCGTCTGGGGCAGGCATGGGCGTGCCATTTTGAAGATGCGCTTCAACGCGCGTCCAAATGGCAGCTGCGCCCGTGGCATCCGCAATGGCAGGCCCTTCAAGGTGCGGATCTTCTGCCTCGTTTAGCGCTGGATCCGTGCTTCGCGTTCCCGTGCGAAGGCGCACGGTCTTTCCAAAGAGCGCTTCTTGAATGCTGGCGGGATCGACTTTTTCAAGCCCACAGCGCCAGAGCACGCGATGCGTGACATCGACTTGCTCGCGATTTCCAATCAAGGGCGAGGCAACGTCAAGCAGATGCCGCCCCAGAGCGCGACTCTCTGCGTCCATACACTTGGTGAGCCAACTTTCAAGACGCTCTTTCGTAATGGAGTAGCGCGCATGCTGTGTCCCAATCGCTAAGTCCTGCACGGGCGGGAGGTTTTCTAGCGTCCACTGAGGATTCACGCGCAAATCAGCGCGTGGAACTTTGAGCCCGTAGTGCTCTCCCACGCTCGCCCAAATAAAGCGGTTTTTGAGGAGCGCCTTGTCGTACACGGCCACCAGTTCATGCGCTGGATCGTCAATGAGTGCTAAGAGCGCAGGATCTCGATCGTCCACGATGAGCGAGGCCCAGTAGTGGTAAAGCACCACGAGCCCCAGCAAAATCGTCCCCAACCCCCAGAGCACCATCGCAGTGCGTGAGGCACGAGAGAAGGTGTAGCCGAGTACGGGCGAGAGCAAATAGCGCCAGAAAAGACCAAGCTTTTCTCGCCAGGAAAGGGGGCGAGCAGCAGCTGCCGCTTCCTTTTCCTTTGCCGCCTTTTCCTGCGCTTTAAATTTGCGCATTTCTTCCTCCATGACTTCTGGGGGAATCGGTAGGCCACCAAGCGTCATCGGAGCGTCGGTATCAATCGTGGGATTCATCTCGCGATAGCGTGCACGTTCTTCTGTCGTAAGCCCCAGGGGAAGAGCAGTGCGTTCCGCGTCAGTCGCGTAACTCACTTCTCGCTCACGCGCAAAAAGCGTCTGAATTTCCCAATAGAGCATGGCGCGCGCATAGTCGATATAGGCTTCCGACTGCGGGAGCACTTTTTCCATTTGTGCAGCGCGACGAAGTAAAAGCTCTGCTTCACTTTCCCCTGTGGGGCTTAAGCCCTCAGCGATGGCGTGCGCGAGGTAAGCCTGAAATTCTTCAACGCTTAACACTCGCCCATCGTCCGTTACCCAGCGACCGACGCCCACCGAGGTATCAAAGTGAATAGGAAGCAGATCGTGTGCACTGCGCCCCACGATAGGAGTGGGTTTAGGTTTGGGGCTATCCTTTTGCTCTTCTTCATGAGTACCCTCAATGATTTTCCAGCCTTCCCAATCGTCATCGTCTTCCTCTTCCTCTTCTTCAGGGGGCTCTGGGGTATAAAGTCCCTCTCCGCTATAGCGGGCATTGCGGTGCTTAGCGTCTTCAGAAATGAGCGATTCGCCAGAGTACAAGGCGTCCAAGGCCTCGAGTACTGCCATCGCATCGACCTCGTCCGTTTCTTTGTCAAACGTGAGGGGATGGCGCACAATCGTGTCCTCTCCGCCTTTTTTAAGCTGCTCCACGGTGGGGGCGTCTGAGGCGGTAAGCGCTTGACCCTCAAGCGTCTCCTCTGTGGCCACGTTTTCATACTCGGCGCCCGTCTCATCTAAGGGAGAGTGCACCCACTTTTCGCTCGCTTTTTCTTGCGTTTCGCGAATCGCGGCCTCTTCTTCACTAAGAGGGCTCTCTAGAGAGGGCGTAGCTTCGGTGGGCGTAGCCTCATCGAGCGTAGCGTTGTCGGAGGCAACTTCATCGGGCGCTTTTTCTTCATCGGAAAAAAGGGTGTCAAGGCGCTCTTGCGTTTCTGCATGAAGTGCATTCTGCGCAATCGACTCAGCCTCTAAGCGTTCTTGCTTTTCGACTTTACTGAGCTGCTTTTTCACCGTTTCGGGGCTCGGGTGCTTTTTGCGAGGCGTCTCTGCTGCCGGCTTTTTTGCGGACTTTTTCTTTTTGAGCGCTTTCGCTTCTTTCTCAGCTTTTATTTCCGCCTCGACCTGCGCTCTGAGCGGATGGTCAAAGAGCACCTTTTTCTTCCTGGTCCTTCTGAGGCTGGGCGGCTTCCCAACAATAGGCAAATTGGCGCCTGTGCCCACATAAGAAAGTCCTGGGGCACACCAAAGGCGACGCACATCTACTTTTTCGTCGTTGATATTGGGAAGGGGCTCTCTTGGCCCCACCAGATCAAACCCCGATGGCGTCGTCTTTTTGCGCACTTTCGCTTTAGAGGGCTCTGCGCTCTTTTTAGTCTTCACCGTGAGAGTCGCGCGAGTAGGCTTCGTAGCCTTGCCGGCCTTGGCTGCCTCGACCTCGTTTTTTGTTTTCTCTTCTGCCACGATCAAGCGTCCTGCTTTTGATGAAATGCGGCAAAAACGCCTTGGCGTCTTAGTGCTTCTTTTTCTGCGTCAACCCAAGCGCGTCTCATCCGAGCCTTGATGGCGGAATCCGTGAGATTGCAGTAGATATAGGCGAGGACATTCGCCTTGGGAGAGTGCTTGATCTTCGGCTTTTTGGGCGCTTTTTTCACAAAAGGCGCACGGCTACGAGAAGAAAGCTCCACTGGCGTAAAGTGTGAGCAGTGGCGAAGGCAAGGCCAGGACATGCGCACGGTGTCTTCGGGTGGCGTTAGGTAAAGCGGAAACCCTGGGCGCTTGGCGTGCAAGGGCGTGTTCGCAGGGACGCGATACGTCTCACGAATGCGCTCCGCGGTACTCAATTTCAAAATATGTTCGTTATGCTCTGCTGGGCTCAAAAGGAGCGGCGTGGGCTTTTTCTTAGTGAAAGAAGGCATGTGTTTCTCTCTTTTTATGAGTTAATTAGTTGCGTGCGGGCGCAAAGCGTCCCGCTGCGACGTTTTGAAGCGCCGTTAAAATATCCGCGCCCGCTTCTCGCCACGCTTGAATGGCGGTGACTTCCGCGGGGTTGGAGGAAAAGAGGAGCTGCGAGAGTCGATCAATCGTCAAGCGCCCCACCGCAGGCGGACAGTCTCCGGTTTGGACCAAAATTTCAGAGTATTGGCCAGCGACCGTCGTGAGCGACTTTAAGGTCGCCAAGAACCCTTCATCCGCCACAAAGTCGCCTCGCGTCATGAGGGTGGCTACCTGGTCGGTGTCTTGGCGCAAAAAAAGCGCGTATCCGCACAGCTCCACGCCGCGCGTGCTGTGGGCGAGAGCCAAAAGTCGCCTAAGGCTTGCGTTGCCACCACAAAGCTCCCTTTGTGTTTGCGCGCACGACGAAAGCCGCTTTCAATAAAGCTTCCTGACTGGCCTTTGCCCATCAAGTCCCACGCTTCATCAATCAGCACGGCCTTAATCGTGGTGCGATCTCGCGCCATCGTTTCATCAATGATGAGCATGAGCATCATCAAGACCGTTTGACGAAGTGCTGGATGCCCAGAGAGCCCTTCGAGCTCAAGAACCGTGAAGCGGTTTTGAAAGGTCAAGGGTTTCCCTGTCCCGTCAAACCACTTGGCAAAGGGCCCGAGGTAGGGGGTTAACATCGCGCGCAAATCCGCAATACGATGGTCGCCCACTGCGCTTTGCGCGAGAAAGGCGTCCAAGTCACGAAGCGTTGCTGTACGGTGCTCTTCAAAGTGCGCCCATTTAACCGTACGATCAATCGCCTGCGTTAAGGCACTGCGCTCCAAAGCGGTAAAGCGCTGTGCGGGCATCAGAAGTTCGTTTAAAACGCTGACCACGTCGTCCAGCCGATCGACGCTCCCTGGGCTCAAGAGCTGCAAAGGGTTTAAGTTCCACACATCGGTTTCAGAAAACTGCAGATATTCGCCTGAGAGCAAATCGCAGGTTTTCCGATAGCTGTGACCCACGTCAATCACCCAGACCACACCACCACGCAGGAGCGTGGCAAAGGCAATCTCATTCATCATCAAGCTTTTCCCAGAGCCTGGTGCCCCAACGATCGCCATAGAGTAGCCACCAGAGCGATTCGCAAAGGGATCCACAGGCATGATTTCGCCACGTCGCCCCACCAAGGTAATCAAGGGCGTAGGTGTGGCTCGATCGATTCTGGGGCTTGTGCCCTGCCAATCCAGCACAATGGGAGCGCCTGCTGTGGCGGTTGCGCCTGTGCGAGGGTGCATGATGCCTGCGACAATCATGTCGTCGGTTAAAAGGGGACCACAGGTGAGCGGTAAACTCGCCATGAGTCCCAGAGGATGGAGCCCCGTTAAGGGATGCCAGTCGCCACCCAACTGACGCGCCAAGCCTCGGGCGACCTGGGTCGTCAAGGCAGTGTGCTCTGTGAGCGTAAAAGTGGTCAGAAAGTGCGCCACCTGTTCAATTCCGCCATGATGCTGAAAGCTCTCTTCTGCTTCGCGCCAACTCTTGGCCTTATCGTGGTAGTAGGGCGTCAAGGTCGAGAGCGGCGTTTGCGCCATCTGCAGCGCTCGCACACGGTGTGTTTCTGCTTTAAGGCGCTCGGCTTCCTTGTCGAGCACACGGCACACCGAGGTAAGACAAAAGGGCGAGGGGATTTGCGTTCCCCCACGCTGAGGGCTTCCCGCCAAAAGCGAGGCGGTAATCAAATTCCATTCTTTGGGGTAGTGCGTGAGCACATGCGTGGTCGCCACGACCGCAGGGGTTTCAGCATCCGTCGAAGAGGCAAATTAAATGCCTTCTTTTTTGACCGTGATTTCCGTGTCGGGCAACACCACTTGATCGTTCACAGAAGAAAAAGGCGAATACGTGGCGCGCAACAATTCCCCCGTGCGCGCACGGTGGGGCGCTAAGAGTTCTGAGAGCGTTGCGACGAGCATCTCTGGTCCCCACGGACCTTGCAAAAGCGCTGTCGAGGCAAGCGTTGCCATCATCCCAGAGCGCAAATCAAGCACTCGCTGACGCACTTCAGGATTCAAGGGTTTAGTGGTCGGCACAATGCAGGTGAGCCACGAGCGAAAGTGGCGCACCAAGAGGTCAGATTCGCCTTCTTGCCCTGGCTTAGGATTGGCTAAACGCAAAAGATGACCTTTTAACCCCGCGTTAACGCCTAAGAGCATACGCGCGGTTTGCTGAGAGACAGCTTTGACGGGCACATCAGCCATCATTGCCCCTAAGTCTTCTGGCGTGGGGTCCATCCATTCGAGAAGTCCCTCGACCATGGGCGAGGCATAGGTCGTGATGGTGAGCACTGTGCCCACAGGGCAGTTTGCCGTGAGGCCAATTAATTCATTTTGAAGCACATCGTTGGCGCCCGTCTGAGGGGTCAATTCAATCACAAAGCCTAAGCCTTCGGGCGCTTCGGGTTTAAGTCCCGAGAGGATGGCCAGGCCTTCTTCATCAATCGCATCAAATGGCAGACACGCGGCAAAGCGATCAAAGTGCGCGACCTCTCCATGCGCAAAGCCTGGATAGCCTTCGGCCACATGAAGATTAGATTTCAACTCTTCGGTTTTCTCTGTGAGCGTTGCCCAGCTCGCTTTAAGGCGTCGCCAGAGCGCAGAGCGCTTTGCATTGCTCTTAGACTCAAGGGCGCTCATCGGGAAGACTCCTCAGAGGGGCTCTGGAGCGCAAAGGCATTTTGAATCGCGGCGCGCGCGTTTTGCGCTGCCGACACTGCTTCCACTGGACTCATCTGACGAATAGGGGTCTGCTCACGGTTAAGCACTGGGTGTCCCTCGCCATCGCGAAGGACGTTTTCTTCTACCCACAGAGGCTTTGTTGGTACTTGCTCTGGAGCCTTCTGCGGAGCAAGGCCTCTTACCGGGTGCGCACGGGCAGGGGAGCGCTCTTCTTCTCGTACTTCCTCTGGCACTTCTCTTTTGAGACGCGTCATAGGGGTGCGCGTGAGTTCACCCACGTGGCGAATACTTCTTTTTTGCGCATAGTAGGCGCGCCGTCCGCCTTCAGCCCAATGAGAGCGAGAGACAGTGACGTAGAGGACTTCGCCTTCATGCAAATCTCCATCACGGTCCGTCCACGGGGCGACAAAAAGCGTCAAAACGCGCTCAGGCACGCGACGCGGGAGCGTTAAAAGCGAGTCCCCATCTGGCGTATAGAAAACTTCGCGTGCGCCTTCCCAAGCGCCTTGGCTCTGGGTCTGGACTGGTGTGTCAGAGGTAAGGCGCTGGTAGCTTTCTTCTCTTACATTGGTGTCACGTTCTGCTCTCTCTACTCGTGTGCTGCGCATTTCTGGAGCGCGATCACTCGTGCGATTCACCTGCGGGAAGCGTCTCGCCCCTTGGCTACTCTCGAGACTTCCGCGATAGGCGGACTCGACGTTCTGGCAGGGGATCCCGTCAGGGACATTGCAGGAAAAAGTGCTCCCTGCGTCAAGCCCCGTGAGTGAAGTGCAACCTGTGAAGAGGAAGCAGAGAGAAGAGAGTAGCGCAGCGCGCTCAATAAACGTGAATTTAGTCATGGTGTCTAATTACGAAAAAAATCAAAAAAAATTGAACGAGAATCCCCGAAAGGAAAGGGCTTAGCGCTCCGCGGCACTCTTTGCCCGAGAGGCAGAGTTGGCGTTTACCGGCGCGGCATCAGGGTCCGAGAGCAGGACACCCTGCGCAAAAACGACTTCCACTTGGCGACCACTCGCACACTCAAGCACTGGGAAAATCTGATCCGCAATCTTGAGGTAGTAGTCGACAATGCGATCCATCGCACCGCTTAAACCCTTACCTAAACCATGACGCCACGCGTCACGCACCTCGGTTGTTTGAAAGCCCAAGGAGGAAGTGGTCGTACTTTCGCTCGTTAACGTAATCGCGTTTCCGACGCCAGAGAGAAGTCCCATGGAAATGGCCGCTGCAATGGCTTGTCCCGAGCGCGTGATGAGTTTTCCGCGCACGCCGACTTTCCCGTCTTCGCCAACAACGTAGCCTTTGACGCTCACGTCCAGCTGACTCCCATCTTCTCGCGTGCAAGCGAGGCGATCGAGTCTCACTAAAATGCGCTCACTAGACAAATCGCCAGTGGCAGCGCCCGTCACAAAGCAGCCTTTTACTTCCGCTTGAAATTCGTTAGGGAGAATGGCGGTATTGACTAAGCGCAAAAGCACAGGAATCGGCATATTGCTAGCACTCGCTCCCGTCATCACATACGCCCCCGTGAGAAGCGTGGCTGGCGCAAAGCTCCCCGCAGCGATATAGCCCTCGACCCCCATGGCGCGGTTAAGCGCGAGAGGCGTATCAGGAAGGAGATAAGGCGTGGGCCCAAAGGCAGGCGTTCTGGCGGCTGCTTTACCCTCCCCTTGACGAACGGGTGCCCCAGTTCGTGTGGAAGTACGGTTGAGCTCTGCGGTGGCATTGAGGCGCTCATCCGTGAGGCGCAACTCTGTAAGGTGCCCCGAGGTGTGCGTTTCGCTTTCTCGCGCAAAGCCGCTCGCCGTAGATGTGGCACTGCCTGAGAGCGAGGCAGCGGGGCTCACGTAGCCCCCGTGCTCGCTATAGCGATAGTCGTCCCCTTGAAAGCCTGCGTTTTTCTCAACGCCCAAGCGGTTACGCAGTTCGCTACGACTCTCCTCTCCCTCTTGAGAAACGGGGGCATCGCCCGTAAGCGTAAAGCGCGTTTCCATTGATTTTTCCCACTTTTCTCGCGCGCTCGCGTCGCTCTCTGCCTTTTGCGTCAAGGTGTTGAGCGCATCAGACAAGCGTTCAATTTGAGAAGTGAGCGCGGCGCGCTCGGTTTGTTGCTTTTCAACCGTGGCGCTCAGCGTTTGGATTTGTTGGTTAAGGGTGCTCACGCGTGCGTCAAATCGCGTGTAAAAGCTGTCTCGCTCCGTGTTGGCGGTGAGCGAAAAATGCTTTACTTGGGTGGGTTCCTGCGCGGGTTCACTGTCTTTTTTGGCGCTCATGGAAATCCAAGCAAAAGCAAAGACCGTGCCCGCGGAGCCAATTAAAAGCGCAATTTGCCAACGGCGAAAAGGGCGCGCATCAGGCGTCGGTTCTTTCTCGTGTGGGTTAGCAAAAAGCGAAGAGAGAAAAGGAATTTTCATGGTTGTCTCAAAAAGATTGTCTAAAAAGGGAGGGCCTTTCTTGTGTGGCGCTTAGTGGCGCTCAAGAAAGTAGAGTTCAACCATTTCGCCTGGCTTGATGTACTGAGCACTCACTGCACTCGCTTCGATCATGCCGCGCGTCCAACTTTGTGGATCAATCACGATGGGCTTTAAGCCACCGTGCCGACAGGTCACTACCGTGCCAGTGAAGGCCTCGTTTCCGAGGAGCGTGACGTGCTGGGGCTTTAGGGGAGAAGAAGTGCGCAGTTTTTCCAAAAGGCTTTTCACTTCTGGAGAAGGCGCTTCGTCCAAAACTTCCACCACGTTGGGATCACGCGTCACAAGCGCTAAGAGTTCCGCTTTGAGCCCGCCAACATAGTCGCCAGCACCCAAGACGCGTGCAGGCATACGGCGCATGGGTGCCTCAAAAGAGCTTTGGGCATCAGCGGGTTGTGCTTTCTTTTCGAGCACAATGTTTTTGAGCGGCGCGTCTTCTTCTGAGAGAAGTTCAAGCGAGACAGTCTCGCCCGACTCGGTCGTCACAAAGACGTTCACATTGCCTTCAACAAGCGGCAGCACAAAAAGGCGACCAGAATTGGACTGCGCCTGCACTTCCACCTCGCGGTTATCAAAAATCGCGGAAACGAGTCGCTCGCCAATGGCGCTTACCATCGTGGTTTTGCCCGTGGGAACCCGCGCCTTAATGCCAGCGCTCGAGCAGACGCGATAGCGAGCATTGGGACTCTGGCTGGAGGGCGTTGTGCTGCGGCTTGCTACTTGCCACTGCGAAGCACCGGGTGAAGTAGAAGAGGAGGTCTCAAGCGAGGCGGAAAGCTCACTCTCAATAGCATCAGAAGAGCCCTCAGAGGCTTCTAGCGCTTCCTCTTCAGGAGGCACACCGCCAGCCAAAATAGGTTGCGAAAAAGCGCTTAACACAAAAATCGAGAGCGCACTTGCCCTCAGATCCACTCGAAAGGAGCGGACCCCAAAAAACTGAGAGAACATGAAAATGGATCTCCAGAAAAGGAAAAAGAATGGGTCTAAAAAGGGGAGAGGAGGTCCGTGGACCGTGATGGTTTCTCTTGAAGTCAAGCGTGAGGAGAAAGCACTTTTCCCTTAGTCGCAGCACTGGTTAACGAAAATGCGTCAAAACAAAAGCGCTTTGTCGCACACAAACTCTCAGATCAAATTAAGCCAATCGCGCTACGAAAAGAAAAAAGAAGGAAACCCACCTCACTCACAAAAACTTCAGAAGAGAAACCACCACGAGCCACATCTTCCAGACTCGAGACACTATTGACTGGGCGGCGCTTTTCCTGTGATGAGGGAGCGTTTTTCCGCATCGGTGAGTGCTCTAGCGTCAACGCTAGAGAGGAGAAGCAGTCCACCCAAATAACGGTAAGTGAGCGTGAAGCGCTTCATTTCGCGCTTCGTGACGGTATCGCTCATCAAGAGCAAAAATTCCCCGTCCGCAAAAACTTTGAGCGTCGTTTCATCAACGCCCATACGTAGTGGCGTGAAAACCGTGGAGAGGCGATCCTTTTTAAGGCGCTCAGCTTCGGTCACAAGTGAGGTTTCTAGCGTGGCAAAAAAATCGGGTGCCGTGTGCGAGAGCACGATTTCGCGTTGATGGTCAATCGTGGCAGGCGTCACTGTGGTTAAGGCGTGAAGTAGTGAGACTGACCAGCGCGAGAGGTAATTGGCCGATGGGCCTTTCTCAGAGAATTGCCAGGCTTCTTTTTCGTCAAGCACTGTGGGTGGCACAACAATGGTGCGAGAGCTCGGACGATGCGTGAGAAGCATCATGGCAAGGAGTACGTTGGTAAGAAGCGATAGCGCTACCGTAGCCATCAGGGCGTTGCGTACGCCAAGGCGAGCTAGTCCCGCTTGGGTGAGCGAGATGACGCTAGGGCGAGAGGTGCTTGGAGTGCCGCTCTCTGAGGTGTCTTTAGGTGTCGCGAGACGAGTATCGGTGCTCATCGTGTGCCCTAACAGGTTTTAGATATGTGAAAAATCACTCAAAATGCTCTTTTCACGTGAGAGAAGAGTGGCCTTCTAGCCAATAAAAAAGCGTTTGTGCGAGGCGGGGATGCGCCGAAATGGCGCAACCCCAAAAGTCCAATGAGCCCAACACACAAGCGTAGAGAGGTGTTTGACGTAGCGCTCAAAAAGCGCGCCCGCGACGACACCAGCCACTGCGCCCACGAGAGGATGGTCAAATAGCGCACCGATAATCGTGAAAATTGAAAAAATGGAGACGACGTCGAAAGACCAGAAAAGGAGATGCGGTGGATCGTCCAAACCTTCAGGAACCGGAACGTTACTCAATGGCATGACTGAACTCGTGAGCTAAATGTGCTAGGATTCAAGGCGGACTAATTTAGGATCCAACGAAAATGGAATCCACAATACCCGGTGCAATCGCGAGAGAGAGTGCTGCAGCAATGCAGGTCACTGCACCAAGAATCGAACCGCGCATAGCGCCTACACCTAAGCCAATAAGCAAGAAAATGAGCGCAATGCTCTTGCCCAAACTCCCCTCAATCCAGCCAATAAGCTGGGAGTGAAGAGAATCAAAATCTGATCCATGTGTGTCAGCAGCCATGGCAACAGAATTAAGCATGAACATTCCGAGGGCGGCGTTCATGCGAGAGAAAGCGCGTTTCATGCCTTGAAGGCTTTTCATTTTTTTCACAAAAATCTCCTAAAGAGGACGAGTTAACAAAAATGGTGCACGATAGGGCTGAGGGACTCTTTTGCGGAGCGACTCTCGACCGAATTCAGTGCGACAAGAAGGCTAGCACCTTTTCAGTCGAGTGGAAATTCCCCGCCATTTTTCAAAATTAGGGATACGGTTCGTCAATTTTTGGAAATATTGACATACCGTTAGGCGAAAAAATCATTCTGCAAACTTTTGATTTAAATCATAAGTCCATAGAAAAAAAACTCGAAATTTCTCGAAATTTTTAGAAACCTCTCCCAAATTGGAGAGGCAAAATTAATTGAGGGTCGTATCAGATGAGATGAGAATCTCGCAAAATACCCAAAATAGGGTATTGCACAAGTTCGCGATGAGGAGTACACGCGCGTGTCTATAATGAGGGCTATAAAAAGAACTTAAAGGAAGTAGACTTTTCTCAGAAAGGCTAAAAATCTAGTGAAGATAAGCAATAAGATTTTATAGGGGGTTTTCCCTAGGAAGTCCACTTTTTGAGCAAAAAAGTGGCTTGAGGAGCAAAAATAGACTTGCTAAATTGAAACAATAGTAGGATAATTTCTTCCCTGTCACGACCACTATGAGGGCCTGACTCTGCGTCAATAGAAATAAATTTTATTGAGAGAAATTCATTTATTCCTATTCCCTTTTATTAATTCATGAGAAAGGATAATTCATCGTGTCCAATATGACCGACACAAGCGATATGGATTTCGCTAATTATTTTGATTCGACCTCTACCACATTTTTAAAGAGTGCTAATTTAATTATGTTTCACTCTTATTCTCATGATAAAAATGAATGTTCTTTAAAAGATAGCGAGGAGATTAAAGAAGCGTTTGATCACCATGGCAAAAAGATAGTTCGCTTTTTTGTTGGGTTGGCTCGCCTAGCTCCTTACACCGTAAAGAAAAACGTCCTCACGGTGGAAGTTGGCCCGATGCATTTAGAGGTGAAACGCACTGCGAAAGGCACGAGTCTTAAGCTCAACGCTACTCGTCAGACTGACGCCACTCTCAAAAAGGTTTTCAGTGTTTGTGCCTTGACTGTCTCTGAGGAGCAAAAAGCGTGTGTGTACGACACAGTTCTTCGGCTAGGCCTTTCGGAGCAACGCACTCGCAAAGTTTCGCACGAATGTGAAGCGCAGATGAATGATATTTTCACCAAAGGCGGTAGCGCACTTCGTCGTCTCATGAATCGCGTGAAAGAAAACGCGACAAATGGACGTGCACTGAGTGATGTCGAAACCGAGCGTCTGGTCAAAGAGGTTGGCAAATGTTGGGCGCTTTGGTTGATTTCGTTGATTGAAATGTCGAGCGCAACCTGTAAAGATGGTGCGATTGAAGTGAAGTTAGGCGCTTTGACGGTCTCCTTGTCGGGTCGCGCTGGGAAGCTACAGCTTTCCTTTAAGTTCACGGGAAGCGTGGAAAAAGAGTTGAAAGCCTACTTCGCGCCACAGCTTGAACTTGAAGAAACCAAGCCTCTTACGAGCGATGAGGTGAAAGCCAAAATTAACGCCTCCAAAAAATAATTGAAGTTTGCTCAACTTCTCCTGATCCTGCCTGCAGACATTTCTCTGTGAGCAGGATTTTTTTGTGCTTATCGCTTTCGTTTGCAAAGCGGCGTAGCGTTCTTTAAACTGATTGCCTTTTCCAACTTCAATGATTCAAAGGATTCGACCATGTTTTTAGGCACACCTTGGGAAGGGGTCACAGCAGGCGCAATGTTGGGCGCTGGGCTTATTCTCGCTATTGGCGCACAAAACGCCTTTGTGCTTCGCCAAGGGCTTCGTCGGGAGCATGTGCTCCTCGTGGTGCTCACGTGCCTGATGGGCGACATCATTTGCATTAGCGCGGGTGTCGCAGGTGTTGGTGGCTTCATTGTGAGTCATCCGAGTTTTCTCGCGATTGCCACTTGGGGTGGAGCGCTTTTCCTGCTTTACTACGGCGGGCTAGCTGCCTGGCGCGCGATTCGTGCGCGGGATCGACTGCTTGTGGAAACGACGGGCGAAAAAACGCCCGCGATGAGTGTTTTCCTCACCGCGCTTGCCTTCACTTTCTTAAATCCACATGTCTATCTCGATACAGTAGTGCTACTAGGCAGTCTCTCCACGCAGTATGGTGACGAGCGCTGGTGGTTTAGTCTGGGCGCGATGCTGGAGAGCGTAGTGTGGTTCTTTGCGCTTGGCTTTGGTGCGCAACTTTTGACACCAATATTCCGACGCGCGAGCGCCTGGCGCATATTTGATGCGATTGTGGCGGTATTGCTCTGGATTTTAGCGGCGTCGCTCATTTTAAATAGCGAGATTTAACTTGAAGGCTAAAGCGGTTATAGAAAATATTTAAAGTGCTAAATAAACGTCTTTTCAAAGGACGCCTAACCACCTAAATAAAGTGGGCTTCGTGAAGGGTTTCTTTCTAAATAAAAAACCCTTCATTTAAATAAGGAAATAGCCTCGAAAGAAGGCCCTCTGAGAAGATCTTTTGGCATCAAGCCTTCACGCTCCAGAGCGGAATCACGCCAAAGAGAAGGTAGAGTTTTTTCTTGCCTCGCATCTTCACTTTGATGAGCGGAATCGCATCAAAGAGATAAATCCACTGGCGCTGTGCATTGCCTGGCACAAAAAGCGGGAATTCGCGCGCTAAGAGGGAGCGTGCTCGTAAAGTGGCATCTTCCATTGCTTCTGCTTGAAGATGCGTGGTGTTGTGCGTGTGATTGCGATAGTAGATAAGGGGTTCGGCGAAATTATGAAACATGGTCACGCCCATCAGCCGAATCCAAAGCACATAGTCTTCTGCGGGCGAGTAGAGCGCTTCGTAGCGAATGCCACTAGCCTCGAGTGCTGAGCGTCGAATCATAGCGGCGGAGTGCACGAGTGGACAGCCCGTCATCATGGCGCGCTTAATCGCTAAGTTCTCTTCTGGATAGTGATCGACCTTTTCACCAGGAAGCACTACGGTGGCGCCTGAGACAACACCTACTTCTGGGTGCTCGTCAAGGTAGGCGACTTCTTTTTCCAGTCGGTCAGGAAAGGCGATATCGTCATGGTCAAGGATGGCGAGATATTCGCCACGAGCCATATCGATTAGGCGATTGCGCGCTGCAGAGATTCCCAGATTCTTTTCGTTTTCTTCAAAGCGAATGCGCGGGTCATCGTAGAGTGCGACCATCTCGCGAAGCGAGGCATCTTCTGGCGAATCGTTTAAAAGGAGGAGCTCAAAGTCCGTAAAAGTTTGCGCCAGCACAGAATCCACCATGGCACGAAAGTGCTCTGGTTCAGTGTGAAAAAGTGGCACGAGGACGGAAACTTTAGGCATAGCGCGAAAAAGAAAAGAAGAAAGACTATCTGTTAATCATAGCGCAAGTTCTTCCGTTTTAAGCGCTTTAAAGTGCTTTGCCAAGGAGCGCCTGATAGTACCGACGATAAATCTTCTCGGCGCTATGGACTTCTTCCAATGCTTCACGCAGACGATAGGGGGGCAAGAGGGGCGAGCGTATTCTCTTTTCTTGCTTTTTCCACTGCTGCAAAGAAGGCCTCTCGATTCGGTGTGAGGAGCTCTTGCGGAATACGGCGCAGTACACAGTTCCAGTCAAGGAGCGTGGTGAGGTTTTCCGCAGAGAAAGACTTCTCCGAAGCGCCAAGGTGGCGGGAATGGGGCGCTTCTGAGAAGGCGTGAAAAGTATTCTTTAAAAGAAAGTGTACAGATACGCTCTTTGCTGTCAACCACTATTACAGACGGAAATGCAGCGTGAAAAATTCGTCAAAAATAGAAAGAGAAAGATGTCTTTGAAGAGATTTGTCATACAAAAAGGCGCTCCGACCTGGATAGCGGTTGGGGATGAGAGTGGTCTTTAACTGTCACTATTCAGGTAGAAGCGCGAAGGTGAATGATACGGATTTTGCGAAAAGCGTGCAGTGCTCTTTCGTGAAAAAGTGTGAAGTTTTTATTCTCGCTCTAGGAGAGAGCATTTCCGAAAGAGAGAGGAGAAAAGGTAAAGAGCCGATCGATTAAGGAAACCGATCGGTTCTTCTAAGAAAACGAAGGCTTGAGCAGTGAATTAATGGAAGGCTGCGCGATAAATCGCCACCGTATCTTCAAAGGTAAGCGCTACCGCATCCTGCTCGAAGGCCGCAGCACCCGCTCCACGCGCTTTGTGCGCGAGCTGTGGGAGTTCGTCTTCGGTAATACCATAGTCACTCATCTTCAATTCAGCCACGCCACAGGCACGCTGGAGCGCCACGAGCGTTTTAATGAAGTCCTGCGGGTGCACCGCTTCGCTGTCCCCCAGAGCGCGCGCTAAGGCGACAAAGCGCTCAGGATAAACGCCCGTGGCAATCATATGGCTGAAGTAGGCAACCGACAGCATAATCAAGCCCGCACCGTGTGGGAGCTCTTGATGGAAGGCACTCATGGCGTGCTCCATCGAGTGTTGGCTCGTTAAGCGCGTTAAGGTCATCACAAAGCCTGAGAGCGTATTCGCGAAGGCCACATGCGTGCGAGCGTCCAAATCGTCGCCATTTTTCACGGCACGCGCGAGCCCCGCGGCTAAATGACGCACACTTTCGAGCGCAAACATATCGCTCATCAAGTTGGGGCGCTTGGTGACATAGCCTTCACAGGCATGGAAAAGCGCATCAAACCCTTGGAGAGCGGTCAAGTGCGGTGGCACAGAAAGCATTAATTCAGGGTCCACAATCGCAATACGCGGGATGCACCCCGGATGCCCCACACCCACTTTTTCGGTGGTTTCTGGGTTCGTAATGACGCCACCCGCATCGACTTCACTACCCGTGCCAGCCGTTGTCGTAATGGCAACAATTGGGGTAGGGAGCTTTTCAATCGGTCGACGACCGCCACGACCCTGCTGCACATAGTCCCAAATATGGCCACCGTTAGCATGCACAATGGCCGCAGCCTTAGCGCAGTCCATCACAGAGCCACCACCCAAGGCGATGAGGAAGTCGCACCCTTCCTCTGCCATCTTTTCAGCGACTGTCTGCACAGTGCTCGCCAGGGGATTCGGTTCTACTACACCTAAATGCACAAAAGGCATGCCACGACCTTCAAGAAGCGTTTTCACGCGTGGCAAAATCCCGGCGCGTTCCATCGCTGTCCCATTACTCGTTAAGAGCAGGGCTTTGGTGCCAGGAAGCGCTTCCGTTTCTAAGGCTGAGAGTTTGCCTGGGCCAAAAATCAAACGAACTGGAGTGTGATCGATAAAAGAGGTTTGAAAAGTCATGTAGGCATCCTTCGTGTTTGAGATAAGTTGTTGAGTTTGGCGTGGCATTTTGACTTAATGAGGTCGCGCACTTCGTTAACGTTAATTCTACTCCGCATGCGTCAAAAATAGGCTAACGAGCAGGAAAACCATGAGAGAAAAGAGAAAGAAGGAGAGTAGAAAAAGGAGAAGGGCAGTGCTTCACTGACACTGCCCTTCGGGGGTGGAGCTACACTCTACAACTTTCTTTGAGGAAACAACCAAACAACTCAAAGAAAGGACAAGGCAAAGAAACCAGGAACCCGAAGCGAGAGTTCGATCAACAACACCGAACACGACTCAAGCTTCATTGCGTTCACGCACCGCGCCCAGAAAGGAGCAACAAAGAGGAGCGATGCTACCAGTCTCTTTGCGACAAGCCTTGTGTGAAAGGAGGAAACAGCAAGACTTGACTTACGAGAGCATATCACCACAAAGTGGAGAGGAGGAAAACCGCGCTCCTTCGCTCTCAGTTTCGGCTCGGTATCTAAGAGATCTTAGACGACCGTTGGGCTTCCCCACAGCGACCTAACCTTGGCGAAGAAACGGAAAGATTTTCTTTTCCTGTTGAACCTATTGTAGCAGAAAATGAGCGAGAAAATATACGTTCTTCTACTTAACCCGCTAAAAAGTGATAGAAAAGTCAGAAAATAGGGGCGTTTTGGGGATTTTGGACGGTTTTTTGAGGGTTATTCCTAATATTTCGTGCCAACCGCATACCAAATTTCACAAAATCGCGAGAGAAAAAAGAAGGAAAGCGCGCCTCAGTAGGTGCAAAAAAAGTCCTCCAAAGCAAACTTTGAAGGACCTCTGCTATTTTGTTGAGTGCTTCACAATGTGAGGCCCTCTCCCAAACACATTACTGCTGGACAACCTGCCAGGCGCGCTTCGTTTTTTCCGATGCGCTGCAACTGCAACCACCCGAGCAGCAGGACGATTTACCGACCATAAAGTGCTTCAAGGTGCCTTTCGCTTCGAGGCGTTCAGCCATCATGGCGATCATCGCAGACGTTGTGTCAAAATGGCGGGCGAGTTCTTCTTCCGTCATTGTTCCGTGTTCGGTCAAATAGGCCTTAAGTTCAAGTGAACTAACCATAGTAGTTAACCTCCAGAAAAATTAAAAGAAAGTCTCTTCTGCCAAAGGTTGGGGAGAATGGAGAAAGCTCACATGAGGGTTAGTGGGCTTCTCCACTATTTTATCACCGATTAGTGCTTAGCAGCGATCGGGATGGTCTTGGGACCCTTACCGCGGTTCTTATGAGCGAAGGAGCGCATCCAGAGGAGCATGCCACCGAGGATGGCAACGCTGATCAAGATCGACACCGTAGCGTAGGTTGGATTTTCAGCGAACGTACCGAGGCGATAGACGATCGTGGCAGAGCAGTAGCCCAAAGCCGTCGTCCAAGCAGCCAAGAAGATGGTCCAACGAGCGCCAGCTTCGTGGTAAACGGCAGAAACCGCAGCCACGCAGGGCATGTAGAGGAGCACCATCAAGAGGTAAGCGAAAGCAGCGAGGTGGCTACCGAAGAGCTTCCGCATCATCGTCACCGTATCAACTTCCACTTCCTGTTCTTCAGCAGCAGCGGCCGTATCAGAGAGGTCGTCAACAGCGATACCCATCGGATCCAAGAACGCACCGCCCAAGTCCTTCAGGTTATCAACCACCGTACCGACAGCTTCTTCAAAGGTAGCAGCAAGGTTAAAGCCTTCTTCTTCCTTTTCTTCAGCAGGAGCGGCTTCTTCACCACCTTCCTTAGCAGCTTCAGCAGCCTTGGCTTCGTTTTCAGCACGAGCCATGGAGTCGTAGAGCGAGTTCATCGTACCGACCACAGCTTCCTTAGCGAAAATACCAGTGAAGATACCCACGGCGGCTGGCCAGTTTTCTTGCGTCACGCCCATCGGGGTGAGAGCAGGAGCAACGGTCTTACCAATGGAGGAAAGAACAGAGTTGTCGCTATCTTCGTTACCGAAGGAGCCGTCCGTACCCATGGAGTTCAAGAAGCCCAAGACAGCCACGATCACCACGATCACGCGACCAGCGCGAACCACGAAGCCCTTCAAACGGTCCCAGGTGCGGGTGAACACACCAGAGATGGTCGGGATGTGGTAGGGCGGGATTTCCATCACGAAGGCGGAAGCTTCACCAGGAAGGGCGATCTTCTTCAAGAGGAAGCCCGTGATGATAGCAGCCACGATACCGATGATGTAGAGCGCGAACACCAAGTTCTGACCATTGGTCGGGAAGAAGGCGGTAGCGAACAAAACGTAAACCGGCAAACGAGCACCGCAGCTCATGAACGGGGCCATCATGATCGTGATGATACGGTCAGAGGCACGGTCCATCGTACGGCTAGCCATAATCGCAGGAACGTTACAACCGAAACCAACGATCAACGGCACGAAAGCCTTACCCGGCAAGCCCAAGGCGCGCATAATACGGTCTATCACGAACGCAGCACGAGCCATGTAGCCAGAGTCTTCCAACACCGACAAGAAGAGGTAGAGGAAGAAGATCACCGGAATAAAGGTGGAGACAGTCTGAATACCGCCCCCGATACCGTTAGCCAAGAACACGCGGAGCCAATCAGGCGTACCAATCGATTCGAGCAATTCGCCCAAACCATCGACCATCACGCCACCCACAAAGATGTCGAAGAAGTCGTTGAAGGCAGCACCGAAATTCTGCGTGAAGAGGAACATCACATACATGATGAACAAGAAGATCGGCAAACCGAGCCAGCGGTTCAAAACGATCTTATCGATCTTGTCGGTCATGGTGGAGCTCACCTCACCCACGCGGTTCACAGCCTTTTCAACGATGCCGCCCACGAACGCGTAGCGAGCGTCAGCAATCGCGATATCGAGGTCGCCGTCGAATTCGGCATTGACCGGCGCGATAATCGGCTGGACTTTTTCTTCAGCGCCATCAGGGAGCTTGTCGGCGATGCCGGGAGCGCCTTCCATCAATTGGAGAGCGAACCACTTCGGACGTTCAACGCCCATCTGAGCCAAGGCAGCTTCAACCTTTTCAGCGCAAGCCGTGACGCGAGCGTCGTAGCCAATGGCCATCGGAGGCGTAACCGGGTTGGCGAGGGAGGCCATGATGGCGTCCTTCAATTCCTTCACACCGGTCTTCTTGCTAGCGACGATACCGATCACCGGGCAGCCGAGCGCTTTTTCGAGTTCGTTCAAACGCACTTCCAAGCGGTGAGCCTTAGCGATGTCAAGCATGTTCACGACGACGATCATCGGAACGCGCATTTCAATCAACTGACTCGTCAAGTAGAGGTTACGCTCGATATTGGAGGCGTCAACGATGTTGATCACCAAAGAGGATTCATTCGTGAGAATGTAGTCGCGAGCCACGCGTTCGTCTTCACCAGAGGTGGACGAAGGCGTGACCGAGTAAATACCCGGCAAGTCGACGATTTCAATTTCTTCACCTTGGTGGGTGTAGTAGCCCACCTTCTTTTCGACAGTCACGCCAGGCCAGTTACCGACGTCCTGACGAGAGCCCGTAAGGGCATTAAAGAGTGTTGTTTTACCGCAGTTCGGGTTACCGACTACGCAAACAGTATATTTTTTTGCCATAGTAGTAAGTCTCTATGTTTTTTCGTGTGTGAGTCCTGAGGGGAAAATAAAACCGAAGTTTCATCTTCACGGTCAGCTTCCCATAGTGAAGTGGAATGGGGGAAAACTCTGTGGTGGGGGACGTGAGGGTGACAGGGATTAACAGTAATCGGAGTGAGAATCAGTTAGTTTTTAGGGCAGAGCAACAAAAAAATCCCTAGGTCGATTAGGAGATGGGGAAGCGTTTTGTTGTTACCTCAAAAAAGAACTTTTCCTCGGGCCTCATGCTTCTCTCTCGCGGGAGAGAGAACCTACCCAGAACCCAACTTCGCTCTAACTGAAGCGAAGGAGAGATTATTCTATTAGAGCTTTTCGACTTCCAAGAGCTTCGCTTCGTCTTTACGCACGCTGATGAAACTGCCGCGAACGCGAATTTCAACGGGGTCCCCAAGAGGGGCAATACGAACAACCTCGAACTGAGCACCAGGGGTCGCACCAAGCATCAGCAAACGACGACGGTATTCGGGATGTTCTTTTCCGTAGGAGAGGATCTTGCCCTTATCTCCCGGATTGAGATCTTTTAGAAACATGTTGAATTCCTAAGGTTTAAAGGATAGGGAAGGATAAGTCCTGGCTTAATTAGAAGACGTAAATCTGACGCGCCACGTCATAGTTCACGCCAATTCGGCCATCGCCCACTGCTAATAAAATGGCTTCGTTTTCTGCACCGTGCAAAATACGGACATCCGAACCACGGTGAAGACCGAGTTCGTTTAAACGAGCCTCTTCTTTCGCGTCAACCTTAATCTTGGCAACCGTTGCCGATTGGCCAATCTCAAGATCTGTGAGGCGACGCATGCCTTTCATTTCTACTGCCATGATAATTCTTCTTTCGTATGCATAAAAAGACGTTGGAAGTAATGCAAAAGGAGAACGAAAGGAAGTCACCTCCCAGTCCTTTTTCACTACTTAACGAGATCAATCATAATGAGAATTGTTTGCATATTCAATAAGCGAAAGTCAAGAAAATGCCAATTATTTGATCTAATACTTGAGTGATTTACTCAGATTTGGCGCGGTTTTGAGGGGATCATTAAGTCCGATTAAAGTAGGGGGTATTTAAGAAGATTGCCTATATATCAATTGAAAAGAAGAGATTAGGGTTTTCAGAAATGTTGTCAAAAAAAGGTTAAATTTATCAAATTGTAATATTCTATCGTTTCTAAAGAATCAATAGTTTCTTACACCTCCTTAAGAAAACCGCGTCTTTTTGCCTCTTTGAAGATGTTTTCTTAGATCGTTCATTTTCTTTTGAAAAGAATTTGAATCTGTTAAGCTTGGCAAAGGAAAAAAAGAGAAAGCTTTTTTCTCTTCGTTTTTTTTAATTAGGAAGATTTCCCATTGTGATTGCGCCAAATACTACTGAGGAGACACTATCTCAGAGACTCTCCACTTTTTTGGGTGAGGTGCCTTTCTCTTCTCTAGAAGGAGGGCTCTTTGCGCCCCATTCGCGCTCGCGCTTTTTCTGGCACATTGATGCGGGAAGCGGGGCGCTCTTTGGCGTGCTTTTTGCCCGAGAAGATGAAGAAGCGGCGCGTGCTGTGTGGGCTAGCCCTGGTTTTGCCTGGCGAGAATGCGTCTTTGAGGGCGAGAGACTCCGGGTGGTGCAAGCAGAGTGTGAAGCCAAAGAGGGAGAGGATCGTGCTACGTGGTACCGAGCTGATGCGACCTCTTTTGAAGCGCTTCCCGATGGGAGCGATGTGCTACGCGTTCTCAACCTTCGCTACCCAGAGGCGGCGAGCCAAAAGGAAGCGCAGCAGTATGTGGCGGCGATCAGCGCGCTCGCACTTCAGTTGAGAGGTGGGGCTTCTTTACCAGAAGCTGCCTCCACACAAAAAACTTGGACGCTCGATGCGCGTGGAGCTGCCACAACGCTTACCTTCGAAGGAAAACGCTGGGTCGTGAAAGAGGGGAGCACGGCAGCCACAAAGGATCCCACCGCTGACTTTGGTTGGGTTTCGCGTCAAGTGGCGCGTTTTCTGGTGGCGGAAGAAGCGATGGTGCTCAAATGTTGGCGAGAAGAAGAGGGTTATAAAGAAGCGTGGATGGCACGCCGTCCACTTGCTTTTGCTTCGGCCATTTTGGCAGCAAGCCTTTTCCTTCGCACCAAGGGGCGCTATGCGCAGTGGGTGGATGTGAGTGACAATACCCTCACGATGGAAAGTCTCCTCGCTGAAGCGATGCTCAAGAAAGGTGTGAAAAAAGAAGAAAAGGAAGAAGAGAAGAGTGCGCTTTCAGAAGAAAACGATTCTTAAAAGCCAATTGGTACGACAAAAAAGCACGCCTGCGATAAGGAAGGCGTGCTTTTTCGTATTTAAGGCTTAGTTTTTAGTCTTTCTTTTCACGGTTGGCGAAGAAATTCTTCTTTTGCACCGAAGCGGTGCGTTCCGTGAAGACTTCGTTTGTGAGGCGCTCGGTCAAACTTTCCGCATCACGAATGAGTGCGGTATTGAATTCATCCAATTTCGCTTGCGCGGCCTTGGGATCCTTTTTCACAAGCTCCAGGTACTGCTTTTCAAAGTCAGTCATCTTCTTTGTAGCCTCCTCTTCCCAAGCGCGATAGGCCTTTGTGACAATGGGCGCTAAGTTCGGGAAGTCCGTCATCACAAGCGTTTGGAGCTTTCGATACTTCCAGTAGGCTGAGGTATCGTCTGCCTTGTCAGTACCTTGACCATATTCTGCGGGAATCTTCGAGAGCCCATGATAGAACGGCACATAGCAAGAAAGCGCCGACATCCCCATGGCGAGATAGGTCACTTCACCAATTTCAACGGGCAATTCAGGACGCACTTGCATTACGTGCGACTCGTACGTGCGGAAAACGCTAATCGGGCGTGGCGTATCGGTTTTGAGTCCCAGACTATACGGGTCAAACCAGTGGTCTTCATAGTGATTGCGAAGAAGCGCCTTCATATCGTTAACCGTGAGTTTCTTCTCTGGCGCAGCAAAAACTGGGAAGGAGCGCCCTTCGGTCATAAATTGCTTCACCGACGGGCTCAAAAGACGCTGAATTTCCCAAACACGCGGGTCGTTGTAGTCACGATCGCGACTGTCGTTTCGACAATAGGCCTTAGAGAAATTAAATTCGCCGTCTTTTTTCGGGTCGTAGAAGCCATGCTTTTGCGCAAACTCGACCAACGTAGGTGAGGCCATAAAAGCGGGATTTTTCGCTTCGTACTTTTGCAAGCGTCCTTGGTTGCCACTCGCAAAATACTGATCCTTCGGGACTTGGCGTGCTAACCACTGGTGACCCGTGCCCGTTTCAAAGTACCAGAGCTCATCCTTGTCGACAAAAACGACGCCAAAGCCTTCACCAGCACCTTTTTCTTCCACGATCTTGCCTAAGAGCGCAACGCTTTCACGCGCGGTCTTAGCGCGAGGCAAAATCACATCAGGAATATCGTCCTCGGTGATCCCCGTATCTTCCACATAAGGATCGATCTTTAGGGCATCATCCCGCGCAAAAATGGATTCTGTGCCAGAGAAACCTACGCCCGCTTCATTAAAGCCAGTTGCGCCATGGAGCTGCGTTTTCCAATTGGGCACTGTGGTGTAGCGCATACCGTTTTCGGGAAGTGGATATTCAAAGTTGTTCGCACCATGGTGATCCGCTGTGCGATACATGCCTTTTTGACCTTTAGTGGCAGGATGAATCACCACGTGCTGTGCTTTTAAGGCACTGCTATCTGCGGAGCGTGCGACTAAAAAGGAGCCGTCAGCGGTGGCACCTTTATCCGCAATAATGGTGGTGCAAGCGAGCGACGTGCCAAAGGCCGCACAAAGACTCAAGGCAACGGCGGCTAAGGAGAGTTTTTTCATTTTGAAGTTCCTCAAAGTGGAAGGTGGTGGTTGATGAGCCACGAGTGGCTCTGCAGAGCGCGTGAGATGAGTCGGGTGGAGGTGGTGGTGAAGGTGGTCTTTTCAATTGGAGAAGAAAAGGCGCAGCTTAAAAGGGCCACAAATTCTCGAGCTGGTGAGGCTCGAAAAGCATCCACTCAGTTGCTAGTTTTTTGAGTCCTTTTCTGCTGTCTCAACAGAAGGGCGACTCAAGAAATCCTCTCTCGCACAGGTGAATAGGCGAAATGCTCACTGAGATCTGCGCCTCTCATAGTAGGCTTCAAAGTGAGGAAAGTCTAGAGGAATTCGGGAAAGTACTAAGTAAAATTACCTAGACCTCCAAAAGATGAAATTTTTTTGGGCCACAAAAAAGGCTTCTCAGTTGAGAAGCCTTTTGATTCTTTAATCGTCTTTTTAAGGCTCAGACGTCTCCGAGCCTTAGTTGTCGAAGATTAGAAGAAGCCGCGTTTCTGTTCAGAAAGCGAGATGAAGATGTTCTTGGCCTGAGAGTAGTGGGCCAACATCATCTTGTGGGTTTCACGACCGATACCGGACTTCTTGTAGCCACCGAACGGAGCGTGAGCCGGGAGTTCGTTGTAGGTGTTGACCCACATACGACCCGTGCGCACAGCGCCAGCCACACGCAAAGCGCGGTTAATATCGCGCGTCCACACAGCGCCACCCAAACCGAAGTCGGATTCGTTAGCCATCTTGACCACGTCGTCTTCGGTCTTAAACTTGATCAACACAGCGACTGGCCCGAAGATTTCTTCCTGAGCAACGCGCATCTTGTTGTCCACGTCAGCGATCAAGGTCGGACGCATGAAAGCGCCCTTGTCAGAGGCGGGCTTACCGCCAGCGATCACCTTAGCGCCTTCCTTCTGAGCGACTTCCACGTAGCTCATGATCTTGTTCAACTGACGAACGTTCACCTGGCTACCCACCTGGGTGGACATATCGAGAGGATCGCCCACTTTCACCTTTTCAAAGGCTTCGGAGAGCTTCTTCACGAATTCGTCATAGATGCCTTCCTGCACGAAGATACGGGAACCCGCGCAGCAGACCTGACCCTGGTTAAAGAGAATACCGATCTGAGCACCTTCGATGGCCTTGTCGATCTGAGCGTCATTAAAGACGATATTGGCGGACTTACCACCCAGCTCGAGCGTAGCCGGAATCAAGCGCTTGGCAGCGGCTTCAGCCACACTGTAGCCCACATCCGTAGAACCCGTGAAGGCCAACTTGTCAAAGCCAGGATTATCCAACATGGCCTGACCAGAGACCGAACCGCGACCCGTGATTACGTTCACGACACCCTTTGGGAGCAAGGGCGAAATGAGCTTAATCATTTCATTCAAAGAGAGCGGAGTAGCGGAGGAGGACTTGATCACGACGGTGTTACCTGCAGCCAAGGCCGGAGCCAACTTCCAGGCAGCCATCAAAATCGGGAAGTTCCAAGGAATAATCTGACCCACGACACCGATCGGTTCATGAAGGACGATGCTCATCGTGTCCTTATCAATCATCGTGGCGGTACCTTCTTCAGCGCGGATAGCGCCAGCGAAGTAGCGGAAGTGGTCAACCGTCAAGGGAAGGTCAACTAACGTGGTTTCGCGGATCGGCTTACCGTTGTCCATCGTTTCCACGCGAGCCAAGTGGTCAAGGTTGGCTTCGATCACATCAGCGATCTTTAAGAGCAAGTTGGAGCGGTCCTGAACGGAGGTCTGGCTCCAGCCCGGGAAAGCAGCGCGAGCAGCTTGCACAGCGCGTTCAATATCAGCTGCCGAGGCGTCAGCGCAGTCAGCGAGCTTTTCACCCGTGGCAGGGTTAAACGTTTCAAAGGTCTTACCGCCTTCAGCGTCAACCCATTCACCGTTAATGAAAAGACCATATTTTTTGTCGAGGTTCATCTTTCACTCCTTGAAGAACGACTAGGTGAGTTCCATAGTGTTTGCAACTCATGGAAAAGCCCTACAAGGTTAGCAAAGATTGCGCCTTAGTAGGGCCTTGGAAAACACCCAAAGAATCATCAATCAATAAAAACTATTAAGTTTTGAAACTCGATAGAATTTATTTTGTTTTCTGGAGTGTAGCACTCGGACTTGGGAATGTCATCATGCCGAAAGTATTAGGCATCTTGACTTAAGTGTAGACACGTATTGTCAAATTTGCGTTCTTAGAAGAGAAAGTGAGATCGCAAAAAAGACTGTGCCACCGAGCGTCATAAGAAGTCCGATAATAATTGGGGATTTGTCTCCCGCGACGATCACCTCGGTAGGGCGGTCTGGGTTGTAAAGAATGTTAACGGTTTGACCGATAGAAAGACATTTTTCACGACTTTTCTTAGAGAGCAAAGGGGCTTCAATGGGCTCGCCATTGGGCAAATGGAACGCAACCACAGACTGGTAGCGGAGTTCCGTCATTGGACCCTCGTTTTGGCGCATCATTTTTTCCTGCGTATTTATACGTATACACTTCGCTTTAGCGGGTGTTCCGTTTCTAGAGAGCGAAATTGCGCGCAGAACGCGCGAAAGCCCGAAGAAAGCGGCCATTGTGCCGACGATGGCAAAAAGTGCAAGAATAAGGATGTCAAACGTTAAGACCATTGAAGCGTCCTTTTGAGGTTTCTCTAGTGGTGAGCGAAGCGGGCACGATGCCGACTTCTAGAATGCGCTAATATTTTAACTATTAATTCTCGAGAAGACGAGAAGAGCGCTTTTTCGATTGTGACCAGAAAAAGCCTAAGACCAAACCACGACATGATCAACCTCGAAGGAGAGATGCGATGCGAGCAAAGCGCCTTAAAAAGCGAAGCCAAACTTGGCAAAAGCCGATTGCGCTCTCGCTCTTTTCTCTTTTCACGCTGGGCGCAAGTAGTGCGTTGTTGGCCACAGAACCACTTCCCGAAGAGGCGAGTCGCGAAGAGCCGCCTGAGATTCCCGCGACGGCATGGTCTTTTGCGCCAGAAAATGCTTCGCCTTCGATCACTCCTCACGCCCCAACCCAGTCGATGGGGATTGAAATCCAATCCGAACCTCGTGAGCCGCTCTATGCGGAGCCAGTGGACTTGCCCGTGCCACCTTATATCCGCTTTCCGTCTTCTAACGTTGAAAACAACCGCATAGCCAAGGGCGAAGAAACGCCTACGATTCGTATTGGCGTTGAGTGGGTCTCGGAGCCCTCGGAAGAGCTCGCCATTATTCGCCAGACAATGCTGCTACTAGAGGCTTCGCTTCCTCAGTACACCTTTGATGTGAAAGTGGTGGAGCGCGAAAAGCTCGAAGAAGCGATGCGAAACCGCACAATGGACGTGTTTATCACGGAGACGGGCTTTTATCTGGAAGGCGTTGCGACGGGACTCTCTGCCTTGGCAGCGCTGGTTCCACTGGTGGCGCAGGATCCTAACAGTGCCTACGCCGGTGTGGTGATTGTGCGAGAAGACTCGAACTTTAAAAAACTCGAAGACATTCTGAGTGGACCGATTGCGACGCTTGCGGAAGAACCCATGAGTGGTTATTTGCCAGTGCGCGCCGAAATCGCGCGGAAAACAAATTTCACGGGAGAAGTGCACGGGACGCATGGCTATGGCGAGCAGCGCCAGGTCGTCGCTGACGTGCAAGCAGGGCGCTACCAATCAGGCATTTTACGCTCGTGTTTTCTCGAAAATCTTATTTTGCGAGAAGGCGAGAAACCTCTTGAAGGCCTCAAAATCCTCTCGCCTGTCGCGCAAGATGGGCTTGAGTGCATCCATTCCACACAAGCGTATCCTGGCTGGGTCGTGAGCTTTGCGCCGACGCTCTCTGCTAAGGTGGCTAAGGAAATGGCGGAAGTGTTTCTATCAGACGCGATTCCCGCAAACTCCGCTTTTTGGGACATGAGTACCGACTACGGCAAAGCGGCAGCGCTCTACAAAACCTTGCAGCTGGGCCCATATAGTTATCTCACGATGACGAGCGCAGAAGGCGTCATTTATCGCTATCGAAAAGAGATTGCCGTAGTGCTCCTCGTGATTGCGGCCTTGGTAGCGCACGGATTCCTCTTACGACGGCTTGTGAATCGTCGCACCCGAGAGCTTCAGCACCTCTATGAGCGTGAGCGCGAAATGAAAGCGGCGACGCTTGAGACAACCCGTCAATTAGAAGCTTTGCAACGCATTGGGGCGGTGAACCAAATGAGCAATGTACTCACGCATGAACTTCTGCAACCGCTCACCAGTATTCGCAACCTCACGCGAGGTGCAGAGCGCACACTAGAAGACGATGTGGCACAAACAGAAGAACTAATGGAGGCGCTCGCGCAAATTGAAGCGCAAACGCAAAAAGCCTCGGCGATTGTGGAGCGTGTGCGAGCCTATACCAAAGGACGTCGTGAAAAACTAGGTAGCGCCAAGCGCGAGATGCTTTCTCTAGATAAAGAAGTGCGCGACGCGGTGGAGAGTTTCAAACTCACCGCGAAGTCACAAGGCATAGAGATTGAGCTAGGAGAACTCGCTCCGATTCGCTTTGCGATGGAACTCCTTGACTTTGAATTGATCATTCTGAACCTTTTGAGTAACGCAGCCGATGCGACACGCGAAAAAGAAAAGCCTCGCATCACCGTCTCGCTCACCCCCAACTATGAGCAAGAGAATAAGGCGTTAGCGACGAGCTTCACCTTGACGGTGAGTGACAATGGAGGTGCGGTGACCGAGGCGGATCTTCGCCGAATGGAAGCGAGTGTTCTGGAGAGCACTAAGCCCGATGGACTGGGCCTTGGACTTACCATTATTCGCCACTTAGCGAGTTTGACTCTCGGACGAGTCGACTTTTCACGCAATGCTGATGGAGGGCTCTGTGCTCGAGTGACTTGGCCACTGCCCGAAGTAACACCTCCAACAGACAATGGAACCAATTAACGATTGAAAGAGACACACCATGACCCGTGAGGAGATTGCCGAAAACACCACCGATATGCTCATTCGCGTCGTCGATGATGAGGCCGATGTGAGAGAGTCACTGGCTTTCATGCTCCGAAAAGAAGGCTTTTCCGTAGCAGTCTACCCGTCTGCGCACGACTTTCTCGTGAACGATATGCCTTCTCGCTCAGGCTGTCTGCTTCTTGATGTGCGTATGGACGGGATGAGTGGACTCGAACTTCAAGAAGAAATGCGAAAGCGCGCGATTACGCTTCCTATTGTGTTCCTTTCAGCCTATGGCACGATTGAAATGGCAGTGGAAACGATGCAAAAAGGCGCTGTCGCGTTTGTTGAAAAATCCGCTGATCGAGAAAAAGTGCTCTCTGCGATTTATCGCGCACTAGAGCGCAATCCTGGAAGTGGAGAGGATGCCGAGGAATATGTGAAGCGCTGGATGACGCTCACGCCTCGCGAACAAGATATTGCGAGCTTGGTGGCAGAGGGACTACTTAACCGTGAGATTGCAGAGCGTTTAGGCATTTCCGCGAAAACGGTGCAAGTGCACCGAGGAGACGCTTCGAGCAAATTAGGCGTCAAAGGTGTGGCGCAATTAACGCGTGCCATTCGCCTCATTCAGAAGGCGCAGCGAGAAGAAAGCTAGAGGGTTAATAGCTAGCTATCAAAAATTTGTTCAAACCTGTACATTATAGGGTGAATGGGAGGTATTTTCTGCCTTAGGAGAG